>Ga0182024_10016682_pt1 | contig 13897 bp, 10 predicted proteins | sample P32metaG_FD_120480 | JGI IMG/M metagenome (GOLD analysis project Ga0182024, IMG submission 120480) | Permafrost microbial communities from Stordalen Mire, Sweden - P3-2 metaG (Illumina Assembly) | ecosystem: Environmental > Terrestrial > Soil > Wetlands > Permafrost | place: Sweden: Stordalen... | reverse complement strand
CGCTGCGCGAGCGCCTCGGCGACGATCAGCATCTCGCCGTCCACGCGATAGAGCCCGTAGGTCGCGTCGGCGCGCAATGCAATGGCTACGTTCGCCGGAAGCGTCCACGGCGTCGTCGTCCAGATGAGGAATGAGATGGGACCGGTGGTACTGTCGTCGGCACCCTTCGACAGAGCCTGTCCTGAGCTGGTCGAAGGGCTCAGCGGAAGCATGACACCTAGGATGCGTTCCCGCTGCTCGTCGTTCGCTGCGAAGCGAACGTAGATCGACGGCGACGTGCGCTGCTCGTACTCGATCTCGGCTTCCGCCAGCGCCGTTTCGTCGTGGACGCACCAGAGCGTCGAGCGCAGACCTTTATAGATTTGTTGACGCTCGGCCAGATCGGCAAGCGCGTTTACGATCGTTGCTTCAAAAGACGGGTCGATCGTGCGGTACGGATGGTCGAGGAAGCCGAAGGTGCCCATCCGCCGGCGCTGCTCTCGTTGACGGTCGAGCCAGTAGAGGGCGCGTTCTTTGCACTGCGCGCGCAGTTCGAGCGGATCGACGGCGTGAAAATCCTTGATTCCCAAATACTTGAGCGTTTCGTACTCGATGGGGAGTCCGTGCATGTCCCAGCCGGGAACGAACTTCGCATACTTCCCGTCGAGCAGTGCGATCTTCACGAACATGTCCTTGAGCACCATGTTCAGGAAATGGCCCATGTGCAGCTCGCCGTTTGCATACGGCGGTCCGTCGTGCAAAATCCATGCGCCGCCCGGCGCGTTGCGCTCCAAGCGCCGTTCGTACGTGCCTTGCTCGTTCCACCACGCGATGCGCTGCGGCTCTCGCTTGGGAAGGTCCGCCTTCATTGGAAAGGCGGTCTTTGGCAGATTCAACGTGCCCCGGTAATCCATCACTCGTCGTCCAAGAGCTCGCCAAGGACCTCGAAGTTTCGCTCCGCTGCCGCTTGAACGACCGGGAGGCGCGCAGCCAGCGCAGCCGAGAGGTGGTCGCGCTCCGAGACGAGCCGGTCGACGAGCTCGTCGATCGCGCAGTCGCTCGGGCGTGGTCTGCCTGGAATCCAGAGTGGCTGCAAAGGATAGTCGAGATCCTCACAAAGTGCGGTCACTTTTGGATCGTACGGTACGGCAAGAAATGGGACGGCGAAGCGCGCGGCGAGGACCAGCGCGTGCAGACGCATCCCGATCGCGATGCGAGCGCCATGCAGAATCGCGGCTGCCTTTTCGAGCGTGCATTCGGGGAGGAGCACCGGCGCCGACGAGCAAGCACGAATAACGTCGGTCGACAAGGCAGCATCGGGCGCGCCTCCCAGCGGCAAAAAGGCCGCACGCACGTTGTGGCGGTCGGCAAGGCGATCGACGGCCCGCGCGAGGACGGATATCCCATCCCCGAACGATGGGATCTTTCGAACGCTGATCACTGCGTAGGCGCCGCTCTCCGGTCCGAGGCCGTCGGCCGCAAGATCGTCACGCGCTGCGGGCCGGTCGTACAAAAAGACGGGATCCGCGGTGCGCTCGATCGGCGCGCCGGGCAAGAGATCCTTGAGCAGCCGCAGCGACCGTTCGTCGCGCACGGTTGCGCGATCGAGGCCTTTGCAGAACCCTCGTACCACCCAGCGTCCCCAAAAGTTGAGCGGTCCGATAGATTGCGCGAAGATCATCGCTTTGCGTCCGGTTCGAATCGCTTCGCGCAAAACCGCAGCGTAATAGACCAAGCTGCGCAGGCTCGTTTCGTTTTGCAAGAGACCTCCGCCGCCGGAGAGCACGACGTCGGCCCGTCCGATGGCGGTGCGAACGGCGCGCCAGTCCCATCGGGGCGTCGCATCGACGCGATAGGCGGCCGCAGTGCGCTGCGGTGTTGCCGATAGCACCTCGATCGATGCCGCGGGAAAGTCACGGCGCAGCCGCTCGACGATCACCTCGAGCAGCGCCTCGTCGCCCAAATTGCCGAAACCGTAATAGCCGGAGATCAGCACGCGCGCCCCTTCGACGGAGCCTGTCCGCAGCGTCGTCGAAGGGCTCAGGATAAACTCCGCCGGTCGACGCTGCGCCGGTAGATCCAGATCAGCACCGCCCCGACGATCGCGCCCGCGACGAGCCCATTGAGGATTCGCAAGACCGAAATCTCGATCGGGGTGTGGAGGTGCGAAAACGTGTCGATAACGTCCCCGATCCCCACCCCGATGCACAGCGCCAAGAGCCATCCGATCGCGCGCCGGTGCGGCGGCAGCAACGCCGGCAGCATCATCATGGCGGGAAAGCCGATCAAGAACTCCTTGAAGCGTGGACGGACGCTCAACGTGGCGGTCAGCAGATGGCGAAACGCGAGCTCGAAGGGCGAAGGCGAGATTTCGCTGTCGTTGCCGCTGCGCACGAGCAACAGCGCGCCGGCAGCGATGATCGCGATGCCCGCCAAGAGCTGATAGGTCAGTACCGGCGAGAGGAAGACGTCCCGCGGCCGCTCGACGCCCGAGCCGAAACGCCGGTCGAATAGGTAGAGCGCCAGCGCGATGAGCGGCGGCAGCGCCAGGACGAGCCGGACGCCTCGAAAGCGCTCGATCTCCTCCATGGCCAGCGGCGCGCTCATGATGCCGACGACGACGAGCGCGCCGAGCAGCGCGACGCCCGTCGCCGCCACGGTCCAGCCTAGGCTGCGGACGAGCTGCGTGCCGGCGCCGCTCGCGGGCGTCTCATTCCAAGCCGGAATCAAAATCAGGATTGCGGCGGTCGCGAACAGCAGCGCGCCGGCGAGCGCTATAGCGGAGCGCGCGAACGCGTCGTGGTGCGTCAGCAGTCCCACGAGATAGAGCGCGATCGTCGCGCCGTAAGCAACGACGGCAATCCGCCGCCCGTACAATCCGAAGAATTCGAGCAGCAGCACGAAAATCGACGGGACCGCCAGCGCCGCCAGCCCAACGAGAAGCCGATTGTTGCCACGATACTGAGGAATCGGCGTGGCGCGCCCGAGACGAAAGCCGTCGGCGCGCAGCTGATCCGCGATCTGCTTGACCATTTCGACGTTAGTGGCCTCGACCGAGAGATCTCCGTCTTGGTGCGCCCACGGACGCAAGTACGCGACCCGGACGTTGCGTTCGCGAACGCCCAAAACGTATCGTGCGACGACCTCGTCGAGTTTGAGCTTATCCAGCTCGGTTTTGGCGATGGCCTGAACGCGAACCGTCCGGCCGGGAATAAGCCGCGCGAGGGTGTCGTTACCCTTCTGCACTTGACTGGGATCGTACGTCTCGATCGACCCGAAGTTGAAGGGGTAAGGTTTGAAGGCTTCCGCCGTATCCTCCAGATGATCGGGATAGCCGGCAACCGCATTGCTCAACCCGAAGAAGATAACCGTCGAGACCTTCGGGTCGTAGGTAAGCACGTCGCCGAAAAGCGCTTCGATCTGCGGCGCGCGAAAACGCTCGTCATTTTGAAAACGCGGAACCACCAGTAGCCCGAGCCGGTGTGCCAGCGCGATTTCGTCCGTGGGGATGCCCAAGCCAATCGCGTCGAAGTAGTCGATTTGCGTCCGGACCTCGATAAGCCAGGGGCGAGTCGCCCGCAAGACCCGCACGGTCTTGGGCATAAAATGCAGCGAAAGCTGGGCCAAATAGCGCCGATAGGTCGACGAGTCGGATACCAGGAGATAGATGGCGCCGGGGTCGACGCGCCGACCGGCGACCAGGGCGGCCAGCAAGGGATCGCGGAGCGGGGAGAGGCGCGACTGATTGAGGAGCGCCGCCCCGGTCGTCGCATAAGACTTTCCGTTATAGCCGACGTTCGCGCCAAGCTCTTCCGTGAGGGCGAGCGATGTCAGGCCCGCGCGCCGGAGCGCGATCAGGAACGCGGCGGGATTATAGTTGTACGAGCGTGCGAGGGCATCGAGGTCGCTGAAATCCATAGCGAGTTCGACGCGGTTTGCGTGCGATTCCGTGCGAACGCGAAATGCCGCGACGGCCAGCGAGGCGATCAGCGCAACGAGCAAGACGATTGCCGCGTAGCGCGTCCTGGGCGTAAAAAGAGTCACGAAGCGGGTGTCTTCGCCCAGCGGCGCAGTTTTTCTGCCACGGAATCACAGAAGGGCTCGCCATAGGCGAGCCCTCCTGCCGTCGCGTATGCGCGGTTCCCTTTTTGTCGGGCCACGCATACCGGGTGTGGGCGACGCTTGTTGTGTCATCGCGTACGCTCGCTGCCCACGAATCGAGTGACGCGGAAGCTCGGCCTTCAAGGGTAGCAGATTATTACCTCCAGGGGAAGCGTTACCATTTCGGCGCACGCTTTTCCAGAAACGCGCTGATGCCTTCGCGTGCATCGGCCTCAAGTGCGTTTGCGGTCATCACTCCTTTGGTGTAATCGTACGCGGATGCTTGATCTAGATCGATCTGCGCATAGAACGCCGCTTTGCCGATGCCGACGACCGTTGCGCTAGCCGACGCGATTTCGCGCGCGAGCGCGAGCGTCTCGGCATGGAGACTCTTCGGCGCAACGACGCGATTGATCAAACCCCAGTCGAGTGCCGTCTGCGCGTCGATCGGCTTGCCGGTCAGCAGCATCTCCATCGCGCGCTTGCGCCCGATCGCACGCGAGAGCGGGACCATCGGCGTGCTGCAGAAGAGGCCGATGCGCACGCCCGGAGTGGCGAACGTGGCCTGCGTCGACGCTACGGCGAGATCGCACGCGGCCACTAGCTGACAGCCCGCGGCGGTCGCGACTTTTTCGACCTCCGCGATAACCGGCTGCGGAATGGCTGCGATGCGCGCCATCAAAGCGACGCACGCATCGAAGATGACGCGATACGTCTCGCCATCGCGGTCCAGCAGTTCGCGCAGGTCATGACCTGCGCTAAAGGCGGAGCCCTCTCCTCGCAGGACGATGGCGCGAACGGTGGCGTCTTGCCCGGCCGCAGCCAGCGCAGCGTCGAGCTCACGCATCATATTTAATGAGAGCGCGTTGCGTTTTTCGGGCCGGTTCATGGTGATGACGGCGACCTCGCCGTCACGCCCTGCGGTGATTTCGATGTACGCGGGGTTTACCGTGGGCATTCTCACTCCCTCGGGGGCGCCGGGGATGGCGACGGCGAGGCCGACGGCGGTGAGGGCGACGGCGGTGATGGCGGGGCCGACGGCGCCGCGGATGGTACGGCCGCGCGCATTGCTTTCGCCCACGGTGGGTCGGCTTTCGTTGAGACGCCGTGGTGCAGCGAGGCGCGGCTCTCGGCTCCGTACCGTGAGTGCGGAAAGTGCACCTTCACGTAGACGTAGAGCGTCACGGCGTGTTCGCGGGCAACGTCGCCGGGAAGTTCGGCATAGAGCGCCGCGATAAGAAGCCCCGTCGACGCGAGCCACGCATCGTTCGGGTAGCGCGCAGCCCACTGGTCGAACGAATCTTCCGTGAGAAGCAGCAGATGCTCCGCCTGTTCGGGGAGGAGCCGATGCGCCTCGTACCGCTTCTTGAGCTGCATCGTTTCGTAGCGGACGCGCAGCGCGCTCATGTTGAGCTTGCCGAAGTATTCGTCGGCCGGCGCGTTCGTGACGGCAAGTTGGGAGAGCAGGACGACGCACGTAAGCATATCCGGCTTTACCCACGCCTCGCCCGATACACGACCTTCCTGCACGCGCTTGCCCCGAAATGGGCGATGACGGGCTCGAACCGCCGACATCCTCCTTGTAAGGGAGGCGCTCTCCCAGCTGAGCTAATCGCCCACGCTCGCTTGCGGCGTAACCCTTCGGCCGACCCGGTTTCTTTTACTTCACGAAGCGCCGGCTTGCTGTGGGAGGTTTAGTTGCGCATCGCGGCCGGGAAATTCGTAATAACGAGAACAGCATTGAAGACTCATTATCGCGCAGACTACACAAGCGAGGTCGGGAACGTGGCTCTGGCGCGAAGCAGCGTGGCCGGATTCGCGAGCGCTTGCGGTTTCTCCGACAGCGAGGTTGCGGATATCCGGCTCGCCGCGGGTGAGGCGTTGAGCAACGCCGTCGAGCATGGAAGCGGGATGCCGTCTGCCGGCTTCACCGTCGATTGCAGCTTCGATGGCGTCGAGCTTCGAATCGAGATCCAAGATAATGGGACCGGGTTCTGCACGCCGGAGATTCGTACCACCATCGAGCCCGACCAGCGCGGCCGCGGCTTTGGAATCTTCCTCATGCGCCGCCTCATGGACGACGTCGTTTTTGGAGGTAATGGGTCGATCGTCCGCTTAGTCCGCCGCCAAAGGAAGTGCTAATAAAAGGGAGGCTCGGTTTGGTCTAGATCGAGGAGCCGAGGGGCGACGTTTACTATCCGTAAATGAGCCCCGAGGCGACGACGAGCTAGGCCAAACCCAGCCTCCCTTTAGGTTTTGGTTGCGATTTTTTTCTGCAGGAGCGAGATGGCGGCGCTTAGTTGCGCGTCGCGGGCAATGTCTCCAAAGCGAGCGTCGCGCGGTTCGTCGACGGCAATGTCCGGATCGATGCCGCGTAGATTTATGTCGTGCCGATTCGGCGTCAGGTAGTGGGCGGTCGTGATCTTGATCGCGGCTCCATCGGGCAACGGCGTCAGCGTCTGCATGACGCCCTTACCGAACGTGCGGGCACCGATCAACATTGCAATGCCGTCATCTTGCAGAGCTCCGGCTGTAATCTCCGACGCCGACGCGGTGTATTGGTTCACGAGGACGGTGAGCGGAAGCGCAATCGACGGATCGTCGTCGGCGTGGATTGTCGTGTCGCGCCGGCCGCGCTCCTCGACGGTCAACAGCGCCTTATTGGCGATGAAACGCGAGCTGATGTCGAGCGCGGAATCGACGTAGCCACCGCCGTCGTTGCGCAAATCGAGCACGAGCGCCTTCGCACCCTGCTCGTTCAGACGCGTGATTGCGGCATCGAACTCATTTGGCGTCGATCGTCCGAAGGCCATCACCCAAACGTAGCCGATGCCTCCACTCAACATCTTGTAGATGACGGTGGGCGGCTGGACATCTTCGCGGGTAATCGAGACGACCGACGTCGCGTTCGTGTGCGCCACAGTTACCGCAACGACGGTGCCGGCTTTGCCGCGCAGCAGCGAACTGACGCCGTCGACCGTGAGGCCCTTCGTCGGCGAGCCATTTACGGCAGTAACGAGATCGCCAACTGCAAGGCCAGCGCGCTCGGCGGGCGTACCGGGGAGCACGTACGTGATGCGAACGAAACCAGACGCGGTATCGGGCTGGATCATGACGCCGATGCCGCCGATGCGCGCCGGATCGAGCGCCTCGTTAAACGCCTTGAACTCGGCCGGAGTGAAAAACTGCGTGTAGCGATCGTTTACGGCCTTAGCCATCGCATTGATGGCAGCGTAAGCGAAATCGTCCGGTGACGCGTTTGCCGCGCGAGCCGTGGCAGCAATCGCATCGTCGAGTTCGGCGACCGTCGCGTCGCGATCGGATTCGACGTGCAGCGCGGGTGCGGCAATCGGAGTGCCGGCCTTGCGCGCCGCGTCCGCCAAAGCTCCGCTTGCGGCGGCGAGGAGCGCGCGCGGTTCGACCTTTTCGTAGTACGTCGTCGTCAAAAGGCGATAACTCTCGGAGACGTCTCCAGCCAACTGATAAGGGAGCACTTCGCCGGCCGGTGCGGCACCGAACCAGATGAGAGCCGCCGCACACAGGGCGGCGTACCGAACGAGCTCGCGCTTGAACATCATCGTCCTTTCTTCGTTACCCAATCTCAGAACGCTTTGGAACGTCAATTTGTCTCATCTATGCTTCATCGCGAGGCCGCGCGGCGTAACCGGTCCATGATGGCCAGGCCGAGTCCGCTCTCCGCTACCGGCGCCGCATCGATCCGCTCGAGGCCTAAGGCGTCGAGCGCGTGAAGCATCTCGAAAAGCGTCGCCGCGGCTTCGCGCAAGTCGCCCCGCCGCGAAAGGGTTCGCGAGGCCGAGTAGCCGTCGTACGCATCCCGCAGCGTAATGACGCCGGCACGGCGGCGTTCGGGTTCGGGGACGAGCTTGGGATCGATCAACCGCAGCGGCGTTACCGGGGCGTAATGTTGCGCTAGCTGGCCGGGCGCTCGCACCGCCGAGCCACGAGTCGCGCGCTCCAGCGGACCGATTGCGGCTTCGATCTGCTCGACGGCGATCGCGCCGGGACGAAGCAGAACCGGCCGCGGCTCCACTGCGACGATCGTGGACTCGATCCCGTGCATCGTCGCGCCGCCGTCGAGAATCAGATCGACGCGATCGCCAAGCATTCGCGCGACGTGCTCGGCGCGCGTTGGGCTCAGGCGTCCGAAGGGATTCGCGCTTGGCGCAGCCAGGGGAGATCCGACCGCCTCGAGCAGCGCTCGCGCGACCGGATGGTTGGACATCCGCACGGCAACCGTCGAAAGGCCAGCCGTTACCAGCCCGGGCACGGCCGGCCGTTTTGCAAGCACGAGCGTCAACGGACCGGGCCAGAAGCGCTCGATCAGCGTTTCGCCGGCCGCCGGAACGGCCGCGACGACCTCCGCAAGCATCGACCGATCGGCCACGTGCACGATGAGCGGATCGAACGACGGCCGACCTTTGATCTCGAAGATCCGGGCGACGGCTCGAGCATCGAAGGCCAGCGCGCCGAGGCCGTAAACGGTTTCGGTGGGAAAAGCCACGACGCCGCCTTGCCGCAGCAGCACCGCGGCGCGGGCGATCGAGTCGCGCGTTGCCGGCAACAACATGCGCTAGCCCCAGCGACCGCTCGCCCGGGAAGGGATGGCTCCCGAACCCGGACCATTAGATGGAGAGGCATGGGCGATCAAAATCGGATGGTGTGGTGCTGCCTTCTCAGCGCCTTGCTGACGGCGTGCGGCGGCGGTTCCACTCCTGCGGCCGCGGGACCATTCGAGCCTCCGCCCCCGGCCAAACAGGGTAACTACTTCAAGCATATCGTGATTTTGATTCAAGAGAATAGGACGTTCGACAATCTCTTCGCGACCTTTCCGGGCGCGGACGGTACCAGGTCCGGCAAGACACACAACGGTAAGATTCTATTGCGCGCCGGCGACCTCGAGAGCGAGATCTCGCCCAACAACGGCTACAACTGCTGCTGGCTGCGCGATTGGAACCGCGGCAAGATGAACCACTTCGATCTCGTGCCGATCGGCAGAGTGCCGGGCACGTACGTCTATCAATACGTCCATCCGGATCAGATCGCGCCGTACTGGGATTTGGCCAAGCAATACGTGCTTTCGGATCACATGTTCCAAACTCAAGGTAGCGGAAGTTTCACCGCGCACCAGGATCTGATTCGGGGCGATACGGCCATCAGCGAGACGTCCAACCTGATTGATTTTCCAACCGGCGGCGCGGACCAACCGTGGGGCTGCGACGCGCATCCAGGCACGAGGACGTCGCTCGTTACCGCGGACAATAAATACTCCGGCGGCGTCGGACCGTTTCCGTGCCTAACGTATGCTACGCTGCGCGATCTGCTCGACCCAAAGAACATCTCATGGCGCTACTACGCGCCCGCGGTCGGAGGCAGCTTCGGCGGTAATCTTTGGAATGCATTCGATGCCATCAAAGCGGTACGGTACGGGCCGGAATGGACGACGAACGAGGCCAATCCGGAAACGAGAGTCTTCACCGACATCTCGCGCGATACGCTTCCGTCGGTTGCGTGGGTGATTCCCGACTTTCAGAACTCGGATCATCCCGGCGACAACTCCGATACCGGTCCGTCGTGGGTCGCACAAGTCGTCAACGCGATCGGCCAAAGCCCCGCCTGGAAGACGACGGCAATCGTGATTGTCTGGGACGACTGGGGCGGATGGTACGATCACGTCCCGCCGCCGGGTCCGCGTCACTACGGTGGTCTCGGCTTCCGCGTGCCGGCGATCGTCGTTTCGCCGTATTCAAGACCTGGCTACGTCTCTCACAATAACTACGAGTTTGGAAGCATCATAAAGTTCGTCGAGGAAAACTGGCAACTGCCGAGCCTCGGAACGACGGATAAAACCTCCGCGAGCTTCATCAAAGACTTCTTTGACTTCACGCAGCAGCCGCGCAAGTTCGTCCCAATCGGCTCGAAGTATTCCAGGTCATTTTTCTTGCATCAACTACCGTCGAACCAACCGGTCGACTCAGAGTAAAGATAACTGGGATTACCCGATGTCGCACGAATCGAAGCGCCACACGCGCTCCACACAATGGAAGAATAGCGCCGGTAGCGAAGGTCAGTCCTGGCTTTATATGCGTACGATCGAAAACGTCTCCGATCCCCAAGCCTCGGCCGCCGCCGGCGCCGCACCCGATACTCGCCTGCGCGCGGTACCGGTGGTCTTGTCGGATTTCCAAACCGTCCAAATGACGCCACCGCGCGAGCAAGACGAACTCAAACGGATTCAGGCCCATTTCATGACGCTCGCGCAATGCGCGCAAAAGGGCCTGACCTCGCCCGAAGATCGGCAGCGTTTGGCGCACACGATCGAAGAACGCATGGCGCGCTACGGCGCCGCGAGCGAGCACATCGCCCGCCGCCAAGTCAGCGTTCTTACCTCGCGCTTCGTCGTGCCTCGGCCCGACAGCCCAGACGAGAACATTGCGCGCTATGGCGATTTACGGGCTTCGACGGGCGAAGCGCTCGACGAACGCATGACCCTCTTCGAAGAGGTCGCCTGTGACGTTTTCGAACGCGTCTACTCGGATGCAACGGCACAAGCGCCCGACGACATCGTGCACGTGAGCTGCTCGGGCTACATTTCTCCCAGCCCGGTGCAAACTTTTCTTTCGCGCCGGAAATGGTTGCGCACCGGCGTAACGCATTCGTACCATATGGGATGTTACGGCGCCTTTCCGGCGATTCGCACCGCCGTCGGGCTCGTCGGCTCGTCTTACGATTCGCTGCCGAAGCCAAAACGCCGCGTGGATCTCGTGCACACGGAGTTTCTTTCGCTGCATTTCGATTTGCTCGGCGAAGAAGCAGACAACTTCGTTACGTCGACGCTTTTCGCCGACGGGTTCATTAAGTATTCGGCCTATCCGGAGTTTGACCGCGGCGGACGAAGCGGTTTGAAAATCCTGGCCATCGAAGAGTACATACTTCCGGACTCGTTACCGGAGATGACCTTGCGACCGGGGCCGCTGCAGTTCGACATGTCGTTATCGAAAAAGGTGCCGTTCATGATTCGCGACTCGATCGGCGATTTCATCGCGTCGATCTGCGGTCAGGTCGGCCTCGATTTCGAGCGTGAAAAGGCAACGATGGCATTTGCGATTCATCCGGGCGGCCCGGCAATCCTCAATCAAATTCGCAGCAAGCTGGGCATCGAAGAGTCGCAGATCGCCCTGAGCAGAAAAGTGCTTAACGAGCACGGCAACATGGCCTCGGCGACGGCGCCGCATATTTGGCAGGCGATCGTAGAATCGCCGGAGATTCCCGTGGGCTCGAAGGTGTTGAGTATGGCGTTTGGGCCAGGCTTGACGGTCATCGGGGCCCTTTTCGAGAAGGTCTAGCGCCCCACAATGGCAACGACACAAACGGCAAAGACCCAGAAGTTTTCCGTGCCGGCCCCTTTCTATTGGGGAGTGAAAGGCGTCCACGCAGCCGCGCCGCTCTTCGTCGCGCTCGGAAATCTCGAGACGAAGATGTTGCAACGCCGGCTCGCCGAGCAATCCGTCGACCGCCCCGTGTATATTTGCGGGCTTCCCCGAGCGGGGACGACGATCACGCTGCAGATGCTCAGCGAGCATCCCGACGTCGTCACCCACAAGTACGCCGATTTCTTGATGCCGTACATGCCGTACGTCTGGAACCAGGTCTTTCCGCGCATTCCCGTCAACGCCATGCGCAAGCCCGTGCCGCGCATTCATCGCGACCGCATCGAAGTGACGCGCGACAGCGCCGAAATGGGCGAGGAGATCCTGTGGGAGCATTTCTTTCCCCACATTCACGATGAGACGAACTACAGCGTGCTCGACGGTACGACGTCGAATCCGGCCTTCGAAAGCTTTTACGTCGACCACCTCAAGAAGCTGGCGCTGGTACGCGGACGGAACCGCTACATCAGTAAGGCGATCATGTGCGTCGTACGCATACAGTACCTGCGCCGAATCTTTCCCGACGCGCGCTTCCTGCTCTACGTGCGCAATCCAATCGATCACATCGCGTCGATGATCAAGCAAGACCGCATCTGGGCAGAGCTCGAGAAGAGCGACCCTCGCCAGATCGAGATCATCGAGCTGACCGGTCACCACGAGTTCGGGCCGCACCAAGTGATGGCCAACGTCGGCAACCCCGACGAGCTGCGTGAGATCCGCCGGCTCTTCGACGCCGGCCAGTGGGGGCTGTCGCGCGCCCGCTATTGGGCCTACGTTTACGGCTTCGTCGCCAGTCAGCTGCAGGCGGACCCGGAGCTGGCGCGGCGCGTCTGCATCGTGCGCTACGAGGATCTCTGCTCGGACTCGCTCCCGACGATCGACCGCATTCTCGAACACGCCGGCCTGGCCACCGAGCCGTTCGCGCAAACGCGCGAAGCCTACGGTAAGAAGCTCTCACTCCCCGACTACTATAAGCCCGTCTTTAGCGCGCAAGAGCTTGCGGAGATCACGAGGGTGACCGGCGGTGTCGCCGAGTATTTCGGCTACGACGTCGGGACGATCGCCCGGCGAGTCGAGGCGCTTACATAAGTGCGGCTCGCGCCGATGAGCGTGGCTCTGCTCGCGAGCGTCGCGTTCGCCGGCTGCGGCGGCGCAAGCATTCCCGGCGGAGCGGCGCTGCCGGCAATCCATCACCGCACTTCGAGCAGCTCGCCAATCCAGCACGTCATCATCGTGATTCAAGAGAATCGCAGCTTCGACGACCTCTTCGCCACGTTTCCAAACGCCGACGGAACGACGACCGGCAAGGGGGAGCCGATGCCAAGAGCGGAAGCATCGACTTGCGCGAAAGACAACCAGCAGGTGGTCACGCAGTCGAACGCGACCGTTCCGCTGACGAAGGTCTCGCTCGTCGGCGTTGGATTCCCGAAATTCAAAAACAGCGGCGGCAAGCTCGTGTCGTTTGGCGAAGGCACCGATCTTCCGCACGTTTACGGATGGTACGCCATAACCCCGTTTTTGGATGAGTACGACAACGCCAAGATGGACGGCTTCGACCTGGAGGGCTCGGGAGCGAACGGCAACGGCTCGACGCTTTGCACCTACCCGTACCAGTACGTGAATCCCGGCGCGATTAAGGAGTATTGGGATTTGGCGCAGCAATACGTGCTCGCGGACAAGACATTCCAAACTCAAGGCAGCGGATCGTTTACCGCGCATCAGGATCTGATCGCGGGCGGCACCGTCGTCAACTATGGCTACGGCGGCTATTCCGAGGACAGCGTAATCGACAATCCTTCGTATTGGCCGTGGGGATGCGACGCGCCGCAGGGTGTCGTGACGTCGTTGATCACGACGAACCTGCAATACCTGCAGTTTAAAGGACCCTTTCCGTGTTTGGGCTACGAGACGATGCGCGATCTCCTCGACGCGAAGTCCGTCTCCTGGAAATACTATGCAGAACGGGTGAAGGGCGGGAACGCAGGCCTTTGGAGCGCCTTCGACGCGATCAAAGCCGTCCGCGATAGTAAGGAATGGACGACCAACGTCACCACCAGCCCAAACGTGATCTTTCAAGATATTAAGGCCGGCAGTCTCCCCGCCGTCTCCTGGGTTACACCCGTAGGAGAGAATTCCGACCATCCCGACGAGAAGGGAGCGAACGGCAAATATGTCGACAACGGTCCGTCGTGGGTCGCCAATGTCGTCAATCAGATCGGCGAGAGTCAGTACTGGAACTCGAGCGCAATCGTGGTTCTCTGGGACGATTGGGGCGGCTTCTACGATCACGTTCCCCCCCCGTGCCTGTACAAGTCGCAATGCCGCGACAATCAAGGCGGCTTAGGATTCCGCGTACCGATGATCATCGT
>Ga0182024_10016681_pt1 | contig 13898 bp, 7 predicted proteins | sample P32metaG_FD_120480 | JGI IMG/M metagenome (GOLD analysis project Ga0182024, IMG submission 120480) | Permafrost microbial communities from Stordalen Mire, Sweden - P3-2 metaG (Illumina Assembly) | ecosystem: Environmental > Terrestrial > Soil > Wetlands > Permafrost | place: Sweden: Stordalen... | reverse complement strand
CTCGCACTACCACGATGACCTGCACCGCTCCGCAGCACTGAAACCGAAGGGGATCCACTATCTAGATGCTGGCACCAGCGGTGGTGTGTGGGGAATGGAGCGCGGATATTGCTTGATGATCGGGGGAGAGGAAATTGCCGTCAAGCGACTCGACCCGATTTTCAAAGCTTTGGCTCCCGTCGTGGATGCGGCTCCGCGTACGCCTGGGCGAACTGGTGCACCGAGTACTTCTGAGCATGGCTATCTGCATTGCGGGCCGAGCGGCGCCGGGCACTTCGTCAAGATGGTGCATAATGGTATTGAATACGGTGTCATGGCTGCCTATGGAGAGGGGTTGAACATTCTTCGCCACGCTAATGTCGGTAAAGCTAAACAAACCGACGATGCTGAAACCACGCCTCTCAGGCATCCGGAACTCTATCAGTATGATTTGAACCTTACGGAAATTGCTGAGGTCTGGCGCCGCGGTAGCGTGATTGCCTCGTGGTTGCTCGACCTGACTGCCGCTGCATTGTTAAAATCTCCGGACCTGAAGAATTTCACAGGGCGGGTGTCGGATTCTGGCGAAGGCAGGTGGACTATCAGCGCGGCAATTGACGAGGCGATTCCTGTTCCGGTTCTTAGCACCGCGCTTTACGAACGCTTTAGCTCGCGCACTGAGGCTGACTTTGCAGATAAGGTGCTGTCGGCAATGCGGTTTCAGTTTGGCGGCCACGAGGAAAAGGCTGATTCAGACAAAGGCGGTGCATCTTGAGCGCCGATGTTGCTTCAGATGCGTTAGTTTTTTTTGGAGCCACAGGCGACCTGGCGCATAAACAGATTTTCCCCGCTCTTCAGGCGCTGATCCAACATGGGCACCTGGACATGCCCGTAGTCGGAGTAGCCAAGTCCAGCTGGACTCTAGAACAGCTTAAGGCCCGAGCCAAAGATAGTCTCGAGAAAAATGGCGGACTGGATTCAGCGGCGTTCGATAAACTTTCGTCTTTGCTCAGGTACATCGATGGAGATTATGCTGATGCCACCACTTTCAGCAAGCTACGAGAAGTTCTCGGCAGCGCTAAGCGGGTACTATATTATTTGGCAATTCCGCCCGACCTGTTTGGAGCCGTCGTTGAGGGGTTGGCAAAAGCTGACTGTATAAACGATGCCAGGGTGGTTGTAGAAAAACCATTTGGACGGGACCTGGCTTCGGCCCAAGATTTAAACAAGATTCTGCACCGTTTTTTTCCGGAAAAGAATATATTTCGCATCGACCATTTTCTAGGTAAAGAACCGGTGCAAAATCTGATCTACTTCCGCTTCTCCAACCCGATTGTCGAAGCTTGCTGGAACAACAAATACGTCGAAAGCGTGCAGATTACAATGGCTGAAAAATTTGGTGTTGCAGGCCGCGGAAAGTTATACGATGAGGAAGGCGCGATCCGTGACGTGGTGCAGAATCACATGCTTCAAGTTATCGCCTGTCTGGCCATGGAGTGTCCCTCCGGCAATGATCACGAAGCCCGCCGCGATGAGCGTGGAGAGCTTCTCAAAGCAGTCAGGACACTTGGCACCGCAGACTGTGTGCGCGGCCAATTCCGCGGCTACCGCAATGAACCTGGCGTCGCTTCCGATTCGAATGTCGAGACGTTTGCCGCTCTTCGGTTTTACATCGATAATGATCGCTGGAGGGGAGTGCCTTTCTACGTCCGCGTAGGCAAGTGTCTGCCTATCAGCGCTACTGAGGTTACAGTACGCTTTAAACAGCCACCACATCCGGTGCTTGACGAGACGGATCTGACGCAAGACTGTTGTTATCGTTTCCGGCTTAGTCCGGATCAGATAATCGCTTTGGCCCTGAAGGTCAAGACACCAGGCGAAGATATGGTTGGGCAGAGAGCCGAGTTAGTTGTCCATAGGCAGCCTGCCAACGAGATGCCGCCCTACGAACGGCTTCTGGGAGACGCCACCAGGGGCGATGCCACACTGTTCGCCCGAGAAGACTCTGTGGAAGCAGCCTGGAGAGTGGTGGATCCAATCCTCGGCAACGTTACTCCTGCGCATGAATACGAACCGAATACCTGGGGACCGGCACAAGTCGCCGGCACCATAGAACCGAACGGGGGTTGGCACGATCCGAAACCATCGAGCTAGACGGATTATTCGCCCCGCAACACCCAATTGGACATCTTTTTCTCAATCCACAGTTGCTGCAGTTGAAAGTCACTGCGAACGATCCCAATGAAGAGGAAACTCAATGCAAATACCAGATGTCCGAAATACTGCCTTCGGCGCCCCAGGCATTGAACCGCGTTGGACATCTTCGCGCAAGGATGCAGTGGGAACAGCATATTCGAGCTCCAGCCGGATTTGGTACACGATACGGCGGGGAATTTTAACTGAAGTCTATTATCCGACGGTTGATCGGCCTCAGATTCGCGATCTGCAATTTCTCATTACTGATGGCAAGAGCTTCTTTCATGAAGAGAAACGAGAACTCCAGTCGACGATTAAAGTGATTCCAGGTTCTCTTGGCTATCAGATCACGAACTCTCATCCAAGCGGCATGTATTCAATTGTCAAAACTATAATCTCTGACCCGCATTTGCCCTGCATTTTAATGAAGGCAAAGTTAGTCAGCAATATTGGCGCAGCAGACAAACTCAAATTGTACGTACTTTGCGCTCCACATTTAGGCGGCAAAGGGAACGGCAATAATGCGCAGGTAATAGACATTGCTGGTCGGCAAGTGCTTACTGCAAACAGAGGCAATAGCTGGCTAGCACTGGGCGCATCGGCAAATTTCGCCAAAACGTCTTGCGGATACGTCGGCGCCAGTGACGGTTGGACTGATTTAGCAAATAACTTTCAGATGGATTGGGAATTTGACTGCGCTGTCGATGGCAATGTAGCCGTTACGGGATTAATTAGCGTCGGCGCCAATGAAGAGTTCACACTCGGTCTGGCGTTTGGTCATGGAGCGCACAGCGCTATTGCCACTCTCTTTCAGGCACTAGCTACTCCGTTTGACAGTCAAGTGACTCGATTTGTCGAACAGTGGGAACGCACGGCGCGTGGAAAGATTGATTTGAGTAAATCCTCTCAAGACAATGGCAGCCTTTTTGAAGCGAGTTTCAAAATCTTGCTTGCGCATGAGGATAAACTCAATCCTGGTGCGCTTATAGCATCTCTTTCTATTCCATGGGGTGAGGACAGAGGTGATGTTGACCTCGGCGGTTATCATCTGGTTTGGCCCAGGGACATGGTCAATAGTGCCACGGCTTTGCTCGCTGCCGGCAACAAAGAAACAGCTCAAAGAGCGCTCATTTTTCTTGCTGCATCGCAGCGCCCTGACGGTAGTTTTCCGCAAAACTTCTGGGTTAATGGTGATGCCTATTGGAGCGGATTGCAAATGGACGAACTGTCCTTTCCGGTTTTATTGGCATGGCACCTGCATTCCCAAGGAGCATTGAGTAATTTCGATCCCTACATGATGGTCAAGCAGGCAGCGCGCTACATGGTTTTGCATGGGCCGATAACGCAACAAGATCGCTGGGAGGAGGTCGGAGGATACTCGCCTTCGACACTGGCAGTCAATATTGCTTCTTTGATCTGCTCATCGATCTTTGCCCAAGCCAAGGGTGACCAATCCACGGCAGCGTTTCTCAACGATTATGCCGACTACTTGAAGAACCACTTGGAAGAGTGGACTGTCACTACTAACGGACGATTGCATCCTGAAATAAAGAAGCACTTCATTCGCATCAATCCGGCTAAATCCGCACAGCAGTGTTTGCATCCAAATGACGGCCAAGTGTGTATCGCCAATCGTTCACCTGGTAGTGAAACGATGTTTCCAGCCTCAGACATAGTCGACGCAGGATTTCTGGAATTAGTTCGTTACGGAATCTATGCTGCGGATGATTCTTTAATCGTAGACAGTGTCAAAGTCATCGATAAGGTGTTAAAGGTGGATACTCCGTTTGGACCTTGTTGGCATCGCTATAACAATGATGGATATGGACAGAACGACGATGGCACGGCATTCACGAGCTCAGGTGTTGGTCGAGCATGGCCTCTTCTCACCGGCGAGCGAGCACATTACGAACTGGCAGCACATCGCAACGTGGACTCATTGATCAAAACACTTGAGTCGTTCGCATCAGGCAATGGACCAATTCCTGAACAAATCTGGGATGCTGAAGATCTGCCTAATAAATATCTGTTCGCTGGACGACCAACAGGAAGTGCGATGCCACTGGCATGGGCTCACGCGGAGTACATAAAGTTGTTGAGGTCAGTGCGTGACGGCAAAGTTTTTGATTTAATACCAGAGGTTTATCAGCGTTATGTCGGCAACCCTGCTCATTGCAAGCCGATCGAGATCTGGCGCAAGAATTGGCAAGTACAATCTGTTAAGCCCGGACTCACGCTTCGTGTACTCGCCGAGGAGAGGTTTCGATTGCGCTGGTCTATCGATAATTGGCAGACAATGCATGATACCGAATCTAGTGCCACTGCCATAAACATTGATTATGTCGATATTGAGATAGGCGTCGACCAAAAAGATCACATCCGCTTCACTTTCTTTTGGCTAGATCCAAACAAGTGGGAGGGGAGTGACTTTCAGGTGACAATGTCTGCATCCTGACTTGAGATTACATCCCAAGCTGATTGCCTTGCGCTAGCTGCCGAACGCGTCCGGAAAAGTCATGAAAGGTGATAACGCGGCCGTCGCTGCAGCTCAGCGTGCCCGAGCGATCGCTTTCAAGCCGCAGCGTTCCTCGTGTTCCGAAGAGAACGACAGAGCCGTCGGCATACTGCATCGTGCCCGTCACATCACCGAGCGCACCGATAATATCTTGCCATCGACCAGAATTAGGCGCTGTCTTCAGCAAATGAGAGAGCCGTCCAATGGCTAGTTGATCTGAGCGGGCATTCGTTTTGATTGGTCTGTGATTGACATGATTGAATACGAAAGGGAAGTTATTGGGCTGAGGCCAAACAAGAGGAACTGTTCTCATCGCCGTGCCCGCTCGGGCAATACTCTCTGGTACCGACGGTCTATTAATCACCTGACGAAAAGCTGCTTGTGGAGCAACTATTCCGGTGACACCACCGGACATGTACTGTAGATAAGTCGAATTCCCAGAAGGAGTGGGGACGGGTACGAAAATGCGGAGGTTGGCACCGCTGCCATCCACGATCGGAGAGCCCTGTAACCCCCCGCGCAGCTGTGCGTCATATGCAGCAGCGTTACCCGGGCTATTTGGTGTGAATAATCCGGCCGCGCCAGGTCCGGACTGCGTCGGACCAACATTCCCTTGTGCTATGCCAACGTCAGAAATAGTGCCACCTGGGGCAACAGTGCCAAGATCAGCCAAGCGCCAGTTTAGGCTCGCCCGCCCAGGCGTAAACAAGTTTGACGCCACCGGTTGAAGAAGAATTTGAGACATACCCGCACTGTTTGTATCGATTGAATCCGGCTGCATATTCGAATCGCTGAAAGCGCCATGGCGGTCTCGCTGCGCCAGCGCGTGATCGCCAGGAGCCGAAGTCGGTCCGTCACTCCACGGAAAAGAGTCGCTGCTGGCAGCAAGTGCTTCAGGAGGAAGCACCTGTAGCAATAAAAAAGCCACGCACGTTGTTGCAATGCTAAAACGCATCCTTTCGCCCTCCAATTCAAGGTGACGAGGGTCAATTAATCTCAGTTCCTAATTGTGTACAGATAAAGGAAGCAGTTTGACAGTTCTATTTTTGTTTAGCACGCCGCTGCCTTAGCTGAACTGAAAGAGAAATTGGCCTGGTGGCTTCAATCGAAAACAGAACCGATCACACCTGTGGTGCCGGAACTACGACAACCGCCTGACGCACTTAATCTTGGCGCCTGAACGCTCAGGAGTGCCCGTTTCAGTCTATTGTCGCAATCCGATCAATGTTAGAGCGAACGCACCAGAATAGTGACGATTCTGGTGCGTTTCCGATCAATGTTAGAGCGAACTTTAATCGGGAATCAGACCCTGCGTCCTGCGAGCAAATTGAAGACGAATAAGCAGAGTGCAACTACTAGCAGAAGATGAATCAATCCGCCGCCGATGTGTCCAACGAACCCTAATAGCCATAAAATAACGAGTACTGAAATAATTGTGTAAAGCATGATGAACCTTCTGTGTTTAACACTTACGATGACTCGCTCATCGGTGTATAGTTCCTGCTTCACGAGCCCGGTCTAGTGGCCACAGGCACAGAGCATTATGATGTGTAGCTTATAGAGCTGCATCTCGCGGTTGAGTAAAAACGCAAATGCGTTTAAAAGAGGCTTTCGTATGCGGGAAGATGCAGTGAGGAAGCAACCTAGAAGCGACTGCCGGGGGCTGAGCCCAGCATCCAGTCGTCTGCTTGTGAATCCATGTTGCGCAGTTCTTGTGGGGACAACTGCTGGCGGAAGTCAGCGAACAGTGTATCGCGGTAGTGCTTGAGATGCGTGTCAAAGCTTAATAGGAGCTTGCGAAGTTCCTCACGGAAGTCGGCATCATCGACGTGACTCATCAGGAGACTGTCCATTGCATCAATAATGTTTTTCCTGTCGCTCAAACATTCTTTGAGACACTCAGCATCTTGTTCGTTGCAGATATGCGAAAGAAAGGAATTCTGGTGCCCAAAGTGTCTTTTAATTTCGTCAAGAATAAGCGCGGTGCGTTCAAATCTTTTGGCATTAGACATTTGATTGTAGCTGGCTACGAACTCGTCAAGTTGTTCTTCGATCCTGTGATGCTCCACTTCCAAAAATTCAAATACATCCATGTTGCTTCTCCTTGATTGCAATTGTTTTGTCACGAGATCAGAGTTATGTTCGAAGTCGTTAGGTTCTAGGAAGCTTTGTCCTTCAACCAGCCCGGTGGCGTTAAGTGGTGCACCATGCAAGAGGACCTCTCTGGTTTGATAGTGGACGGGGCTGACCCGGAATGGTTCCAATTAGGGAACCGACTGCGTAGATCGGCGTCAGCATCAGCATATGGAAAGTCAGTGTCTTGGCACAGTGCTTGCCTGTTGCGGCAGTAGCTAGCCGATCATTCCTCAACTCCTCAACTCCTCAACTCCGCGAGTTAATATCAATTGTGAAGAGAATTCAGCCATGACACACACAAGAACCAAACATCATCCCAAGCTCTCTCAGTCCGAATTGGACGAGTTGTGTATCAACACGCTGCGGTTTCTGGCAGTGGACATGGTGCAAAAGGCCAAGTCCGGACATCCAGGCTTGCCTCTGGGCTCAGCAACGATGGCCTACACGCTCTGGGATCGTTTCTTGAAAGTAAATCCGCTCGATCCTAAGTGGCCAGATCGTGACCGCTTTGTGCTTTCGGCCGGACATGGTAGCGCCTTGCTTTACGCTTTGCTCCATATGACCGGTTTTGACTTGCCACTGGAAGAGATTAAACGTTTCCGTGAGTGGGGTAGCGCAACACCTGGGCACCCGGAATACGGCAAGACAGCTGGCGTGGAAGCCACTACAGGTCCTCTGGGTCAGGGTTTCGGCAACGCCGTCGGCATGGCCATCGCCGAGACATCTCTTGCCGCACGCTTTAACCGGCTTGATCATAATGTTGTGGACCATTACACCTACGTACTGGTCAGTGATGGAGACATGATGGAAGGCGTTTCGTCAGAAGCGGCTTCTCTGGCTGGACACCTACGGTTAGGCAAGCTCATCGCTCTCTATGCGGATAATCATATTACGCTTTCAGCCGGCACAGATCTTATCTTTACCGAGGACCGTCTAGCTCGGTTCGCTGCCTATGGTTGGCATACTCAGTTTGTCGAGGACAGCAACGATGTCGATGCTATCGAAACTGCAATCCAAACAGCACGTGCCGAAAAAGATCGTCCGTCATTCATTGCGGTCCGCACACACATTGGCTATGGCAGTCCCGACAAACACGACACATCGGCAGCCCATGGTGAGCCGTTGGGTGTAGATGAAGTACGCTTGACCAAAGAGAATCTTGGCTGGCCGGTAGAACCGTCTTTCTATATTCCTGTTGAAGCAAGCGAACATTTTGCTGCGTTCGCCAAACGGGGAGCGGCGCGGCAAGCCGAATGGGAGTCTCAGTTCCTCAACTATGCCAAGGAATATCCTGAACTGGCAGCGGAATTCCAGCGAGTGACAAAGGGACAACGCGCTGAGAATTGGGACAAGGATCTTCCCACTTTTCGCACAGAGGATGGTCCTATCGCTACGCGAGTTGCTTCCGGCAAAGTTCTTAATTTCCTAGCCACTCGTCTACCCGAAATGATGGGTGGAGATGCTGATCTGGCCCCGAGCACCCATACACTAATTGCAGGCAGTGACAACTTCGAGCCTGGCACGAGGTCGGGGCGAAACCTGCGCTTTGGCGTTCGGGAACATGCGATGGGTGCGATTCTCAACGGCATGGCGCTGCACCGCGGTTTCATTGCCTATGGTGCCACGTTTTTGATCTTCAGCGACTACATGCGCCCACCAATGAGATTGGCAGCAATGAACGGACTGCCCGTAATTTATGTATTCACGCATGACAGCATTGCCATGGGACAAGATGGACCAACCCACCAGCCAGTAGAGCAGTTATTAGGACTGCGCTCTGTTCCAGGACTAACTGTAATTCGGCCGGCAGATGCAAATGAAACTGCTGTTGCCTGGCGCATCGCTATAAAATCTGACGACCACCCGACGGCGCTGATTCTAACTCGTCAAAAACTGCCGGTGCTTGACGTGGTTCAATATCCTGCTCTCTTGTCTGGTGTTACGCGTGGTGGCTACATTCTGGCCGATACCAGGGAAGATTTATGCCCCGAAATAATATTGATCGCCACCGGTTCAGAGGTACATCTGGCGTTGAATAGCCGCGATCGATTGATTGAGGAAGGAGTGAAGGTCAGAGTGGTGAGTTTGCCATGCTGGAGTTTGTTTAAGTCGCAGCCGCAGTCGTATCGCAACCAAGTGCTTCCACATGGAGTTCCGCAGCTCTCGATCGAGGCGGGGGTATCTCTTGGTTGGAACTCCTATGTCGGTTCCGCAGAGAACTTTATCGCTGTAGACCGCTTCGGTGAGTCGGCCCCCGGAGAAATTGTGATGCGTGAATACGGTTTTACGGTCGAAAATGTTTGCCAAAAAGTACGCGCTCTTCTTCAGGAAGAGAAGAAAAATAAGAGGGAAAATCATGAAAGCCACCAAAAAACTCCATGAAATGGGACAGAGCCTTTGGCTGGATAATATTACGCGCGCACTGTTAACTAGTGGAACGCTGAGCCGCTATATCCAGGAATTTTCGATCACAGGACTAACTTCGAATCCGACGATTTTCGACCATGCGATGAAGAACAGCCATGACTACGATGATGCCATTGCCCGGAACTTGAAAGAAGGCAAGTCTGGAGAAGGGCTATTCTTCGAGCTGGCAATTGAGGACCTCAAGCAAGCCGCTGATTTGTTTCGACCGATCCACGATCAAACGTGTGGAGTGGACGGCTGGGTGTCACTAGAAGTCTCGCCACTTTTGGCCCATGACGCAATCGCCACCATTGCTGCAGCCAAGGACCTGCATGCGAGAGCGGCAAGGCCTAATCTCTTCATTAAGATACCGGGAACTAAGGAAGGTATCGTTGCCATCGAAGAAACCATCTTTTCTGGTGTGCCTGTCAATGTCACTCTTTTATTCTCAGCCTCACAATATACGGCGGCCGCACAAGCCTATATGCGTGGTATCGAGCGGCGCATCGCTGCTGGTCTCAAACCAGACATTAACTCAGTGGCCTCGATTTTCATTAGCCGCTGGGACGTCGCGGTCAAAGATAGAGTGCCTGAGGAGCTGCATAACCAGCTTGGTATTGCGGTAGCCGGACAGACTTATCAGGCTTATCGCGACTTCCTTGCCTGCGAACCCTGGCAGCGGTTGTTGAACGCCGGTGCCCGCGCTCAGCGTCTGCTGTGGGCCAGTACCGGCACCAAGGACCCTGAGGCTTCTGACACACTCTATATTCGTGCGCTTGCTTGCCCATTTACGGTCAACACAATGCCAGAAGCCACGTTGAAAGCCTTTTCCGATCACGGTGAGATCGGTCAAACTTTGTCTGCTTCCGTTCACGGCTGGAAAGATGTTCTCGCCAAATTCACTAAGGCCGACATCGATATCGAGTCTCTAGCCGCTCAGCTCCAGGACGAAGGCGCCGCTTCGTTCGACAAATCATGGAGCGATTTGATGGATTGCATTTCGTCGAAAAGTAAAGCGCTTAAAGTAACTCATTGAGTCAGAAGGGGAAGGACCAGAAGATGGACAGGCAGCGCATTTCCGTCGTCATTCATAAGCTGGACATATTCACTTTGTCTTGTCGACTCCATAAACGCAATTTTCCACAAGCAGTTAGAAACTTTGTTGCATCGTTAGTTTCTTTGAGTTGAACAATGCCTTCATCATTCATATTGCTCACACCCGCCTTAGCCAACAAAGGAGAGGCAGCGTCGTTGTAAGCTATGAATTTCAAATGGGCATATGCATCCGAAATGAAATCTTTTGCCGTCGACTCAGTTGAGAGCTTGGCGGCACCAGAAGGAGAGACAAGAATTGCGACAGCATCAAACAGCACCGATGGACCGCCATTGATTTTATAATCCGCAGCTATATGCGTTCCGTCGCTGGCATCGACGCCACTGATTGTTGGGGCTACAATCGCAACATCTGTTCCTTCTTTAGCAGCAGCAGCTTTCAGAGCAGCCAGGAGATTCGCGTCAACTCCATCCGAAACAAGAATTCCCAGGATTCTGTCTTTGAAGCTGTTAGGACCATTTTTCACGATGCTGAGTTCCTGGGAAGGCGGAAGTTCCATTTTTGTTGGACAAGCCGCCTTCGCGGGTGCAGGGAGTGTCTTAAGGCCCAACCCATTAGCGACTTTATGTGCCAAGTCTTGATCGATATTCTCTAAATGAGAGATCATCCGTTCTCGAATTTCGGTTTTTTGCACTTTAGAAAGTTCAAAAACAAGTGCGTCGCTTATATGAGCCTGTTCGATAGGTGTCTGACTGATGTAAAACTGTCTCGCTTGACTGTAAGAATCAGCGAATGATTCAGATCGGATGCGCAGCTTAGGTCCGTGTTCTTCGGAAGGATAACTGGCAAAACCGGACCTGGGATTTTCGCGAGGACCGCCCCAAGAGTTCGGTTCATAGTTTGCCCGGCCTTTAGGATTGACCATCGCCATATGTCCATCCTGCTCGAAATTGAAGATTGGACATTTCGGCGCGTTAATAGGTATCCGAGTAAAGTCCGGCGATCCCAGTCTGCTGATTTGTGTATCCAAATAAGAGAAATTGCGGATCTGCAGCAGTGGGTCGTTGGAAAAATCAATTCCGGGAACGATATTCGACGTGCAGAAAGCGGCTTGTTCTGTTTCTGCAAAGAAGTTATCGACCGTTCGATTCAAGACTAGCCTACCTACGCGACGGACTGGCACGAGCTCTTCAGGAATGTCTTTGGTCGCATCCAGAACGTCAAAATCAAATTTCTTGGCGAAGTCTTCGTCAAACAACTGCATACCCAATTCCCATTCGGGATAGTGGCCGTGTTGAATTGCGTTCCATAAGTCATGCCGGTGAAAGTCAGGGTCTGCTCCACTGATCTTTACCGCTTCGTTCCACAGAACGGACTGGAGACCTTGCTTCGGCTTCCAGTGGAATTTGACAAACGTGCTCTTCCCCTGAGCATTTACCAGACGAAATGTGTGAACACCGAATCCTTCCATAAAGCGAAATGATCGAGGAATTGCTCGGTCAGACATGATCCACATCACCATGTGCATGGCTTCAGGCGTCAGAGAAATGAAATCCCAAAAATTATCATGCGCGGTTGCTGCCTGCGGGAAGCCGCTATCCGCCTCATCTTTGGCGGCATGAATCAAATCAGGAAATTTGATACCGTCTTGTATGAAGAAGACAGGCATATTGATGCCAACGATATCCCAGTTGCCTTGCTTGGTATAAAACTTAACGGCAAACCCGCGCACATCGCGCGCCAAGTCGCTTGAACCTTTGTTTCCGACGACCGTCGAAAACCGCACAAACACTGGAGTTTTTTCGCCAGCGCGCTGAAACAAGTCAGCTTTGCTTATATCAGAGAGTGATTTATAAGTTTCGAAATAACCGTGAGCCCCAAATCCGCGCGCATGGACTACGCGTTCTGGAATGCGCTCGTGGTCGAAGTGAAAGATTTTTTCACGTGTGACAAAATCTTCAAGTAAAACAGGACCTCTGGGACCGACTTTAAGAGAATTCTGGTCATCTGAAATTGGTGTGCCTTGTTGTGTGGTCAGAGTCGGTAGATTATCAGCAGCAGATTGATGAGTCTCCGCGCCATTCCCGACTGTTGTGACCGGTTGCCCAGTGGCTGTAGTTCCCTGGTCTCTAGCATCCACAGGAACTAGCGGTTCATTGTTTGCACGACACACCGGCGGAAAACTCATCAAGTTTAGTGATGTAGTCGTGAATAAAGTTATGAATGCGATGCACAAAGAACGATTAAACCGAAAACGCATTGTCAAATCCCAGGTTGTAAATGTAGATGGTGGTCGCGCTAGAACAGGTAGTTTTGACTGATCTGCAATCAGCAGAAGCGAGGTAAGGCTAAGGGCACGTGAATCCTGCTGAGCTAGCTGCGCTCGTAACGTCGCCTATCTTACTTCAAAAATAACTTTGCGTGGTCATCTTTATGGCTGAGCTATCAATCTCAAACAGCTTTGCTTCAGACGAATTTCGCAAACAAATCAATTCGTTGACATTTGTGAGGGAGCATACCCAGATTTGCTGCCCAGAGGTGTCATTTAATAAAACCTGTGCGAGGCGGCGTCGCCTGCTTTACCGCCTCATATGAGCCCGTGCGTGGGAACTAAATCCGCCAAGAGGTTCTCTAAGAAACTGTCACTGGAGGTGTCGAATGAACGGGTATCACTTGGAGAGCAAGTTCGATCTTGCGTGGTCAACTATTACCAACATGGTGGACGGGTTTTTCAGACTGTTGCCGAATCTGCTCATCGGCGCACTTGTGGTAGCGATCTTTCTCACCCTAGGCCGACTGACTAAAGACATCATTTCCAAGGTCTGCGTCAAATCACACATGGACATCACCCTGGGACGCGCGCTCGGAACCTTGTGCAGTCTGCTTGTTTCGCTGGTCGGTGTGCTAACCGCCTGCGTGATTGTCATTCCTCATTTCAGTATGGCTAGCGTCATCGGCGGGCTGGGCATTTCATCGGTGGCCATCGGTTTTGCTTTCAAGGACATATTGCAAAACTTCTTTGCTGGAATGTTGTTGCTCTGGCAAAAACCTTTCTCAATCGGCGATGAAATCAAAACTCAAAGTTTTGAAGGCACGGTCGAAGACATTCGCATACGGTTTACATTGCTGCGCTCATTTACCGGCGAATTGGTGCTGGTACCCAACGGAGACATCTACACGAACGCTGTGATTGTTAACGGCGCTTCGAGCAAGCGTAAAATCCATCTGACATTCGTCGCTAAGGACGCGGAATCCGTCAAGGAAGCAAGAGAACGGCTGCAGAAACTGTTGGCGTCGACCGAAGGAGTTCTTAAAGATCCGGCACCGCTGGTATATGTAACCGACGCCAGCTCTGAGAATCTGGCATTTGAATTATATTTCTGGGGAGCAGCGAAACAAGCCGATGTTCTGGCTGTAACGGATCGGGTTGCTACCTCATTGAGAGAGCAGTTTAATGCCAAAAAAATTGCTGCTGCCGACTCTGACAAAAGTGCGGATGCAAAAATTGCCGCTGCCGACTCTGACAAAAGTGCGGATGCAAAAATTGCCGCTGCCGACTCTGACAAAAGTGCGGATGCAAAAATTGCCGCTGCCGACTCTGACAAAAGTGCG
>Ga0182024_10016680_pt1 | contig 13899 bp, 9 predicted proteins | sample P32metaG_FD_120480 | JGI IMG/M metagenome (GOLD analysis project Ga0182024, IMG submission 120480) | Permafrost microbial communities from Stordalen Mire, Sweden - P3-2 metaG (Illumina Assembly) | ecosystem: Environmental > Terrestrial > Soil > Wetlands > Permafrost | place: Sweden: Stordalen... | reverse complement strand
AGTGCTCAAGGAGCTCGACGTTCCGCCGCGCCAGATTCTGCTCGAAGCCAAAATCTACGAAGTCGATCTCACCGATCAGTTCTAGAGCGGCATCAACTACTCGCTCGGTCCGCGTACCTCGACCCAGGGGCAGGTCGGGCTTTCGGCCGCGACCCGCGTGGCCAGTCTTACTCTCGGTGCTTTGGTGGCCAACGGCCGGGAGCTTCTGGCTACGCTTACGCTCAACGAAAATTTCAACAAGGTCCACATGGTCTCCGAGCCGAGCCTGATCGCCACCGACAGCATCCCCGCTTCGATCAACGTCGGCACCCAGGTCCCCGTTTCCACCGGATCGACTACGCTCCCTTCCGGCTCGGGCGTCGCCGTGACGCAGAATATTTCGTCTGAAAACACCGGCGTCACGCTGCAAGTCAACGCGCGCGTCAATCCCAGCGGAATCGTCACGCTGATCGTCAACCAGGAGATCAGCGGAATCGCCGGAGGCGTCTCCACCGGACTGAGCACCCCCGCGTTCACCCAACAAATCGTCCAGACTCAGATCACCGTGCAGGACGGCGACACCATCGCCATCGGCGGCACCATCTCCGATTCGGTCACCGACGCCGTCAACGGCATCCCGGTTCTGGTCCGCATTCCGTGGCTGGGCGCGCTGTTCGGCACCAAATCGAAAACTCACGCCCGCACCGAGATGATCATTTTTATGACCCCGCACGTCATCTACGACGAGACCAACCTCATTGAAGCGAGCGACGAGTTGAAGACCCGCCTGAAATATCTGCACAAATACCTCACCAACTTTTAGAAGTGAGCCAGCCCCGCGTCATCCCGAGCTACCCCACGTCATCCCGAGCGTAGCGAGGGATCTGCTCTTTCTGAACCGCGACCGTCAGGGAGCGGACTTACAATCCGTATGGTCCGCGCGAAGCGTGCACCTGCATTCTGACTTCTGAATTCTGGCTTCTGAATTCTTCTTCGCTCGCAATCGTCTCCTGATCTCCGTTTTCACTCTTCCGCTCGGCCATCAGAATCTCCGTTCAGCCGTGAAATCGCTCCGTTCGATGGAAGCTCTTGACGCGGGCCCTCCGCGCATGGTCGAATATGAAGACCGAAACCGCCTCTCAAGAGGCGGTGGTCCCGCGATGCAACTACAACTTTTTGCTTGACTTGGGCGGCCCAGGGGTGTTATCAATAACTGACTGCGTCCAGGGTGTAACAGAATGAAGTTTTCCGTGCGGCATTCATGACCGTGAATCCCGCGAGCACATAGGCAACTAAAACGTTCCAGAGTGTGAAGTCAGAACAACGAGAAGTCGATTAAACGAGAAGTCGAAAACAAAATGAGCTTTGTGGTACAGCAGTCGAGCGGAGATCAGCCAAGTCTGAAGTCAGGCTGGAAGGAAGCTCGTATTCCCGAGGTTAAGTCTGAACGAAGGCTGAGGGAAGAACTGATGCGCGGCGCTTTTGGGTGTCATGCGCGGTTCACGAACGGATTGAGGCTCAGGTTGAAAAAGAGAACTTCCATCAATTCAATTCCAAGAATTCACAAGGAGAAGGAAATGGCAGATTTTCGCAAATGGTTTTATGCGCTTGCCGTGGTGGCTCTGTTAGCCGGACTCACCGTTCCAGCTAGCGCTCAGAGTACCGCGATCAATTGCACCAATGCTGGCGCCGTCACGCCGACGGTTCGGTCCCAAGGCTTAACGGAGCTGATGGGCGACTTGGTCGTTCAGTGCGTCGGTGGAACTCCCACCGGGCAGAATTCCGTCGTGCCGCAGGTGAACTTCACCGTCATCCTGAGCACCAACATCACCAGCAAGCTGCTGTCTTCGAACGGCATCTTCAATGAAGCGTTGATGATCATCGATGAGCCCAACGCTCCCGGTCCGAACTCGAACCGGCCGATCCTGAATTGCGGAAACGCGGGCGCTCCGGATACCAGCCCTGAGTCGGGTGCCGGCGTCTGCTCCATCGTTTCTAACGGCAATCCCTCCCAGACTTACGATGGAACCCCGAACGTCGAGGGCACAATCGGTACCTGCTCCAACTACGGTTGCGGCCGCCCCAACGTATTCCAAGGCCGGCAGGGCACCACCTTTAACACCGGCCAGTCGAACACCATCTCGTTCCTGGGCGTTCCGGTGGATCCGCCGGGCACCGGCACCACTCGCACCATCCGCATCACCAACGTGCGCGGGAATGCGAACCTGGTAGGCATCGCCTCCACGTTCACCCAGATCCCCATCACGATGCAGCTTTCAATCAACGGTAACAGTTCGCTGCCGATCAACCTCCCGGCTACCGGCCAGGTGGTTGCCTTCGTGCAAACCGGTCTGATTCTCACCGTGCCCAATGCCAACCTCGGCTTCGTGCAGTGCAATACGGAGAATGGGAAATTGTTCGGTGGGAGCAGCTTTAGTTTCAATCCCACAGGCACAGCCGGCGGCGCAAGCGGCGGCAACACCAATAGCGGTGCTGGCGCGCCCACCGTGCGCTTCGCGGAGGGCTTCGCCAGTTCTTGGAAGGTCAAGAACATAGCCATGATATTGGCCAACGGCACCGTGCCGGTGACCACCAATGCCGGCTATCAATACAATGGCGGATTGAACTATCCTGCCGACCTGAACCAGAACGTTCCGGGCGCCATCTACAACACGGAAACCGGCTTCGAATACAACGCGGCGTACGCGCAGCCTTCTCCGAACCCGCCCGTCGCAGTCGGTACCAACTCTGTAACCGGTACGGCCAACGGGCCGAATCCGTTCAGCGACTCCGCTACCGGCATTAGCGGCGCTGGCATCGCCACCGCGGGAACTCGTCTCGCGCTGACGTTCACGAATCTCCCGCAGGGATCGAACATTTACGTTCCCCCGGTGATCTTCCTGTATCATCAGAACACCACGCCCCCGTCGCCTGCTACTTACGTGAGCGGCACCTCGACTGGCGTCGCCGTGCTGACCACTACTGATGCGAACGGCGACACCGCCTACTCACCGGCCGAAACCGGACTTCCGGCAGCCGCCACCACCGCCACTTCTCCGGGAACCCTGGTTCAGGTGTCCAACGGCCTCGCCGTTTACGAAGTCCTGTTTGAAGACCCCTCCAGCTTGGAGCAGGTTGACATTCCGGTCGTCGTCGCGTTTGTCTCCAACCTCTCGGCCAACCCCCCGATCGGTCTCCCGGCTACGGGCACCATCTCGCAGGTTGCCGGCGGGTTCGCTCCGTTCTACACCACGTCCGCAGCGGGTCTGCCTTCGGGCACTCTCCCGATCCCGCGCTTCGTCCCCGGCAACGCGCCGTTGAATCTCTTCGAGGTCAACAAGTGCGCCTGCGACCTGCTCTTCCCGTTCGTGACCTCTACGGGTGGGTTCGATACAGGTATCGCGATCGCCAATACATCGCTTGACCCAGGGGCAACCTTCGGGTTTGGCGCAACACCTCAACAGGGCGCTGTGACGTTCTTCTACTTCGGTACCGGCGCTAGTGGCGCTGCTCCGCCTGCTTCGCAGACGAGCGGTGTCGTACCGGCCGGTCAGATCCTGACTTACGTCGTCAGCAGTGGTGGTGGCGCGATTGGCACCGGTGCCAATGGCCTGGATAACCGGGGTGCCGGATTCCAGGGCTACATCATCACCCAGGCCGCGTTCCAATGGTGCCATGCTTACGCCTTCATCGGCGCGCTGGGCCAAGGGCCGGCGACTGCGGGTGTCTCTGAGGGTTACCTCGGTCTCATCCTCGATCTGGGCGGTCTGCACCGCACAGGTCAGGCTTCTGAGAACCTGATCCACTAAAGCAGTACACTGTTAGCGAGTCTCAAGGGGAGGAGCTTCGGCTCCTCCCCTTTCTTATTGCACTACCCCACCTCATCCCGAGCGCCCCGCCAATCCGTATGGTCCGCGCGAAGCGCGCACCTCCATTCTGACTTCTGAATTCTGGCTTCTGAATTCTTCCTTTATTGCGACCGTGAAGTGTGCTACACTGACGATCTGCCCGCGTCTTTCTCGCTCCTTACGAGAGGTCTATATTCATGTTCAATCGAAATACTTACTTGACGCTCCTGGTGTATGTGGCTGCGCTGTCAGCCGCTTTTGGCCAAAACGGCGGGACTGCTGCGCCCGGTTCTGGACTGATGTTTCAGCTTCCCGGCATCGGCAGCACCAGCGGCCAGTTCATCGGATACCTGGAGAACGCCAACCCCTTAAATCCGTCCATCTCGGCGACCGGACCGGCCGGAACCGCTCAGTTGCTGCTTAAGCCCGACGGATCGAAGGTTTTCATGATCGGCACGTCCGTCCAGTCGATCGATGGCGCTTTCTCCATCGCGCCCTCGAGCGTGAACGGCCTGGTTGGCCCTCCCACCGCCGCGGCCATCTCGCCCGACGGCACCCTCCTGCTGGTGGGCGCGTCGGACTCCAACAACAACGGCTATCTCTATATCATCAACGCCGCCACCTCCCAAGTTCTCGGCTCGCCTTTGCCGCTTCCGAGCGTGCCCAATTACGCGCCCGAAACCAGCGGATTCTGCCCCGGGTGTTGGATCGCGTTTACTCCGGATTCGCAGAAAGCTTTCGTGCTGACCAACTCCGGCGTCGGCAGCCGCGTGACCGCGTTCAATCTGAGTACCCGCCAGCAGATCGGACAACTGGTCCTCACCGGCGGCGCGACTTCCATCGGCATCTCGCCCCTCGGCCTGCTGTACGTGACCGCCGTGAACATCATCACCGAAATCAATCCCGCTACTTTCACGGTCACTCCCACCGGATCCATCCAGCTGTTCTTCTCGCCCGGCCGGCTGCGCTTCAGTACTGATGGAGTCACCGCGTATGCCCCCAACCTGGTGCCCGCGAGCGGCGGCTCCCTCCTCCAGTTGAATCTGGCCTCGCACGCGACCCAGAGCTGGCCGCCCAATAATTCCGGTGTTACGCCCCCGCTTTTTGACGACGTTCTGATTGCCGGCGCCAGCCGCATCTTCGCGACGTCCTCGCAGACCCAGACCCTGTTCGACGTGACGCCGAGCCCGCTCAGCGCCACGCCCAGCGCGGTGACCGTCGGGCCGGGCAATATCCAGCTCGATGTCCTCGCCGCCACGATATCCACCGAGATCCCCGTCTCGAACAACCTGTTTCTGCTGGTCGCGAATGGCAACCAGACTCTCTTATATCGCATCAATCTCAACACCAATACGGTAAGCGCCCAGGTTCTCGCCACCTCCATCTTGACCGACATGCAGTTTCTGGGCGTCCCCGATACCGGCGTCGGCTCTCCGGCCTCGTTCCTTCAATACAACAACAACCAGACTCTCGCGAACGGCGGCATCTCGCTTCCGCTCATCGCCCGCGTGATCGACGCGAGCGGATACCCGGTATTCGGCGTGACCACCTCGTTCACCACGGATGCCACCAATGGCGCCGTAATCGCCAACGCTGCGCCCGTGACCAACGCCGACGGCTACGTGTCCACCACCGTGAATGTGCCGAACGTGGGCGGAACTTACACCATCACGCTCACTGCGGGCGCGGCTTCCACCACGTTTACGCTCGTGGTTCCCGGCGGCGTCTGCTCCTCCACCTGCACCACCACCACCAGTAGCCAGGTAACGATCGTCAACGGCAACGGCCAATTGTTTAGCCAGGACACCTCCACGCAATTCCCGGGTTATTCGCCTCTGACCCTCATGGTCACCGACACCAATGGCAATCCTCTCGCGGGTGTGGCCGTGTCGTTTGCCTTCGCCTCGGGCACCATCTCCGGCCTCACTCCCATCGGAATCATCGAAGAGCCCACCGCCGTGACCGACGCCAACGGTCTCGCCAGCACGGATTTCTTTGCATTCTCGGTTCCCGTCAATCAGGCGTTCCAGACCGTCACCATCACCGGCGCCACCTCCTACGGGACGGTGACGTTTACCGAGAATATTCTCCATATAAACGGCGACTCGAGCGGCCAGCCTGAGATAACCTTCATCGCGCCCACCCAACAATCCAACTTCACCATCGTGGCCGGACAGGGCACGCCGCTACCGAACGCGATCGAGCTCAGCATCGTGGCCGCCAACTTCCCGCAGATCGGCGTCCCCATCCCCGGCGTCGGCCTCACCCTCGTCAACACCCTCAATCCGGGTCAGCCGGCGCAGGCGCAATGCACCGGAAATAACCTGTCCGATCAAAACGGCATAGCCCATTGCACGCTGGTCGCAGCCTGCATGACCGGCAACTTCCCGGTGACTCTCCAGATCGGAAACTTCTACAACCAGCCCATCGATCTGCAAATCGTCGCCGGAAGCGCATCGCAGCTCAATATCGTCGGCGGCAATAACCAGAGCGGCACCGCCGGCCAGACGCTTTCGCAGCCTCTCACCGCGACCCTTACCGACGGCTGCGGCACACCCGTTGTCGGCGGCGCGGTGACCTGGCAAGTCACCAAAGGATCGGCGACGCTGGTCTCCACCGTCAACACTTCCGACGGCCAGGGCCGTGTCTCGACCAAGGTCACGCTCGGTCAATCCGCCGGATCCGTGACCATTACCGTCTCCACCGCCGGCGGCATCACCGCCGCCTTCACGGTCACCAATCAAGTGATCGTCTCTTCGATCGCCGTGGTCAGCGGCAACGCACAAATCGGCGGCACCGGCGCGAACTTTGGGGCGCCCGTCGTGTTCGTCGTCAAGGACAACAACGGCAATGCCATCCCAGGGATCACCGTGAACTTCGCCGTCGTTTCCGGCAGCGGCTCGGTGAACCCTGTGAGCGCCACCACCAGCTCCACCGGCACGGCCCAGACTACCGTGACCGCGGGAGCCACCCCCGGCGCCATCGTCGTCTCGGGAAGCGCCGCCGGATTCTCGGCCACCGCCGTTCTCGTCTCGCAGCTCCCCGGACCCATGATCTCGGTCTCGAGCTTCGTGAACGCTGCCAGCTTCCAGCCCGGCCTGGCCGTTTGTGGCCTCGCGAGCGTCACCGGAACCGGCCTCGCTCCCTCCATTCAGGGCGTGAAATCCGGCCTCAGCGCCTTCGGCCCGCTCCCGCTCACTCTCGGCGGTGTCAGCATCGCCGTGAACGGCATTCAAGCGCCAATTTACTCCGTCTCCAACGAAAACGGAACTCAACAGGTCACCTTCCAGGTGCCGTGCGAGCTGTCCCCCGGATCGGCCACCGTGGTCGTCACCGTCAACGGCTCCCCCACCACCGTGTCCGGCGTCCAGGTGTTTATCGCTCAGCCCGGAATCTTCACCTTCGCAGGCACCAACGGCAAGGTTTATGGCGCGGTACAGAGCGCCCTTACCGGGCAGTACGTCACGCAAACCAACTTCGCGGTTCGCGGCCAGACGTACTACCTGTACGTTACCGGCCTCGGCCAGACCATCCCGCCCACCGCGACCGATAACGCCGGCATTCCCAATCAGAATGTCGCGTTGCAGGTCGTCGTAGGCGTCAATAACGCCGGCGCGCCGGTGCTTTCGGCTCAGTACGAGGAGGGCGGGATCGGCGTGTACGTCATCGCCTTCCAGATCCCGCTTAACTTTGCTACCGGACCCGATCAGAACCTCGCCGTCGCGGTCATCGTGAATGGCCAGACCGTTTTCGGGAACGGCGTGTTGATCCCCGGCGTGATGTAAATCGCCGGTCTGACCAAAATAACCAGGGGGCCGGATGCGTCCGGCCCCTTGCTCCCCTACCCCGCGGACTTACAATCCGTATGGTCCGCGCGAAGCGCGCACCTGCATTCTGACTTCTGAATTCTGGCTTCTGAATTCTTCTTCGCTCAGCCCAACAGGTTGTTCACGATCTGATAGATCTGTTGCAGCGTCGCGCGATCGTCGGGCGTGAACTGCCCCGCCTGCTGATCGGCCTGCTGCTGCAAGTCCGTGCGAATGATGCTCACGCCCATCAATCCCATCTGGAACTCCTCGTTGGGCAGCAAAGCCCGAACCGGCATCGCGCGCGGCGTCCGCGTGTCGTTGAGTCCCGTCGGCGCGGCCGGCGCCGGAACCCAGATCGGCGCCCCTCCGCTCGCTGGCGTGCTTCCGCTCATGTCCCAGCTTCCCGGCGCGCCGATGCCGCCGGCATACTCCATCAGCAGCAACAGCCCGACGTTCAGCGGCATGCCTTTGTAGATCACGTCCCACAGACGCCGCGGCTCATCCGCCGGATAAACCGTCGGAAACACCGCCGTGGTGGTCGCCTCGTCGATGATCGCGGTCCCGCCGAACAGCGTCAGCAGCGCCTCCGCGTCGGACTCGAAGCTCAAATAGTTCGGATTCAGCGGGTCGCCGTTGCGCGTCGCATCCGTCGACGCGACCACGTAGGCGGGATAGGTTATCGCGCCCGGCAGGTTGACCGTCGACGCTTCCTGCGCCGTGATGATCATCTGCTCGATCGAATAATTGCCGCTGGGAAGCGTTCCCACGATGTTGTAGACCGCGACGTTGGTCGCCTTCGACGCGTCTACGCTCGTGTCGAACCAGGTTTTCGTGAGGCGCGTCGGGTCCCAGGCCGGCGCTTGGACCCCGAATGCCGTCTGGTAGGAATCGCGTGTGTAGCTGACGAACAGCGCCAGTTCCTGAACGCCGTAGGCGAGCAGGTTCGGCTGCGCCGGAGTCACCGGCAGGCTGACAATCGGGCTGGGGCTTGTGCTCATGATCGGAAATCTCCTCACCCGATCATGTAGCCGGCGCCGCGCGGCGCGCCGCCGCCTGAAATGCTAAGCGCTTGAATTCTTAGGAATTCGAGGTCGAGCTCGCCGGCCACTGCACCCACGGATCCTGGCCGTTGGTGCCGTTGGCGAAGGCCGTGGTCACCTGGATCGATCCGGCCGGAGGATTATTGGGATCGTAATTGGCGAGGCCCGGCATGCTCAATCCCGGCGGCATCGGACAATCCGCCTGCATCGCCGAGGGAACCCACGTATAGCCGTCCTGCTGGCGCATCACCATCGTCGTCAGCGGGTCCTGGCCCCACACCATGATCGGAACGTCGATCTTGTATCCCTGTTCCGCCAGCGCCTGCGCCGCGGGCCCGCGGTCCTCGAGGGGCATGTTTTGCAACGCCTGCACCGCCGCCGGCTGCTCCGCCCAATACGCCTCGTCGGGCGTCATTTGCGCGAGCTGCGCCGCGGTCAGCGTCGTCCCCGTGGTGGGAGACGTCGTGGTGGTCGCAGCATCGGCAGTCACCGCCGCTGCCGACCCGGAGGAGGCCGTAGCAGAGGAGGCCGTCGATGACGCCGACCCCGATGCAGACGACGTCGTACCCGTCATGTTCGTGATCGTTACCTGCCCGTTTTGAACATTAACTTCAAATTGGGAACCATTACCGGACTGCGATAGATATCCTTCGAGCGCGCTCGCCAATTGGGTTGCGAACGAATCCGTGGGTGTCGTCGTAGACGTCGTCGCCGAAGTCGCCGCAGAACTCAATGTATTGACGGACGTAGCTTGCGCGTCGGGAGTCCTTGCGAAAATCAGATCGCTCGAAACCGGATGGGCGTTATTGCTGAGATGAACCATTTCTTCGAGTTGCCTCTGGCCGGAGATGTGCAACTCAGCAGCCAAAGCATTCGAGGAAGGCGCGTTCCAGTAGTTCGCGCGCAGCAGCTAGTGGTTTGCCGCGGTGAACGTCAACGCCACGTCGAAAACCTGATGGAACGGTTCCACCACCAGCCGTACGGTCGCCTGCGGCGGCATCGGTGCGGTTGCCGCCGATGGATCGTAAGTCATCTTCAGCACGGCATTTTCATTCGGTCCGAGGTCGGTCTTGTCGAGCGCGGCGCTGAATCCCGCAAGCGACTTCCCGCCCGCGATCGTCACCTTCACCGTCCCCTCCTGCCCGTTATGAAAGCTGACCACCACCGTGGAGGGTTTGTCCGTCGCAAACGTGACCTCCGTTTTGTCAACCCCCGACTGGTGCATGATATTCGCCGCCATTTGCTGAAGCGAATCCGGATCGACAATTTTTCGCAGATCCTGCGGCGAAATCTTGGCGTTTGACCTGATCGAGGCGACATCGGAAGGACCCATCGGCGTGATGTGCTCGGCGTCGGCGTCACGATGCCATACCCACTTGCCGTCTTCGATTTTCCAGAACGTGCTCATCGGGATCGGCACGATCGTCGAGGGAAACTCGGGACGGCGGATCTCCTGATCCGTGTTCAGATCCACCGTGGCTTTGGTGAAGTTGTCCGAGTACTTGACGCCCGTGATCTGGAAGGACTTGAACTGGATCTTCATCGCCGCGAAGTAAAAATCCTTGGTGTCTTCCGCCACCATTTCGTAGGCTTTACGAAAGTTCCCCTCCACGTGATACTGAAAAAACTGGGTCACGCGCGCGCGCAACGCCTGGTCGACTTCAGGCGGCGGCGTTTGTGCAAATGCGGTCGCCGCAAATGCGGAAATCAACAGCGCCCTGCAAATGGTTCCTCGATACGGCATACGAATCTCCTTGGGGGACTGATTTTAGATTAACATCAGGATTCGCCGGCCGCCGCGGGTAAACGGCTGGTATGCAACTTATGACGCCGCGCGTCCGCGGAACGTGGACCATTCTTTTCATCTTCGGCACCCGGCCTGAAGCCATCAAGCTCGCGCCGTTGATCCGCCGCCTCGCTTCGATGCCCGAGCTTTACGCCGTCCGGATCTGCGTCACGGCCCAGCACCGCGGGCTGCTCGACCAGGTGCTCGATGCCTTCGCGATTACGCCCGATTTCGATCTCGACATCATGACCCCCGCGCAGACCCTCGCCCAATCCGCTTCGCGGATCATCGCCGCGCTCGACCCGGTGATCGCGGAGGTCAATCCTGATCTGACGATGGTCCAGGGCGACACTACCACCACTTTCTGCGGCGCGCTCGCGGCGTGTTACCGTCACGTCCCGGTGGCGCACGTCGAAGCCGGATTGCGCACCGGAGATCCCGGCCAGCCGTTTCCTGAAGAGCTGAACCGCACGCTTGTCTCGCGCATCGCCGCCCTTCATTTCGCGCCGACCGAGCGCGCCGCCGAAAACCTGGCGCGCGAAAATGTGCCCGGCCGCGTTCTGATCACCGGCAATACTGGAATCGATTCCGTCCTCTACATTCGCGATCGTCTGGATCAGGGCGAGATTACCCGCAGCACGCCCATCGATTCCGGCGGGAAACGCATCGTGCTCGTAACCGCGCATCGCCGCGAAAGTTTCGGCGCCGGATTCGAGCGCATCTGCCGCGCGATTGCGGCCATCGCCGATCGCGGCGACGTGCATGTCGTCTATCCGGTGCACCCCAATCCGAACGTCCAGGACCCCGTCAATCGACTGCTGCGCTCCCACTCGAACATCACGCTGATCGAGCCTCTCGACTACGTCCCGTTCGTCGATCTGATGCGCCGCGCTTCCATCATCCTGACCGACTCCGGCGGCATTCAGGAGGAGGGTCCTTCCCTTGGCAAGCCGATCCTGGTCCTCCGCGAAAAAACCGAGCGTCCCGAAGCCGTCGAAGCCGGCACCGTGAAGCTGGTCGGCACCGATCCGGAACGGATCGTGCGCGAAGCCGCGGCGCTGCTCGACGATCCCGCCGAATACCAGCGCATGTCGCGCATCCACAATCCTTACGGCGACGGCCATGCGAGCGAGCGCATCGAATTGGCCATCCGGGAATTCTTCGGTCGCGTATAATAAAACCTTCGAAGGAGGTCTTGTTGTATGCCTCGCCCGGTCCGCTGCGCGCTGATTCAGGCTGCCAATGTCGCCTCCGCCGATCGTCCGCTCGCTGAAATCCGGGCAGCGATGATGGACAAACACGAGACCTACATCGCGCAGGCGGCATCCCAGGGCGCGCAGATCACCTGCCTCCAGGAAATTTTCTATGGACCGTATTTCTGCGCGGAACAGCAGACACGCTGGTACGATTTCACCGAACCGATCCCCGGCGGCCCCACCATCCAGCGCATGCAGGAGCTGGCGAAGAAACATCGAATGGCGATGATCGTGCCGATTTACGAAGTGGAACAGGCGGGCGTCTACTACAACACCGCGGCGGTGCTCGATTCCGACGGCAAATACATCGGGAAGTACCGGAAAACGCACATCCCGCACGTCGCGCCCGGATTCTGGGAAAAATTCTATTTTCGGCCCGGAAATCTGGGCTATCCGGTGTTCGACCTCGGGTTCGCCAAAATCGGCGTCTACATCTGTTACGACCGGCATTTTCCGGAAGGCGCCCGCGCGCTGGGATTGAACGGCGCCGAGATCGTTTTCAATCCGTCGGCGACCGTCGCGGGCCTGAGCGAGCATCTCTGGAAGATCGAGCAGCCCGCGCACGCCGTCGCCAACGGCTATTTCATCGGCGCGATCAATCGCGTGGGCACCGAACCGCCGTGGAACATCGGGCATTTCTACGGATCGAGCTATTTCTGCAATCCGCGCGGCCAGATTATCGCGTGCGCTTCGCGCGAACGCGATGAAGTTCTGGTCGCCGACCTGGACCTTGACGAAATCAAGGAAGTGCGGCAGACCTGGCAGTTTTTCCGCGACCGGCGCCCGGATTCCTACGAAGATCTTGTGAAGGCTTAAGCTGTGACGCCCGAAGAATTCGCAGCGCGGTTTGCTGAAATCCATCCTCCGTTTGCGCCGCAAGCCGCGGCCATCGAGGCCTCGCGGTGCCTGTATTGTTTCGATGCGCCGTGCACCGCCGCATGCCCCACGCACATCGACGTTCCGAAGTTCATCAAGAAAATCGCGAGCGCGAATCTGCGCGGCTCGGCATCGACCATTCTCGATGCGAACATTCTGGGCCTCAGTTGTTCGCGGGTCTGCCCCGTGGACGTGCTGTGCGAAGGCGCGTGCGTGATGCATCGCTATAACCAACCGCCGATCGAGATCGGACGATTGCAGCGTCACGCCATGGATCATTTTTATGCAAATTCGCCGTCGCTTCCAGTAGGTTTCCTGGAGGTTTCAAAACGCGTTGCGTGCGTGGGCGCGGGCCCGGCGTCGCTCGCCTGCGCGGCGGAATTGCGGAAGCGCGGCTACGCGGTCACGATCTTCGATCGCCAGGAAATGCCCGGCGGATTGAACACTTACGGGATCGCCGAATACAAACTTCGCCCCGCCGACAGCATGAAAGAGGTTGCGCTGGTGGAATCGACGGGTGTGGAGTTCAAGTCGGGCGTCGAGGTTCATCCCGAACAACTCGAAAAAGATTTCGATGCGATCTTTCTGGGCATCGGCTTGGGCGCCATGCATCGGTTGGGCATTCCCGGCGAAGATTTGCCGGGCGTCGTCGACGCGCTCAAGTTCATCGCGGACTACAAGACCGGCACGCCCAGGTTGGGCAAATCCGTGGTCGTGATCGGCGCGGGAAATACCGCCATCGATGCCGCGGTCGCAGCCCATCGACTGGGCGCGGAGAGGGTTCACATGGTCTACCGGCGCGGCGAATCGGACATGTCCGCTTTCGCGGTGGAATATGAAAACGCCAGGCTCGCGGGCGTACGATTTCATTTCTGGGCGCGCGTAACGCGGATCATTTCGAGCGCCGACGGCGCCGTCGAAGGCCTGGATTGCGGCAGCTTCACGCTGCCGTGCGATCTGGTGATTCCCGCGATCGGCCAATCGCGTCTTTGGGATTTCGGCGAAGTGAACCGCGAAACCGGACAAACCAGTAATCCGAAATACTTCGCAGGCGGCGATTGTATCAACGGCGGTCGAGAAGTAGTGGATGCGGTCGCGGATGGCAAGCGCGCGGCGATTGGGATTGCGAAATGGCTGACTTAACCACACTTTTCGCCGGAAGAATCCGCTGCCCGAATCCGTTCTGGCTCGCTTCCGGACCTCCCGCCAACTGCGGCGACCAGGTGATGCGCGCCTTCGACGCCGGATGGGGCGGCGCCGTCTGGAAAACCCTGGGCGAGCCGATCACCAACGTTTCCTCGCGCT
>Ga0182024_10016679_pt1 | contig 13899 bp, 11 predicted proteins | sample P32metaG_FD_120480 | JGI IMG/M metagenome (GOLD analysis project Ga0182024, IMG submission 120480) | Permafrost microbial communities from Stordalen Mire, Sweden - P3-2 metaG (Illumina Assembly) | ecosystem: Environmental > Terrestrial > Soil > Wetlands > Permafrost | place: Sweden: Stordalen... | reverse complement strand
GACCGATACGCGCGCGGGTTGACCGGGACTTCCCGCCCGCTATATTCCGCCGGCTTCGCGACATCTCCGGCTGCGGCCAATGTCACGGCAGGCCCCTGTGGCGGAATTGGTAGACGCGCTCGACTCAAAATCGAGTTCCGCAAGGAGTGCTGGTTCGATTCCGGCCAGGGGCACCAGAAGCCTTTCCGCAGCAATCCACTTTTCTCCAGAAAAGCTCAATTAAGGCCCGATAGCAGGCCATTTCTTCATCCGCCGTCTTCCGCGTCTTTCCGCTGACTTCCGACCATTTTGTTGGTATCATTGTTGGTAGATCGCGAGGTTGTTGGTATCGCGATTCCACCCCGGAACCATACCCATGCCCGCACGCAATGATGTCACCTTCCGCACCGCCAAGCCGCGCGAAAAGCCTTTCAAGCTATCTGCCGGTGGCGGACTGTTTCTTCTTGTTCAGCCGAACGCCACAAAGCTTTGGCGCCTCGCTTATCGATGTGACGGCAAACAAAAGCTTCTCGCGCTCGGCCAATATCCAGTGATCTCGCTGATCGATGCGCGCATCAGGCGAGATGCTGCAAAGAAGTTGCTGTCCAACGGCGTCGATCCGTCAATCGAACGCAAGGCCGAGCGTCGAACTGCGCAGATGTCCCGGCGTAATACCTTCAAGGCTGTCGCCGAAGAATTAATGGTGAAGTTTGCGGCCGAGAAAGATGCAGCAACCACCCTGAAGAAGAAGCAATGGCTGCTCGACTTCGCGATAACGGAGTTCGGTAACCGGCCGATCGCCGAGGTCAAGGCTCCCGAAATCCTCGAAGCTTTGCGAAAGATTGAGAAGAGAGGTCGGCACGAGACGGCGACGCGGGTTCGAAGCACCGTCGGCGCCGTCTTCAGGTATGCGATAGCCACCGGACGAGCAGAGCGCGATCCATCAACCGACCTTCGCGGAGCACTCATCACGCCAACGGTCACACACCGAGCCACAATCGTCGACCCTACCGCTGTCGGCGCGCTGCTGCGCGCAATTGACGGCTTCAATGGGCAGCCTACGACGCGATACGCCCTGCAGGTTGCGCCACTCGTATTTGTCAGACCTGGCGAACTGCGCAAGGCTGAGTGGGTGGAATTCAACTTTGACGACGCAGAGTGGCGCATACCCGCCACCAAGATGAAAATGCGACGGCCACATCGTGTGCCGCTAGCGTCTCAGGCGCTTGCTATCCTGCGCGACCTTCGCGAGATCACTGGCCAGTCGCGATACCTGTTTCCATCGGTGCGATCATGGCATCGTCCGATCAGCGAGAACACGCTGAACGCGGCACTGCGCCGTCTAGGATACGATAAGACCGAATTGACCATTCATGGTCTTCGTTCAACAGCGTCCTCGTTATTAAACGAAAGCGGAAAATGGCACGCCGACGCCATAGAACGCCAGCTAGCCCATCAAGAGCAGAACGAGGTTCGAGGTGCCTATGTTCACGCTGCGGAATTCTGGCAAGAGCGAGTGAAGATGATGCAGTGGTGGGCAAATTATATAGATGAGCTGCGTGACACAGGTCGGGTTGTCACTTTGCGCGCATAAATGGCTTCTCCGGAGCGTTCGAGCACGCCCCATGTCGGCAAATCGCAACATGTCCAATCTGAAATCTAAATCAACGATTCGCTTACCTCGTCTTCGAGCCCCCTTCTATTTTGGGCCGGAATATCTCGCGTCACCCTCCGCGTGGAAAATAAAATTCACAGCACTCGTAGAAGAACCACTCAAAAATAACACCCTCCCTTGGAGGGTCACCAGCCGATATGGCGACTGGACGCTTACAATTCGGTTTCATCGAACGGAATTCACGATGTGCGCCCGGCAAGGCACATTCCTGATCGATGAATACGATGAGGAGTTTGATAGAAGGGATGATGTCCAGAGCGACAACTGGGAAGGCCCACTCAACTTCCCATCAGATTTTCATCGCGCGCTTTCTGACTGCCCGGACGAATTGAAAGACGAGGTCAAGAGAATCTCAAATTTTGTCAGTAGATTGATAACGCAGATGGAATGGCGATTTCGCTCCGCTCTCAACCGTGGAGATGCGCGATATGAAGGGCGCATCACCTCTGACCTGAATCAATTCGAAACAATTGAAGCCGATCAGATTAAGGGATTGATAATTTCGCCAGTTAAATCCAGTCCGGGGATTCCTGGCAGCGGCGAGAACGAGGATTTTGAGGACGCGAAGGGAAAGGCGGGACAGGGATTGTATTCGCTGTGTGTCGTCCCATCGCGGCCGCAACCGCCTCAGGCCAAGTTAAACACGGCTGGGGAAAAAACGGCTGATGGCGACGGAAGGGTTCGCTACCCCAAAGATATTTACAACCCCATCATTGAGCGCTGCGCAAAAGAAGTGAAACGGCAGTTAGGTAAAAAAGCAACTCAGGCGGAAGTCAAACGACGCGCAACGGTAGAGCTTGAGAGTCATGGCTTAAAAGTGCCGAGAAAGTCGATTTTCGAACAGCGGGTAAAGAACATTTTTTCGAAGAAATAGTCTAATGATTTCAATAATTTCTCGCTTACCCGGAATTTTTAAATTGCCGAGAATTAGCGGGTAGCGGGACGACAGGCCATTCACCTCCATCTAAATCTGCGATGTGCCTCGCGGCTTTCCACGTGCGTGGATGGAGAGTTTTATGAACGATCTACCCTATAGCGACATCACCGCTCCGATGTCTTTGGAAGAATTTATTAGAATTTTTAGATTGCCACCAATCGTTCCCATCAAACGATCTTGCGAAGTGCAGGCCTGCGGGCACTCAAAGCTGTACGAACTGCGAAAAGCCGGGAAACTTCGTATTGTTTCGAGGGCAGCGGGCTCCGGAGTTCCAGCTGAAGACCATTACCACCTCTATCTTCAAGCCATCCGTCGCTGATGTCTGTCTCTCAGGCTGCCATCGGTCTACGCCCGGCCGAATCCGCAGATTCATATCCCGTCGTAGTCAGGTTAAACGGCCGGTGGCGCGTGATCGCCTGCCGGCACGGCGTTCAGTGGATCCTTCAATACCGCAATCGCGCAGAAACGGTCGCGAGAGACGTTTGGCGCGGTCGGAGCTACTGCCGGACTAGAGAGGCGCTAATTCGCGTCTGGACTATCACGCTGGTATTATCGATCCAGGTGCCAAGGCCACCTTAAACGGGCTGCCTGAGTGGTTTCCAGAACATCAAAACGCCCCCGAGCGGGTCACTGAGAGCGTTTCTAACTGCGCGCAGCAAGTCGACAACCTGGCGCGGCATGGCGAGAGCCGGGTGGCGAAGGCGGCCATTCTCTGCGCGGTGCCGCCGTTGATGGTAAGGACGCCGGCCAATCCCAACGGCCTTCCCAAGGAAGTCTTTGACGGATTTCAGATACAGCTCGCGGCCAATCGCTCGCAGTTCTATCGCGACGTCGCCTCAGGTCCGTTCTATGGCTACAACCGGCCGGGCGCCAAATCTTCTGAGGCCGTTATCCAGAATTGGTGGCGTCAGGGTATGACGGGCGGTGCCAAGGCACATTACGACGGCATTGTCGCTTTCTCGCAGACCGATTTCACCGAAGACCTCAAGAGGATCGCCGTGCCGGTGCTGGTGATGCATAGCGAGGACGATCAGATCGTTCCCTATGTGGCCGCCGGGCCATTGTCAGCCAAGCTCCTGAAGAAAGGGACGCTGAAGACCTATAAGGGCTTTCCGCACGGCATGCCCACGACCGAAGCGGCCACCATCAACACAGACCTACTCGCCTTCATCAAGAGTTAGCGGGTCGTCACGCTGTTCGACCAGTACATGTACGAACATTTTCTGCCCGGCGCCGCAAAGGCGCTCGCGGACGCAGCCGCGATTCCGACCGTCGACCTGATGTGCGATCTCCTTCGCGATATCGCGGTCCTTCAGGAACGGCTCGATGACGTCGGAACCGGCGACTATTCGCATTACCTCGTCCCCGATCTTGGCGGCAATCCGGCGCACCGCGACGTGCCCGCCGCGCTGGCGGCCGCGATAATCGAAGCGGCGGCGGTAGCGATCCGCAAGGATCCTCGAATACATCGATGCTCTGCCTGACGGACATGAAGACCGCTGGCGGAAATGGCTCGCGGACGAACAAAGCCATCACTGCGCCAATGTGGCTGACGCGCTCGACCAACATCTCGCGCAAGCTGCAGACTACCGGTTCCGGCTTCGGCAATCGCAGTATGACCCTGACTCTCCAAATGCCGCAGTCGATCGAAGGGCATTTATTATCTCGATCTCCGACTTGTCCGCGCGCCGAGGGCCGGAGGGGCGTCCCTCTGGGGGTCGATAAGATTCTATTCGGACTACAAGCGCCAGATCGACAATGAGGATCTGTCGATCGTCGGACAAGCATTCCTGCGCCGCACGCAATTCGCCTACTGCGAGGGCGCGGTCAGTTTCCATGGCGGGTGATTTTCGAAAGCATGGTAGTCTCTGCGGATTGATCGTATCAACCGGTACCAAGCGGTCATCTTGCAATGCCCCGAAGCCTCTTCCTCGTCACACGCGCCGCAAGCTGACGTCTGCCCTGGTCGCTATGGCGATCTTTACATGTCTTGGCGCGCTGACGACAGCAGCGGTCGGACGACCTGTCGAAATCGGCACGACCAATGCCGCCCTGATCGGATTGGGCGTCGGGCTTTTTGAAGAATTCTATGTCCAAAGCCGGCGCGGAGACTGGCTGCGCGCGATGCACCCGCTGCGTTCTATCCCAGTCTATGTTGCCGTAGTCATCGTGCTTTATTTTATTTCCGTTCATATTGCCCACCTCGTTCTAGGGCGCCTCGACGACCTGCCGACCGCTTATCGGCGCCTGCCATACGGACTGACCTTCTTCACCATTTTTTCGATGGTTGGTATTCTGATGATACGGGTCGTTCACTTCATCGGACTCGGTACGCTATTTCATCTGATGGTCGGCACATATCATCGCCCGGTCGGAGAACGAAAAGTCCTGCTTTTCCTCGATATCAATGGCTCAACAGAGCTTGGCGAGAAACTTGGCGCACTCAAGATGCGCTCGTTGGTCCGCAAATTTCTCTCCGATGTCACACAGCCGATCATCGACCGTCGTGGCGAGATCTATCTCTACAAGGGCGATGGGCTGATCGCGATGTGGGACTGGACGGCGGCCATCGAGGACGACGCAGTCCTGCACGCAGTGGATGCAATGCTTGTCCGTGTTGCGGGCGAGCGCGACACCTATCGTCAATTGTTCGGCGTCGCGCCGGATTTCCGAATCGGCATCCACGGCGGTGACGTCATCGTCAGTGAACAGGGCGACACTAAGCGTTCGATCGGCATCTACGGAGATACCATAAACATCGCTGCTCGCATGGAGGAAGCGGCGAGGATCCACAATGCTGCTTGTGTCATTTCTTGTGTTATCGCCGATGCACTCACGGACCGAAGCCGCTTTGATGAGATTGGACAGGAGAGCGTCAAAGGCATCTCGGCGCCAATCCAGATTTTTAAGCTCAGGACGGATACGTGTAGTCGGGCGTGAAAAAGCGTCGAACGCCGCCCCCTCCGCGCGGCTTCGACGTGGACAACAGCGGGGCCTTCCAATACCCCCCTTTTTGACTAGTGTATTTAGCGGCGAAAAACCGCGTGCCGAAGGCATCGATCAAAGATTGTGGTGCACCGGACGATCGAATGTCCGCTTCGTGCCTACAAGGGATCATTCCACAACGGCTCATTATGCGAGCGGCCGCTTGGCGCCAGAAGTGACCGGTCCTTACTCGGGCACAGATTGTTGCCAGTTGTCCGAAAGTCGCGACGGTGTGACGGTCGTTTACCCTCTTTCAAGCGCGCAGTATCAAATTTGCGATTGTGGTGTATTCTGAATATGCATTTTGAGCATCGACTTGCATTGAGCCAACTTAGGGAACACGGAGGGGAACATGGCCAAGAAAGCGAAGAAGAAGACAAAGAAGACAGCTAAGAAGAAAAAGAAGTAACCGTTCGACGAAAATCTCATGGCATCCGGATAACGTCTGAGGTCCGTTACGCACTTCGCTAAAGGGACAGGCGGCAGCTTTCGTCAACAGAATATCCGCGCAACAAACAGTCGGGCCCGACCGTTATGCAGATGGCTGCTGCATAACGGTCCGGGTGCGAACAGGCCTTCGCCAAGAATATTGCGACCGACCCGATGTGAGGCACCCTGTGCTGGCTACGTACACGTCGGGTTATTCTCAGACGTCAGCTCGCATGGCCACAATGTCAGCGTTGCCCCATGGATCGGCATGGTCGGACACCAAGGCACGTCCGAAAAGTGCCTCGGAAGCGGTCATAAGGTCCCCGGGGGCCGACACCGCAAGCCACTTGTCAATGATGATGGCCAACCAGTGCTACAAACCTCCACGCCAGTGGAAATAGTCCCAATCGATCGAAACCGCGGCGCGCCAACAGCTTATTGGAATTGTGCAAACTGTGGAGCTATACTGTTGGAGGTCAAATAAGCGGTCTCTGCCCCTGGAGGGCTGGGCATGCAGTGCTTGCAATGCGATAGCCAGAACAAGGCCAGTAACGAATATTGTGAAAGCTGCGGCGCGCTTCTCGGAATCAAGTGCGAAGCGTGCAATCACGTCAACGGAACGACCAGCCGCTTTTGCGGGCAATGCGGTGCGGCACTCCTAGCGACATCGGCAGATGCAGAACTATCCTCTCAGCGCATCCTTCGGTCGCTAAGCTACAAGGGTGGGGAACGCAAACGCCTCACAATACTTTTCGCGGATATCCGAAATTCGACGGACCTGATCGATAGCTTAGGCGATCCTGAATTGGGCATGCGGCGTTTGGAGCCGGTGCTCAATCTCATGAAGGATGCCGTTCATCGCTACGACGGTATCGTTAACAAGGTGCAGGGTGACGGCGTCATGGCGCTGTTTGGCGCGCCACGACCACGTGAGGATCATGCCGTTTGCGGTTGCCTGGCTGCTTTGGCCATGCAGGACGCGATGGCGAGGCTTGACGATGCCAATTTGCGGATCCGTGTCGGCCTGCACACCGGCGAAGTCATCGTTCAGACGGTTAAAAACAGCATCTACCAGACCTACGATGCGGCGGGCGCGAACGTACATCTGGCAAATCGAATGGAGCAAATGGCGGATGCGGGCTGCGTCCTCATCACAGGCGACACCTACGTCGGAGCCAAACAGTTCGTGGAGGTCGTGCCGCTCGGCATGCAGACAGTTCGTGGTATCGCCGCGCCGATCAAGGTGTTCAGGCTGACAGGATTGCTGAATGCTCCGGCAAGCGATGTCTTCCGAAGCGGGCGGCGTTTGAGCCCGCTCATCGGACGAAGCGATCAGTTCGCTGCTCTCGAACTCGAGCTCGCAAGTACCGTCAAAGGCGACGGCCGGGTGGTCGGGGTCGTCGGCGAAGCCGGAATTGGTAAGAGCCGCCTCTGTTTCGAGTTCGCCGAAAGCTGCCGCCGCGTTGGAATTCGGGTCTTCGAGTCGCGCGTGCTGGCTCACGGACGAGCCACGCCGTTTCAGCCGGTGCTGGAACTGTTGCGGGATATTTTCGGCATTCGGGCCAAGGACTCCATCGAGGAGTCGCGCCGTCGCGTTATCGACCGATTTGCGACGCTCTCATCTTCCGAGCAGTTATTGCTCTTGTTGCTGGAGTTTCTGGGCTTGGCGGACCCCGCGCGCCCGGCGCCCAAACTCGATCCCAGGGCGCTAAGAGTTCAGCTGCTCGATTTGGTCAGGACACTTGCGCGGTCAGGTCCTCGCGACGCGGTCACCGTCGTCCTCATCGAGGATTTGCACTGGATTGACGCGGCGAGCGAAGAATTCGTCGAGGCGCTAGCTGACGCGGTCGTCGGCACCACCACGCTCCTGGTTGTAAATTTCCGACCGGGCTTCGCGGCGTCCTTCATGCAACGATCGCATTTTCGGCAGATCGTCATGCCACCCCTCGCGTCGGAGCAAGCACAGCTGCTGCTGCTGGAGCATTTTGGTGAGGATCCTTCGCTGGCGTTGCTCAGTCGGAACATTATCGAGCGCGCACAAGGCAACCCTTTCTTCCTTGAGGAACTCGTCAATACGATTGCCGAAAGCGGTGATTTCGAAGGCGTGCGCGGCGCATACCGGCTGAAGGCCGGAATCGATACAATTCCACTGCCTACGACGATACAGACCGTCGTAGCTGCGCGAATCGACCATCTCGGGGAAACCGCCAAGCAGGTTCTTGAGACGGCCTCCGTGATCGGACGCGTGGTCTCACTGTCAGTTCTACGACTCGTCACAGCTCTTCCCCACGAAGAGCTGTCCGAAGCAATATTGAGTCTCAGGCAAGCTGAATTGCTTTACGATCTGCCGCCCTACGACCAGGGACTTCTTGCGTTTCGTCATCCGCTCCTTCAGGAGGTGGCTTACGAGACGCAACTGCGTTCTCGACGTACTGGGTTGCACGCGGCTGCCGCGAAGGCGATCGAAAGTCTCGATTGGGGGAAGCTAGACGAATTCGCGGGACTTCTCGCTTTTCATTATGAGGCAGCTGGCCAACTTCTTGAAGCGGTCGCGCATCTACAACGCGCCGCCAGATGGATTGGAAAGACGAATTCCGCCGAGGCACTAAAGAGTTGGAAAAAAGTTCGAACCTTGTTGCAGGATTTGCCTCGATGCGAGCACAATGATCGGTTGCGCGCCCTTGCAAGCGGCCAGATACTAAATTTCGGCTGGCGCGAAGGTATGTCAGCCGATGAAGTAAAGCCCTACGCGGAGGAGGCGCTCAAATATGCGCGCGCCGCAGACAAGATGCACGAACCCATACTGCTCGGCGCGTACGGCCGGATCTTGGCGGCGACCGCGGCGGCGGACGACTACGTCCATCTCGTGGAAGACGCGGTAAAACTAACGTCAAAGGAAGGCGACGTTGGGCGTTTTGCGACTATTCATGGCATGCTCAGCCAAGCATTCTTCTTGGCAGGTCGGTTGAACGAAGCTTATGATGCCGGCGCAGTTGCGCTTGGCGCCATAGCTGAGCAGGGCGGTTTCGAATCGAACGTTACCCTCGGCCTGAACGCAAACCAGATCCTGGGATTTGATATCGAACAATGGATCAAGTGTCTCAGGACGAGAATACTCGTGCGGCTCGGTCGCTTCCGCGAAGCCAAAGAACGGCTTGCTGAAGTTCTGCAGCCGGCTCTAGAGGGCGTTACTCCCGTAGTGCAATTCATTCCTCATTTTGCATCGGTTGAAATGGCGTGGGGACTAGGCGACCCGGACCTGGCCCACCGCCACGCCACGAGGGTCGCTGAATTGGCCGATCAATCCGCGATGCCGTACTTGCGTGTCGCCGCGATTGCATGCGCTGGGCTAGCAAAGGGCACCGCGGGCGATTTCACTGCGGGAGCGGACGACCTGCGGCAGGCTATCGATTTCGCCCGCAGTGCCCGGGCCGGGCTCGAATTCGAGGCCCGCATGCTGGCCGATTTCGCTGATATGCTCTATCGGGCGGGCGATCTCGATGCCGCTCTAGAGGCAGCCAGGGAGGCCATTGCCGTCGCTACGCGACGAACCGACCGCGTTGCCGAGTGTCACGCGACGCTCATAAAGGGTATGACTCTTACCGCCGCCGACGCCGGCGGCAGGCATGATCTTGAAGCTTACCAACTGCTTAAGCGCGCTGAGGAGCTGTTGACTGTGGCCGGCGCGACGTTCTTTGAGCCCCGATTGGCTCAGCTTCGATCGCACCTTGAATGCCGTGGCTGATGGATGCACAATGTCGCGCATTTTAATGCGATGATCATAAACCGGGGAGAGGTATCAATGGGAATGGCGATCAACGACAGCACCACCTTGGACATCCTCGTTCAACTCAACAAGCGATTTGAGCCCGACGGGCTGCACGAAATGGTCGCTTTGCAGAAGGAGTTTCAAATCTTCTCTGCCAAACATAGCCTGCAAAGTTCGTTTGCTCTCTTGGGGATCGTGCCGTTAGCTTGGTCAGAGCGCAGACGTTGGTATCACTTCCTGGGACAACTCAAGACCTACCCATCGGATTTGGCGAACGTTAGTGGTCACGATCGGATCATCAAAGCATTTAAGGACGATCTCGGGGCCAAGGAGCCGCTACCCGTGTCATTCCGCTGCCACAACGCCGCCGATGACCCCAAGGTGACCGTGTCAAAAGGACTCCCTATCATTTTCTCATTGGATACGTACGTCATTGTTTCAATTCCAACCACGCCTGGGCGCGTAGCCCGGCAGCAAGCCGCGGCGATCGCTAAGCAACGGCGTGCGGTGAAGAAAAGTAAGAAATGAGCCTCTCAGGGGAAAGCGACGGTACAAGCACCGCGCTTGGCAGTCGCGTTACGGAGAGTGTTTATTCCGACGTCGAAGCCTACTACAGTGCGCGGGTTGCTAAATACGGCGCCACTCCGCTGGGAGTGGACTGGTCGTGCCAGGCCACTCAAAGCCTCCGCTTTGTTCAGCTTCTGAAGATCTGCGATTTCTCGGCGCCGTTCACATTAGACGACATTGGCTGCGGCTACGGCGCACTCGCAGCGTTTCTCACCACCCGTTACCCCGAAGCTAAAATCGATTATTTGGGCCTGGACCTCTCACGAGCCATGGTTAGTCGGGCTCGTCGCCGCTTTTCAAGTCCGGATCGTCGCTTCGTCGTTGGAACAGCCAGCCCGCGAATCGCAAACTATTCCGTCGCAAGCGGAATCATGAACGTCAGTTGCGGCTATTCCCGAGCGATTTGGGAGGGCTTCGTTGCCACAATATTAAGGGAGATGCGACGAACTAGCCGTCTTGGTTTCAGTGTCAATTTCTTGTCCGACGCAGCGCGCGCCAAAACATCCGCAGTCCCCTCCGCCAACAGCCTCTATCGTACCAGCCCCGAACCGTGGAGTCATTATTGCGAGCACGACCTTGGTTGTTCCGTTGAAACAATTGATAACTATGGCATGAGGGAATTTACGCTGCTCGTCAGTTGTGATTCTTAAGGATCAGCTGGTGCCTTCCTTAAGCCCAAGGCGCAAACCCGATCGTGAAAGCGCCGCCTTGCTCCAGGCGATTGCCACGCTGATGTCCCCGCGCGGGCATGCCAATGATGCAACCCTCAACAGAGCTTGCGCCGTGCTGCGCCAACGGTCGCCGATCCATTGGGTGGACTCTCCGGGCATTCGACCGTTTTGGGCAATTACGCGGCATGCCGACATTGTGTCGGTTGAACTCCGAAGCCAGGAATTCGCGGTGGGGCCGCGTACCTATTTGACCAGCGAAATCGCCGAGGCGGCCCTCAAACAAATCACTGGAAAGCCACAGGTCGTGCGTGGGCTGACCGAAATGGACGGACCCGACCATGACGCATACCGCTCGATAGTCCAGGCAACATTCGCTCCTGCAGCTCTCCGCACGATGGAGAACTGGCTAAATGGCTGGGCCGCTGAAATGGTAGAAAGCATTGCCGACCGCGGTGGTGTCTGCGATTTCGCTGCTGACATCGCCGCCCCCTTCACGTTCCGCGCTATCGCGCGCATGCTCGGCCTCCCGGAAGCCGATGATGCGCAGTTGCTGCAGTTAACGCAGGGGTTTGTCGGAGTCGAAGACCCTAAGCGACGGATGGCCGAGATGCCGACCGAGGCGATCCGTATCGCCATGATCGGTCTTCGCGACTACGTTGACGCTCTCACCATCGACCGTCAGGCAAGACCTCGTGACGACATCGCGAGTTTGATCGCCAATGCGCGGGTGCGAGAGGAACCTATTCCTCGCTATGAGATGGTTTCCTATTTCATCCTGATGATGACCGCGGGACACGACACCACAGCGCTTGCCATCTCAGGTGGAATGCACGCTCTTCTCATGAACCCAAACCAGCTCGTGCGGTTGCGTCAAGAGCCGGCGCTCCTGGACACAGCCATTGACGAGATGTTGCGCTGGACGTCGCCCGTTCGCCATTTCATGCGCACAGCGGTGCAGGATACCCGAATCGGCCCGAAGCAAATCCTTGCCGGCCAGTCCGTGGCGCTCTTCTTTAATTCAGGCAATCGAGATAGAGCCGTATTCCCGGATGCCAACTCGTTTCGCATCGACCGCTCGCCCAACCCTCATATCGCCTTTGGCCGGGGTCCGCATTTCTGCATGGGTCACCAACTGGCGCGTATGGAGATGCGCGCGATTTTTTCGGCATTGTTGCACAGAATAGAAAATATCGAATTGATCGGCAAAGCTCGTCGCGCGCACTCCACGTTTATGACGGGAATCACCTCGCTTCCGGTACGTTGCACATTTCGTCGAAAATCTCGGAAGTGGCAAAAGGCTTAGCCATGCGGAGCCACCAAAAAATAGATCGACGATGACTGCTTTGCCAAAAGCCCGTCCGATCGCCTTCAGCGACTCCCCGCGCTTCCAGCGATCCCATAACTCCGTTCTCTCTGCCGCAGTGAACCCTCTATGAAATTTGTGACCCATCAAAGCACACTCCATCTCTCATTCAAGATAAAGTGTTGCGTCGACTGGTTGAGACCACCCCCCGAAAACGGGCGTCCCCGAGGGAGGCTCACAGGCCGGCGTTCAATACAAATCTAACATTCTGCGATCGTCCGCTTTGCGCCAATAGCGGTCGGTCGCGATCATTTTCTTGGGAGAGCCAAACTGCTCAGTCAGTATAAATCGTCTGCTCGCGATAGAGCGACGCGGAGGGCGGGGACGGCGGAGGATTCGGCTTCTTATGGCACGCACTCGATGCGGCGTACGAAGGCCGCCCAGATCTACCGCAAGACTGGCAACCTGCGCGCTGTGCAACTCCTCCTTGGCCATACGAAGCTGGAGAGCACCGTCCGATACCTCGGGATCGAAGTGGATGACGCTCTAAATATCTCCGAGCAGATCGAGCTCTAATCGTCGACCACCTGCATTATGCCGGTGGTCGCTCGCGTCAAGACATCACCAATTGACCCGCTCGCGAGCTGATTCAGACCGCGAGCGGGTTTTACGTCACCATCCTGCCCGCGCGATCGCTATGACGGTGGACGGCTGAGTTTCGGCGTGCAAAAAGGACCCCTCTCGGGGTCCTTTAAGGGTGATCGGCATCCAATCGGGACCCCACGATTGAGGGTCCACACTGGCTTCCATGATCATGGGAGCCGAGATTGGAATGCTGATAGTGGAGACGATTGCGAAGATCCGTCGTTTGTTTTTTGTCCAAGGCAAGCCGATCAAGGCGATCTGCCGTGAGTTGGGATTGTCACGGAAGGTCGTGCGGAAGGTAATCCGATCGAAGGCGACCGAGTTCCATTACGAGCGGGAGGCGCAACCGCTTCCGAAGATCGGCCCCTGGAGCGACAAGCTCGATCAATTGCTGTTGGCGAACGAAGCGAAGGTGGCACGTGAACGCCTGACGCTGATCCGGGTATTCGAGGAGTTGTGCGGGATTGGCTATAATGGTGGCTACGATGCCGTGCGCCGCTACGCCAGACGGTGGGCCAAGGGGCGCGGCCAATCGATGGCGGCGGCCTACGTCCCGTTGAGCTTTGCTCCGGGTGAAGCCTACCAGTTCGACTGGAGTCACGAAGTCGTCCTGCTCAGCGGCGTGACGGTGACTGTGAAGGCTGCCCATGTCCGGCTTTGTCACAGCCGCATGCTGTTCGTGCGGGTCTACCCACGCGAGACGCAGGAGATGGTGTTCGACGCTCACGACCGAGCCTTCGCTCTGTTCAAGGGCACTTGCCAGCGCGGAATCTACGACAACATGAAGACGGCAGTGGAGACGATCCTCGTCGGTAAGGATCGCGTCTATAATCGCCGCTTCCTGCAGATGTGCAGTCATTACCTCGTGGACCCGGTCGCCTGCACGCCGGCATCGGGCTGGGAGAAGGGTCAGGTCGAGAACCAGGTCGGGCTCGTCCG
>Ga0182024_10016678_pt1 | contig 13899 bp, 7 predicted proteins | sample P32metaG_FD_120480 | JGI IMG/M metagenome (GOLD analysis project Ga0182024, IMG submission 120480) | Permafrost microbial communities from Stordalen Mire, Sweden - P3-2 metaG (Illumina Assembly) | ecosystem: Environmental > Terrestrial > Soil > Wetlands > Permafrost | place: Sweden: Stordalen... | reverse complement strand
TGTTGTTCGACCCACCCTGGCAATGATGGAAGCACTGGAGGGACGGCAGCTCTTTTCTCAATCGGTCATTCCCGGACCGTCGGCGCCTGGCAGGGTTGTGCTGATGGCGCCGCCGACGACTGTGGCGGGCGGTACAATCGTCCTGTCGGCGAACTTGACCGGCGTCCTGCCGTCCAGCCCGGCAAATATCGACCCGGCGTCGTTCGCGCAGTTTGCCATAACGGTTCGCTGGGGCGACGGCACCAGCCCGTTTTCCAGCACGGCCGTAAATGCCGACGCGTCCAACAGTCTGCCCTCGACCGACTTTGAGCACATCTACTCCAAACCAGGGACCTATCGCTACTCCGCCGCCTATTCTTATGTCACCAGCGACACGGTACCGCCGACAGTTGCCGCCGGCTTCGGAGTGGTTCGCGTGACCCTTAACTCACCGGGTGGGAGGCTGATCACGACCTCGACCCGGAAACCTTTCAATGCGACCGTCGGCACGTTTACCACCGGCGCCACGCCGAGTATCGACTGGGGCGATGGCACAACCTCTACCGGCACGGTGACCGCTCTGGGAGATGGGAACTACGCGGCGAGCGGCACACACGTCTATGCCGACCCCGGCGCCTTCCGCGTTCAGGTCACGACCGCATACCAGACCCTCGACAGCACTGCATATGTGTCCGGCCGTCCGGCACCGATCACCGGTACCGCCTTGCCCGCAATCCATGCGATCGTCGGCCAGACGTACTCCGGTCCGGTGGCATCGTTTGCTTCGGTGCCCATAGTAACCCCCAACGCCGACCGTGTTATCCACCGGCGTCGTCTCCGGGACCTACTTGCCTAGCGCAGAGCACATCTATGCACATGCGGGAACGTTCAATGCAACAGTTTCGCTCTTCGAATCTTCGACACTTCGTGCAAGAGTGCGGCAGACCGTGATCGTCAGCACCACATCGGCGGGAGGAGTCACCGCCAACGCTGAAGCCGGGCAAGCTTTCAACGGCGTGATCGGTATCTTCTCGGCGCTGGGTGATATCGTGGCGGGAACCGATGAAAGCATCACCTGGGGCGATGGTCAGACATCCATGGGCATGGTGACAGCGATCGGCAATGATATTTATCAAATGTCCGGTACGCACACCTATTCCAGCGCGGGCGTTTTTCCGGTCCAGGGGTCGGCCGACTTCACCGACTCCGACTCCTATGCGACGGTCGACAGTTTGTTGACCGTTGTTGCCGCGGCCGGTTCCGCGCCGCCCAAGGTCGCAGGGATGGCAGGCCCCACATCAGCCGGCACGGCGGGAAGGGTCGCCCCCGAAATCTCCGCTTCATTTACCGGGGTTGTGAATAGTTCAGCGATCCAATATGCCGCAAAGGTGCAATTCAGCGATGGCTTCTTCGCAACTCCCACAGCAGTCTTTGATCAGCAGGGAGCGCTCGATGTCTCGGCGACCGGCCCACTGCTGGGGCGCCCCGGAAACTACAGCGCCCAAGTCCGTCTTTACCGCGACGGGCAACTCATCGGCAGCGTGCGCGTGCCGGCATCGGTTGCCCTCGACTCCCCGGGCGGCGTGACGATCGATGCCAGCGCCGGGCACAGTTTTTCCGGCAGCCTGGGCACCTTTGACCAGGGATTGGCGTCGCTTGGGCAGTACCATCCCACCGGCGTCGTCGTCGATTGGGGCGACGGTACAACCACGACGGGTACGCTCGAGCTTGTCGGCCAGGGAGCCGATGCATCGGGCGCAGAGCAGGGCATCTACTCCGTTGCCGGCGCCCATGCGTATGCAAGACCCGGCCGCTTTATGATTACGGTGAACGACCAATTCGCCGGCCAGTCCTTCCCCGCCGAAGTGGGCCCGGGAGCGACGACCCTGTTGAATCCGGGCTTTCCTGCTCCCGTGGATCTGGACGACGATCCGAGCGGGCCGGTGATTTACGATACCGCCGTCGTGGGAAAAGCGATCTGAAGCTGACGCCGAGCTCATGTTCAGGGAATTGACGCACCGGGCCGACGCGGCGACCGCCGCCGCCGAACTGACGGCGGGACTGAACGGGCCGAGCGTGGATCTTACGATCCGCCTGTTTTGACAGGGAACGCGTCGCTTACAACCCGCACCAGCCGTCCAGGTAAATCCGCCCGGGCAACCCATTCATGCCCGGCGTCGCTGAGCAAGTATGCTCCCGCGCCATCCCCCTGGACCATCTCCAGCGCGTTGGCAACCAGATAATCCGCCCCGCTGGCCAGGCGGCTGGCTTCGCCAACGCGCAGCAACTCTTCGGGGTTCACCCTGACTTCCAGCTTGAATTTGACCAGCAATCCCCTGTGGCCCCATTCGGTTCGGAACAGATCGACCAGTTTTTCCGTCGGCCGGCCGAGCACGGCGATCGAGCCGTAACTGCTTTTCACCTTTCCCGCCTGCACGTCGCGCACCGTCCAGGTTTCATTTCCGGCATTGGCCGGTTTGCGCTCCAGCACTTCGAAAACCCCCGCCGGCCGATAATCGGCGACCGCCGCCGTCATGAACACCGCCGCGTACGGTCCCCGCGCCATCAGGGCGGCCAGGCCGCCCTTTAATTCCTCGTGGGAAACGAAGCCGGAGGCGCGGATTGGGTAGGGAGCGATGGGGGCTCGCGACAACTCGTCGATGTGTGCCCGGTTGCTGGTGAGCAGATCGACTTCGCCCACGCAAGCCAGCGCCTTGGCGATGGCCAGCCCGGTGTTCCCTGTGAAGATGTTGCCCCAGTCGCGGACCGAGTCGATCTTCTCGCGCGTGTTGCCGGCGGTGACCAGGAATCGCTTCGGGGCGGGGGTCGTTATGATCGTCACGACCACTGTTTTAATGCGGGCACGCGGCAGAAACCACTAGGCTCAAGTTCAGCAGCAAGGTCAACCTTGGCGATGGCTCGTTTTTGCGAGATTGGCTTTATGGAAACTAGCGGGTTATACCATGATAAGTTCCCGCGGCCGCCGATCACTTCTGTGTCTCATGTAATCGTGTCCGATCGAACAGAGTGTAAGCCATGGAAACACCCTCGCCCACGCCGCCCGGCAGCGCCGACGCCTCCACCATATCCCCCGGCTCGATTGACCAATACCAGTTGCTTCGCGAGCTGGGTGTCGGCGGTATGGGCGTCGTCTGGCTCGCCCGCGACACCGTCCTCGATCGCCAGGTTGCCATCAAGGTGCTCAAGTCCGGCACCCGCGACCCCTCCTCGACAAAGCGGCTGCTGCGTGAGGCCATGTCGGCGGCCAAACTCAGCCATCCCAATGTCGTGTCGGTTTACCATGTGCTGGATCGGGATGGGCAGATCCACATTGTCATGGAACTGCTCGGCCGCAGTCTGGCCGATGAATTGAGGGACGGCGGCCGTCTCCCCTGGACGGAGGCGACCGCGGCCATCCGCGACGCCGCCGCGGGCCTGGCGGCGGCGCACGCCGCCGGGCTGGTCCACCGCGACATCAAACCCTCCAATCTGCTGCGCAGCGGACAGGGGGGCATCAAGGTCGCCGACTTCGGGCTGGTTGACTCGCCGGACTCTGTAAAGCTGACGGCCACCGGAGCGGTGCTCGGCACGCTGGGCTACATGTCCCCCGAACAGTGCCGGGGCGAGAAAACGGATAGCCGCAGCGATGTCTACGCCCTGGGCTGTACCTATTACCACCTGCTCACCGGCCGGCCTCCGTTCGAGGGCGCCGACCGGCACGAGGTGATGAGCAGACATGCCAGCGGCCCGTTCCCCAATCCAAAGCTATTCGTCACCGATCTGCCGGACGGCGTATTACACATCATCGAAACCGCCTGTCGAAAGGACCCACGCCTGCGATATCCGACCGCAGCGGAAATGCTGGCCGAGTTGGGAGCGGCACTCACCCCGTCGGCGCCGGCAGCGGCGTTGAGCGGCGGCCGGCTGCGAATCTTCCTCTCTTCGCCGGGCGACGTTGCCGAGGAGCGGGTCGTCGCCAAGGGGCTGATCGAGCGCCTGGCCAATGAATTCGCCGATCGCATCGCTATTTCGCCGATCATCTGGGAGCACGAGCCGCTGCTGGCCCACGACACGTTCCAGAGCCAGATCCCCCGCCCCAGCGAAAGCGAGATCGTCGTCTGCATCCTGTGGAGCCGGCTCGGTACGCGGCTGCCGGCCGACATCAGCCGGCCCGACGGCAGCCGCTATGCCAGCGGCACGGAATATGAGTTCGAGGACGCGGTGGAGGGCCGCAAGACCAACGGCTATCCCGATCTGTTGGTCTACCGCAAGACGGCCAAGCCGATGGTCAGCCTCGATGACGACGTCGATCTGGAACGCCGCCGGGAGCAGAAGAAGCTGCTGGACGCCTTCGAGCAAAAGTGGTTTTTCCACGGCGAAGATGGGTCGCTCAAGGCCGCCTTCCACACGTTTGAGAAGACCGCGGACTTCGAGCAGGTGCTGGAGCAGCACCTGCGCAGACTGATCGTCCGCCGTAGCCCGGTTGTGACAGAGCGGCCCGTCGCCCACGCCAAGCCATCCTGGACGAGCGGCTCTCCATTCCGTGGCCTGGATGTGTTCGAGTTCGAGCACGCGCCAGTCTTCGTCGGCCGTACCCGGGCCATCGGCGACGTGCTCAACGCCCTGCGCGAAAACGCGGCGGCGGGCAAAGCATTCGTGCTGGTGGTCGGCGTCAGCGGCGGCGGCAAATCGTCCCTCGCCCGCGCCGGCGTCCTCCCCGTCCTCACCCAGCCCGGCGTCATCGAAGGCGTCGCCCTCTGGCGGCGGGCCGTCCTCAAGCCCAGCGATGCCGCCAGCCCGATACAATCGCTCGCCGCAGCCTTGCTTCGGCCCGAAGCGCTACCCGAGCTCGGTGCTGACGGCACCAGCGCGGACCAGTTGGCCGAGATGCTGCGGAACGCCCCCGCCGGCGCCTTCGCACTCATCAAGGGCGGCCTGTCGCAGGCTGCCGCCGCGCTGGTCCGCGAGCAATCGCTCACTAAACAGCCGGAGGCGCGGCTGGTGATCGTCGCCGACCAGTTGGAGGAACTGTTCACGCTCAGCGCGGTCGCCGCCGCCGAGCGCGAGGCCTTCGTTGCGGCCTTGTCGTCGCTCTCCCGCTCCGGCAAGGTCTTCGTGGTCGCCACGCTGCGCGCCGACTTTTACCACCGCGCCGTCGAGCTGCCCGAGTTGGTTGCGCTGCAGGACCGGGCCGGCCAGTCCACGTTGCTGCTTCCCACGCCGGCCGAGATCGGTCTGATGGTCCGGCTGCCGGCCCGCGCCGCCGGCTTGACATTTGAGGAGGATTCTCAAAGCGGGATCTCGCTGGAAGACGTTCTGCGCGACGCCGCCAGCGCCAGCCCAGAGAGCCTGCCTCTGCTGCAGTTCGCCTTGGAGGAGCTTTACCAGCGCCGCACGCCCGAGGGCTTGCTGACCTACGCCGCCTACCGGGAGCTTGGCGGCGTCGAAGGCGCGCTGACCCAACGTGCCGAGGCCATCTTCGCGTCCCTGTCGCCCGAGGTGCAGGCCGCGTTCCCGCGCGTCATGCGCGGCCTGGTCCACGTCGGCGAGGGTGACGCCGTCGCCCGCCATCAGGCGGCCCTTGAATCGGTGGCACCCAACTCCGCGGCGAAGGAATTTGTCGATGCCTTTGTGAAGGCGCGTCTGTTCACTGCCGACCGGACCGAGCAGGCGGGGGCGTCGGTCCGGGTGACGCACGAGGCGCTGCTGCTCAACTGGCCGCGCGTGAAAGACTGGCTGAAGCAGGACCGGGAATTGCTGATCCTGCGCAGCCGGGTGAGCGCCGCCGCCGCCCGATGGCAGGCCGAAGGACGCAGATCCGATTTGTTACTCAACGAAGGCAAGCCGTTGCTGGAGGCAGAAAGCGTTGCCGCAAAGCTGGGCGACGAGCTGCCGCGGACTCAGCGGGCTTACATTGCGGCGTCGGCGCTGCGCAGAAAGCGGCGGACGGCGCTCAAGCGGTCGGCGGTCGCCGCACTGGTCTTGCTGACATTGATCGCCAGCCTCGCCGCTGGTTACGCCCGGCGCCAGCGATCGAAGGCGGATGCCAACGCGTCGCGCGCCGAGGCCAACGCGCGGCTGGCGGCCACGAACGCCGCGGCGGCGCAGGCCAATGCAGACCGTGCTCTGGAAAGCCAGCGCCGCGCCCTGGCGAGCGAGAAGCTGGCCAACGAGAGACTGGCAGCGATCGAAATGGGCGTCGGCGGGGCCGTGGACGAGACGACGGCACCTCAACTGACGACGGCGTTCAGGGAGAGCTACGCGAAGCTCAATCCCAGCGTCAAGGCCATGAAGGCTGGCGATCTGTCACCGCTCAGCCCGGTGCTCCAGGACCCCACCATGAAAAAGATGGAGCAAGACATCATGGCGATCCTGGAAAAGGCCAACCTCAAGGACGAAAAGGCCACCCGGGCGATGTTGAGCCCCTCGTCGGTGCCCGGCTTGATCATGATGCTCAAAGATCCTGACGACCAGGTGCGGATCAAGGCGCTGCAACTGGTTCGCATCATGGGACCCGACGCCAAAGCGGCGATTCCTGCATTGATCGAAGCGGTCAGAGACCCGGACGTGATGGTTCGCACTGTGGCGATCGGTGCGATCGGCGCCATGGGGCCCGACGCAGTTCAAGCCCTTCCAGTCCTGCGCGAGGCGCTGAGCGACGAAAGGATGTTTGGCATGGCTGCTGCCGGAGCCGCCATTATGATTGGCCGCTTGGGCGAGCCAGCGAAGCCGGCAGTGCCGGACCTGATCGCCCTCTTGCGCCGCCGCGGGATGGGTGGGACGGGCGGAGCGCTGATCGCCTTCACAGAGCTCGGGCCGGTCGCGGAAGACGCCGCACCGGTCGTAATCGAGACGCTGAAAGAAACTCAGGACGCCGCGGTGGTTAATCTGTGTCTCAGCGCGCTGGCAGCGATCGGGCCGGCGGCCAAGCCTGCGCTGCCTCAACTGCTCGAAATCCTCAAGGGCGACGACGCGACCCAGCGCCAAAAATCCCTGGCCGTCCTCGCCAAGTTAGGTCCCGACGCCGAGCCGGCCCTGCCGCAATTGATCCGGATCCTCAGGAGCAACGATCAGGACTGCCGCGGTTGGGCCTGCGAGGTCCTGTCCAACTGCCCAAGCATAGCGAAAAAGGCCTTGCCAGACCTGGTCAAGGCCTCAAATGGGCAGGAAGGCGTGCTCGACGATGCGCCCCAGGGACCCGGCAAGCCGAACGAGCCGAACAAGCCGGACGAAAAAGACCCAACCACCAGCAAATTGATGTACTGGGGCACGCGTGCTCTGGCCAATCTGGACCCGCCCGAGCCCGGCGCTGGTTCGACACTTGCTGCCCGACTGAGTTCGCCCAGCACCGGCACGCGCTCCTGGGCCGCTTTTGGCCTGGAGCGAATGGGCGGCAAGGCTGCGGCATACTTACCCGACTTGCGCAAAGCCCTGGAGGGCGAAACTGATCAGGGCAATCGCACCTCCATAGAGAGAGCCATCGCAAAGGTCGCGCTGACACCAGCCGAGTTCTGGTACGACGGCTCCATCGAGCCAAAAGGCGTGCGGCATTGGGTCCAAGCCGATTCCGAGCACTGGGATTCCACGCTCCCTGATGGCAGCACGACCCGGTTCGTCGTCATCGGTCCCGCCGACGATGGCAAGGGTACCATCGTGCAGCGATTGCCCGGCAAGGATGTAGAGGTACTCATTCCCGCCTCCCTGGACGGCGGAACACTCTCGACTCGAAAGACCGGAGAGAAAGACTGGCAGACCATGGCGACCGTGCGCGCGCATCAGTGAGGAGCGAAAACAGCCAGCAACCTGGCTACTTGGCTTTGTCGGGGTCCGCATTCTTGGCGGCCGGGGGAGGACGATAGGTTACGGTCGGAGTAATCGATTTGTGAGTGGTAACGTCCCATGTGGCGATGTTTTTCTCGTCGTCAACTGTATCCGCGTTGGACGTAATGATCCGGCCCGGCAGATGCACGGTAATCAGCCGGGTCTTCGGCCCGACACCACCGCGAGTTTCGTTGGACTCGCTTCCTTCTGCGTTTGGGTACTTCAGTTTCAAGTCTCCGTTCGGCTCGGTGGCGGATTCCCACGCCGGCGGCCCGGTTTTGGTCCCCTTGTCGTCAACCCAGGAGAGTTGGTCGGCCGATTTGTAGTCGAGGTCAAGTATCCATCGTGTTTTGCCGTAGACGACGTCGCGAGTCGCGGTCGCCTGAAGCTTGGTTTTGGCAAAAGTTTCCTTCCATTTCTCCGAGAATTTGTCGAAGCCCTCGTTCTTGCCGTCCATCAGCTTGATGTCGTCCCCATTCAGTATCCATCGATATCGCCCGGAGCCGTCGGCATTGAACCAGTATTCCTCGTCACAGCCGCAAACAATCGCGACGACGAGAATAATCAAGAAAGGTCGAAGAAATCTGAAAAATGAGGACATCGGACGCTCCTTGGAACTGCGAGGCAGATCGTTAGCTCACAGGTAACACTTTCGATGGGAGGAAGCAATAAGTCAATAAGTCATCCCGGCCACTTCGGGGACCGTGCCGCCAGGTTTCAGTACCTGATGCGAGACCCTCGCCAGAGGGCAATTGCCAATTCAGTCGTGCTGGCGCTCGAAAGGGTCCGATTGTGCTCTTCCACTCGTTCCGCTTCTCGCGACAGCCTTAAGCTCACTGGGGCAACCGTCTACCATTACCGAACAATCCCCGATTGCCGGCGTATTAGCGGTTCAGCGGCGGCAATCATTGTGTTTGAAGGATTCAACGACGCATGGCACTCACACCGCAACGGTTCATCGATGCCTTGCGGGACTTTGGCCTGGTCGATCCCGACGATCTCACCGCCCTTGAAGCCGAGCTCTCCGTCGCCGCTCCCACCGTTGAGACGGCGGACTTGGCCGCCCGCCTCATCCAGTCCGGGAAGCTCACCGAGTACCAGTGGGCAGCCATCTCCGAAGGGTCGGCCAGATCGCTGGTCTACGGCGAATACATCGTGCTCGACAAACTCGGCGCCGGCGGCATGGGGCGGGTCTTCAAGGCAAGGCACCGCCGGATGAAGCGGCTGGTGGCATTGAAGGTCCTGCCTGGGGAGGCGATGGAAGACCCCGCCGCGGTGCAGCGCTTCGGGCGCGAGGTCGAAGCGGCCGCGGCGCTGCACCACCCCAATATCGTCACCGCCTTCGATGCCGGCGAGGCCAACGGCGTCCATTTCCTGGCCATGGAATACGTCGAGGGACAAGACCTTCTGGCCATCGCGCGGCAGCGCGGGTTGCTGCCGCTGGCCGAGGCGCTCGACTATATGATCCAGGCCGCCCGCGGCCTGGCCTGTGCCCACGCCCGCGGCGTCATCCATCGCGACATCAAGCCGGCCAACCTGCTGCTGGACCCCAGCGGCACTGTCAAGGTCCTTGACATGGGGGTCGCGCGTTTTACACACCCGTCTGGCATCTCCTCGCGGGAAATCACCGTCTCGGGCAAGGTGATGGGCTCGGCCGATTACATGGCCCCCGAACAGGCAACGGACGTTCGTCAAGCCGATGCCCGCGCCGATATTTACAGCCTGGGTTGCTCACTCTACCGGCTGCTGACCGGCGCCATACCCTATGGCGGAGAATCGTTCGTGCATAAGGTGCTGGCGCATCGGGAGCAGCCTGCCCCGCCGCTGTCGGCCCGGCGTCCGGACGTGACGCCGCCGCTCGAGGCCGTTTACCAGAAGATGGTCGCCAAGCGGCCCGAAGACCGTTTTCGGGACATGACCGAAGTCATCACGGCGCTGCAAGCATGCCGGCAGTTGCTGCCGCCGGCCGTCCCGTTGCGCGCCGGGCCGGCCATTTCATCGACACCCGAGGACGAGACGCTGAGCCCGTCGATGTTTGCGCGCCAGCGGGCGTCGCCTGACGCCCAGACCGACGAAAACCAGACGTTGGTCCGGATCGAGTTGGACCGGGGCCTGACGGCAGGCAGGGTGTTGCCCCCGCCGCGTCGGCGGCAAGCCGTGCCGGCAATCGCCGCGGCCGGGGCATTGTCTGTCGCGATTGTGGCGGGTGTAGCGTGGTTGAGGAAGGAACCGCGGCCGGCGCCATGGGTGAACCTGGGCGCCAAGAGTGCGACGTCATTCGACCAGCCGCCCGCACAACCCGGCGATCCGCCGCACCGGGCCTTGCCCGCCACAGACACAACCGCTCCGGTATCCCCGCCTTCCTCACCTGTCACCGCGCCGGCCCCGGATACCGCCGACCGCCGGGCGGCGGAATGGGCCATCGGCCTCCGCGGGCGGGTAGGCGTCCGCCCGCCAGCCAGCAAATCCATCATACCTATCTGGGTAGCTTCGCTCGATTTTCTCCCCTCGGAAGACTACAGGGTCACCCGGGTCATGGTCTACCAGATCAAGGGCTCGTCGGTCGCCGACCAGGACCTGGAAAAACTTGTGGATTTGACGGAACTGGAAGACGTGAACCTCGGCGGCTGCGTTGACCGGGTCACCGACCGCGGGATGGCGACGCTGGGAAAGATCCAGAGCCTCAGCCGGCTCAACCTCGACGGCGCCGGTATTTCCGATGAGGGCGTCGCCTGCCTGCGCCCGCTGACCAACTTGGGCGTCTTATCACTGTCTGGGACCGGGATCACCGATCGCAGCCTGCAGACTCTCCGCGACATGCATCGGCTCGAACGGCTCTATCTCCAGCATACCGCGGTGAGCGACGAGGTTGACCTCATGGCGAAAGATTCCTGGCCCCTGTTGTGGGTCCTGGCACTGCCCGACGGCGCGGTCACCGACCGCGGGTTGGCGAGCCTGGCCGCCCTTCCACGCTTGAAGTGGTTAATGCTCTCCCAAACCCGCGTCAGCGATCACCAACTCCGGTTGCTCGCCGGCATGAAAGCCCTGCGCACGCTGGAACTCAATGCCACTTCAATCACCGATGCCGGCCTGGCCAATCTGGAGACATGCACCGACCTGACGTCGCTGAGCATCCGCGATACCAAGGTCACCCCCCGCGGCATCGCCCGGCTGCGCAAGGCACTTCCGAATTGCGTGATCGATTCGGCGCCGATCACATCGAAACCCGTGACACCGTAGAGTGACACGGTCTCTTGCGCCGCCTCGGCACGACGGCGTGCCGTCTCTTCGCTTCGCAAGATAAGCCGGAGGCGCAGCGGAGCCCCGGATCAGGGACGCGATCGGCGCGGAACATCACACAACCACTTGCATTTCGCGTCTTCGCGTTCACCGCGGATCGGGCAATCCGGTGCTCCGCTGCGCTGCGCCCCCGGCTTGGCTCCCCATCGCGTTTTCCTCAATTTGTTTCGTTATTGCTGGGCAAGAGGAATGCCGAGCCGCCGACGTGTCAAGCATTTGGCGAGGTATTTGGGAGCGGGTATGATTACAAAGAACCATTTGGCCGCCAGTATGAGCCGCTTCACCTGAAGCGGAAGAGGTAGTGCTGATGAAGATGACGCGGAAGGAGCGGGACGATGGCGATTCAGTTCGCGTGCGGCCAATGCGGCAGGCACTACAAAACCGATGATCGCTGGGCGGGGAAGAAAGTCCGCTGTCCTGCGTGCAACACGACGACGCGCGTGCCGGTCGCCGCGCCGGCATCGGCGGCCCCGGCGGAGTGGCCGGCGCCGCCGCTTACGGTCGAAGCACAACTGCCTCATGTCTCAACTCATCCGGCGGGCACGGTCAACATGGCACCGGCCGGTCCGCCTCCCCCGCCTCTTCCGCCCTCGCTGTGCCCGTGCTGCGCGGCCTTCATGGCTGTCGGGGCGGTCTTTTGCATCGCCTGCGGATATGACCAGCGCACGGGGCGACACGTAGCCGCCGGCAGACCGCTCGCGCCGAGCGGCTCCCCGGCGACCGGCGGCGGCGTGCTTCATCCCGTCGCGTTCATTGGCATCATCGCCGCGGCCGCCGTCGTTGCCATCCTCGTTCTTGGCCTGATCATCCGCGCCGCGTTGGAGCCGGTCCATCACCAATCGGCGAACTGGTCCAGGCCGGCCATTGTTTCTTCGCCGCCGCCCCTGGCCGCCGCGCCGGCGCCTGTGTTCTCTGATCTTCCCCTGCCGCTTGGGGGGCCCTCCACCGCGCAATTCAACGTGTACGCCGTGAGGATCGGCGGCGACGGGCCCGGGCTACCCATGGGCCTGCGGATTTACGTCCCAACCGGCGAGAGCCGGCCCCATTCCCGCCCCTGCGTTTTCATCGCGCCGGCGGGCACCCGGCTCTACTACGGCTCGACGTTCGAGAATGGCGACTTCCCGGAACACGAACCCTACGCCCGCGCCGGATTTGTCGTCGTCGCCTACGAGCTCAGCGGCGACATCCCCAACCGTCACGATCGGCTCACCTACGGCCAGATCGCCCGGCCGGCCCGGCAGTTCATAGCGGCGCGCGGCGGTGTGGCCAATGCGCAGACGGCGATCGAGTACGCGCTCCAGAAGCTGCCGGTGGTGGATCCCGGCCGCCTCTACACGGCCGGCCACAGCTCCGCGGCGAACGTGGCGCTGGACGTCGCCGCCACGGACAGCCGCATTCGCGGCGTGTGCGCCTACGCACCCGCCGCCGACGTCGAAAAACGGCTGGGGCGTTCGATGTCCGCGCTGCAACGGGCCGTGCCGGGCATGGGCGATTTCATCGCCAGCGTCTCGCCGATGCGGCTGATCGACATGTTGAACTGTCCGATCTTCCTCTTCCACGCAGACGACGACGGGAACATCCTGCTGGCGGACAACCAGGCATTCGCCGACGCGCTGAAAGGTGCCGGCAAACAGGTGGATTTCGTCCGCGTCCCCACCGGCGGGCACTATCAGTCGATGCTCGATGAAGGCGTCCCCGCCGGCATCAAATGGCTCATCGCCCACGGGGCGGCCCCGCCGCCGTCGGGCGGGAGGTGAGCCGCCTGGCCGGGAAGTTGATCGATGACTATTCCTGTTGGATTGCGAACTGGCAGTAAGAGGCCGCGGATTTCTTTTCGCATCATCGGCACTGCCGATGTAAACTTGGCCTGATTCCGGCCGGGCAGGGGTTTGCGGGAAACGACAGACCGCCCTTAAGAAAGGAGCCACCATGCTGGCTGCAATCGGCGTTATTGGTCCTCGAATCGGGCGACAAGGACAAGGAGACCGCCATTCCCGTTTTGGCGACCACGCTCCCCGTAGGTTCAGGCGAAGACTTCGGGCGACTGGCGGTCAAGGCCGTAGACGAACTGCTGAACGACGGCTCGTCCGCCACTGGCGGGAATCCCCATAAACCGCATCGTGCCGCTTCTCATAGGGCTAAGTCGAATGCCTGCATTTCTTCTTCCGTGAGTTTCCATTGTCGGCACTGAACCAACAGCTCTTGAACATTCATATTTTGGGGTTGCTCGCCGCCACCATCCGCGGCGATTGGTCCCGTAAGCTGTGTAAACTCCTCCGGATCTCCGATGGCCTGGATTACTTCGTCCTCCTCAACGACCTGGCCCGCGGAGAACTTCTCGTAATCGCTGCTCGCCGCGTCGTAGAGGTAAACGAAGTCCTGAAGCCATCGTTGGGATTCCAAGTCCTTGGTCTTCTCAGGCTCGGACCGGAAAAACTCTGAACGGATTGAGTGATCGGTGTGGAGGTGGCCACCATACCTTGTCCAGTCCTTACCTTTCAACTTCGATGAAAGCGTCTCCCGATTTGCAAACGGGCACACAACTCGCTTTACAAATGGCTTGTCATTTTGAAGCGGCAACAGCCAGGTTGCTTGACCAAACTTTGTTAACTGCGCGACATCGATCGTTCTCATGGCCGTCGCCAGCAGCCACTCTTTTTGATCACCTTTCTTCTCATGTAACACTTCAGCCGTGTGCAGCGCCGTCCGGCGATTCGGATGACTAAATACGTTGTTCGGCGCATGTAAGGTATTGCGCCGGCGCGGTGCCTCTGCTACATAATCCGGGATGTCGCTCCG
>Ga0182024_10016677_pt1 | contig 13900 bp, 10 predicted proteins | sample P32metaG_FD_120480 | JGI IMG/M metagenome (GOLD analysis project Ga0182024, IMG submission 120480) | Permafrost microbial communities from Stordalen Mire, Sweden - P3-2 metaG (Illumina Assembly) | ecosystem: Environmental > Terrestrial > Soil > Wetlands > Permafrost | place: Sweden: Stordalen... | reverse complement strand
TCGTGCCGTCGGGTAGATCAGGAGGGGTGAGGTGAGTACCGAGGCCGCGATAACTGGAACCAGACCGAGTGCGATGGCTCTCGAGGCAGGACGATGCTGCGCTCGCAACTCCTGCGCCCAGAGGATCACAAATACGACTCCTGCGGCAGCGATGCCACCGTACCGGAGCACGGCCTCCTTCGGAGTGGAAACCACGTGTGACGTGAGCTTTACGATCACCAGGAGAAGGGCGATCCAGCAGGCGAGTGCAATGATCGCCGCACGTTGCGATACGCCCTCGGGACTCGCGGTATCCATCCATGCGAGGCGAAAGCCCTCCGCGGCGGCGAAGCAGGCGGCGATATACCCGGTGTCAACGAAGTACAACTCGCTGTATGCAATGTGATGCACGACAGAGGCGATCAGAATGCCCGCAATGAACATACACAGTGGCAGTGCGAATGCGGAGATCCTGTGACGATGCCGGCGGCGCAAGAGATAGAGCATTCCCGCGAGTGGAAGCATCACACCGGCGAAGTCGGCGACATAGGCGAACGGGAGAGCGATTGCGCGCAGCTCTGGATGCCGAATGAGGTTGGCGAAGGCCACTACAGGGCCGCCTGAGAGCCACACGAGGAAGTCGAGTTTGGTGGCAGGAGTTGATCCACCATATACCAAGGCATATGTCGGCACAAAGATCACGACTGTCAAAACAATCGTGGCGATTGCAGCGATTGATATCCGGCGACGTACGAGCATGCGAACGACAAGGTAGAGGCCGGTACCCACGATGATCGTCGGGAGAACAGTGGCCTTTGCGCCCGACGCCCCGATCATCAGGATGGCGATCAGCACCCATGCACCGAGGTCGTGGCGCGTCCGCCACGTGTCCGAACGTACTCGCTCAGTGATGCAGTAGATCAGGGCAAGGAGGAACGTCATCCCATACGGGAACGTCCAGCTGTCCCAGAAGTGGACAAAGACGTTATCCCCGAACGACGTGGGCATCGCGGTGAGGTCGAGGGGACCGAGGAGGAAGATGATGGCGACCGCAATGACGCCGGTCCACCAGGAACGGCTGAGGAATCGGCCCACCACCAGCAGCTGGCAGGCGATTACGATGACCGAGGGAATGTAGTCGAGCCTCAGTCCGATGATGGGGATCGCGACGTGTGTCACCTGGCTCGCTGCGGCGATATGAAAGAGCACGAACCACTCGTAGTGGAGTGGAACTCCCACCAGGCCTGGAGTCGTCGGTGGCCAGTGGTTCATCACCTGAGCAATCAGAGAGATGAAGTACGGGTAATCCGGGTACTCGAGGGTGATGCTTGCCCCGGGAAGTGGCGCCAGGGGAAGGAACATCAGCGTCAGATAGATCAAGCCAACTGAGACCGTGCCGGCGACCGTCCACATCGCAGCCACCGGGAGGCGGGCATCGCCTGCATCCGGCTCGCCGACGCTGCGGCGGCGCCATATCACAAATCCACTCGGGACGATAACGACCAGCGGATAGAGGAGAAAGAGACCTCGTGCTCCGATCGCCGCCGTGCCACTGAAGGCAAGGATCTCGAGCGCCTCACCGATCGGCCAGCCGAGCGCGATGCTGACAAGAAATGTCGGGCGACGACCACGAACCGCCCAGAGCAGCGCCACCCCAGGCAGCGCAACGAATCCGATTTCATACGCAAGGAATCGGATGACGTCGAATGCGGAAACGCCGGTGATGAGCCAGCCGACGATCATCACCGCGGCGACGAGCGTCGCGGGTGCGACCCCTTTTCGCATCACCGGGGGAGTATCGCCGATTTCCTAGCTGGACACTGCCGTTGAGGATTCCGGCGCGCCTGCGGGTGCAATCGGTGGGATGCCTTCGAGAATGCCGGTGACCACTCGATCCATGGGCGGATCCAGTCCAGGATCGAGGTCGGCAGCGCTGCGAGCGCGGATCCGCGGCCTGCTCCGTCCATCTTCGGTGACGGCATCCAGCACGTTGTGAAATCTGAAGAAGAACAGCACTGCATAGCGTCTGGCGAGCTCGCGTGTGCGCTCGCGTTCCGCTTCGCTCGGAGGCGACTCCAGGATGCGATCCGCCTCCCTCCAGTACGCATCCACGGTGTCCGGATCGACGGTGAATCCGCGGTGGCGATAGTGGGTCTCTGCCGCAACCACAACTGGCACCCCCCGCGCCGCCAGCTCCAGTCCCACCGTGGATGTATACACGAGTCCGATGGTGGCGATATCCATGAGGATGTATGAGCTGATCGGATCGTCTGCTTCGATCACTCTGACGTTAGGGGGCAGCGTTGGAATCTGCACGTGAATGTGGTCCGCCATTCGTTCGAGCGTCGGGTGATTGCGCAACTGGATCTCCGCGGGATGGATGCGGACGACCAGGTCGATCTCGGGATGCGTCGCCGCCCAGCGGATTCCCTGAGTGACCCATGCTCCCATCGATGAGAAGGCAAGGTCGCGTTCCATCACGGCGCTGTCCCAGAGGATATTGCAGAACATCACGGCAAGGCGCCGCGCTGGGTCGAGACGCAGCTCTCGCCGGATGCGGTCGACATCCTCGACGCGCACGCGCCAGAAATTGTTCAGTGAGCCGCCCCCCGTGCGGCGGTCGCCGAGGTAGGTGTCGATCGCCTCCGATTCCGAGTCGGTGAGTGGCATCTCGCGTGCGCTGGCCCAGGCGGCGCCGGGCACTTCCAGTCGAGCAGCCGCCGCGCCCGGAGTCATCACCACTGCGTCGTGAATGAAGCCCTTCTCATATGTGCCGAAGGGGATCCCCTGCTGATCGCAGAGCGCGATCATGATGCTCTCCGCGAAGAACGTTCCGTTCAGCATGAAGACGCGTTGTGGTGCCGTGCGACTCATGATGTTGCGCAGTCCGCGAGCGACCACCATGCCGCTGACAAGGAACGACCGATACGCCTTCAGCGTCTGGGGTGTGTCGAGCAGCGTCCCTCGCGAGAGGAACCATGCGACCGAGATGCGTACGAGCCGTCCGAGCGCCAGGCCCTGATCCTCGAACGCCTCGCATGCGCGCACCGTCGTCAATCCGGCGACACTGCGGCGCGCGATCCCGACCGCGGCGGCGACATCGAGGACATCGTGGAGGGCGACGCTCTCGAAGCCCGCTGCCCTGATCGCACCCGAGGCATACTCGCGGCACGAGTGGCACGGCATCGGGGGCGCCACGTTCACCGGCATCACGTCGCAGATCGGGAGCCGCCCGCCGCAGTACGCGAAGATCGGGGCACCGCCCCGGCGGAGCACCGCATGGGCGAGCACCGTTTCGATGGCGAGGTGGGACGACCATCCTCGCCAGCTCATGAACAGCACTCGCTCGGCTCCGGGGCTGGGCGGAGCAGCCGTCAGCGCGATCCGGCGGAGGCTCTTCCACTCCGGTGGTTCGAACGGCCGAGGGAGGCCGGCCCACCCCGCGGTTTCGCGCGCGATACCCCACACCTCGCGCATCCGCCGTTTCCAGTGGGGATGGTTCCACGCCCAGTCCAGCACACGGCCGCGCAGGCCGCCACCCTGTGGCCGCTTGTCGATCACGCGTCCTCGCCCACCCTGCGGAACCTATCATCTGGGCGCATGCCGGCTCTTTGCTGCAACGACAGGGTTCACCCGGGCTGCCATGCTGGCGGCCGCCGTTGAGCGCGCGTAGCTACGGGAAACCCGAGTTCCTGATCGGTGGTCGCGCGGTTGGTCCGGGGCGCCCCTGCTATGTGATCGCCGAGGCCGGCGCCAACCACAATCGAGACCACGCAACGGCGCTCAGGCTCATCGAGGTCGCCGCCGAGGCGGGCGCCGACGCGGTGAAGTTCCAGACATATACCGCCGAAGGACTGTATTCGCGTCGCACCCCGGATATCTCCTACCTGAAAGAAAAAGGACTCGTCTCCGACCGCGAGTCGGTCTGGGACTTGATCAAGCGCGTTGAGATCCCGTGGGAATGGCACGCGGACCTCGCCCGGCATGCCGCGTCCTGCGGTATCGCGTTCTTCTCGACGCCGTTCGAAGAGGCGGCTGTTGACGCGCTCGAAGCAGTTGGAGTGCCCGCGTACAAGATCGCCTCATATGAGGTGAATCACCTTCCGCTCATCGAGCACGCGGCCCGCACGGGCAAGCCACTGCTCATCTCGACCGGCATGGCGTCGCTGGGCGACATCGAACGCGCCCTCGACACGGCGGCGGCGGCCGGGGCACACGACCTGATGGTCATGCACTGTGCCGTCAACTATCCGCCGCGCTTCGAGGACCTGAATCTTCGGGCGATCACCACGCTGCGCAGCGCCTTCCAGATCCCGATCGGGTGGTCGGACCACACTCCCGGTCACACGGCTGACGTGGTTGCCGTGACGCTCGGCGCCTGCGCAGTGGAGAAGCATTTCACCCTCAGCCGGGATCAGATCGGGCCGGACCATCCATTCGCGCTCGAGCCTGGCGAGCTCCGCGAGATGGTGACGGCGATCCGCGAGACCGAGGAGGCCTTGGGATCAAGCGTGAAGCGCGTCACCGACGCCGAAGCCAATCTCTTTCGGCTCGGTCGGCGAAGCATCGTTGCGGCGCGTGACGTTCCCGCGGGGGGCGTGTTGACCCGCGAGGACCTGGCCGTCAAGCGGCCGGGCTTCGGCATCCCAGTGGATGCGCTCGAGCAGGTGGTGGGCCGGCATGTTGCGGTGGACGTGGTTGCCGACCAGGTGCTCGAATGGGACGACCTGGTTCGCTGACCGCCGGCGGCCACCAGAGGACGGAGGTCACCCTGCGGCCGGCGACGACCGATGACGCGGGCCGGCTGCTCGACTGGCGGAACGATCCCGAAGCCGTCCGCTTCAGCGTCAGCGGTCGTCAGGTCACCCCGGGCGAGCATCGGGAGTGGCTCTCAGCTCGCCTCGCGGATCCAAGCACCCATCTCTGGATCGCAGAACAGGCGGGCGACGCTGTGGGGCAGGTACGAGTGGATGTCCTCGACGGTACTGGCACGGTGTCGGTCGCAATCGCTCCGTCGCAGCGCGGGCGCGGCTTCGGCTCAGCGGTCCTCGTGGCCATGGTCGTTGAGATGAATCGCCTGGGCGACGCCCCCACCCTGCGAGCCCTGGCGCACGCGGAGAACACCGCTTCGATTCGTGCGTTCGAGCGAGCCGGGTTCCATCGCCTGGCGCGCCACGAGGGCGAATTCGCCGTCCTCGAATGCACGATCAGGGCAGAACGGTGACACGGGGGCATAATCAGGCAGGTATCGAGCTTCGACTGACACGTCATCCTGGGGGCACATCATGAGTACCCGATCGTCGTCTGCCAGACCGCTTCGCAGCGAGGTTGCCAAGGCCGTCGCGACCCTGCGCACCGATCCCGGGCTCCTCGGGATGAAGTTGAAGCAGCGCTGGCGGCAGCGCACCCAGCAGGCTCCGGCGGCACCGTCAGGCGCTCCCCGTCCAAAGATCGCGTCGATCGACCAGGATCTGAACGACGTCGTCAAACAGCTTCGCGAACGCGCTGTCCGCACCGGGATCGTGTACAGCGACACGGAGTTTCGCGATGCCCTGCGGGACGCGACGCCGGACATCAAGTGGGAGTGGGTCTCGCACCGCGACAGCGACATCCTCGCCGGTGCGGCGCTTCCCGCGGCCATCGACATCGCGGGCTTCGATGCGGTCGTGGTTGGCGGTGCTGATGTCAAGACCGCCTACCTGAACGCGCTGCGGTGGGTGGAGCGCAGTGGTTCGGTGACCCCGGTCTTCTGGGTTGGCCAGGGTTGGGAATATTGCGGCTCGACCATCCCGATCCCGGCCGAAGTCGATGCGGGCGACATCTACCTGTTCAACCATTTCGCCGACTTCTTCCCGATCAAGGATCCCCTGCTCGTTCGAGTCACCAGCACCGATAGCCGCAGCCATCACGAGCGTTTCCTGCTCATGCTGCCCCAGCAGACCGAGCACTTCACCCTCGACGACCTCCTGCCGGAGCGCGAAGGGACCGCAGTCATCGAGATACGAACGACTCACCCGGCGCTCACCGGAAACCGCCACCCTCGATGGCGGGTGTGGGCCGACCTGTTCTGGAAGGACTCACTCACCAGCCTGCACGGTGCGCATGACTACGGACCCGACCACATCTGCGAATCGCGCCTTCCGCTGAGCGACCTCAGCACGGCGAGCGTGGTGCTCACGCTGCCGAACTACGATCACCGCCTCAGCGGGTCTGACAGTGAGCTGCGCTGGACCCGAGGCGACCAGAAAGGATCGTTCGAGCGCGACGACACGCGCTCCATCGAGCAGCTCAGCGTTCCCAAGAGCACAGACAATGGCGAAAAGTCGGGCTTCTGGAGCTACCGCTACCAGGGACACGGACCTCGTACTGGTTCGCATTTGACGACGGGTCGGGTCAGCAGAACCGCCCGTCGCTGCGCGGCAACCATGAGGTCACCATCGCGCAGGTCGAGCACCGTCCGCCGCTCGCTGACGACAAGAAGGAATTCCTCGAGGCTATGGAGCAGCAGGGGTTCCTGTTCTGGCCGCATGGCCTGCCGCTGCTCGACGACTCGTCGGAGATCGAGTTCGGATTCTCCTTCGAATCTGCGAACCCACAGATCGCCGATTTCGTCGCCGTTCTCTTCGACGCTGATGGCAAGCTCCTCGACCGTCGCAAGCTCAGCCTTGGCAGACAGGGATATCACTACAAGGACGAGCTGCTTGCGGGCTACGAGGTCACTGACGGCCGCATCCCCAAGCTCGCTCTGATCAGCGCCGACTGGAAGACGATGAACGTCGACCCCCAGCGCATGAACGCGTTCGGCAACCTCGTCGTGCGCAACAAGCGCACCGGCGATCGCGACGTGACTGAGTTCCAGAGTTGCTGGCGGAATCTCAACGCCACCATCGACGGATTCCCGCACTGGCTGCACCCGTCCAAGGGCGTGGTGGGTCGGACGAACATCATCGGCCACGTACGTTCCGCTCGAGGGCTGCGCACCGGGATCCTGGCTGTGAACGGTGCGGGGAATCTCAACCACTCCGCACAGGCGACCGTCAAGGTCAAGCTGCACGCACCATCGGGCGAGTCACGGACGGGCGAGGTGGAGCTCGCGCCCTTCACCGGCAAGGTGGTGTGGCTCGACGAGCTCTTCGATGGGATGGAGACGTTCCTCAGTCCGGGCGGCTACGGCACCATCCTGGTCACCTGCGCCGATGCAGACGTGAACTGTCAGATCCTCACATGCTCGACGGCAGGCAGCGTCTCGCTGCAGCACATGTGGGGATACTGAGGCAGGAGCGACAGCCGCGTGCCGAGGGGCAGTTCCACACGTAAACTCGCGCGCGCCTTCTCAGAGTCTCGGCATCGGGCTCGCCGCCGGCCGAATCCACTCGACCCGTCCGGTATCCTGGCGACCACACTCGCGGACGAACCGATCCACGCGATGGATGTCGGCGCTGCCGGGGGCGTCGCGCCACACTGGCGGGACTACCTGGCGGTGCTCGAAGTCGACTGCTTCGAGCCGGATGCGGAGGAATGCGCGCGACGGCAACGCGAGTCGCCGCCGAACCTTCATTGGTTTCCCGTCGCGCTTGCGGGTGCGACGGGGCGGCGCACCTTCTACGTGCTGAATCGGGCCACCGGATCATCGCTCTATCCGCCCAATGACCCGGTGATCCTGGAGTACAGCGGGCGTTCGTATGCGGGCGTGCGCCGGGTCATCGAAGTCGACTGCCTGTCATTCGCGGACTTCCTTGCCGAGCATCGCAGGCCCATGCCGAATCTCATGAAACTTGACACTCAGGGAACCGAGCTCGAGATCCTCTCGTCGCTCAGCCGGGCGCAGCTCGAAGGGCTGTTGTGCGTCGAGCTCGAGGTGGAATTCCTCGAGCTGTACAAGAGCCAGCCGACGTTCGGGGACGTGCACGCCTTCATGCGAGACCAGGGGTTTCGCCTCCTTGACCTCCGTACGCACCGGTCATATCGCAACGCAAACAACCAGCCGATGCACTTCCTGCGCAGGTACCTCCACACGGCTGCGGGGACGTCCGCGCTCAGCGCGGAACTGGTGGCCGGCGATGCGCTGTACGTTCGTGAGGCGTTGGTTCAGGCAGCACTGCAGTCGAAGCGCCAACTGATGGCGTACCTGTGCCTGCTGCGCATGTACTGCTTCTATGACCTCGCGTTCTGGTTGACTGAGCAGGCGGTGCGCGAGGGCGCGGTCAGCGCGAGTGACGCGCGGGACATCGCTCGAGACATCGCGAAAGGAGCACCACGCCCCGCGCTCTCGCAGCGCGCGGGTGTCGTGGGAGATGTCACGCGACGATTCCTGTGGGCGATCGGCCACGACGACCACGAGGTCTTCTGGACGCGGCGGAAGTGGCCCAATCAGTGATCGTTTGCAGGAGCGGGTCAGCCCCTGTCGCGGCTCGCCTGGCGGCGGAGCGTCGATGACGCCATCGCCCGGCCCTCGCCCGCCCGCTGCCTTCTGAGCGCCGCCCTGCGCTGCTCGCCGGCGAGGTGGGCGACCGGGATGGCGGCAGTCCACAGGGCCTCCGCGGCCAGCGAGCGCGCGAGCAGGCCCAGCGCATAGCGGCGACGGCGCACGTCCAAGGCGCGGCGCTCGTCCGTGGCGGTCCACTCGGCTGCAACGATGGTGAGCCGGTCAGCGACGCGGTCGGTGGCGTGACCATCGACGGACCCGAGCGCCGCCGCATACCATGACTCGCAGCCCGCGGCGGGAGGTGGTGCGTTGTCAGTGACCATCGCCACGAGCATCTCCGGCGACTCCGCGTGTGCGACACACGCTTGTGGTGCCTCGTGGAAGGGAATGAGACCGCTTCGATACCGCTCGTACGCCTCACCCCAGGCCGCATAGATCACCTTCCGTCGCGCCGCTACAGCCTCATACAGTGCGGTGGTCTGAAATCCCACGACGACATCAGCAGCGATGATCAACTCGCGGGTGTCCGCGTCCTGGCCGGCGATGCTGACACTGCGCTGCCATGAGCCGCCCGCGAGGTTGGCAAGCTGCTGGGCCACGCCACGGCGATCCTGCTGAGGATGGCACTTGACGATGACCTCGCAGTCTCCCGTACGAGCGAGCTCCACGAGCGCGGACTCCGTCGCGTCGCGAAGCGGCTCCCAGGTGAGCAGGCCCTGACCCCGGCCGGCGCCGGGGACGTACGCGTCGAGCGCGTAGCTGAGAAACAGGATGCGCGGCCGTCCGGACCGCGGTGTGCGCGCGCTCGACGCGTAGATGTCGAACCGCGGCTGTCCGGTCACGTCAATGCGGTCGTGATCCGCGCCTGCGCGCATCCAGAACTCGCGCTGCCGCTCGCTGCACACGGTCATGAAGTCAGAGATGAAAGGCGCTTCGGTGCCGATCTCCTTGCTGAACTGCTCCATGGTCGACCGTGAGACGGTTGTCTCTTTCTGAACCACCACTACGGGGAGACCCAGTCGATGCGTTGCGTCCGGGATCGTGCGGACGTAGAAAAAGGTGTCGGAGGGAAGTACCAGGACGTCGAAGGCCCATTCTAGGTACAGGCGCTGGATTTCTCGCGCGAGCCAGGCCGTGTAGCGGTCGCGTGCCACGGCGATAGCCGGGTCGTTGTATGCCCGGACACCAGTGGCAACGCGCTGTCCCATCATGCGAATGGCAGGACCGCGCAGGCGTTGGTAGGGAAACCGACGCACATCGAGGCGAGGGTGCGCCTCGAGGGCCTGGAGGTCCTGGTCAAAGTAGTGGTCAAGCGCCAGCACGCGTACGCGCTTCACGAGTGTTGCCTTCGCGCCGGAAGAACGAAACCGATCAATGCCGTGCGTTCCTCGCTGGTCATCGAGAAGCGGACCACGCAGGCGATGTAGATGAGGCTCGCAGGGACGCAGCAGAGCGCCACCGCGATAAGGCTCACCGGGTTGACGAGCAGCGCGGTGAGGGCGACGCAACCACCGAACACCACTGCCCAGGGAAGGATGGGTGCGATCGCACCACTGAGGAACTCTGCGATTCGCATCGACAGCACATCCAGTACAAGCCGGATGTAGAGCGGCGCCGTGATGCCATACCCGATCAGGGTCCCGATGATCACGCCGGTCACCCCGAGTGGTTTCGCGAGCGCGATCGAGACCACGAGGTTCACGGCGACGGCGAGTGAGACGATGGCGGTTACGGCGCGGATGCGCCCGACCCCGATGAGGATGGTCAGCGCAATATTGGCGGTGCAGGAGAGCAGCTGGTAGGTGAGAAACAGCTGTGCCGGTCCTGCGAAGCTGGCGTACTGTGGGCCGACCCAGGCGACGATCAATGGGCGAGCCAGGACCAACGCCGCGATCGTCACGGGCATCGACAGTGCGAGCGTGTACCGCGTGCCACGAATCAGCAGCTCGCGGAGCCGGACCCGCGATTCCAGCGCAAGGAGATTTGCAGCTGCGGGCACGACGGCAGCCGCCGTCAACGACAGCGGATACGATGCAGCCGACTCGAGGCGTGCGATGACGCTGTAGCCGGCGAGAACGTTGATCCCCACGAGCACCGACAGGATCAGCGTGTCCATCTGTGCCCAGATGACGCCGAGGATCCGCGTGACGAAGACCCAGGCACTGAAACCGGCGAGCGGCCGCAGCGCTGCGCGGTTGATCAGTTTCGGCGAGATGCGCAGATCAGGGCAGAGCACTCGTGCTGCGACAGCGTAGCCAACGGCGGCGAACAGCGTCCCGGAGATCATGGCTGCACCAAAGGCCACAACACCCTGTCCGGTGAACAGGACGAAGAGCGCCAGCGCCGTATACAGGATCTGTCGCGACAGGTCTATCACCTTGATCCAGCCGTAGTGCTGCAGGCCCTGAAGGACGCCGAGAAAAGCGAGTGCTGGAAGCCCGAACAACGCCTCGGCAGCGAACAGGACGAAGAGCAGGTGCAGATCGTTCTGCAGGGTGGCTCCGTGGACGTTCGTGAAGACGTGACTCGCGATCACCGAGAGTGTGAGGAGGATGCCGGCAGCAACCACTCCCGCGCCAGAGAGGATCGCCAGCGCGGAGCTCACGGTTTCCCCGATCCGCCCGCGCTGACCACGCCCGTCGGCGTCCGCGATGAAACGCGTGACGCCTGACTGGAGTCCGAGATCGGAGATACTCAGAAAGCCCGCCGACAACGAGAACGCCAGAGCCAGAGTGAGCACGCCGTACGGCCCCATGTGCAGGCGGCGAACCGCTTCGCCGATGACGAAGAAGTTGGCGAGCAGTGAGAGCACACCGACGACGCCGGTGAACAGCGTGTTGCGGAAGACGCGACGTCCGTGCGCGACCGGCGCGGCCGGAACGCTCATGTGCGGTGGGCGGCCTCGCGTTGCGCGCGATAGCGCTCGTTGCGCAAGGGCAGCCCGCTCTGATCCTGCAGGAGCGGGTCGCCCTCGAAGGCCGCCACGACTGCGCCGAGATCGGGCGGTGGCGAGAGCGGCAGTGTGTCGAGCAGGCGTCTCACACGGTCGAGGTCAGCCGGGACGTCGACGGTGAGTCGTATCCCCGAGAGATCCGGATCGTGCGCGACACCGGTGGTGCGAAAGTCATCCATGTGCTCGCGGACCCGCACGGTGACATGCTCGCGCTCGTACGCAAGTGTCGCCTCACGATCAACACGTCCGAGACACGCGGACGTGAACACCTCACAGTCGTAACCCTCGGGAAATGTTGGGGGCTCGACGTTGCTCGCATAGTCTGAATCGTGGTCGCTGCGGGCACGAACGATGGAATCGACGACTGCGGGATCGGTCAGCGGACAGTCGGCGGTGATGCGCACGATGACGTCGGCGCCGTGCTCGCGTGCCGCCAAGACATAGCGAGTCAACACGTCGTCCTCAGGTCCCCGGGTAACGCCGGCACCCAACGCGCGCGCGAGGGTCGCGACCTCGTCATCGATGCTGCCGTCGGTGGTGGCGACGACGACCCGGTCGACGAGGGTTGCGCGCGAGACCCGCTCAATGATGTGAGCGAGCATCGGCCGGCCCTGGAGTGGCGCCAGCACCTTGCGAGGAAAGCGTGTCGATCCACACCGCGCCTGGATGACGGCAACCGTGGTCATGAGGCAGCTCGAGCGGCGACGAGGTGCCGGATCGCATCAGCGACTCTCGCAGCCCCGCATCCATCGACGAGTGCGCGGCCGCGCACCGCCATCTCCGCACGCCGCGCCAGATCATCGAGGAGCGCAAGGCACGTGTCTGCGAGGTACGTCGCATCCACCACAACGGCACAGCCCGCGGCCTCGAGGGCCGCAGCTTGCGCTGCCTGGTTGCTTACCGCAGGCGTGATCACCGCGGGGCACCCGACGCATGCAGCCTGCACCGCCGTGGTCCCCGCGGCGCCGACGTAGACCGTTGCCGTCGCGAGACCGTCGGCGAGGTCAGGCGGCGCTTGCAGCAGCTGCTCGCGCGCCCACGCCCGCTCGGCGATGTCGAGCGAGTCAGGGCCGACGACCCGGGTCACCTTGACGTCGGGGTCGCGTTCCAGCAGGGAGTGGCTCACCGAGCGACCGAGACCGGCGGGATCGGTTGCGCCAGTCGACACCAGGACAGTCCTCGGGTCGCGGTCGCGTCGCAGTCCCAGCTCGCGCGCTTGTACAACGGACGCTCGGATGAGCGCGTAGTCCGCGCCGCCGAGAAAGCCGCCGGCGCCCTCGGGTCGCAGCGTTTCGCCGCCGGGTGACGGGTTCACCGCCAGGTCGCAGTCTGTCGGGAGACGGAGGTCGTCGACAACCGACAACGGTGCGCGGTCGCGAAGACGGTGCTGCAGGGCGACATCGAAGACGTATCCGTCAAGCACGACCACATCGAAGGGCGTCGAATCGCCTGCAACCGCCGCCACGCGTGCCGGCGTGTCACCCGAAGCCTCGAGTGGCGCGTGGCCTCGATCGACGACGCGCTGCCGGATCGCCACGTCCCCCTGCGGGACCAGCATCGAGACATCCACATCAGGATCGAGCGCATCGGCAAGCGCGAGCATCCGCTCGAGGTGCCCCAGCCCGACGCCCCGGCCGCAATCAGCGGCGAGCAACGCCCGCGGGGTCACGACCTGACCGCGCCGCCCGCCGCCCACACGTGAATCCGCTGCAGGGCGAGCACGACGTCGTCCTGATCGGAGACGGTCATGGCGGGGTAGAGGGGCAGCGTCACCAGGCGATCGCACAGCTGCTCGGCCTGCGGGACCGTCCCAGGGACACCGCCTCGCTCGCGGTACAGCGTGAGGAGGTGCACCGCGGGGTAATGCAGCGTTGCCTCGATCCCCTCCGCTCGCAGCGCGTCGATCACCGAGTCTCGCTCGCATCCGAACGCACCGGGGTCGATCTCGATGGGATAGATGTGCCAGGCGCTGCGACGGCCGGCCGGGCGAGGCGGAAGACCAATGCCGGGAAGGTCGATGAGGATCGCGTCGTAGCGGTCGGCGATCTCGCTCCGTTCGGCGACAACGCCCTCCAGGCGGCGCAGCTGCGAAATACCGAGCGCGGCCTGAATGGCGGTCATGCGGTGGTTGTCGCCGAGCATGGTGACGTCGTATTTCCAGAGCCCGCCGGTGCGCTCGTCGGCGGTGCTGGTCATCCCGTGGTTGCGCAGCTTGCGAATGCGATCCGCGATTTCGGCGTCGTTGGTCAGGCACGCGCCGCCCTCACCGGTGGTGATCTGTTTCACGGGGTGAAAGCTGAGCGTGGTGATATCGGCGAGGCTTCCGACCGGACGACCGTCCTGCGACGCGCCGAGCGAGTGAGCGCTGTCCGCGATCACCGGAAGCGGACGTGGCAGCGCTGCTTTCAGCGCCGCAACATCCGACGGGAGTCCTGAGTAGTCGACGGTGATCACCGCCTTGGTGCGCGGTGTCACCGCGCTCGCGACCGAGTCGGGGTCGAGGCAGCGATCCTCGCCGACATCGGCGAACACCGGGACGGCAC
>Ga0182024_10016676_pt1 | contig 13900 bp, 12 predicted proteins | sample P32metaG_FD_120480 | JGI IMG/M metagenome (GOLD analysis project Ga0182024, IMG submission 120480) | Permafrost microbial communities from Stordalen Mire, Sweden - P3-2 metaG (Illumina Assembly) | ecosystem: Environmental > Terrestrial > Soil > Wetlands > Permafrost | place: Sweden: Stordalen... | reverse complement strand
GAGCCCGGCGTCGTAGGTGCCGTCGTCGGACCGGTCCATGACCTCGTTCTGCCAGGGGCCGTTGTCGAAGCGGTACTTGAGGACGGCCTGCTTGTTGCCACCCTTTTTCAGGCGCATTCTGATGTCGATGTGCTGGCCCACCGCGACGCGTTGCGGGACCTGGCCGATCACGTCGATCTCGACGCTTTTGGGCCACGGCTCGCCGCCGCCGAGCAGGTGGTTGGTGGCGATGCGGAGGAACTCGGGGAATTTCTTGTCGGCCAGCAAGACCAGCGAGGCGATCAGCAGCAGCGCGCCCATGCCGGCGGCGGTGGAGTACCACACGGGCTTGAGCACGACCGCACTGTTGAGGTTGACCTGACCGGCCCGGCGGCCGGCCTCGGCGATCGTCCGCTGTTTCATCATCTCCGAGCCGGGGATGGCGCCGCGGGTGGGGTGCACGAAATCGACCGTGCTGCGCAGCGTGTCTTCGAACTGCGGATAGCGGTGCTCGAGCCGGCCGGCCAAGTCGGTCAGCGGCAGCTTCTTCATCGCCTCGCGCGCCACCCAGTGGTAAAGGGCGTATCCCAGCGCGCCGAGTGCTACGAGGTTCACCGCCAGCCGCAAGGGCGTCGGCAGGGCCAGCACCCAGTCCAGCAGGACCACCGTCAGCAGCAGCCCCACCGCGCAAGCGACCACGATTCCCGCGCCGTACACACAGCCGAACACCTTCATCCGGCGCCGCAGGTTCTGCAACGAATCGATCAGATTAGTTGGGGGCATAATGACTGCTCCTTCATCGCGGTTGTCGTCAGCGGTCAGTCGTCACCGGTCAGTTGTCCGTTGTCAGTGGTCAGTTGCAAATGCCATCTGCGTTTGTCAACTGACCACTGACAACGGACAACTGACACATTCTATATCATCCCGAACACCTTACGTAGCACCCATTCGCTGGTTAGAAGTAGCACAAAAATCATCAAGGCCTTCCAGCCATCCATGAGCGGCTGGGGATTGGGCGTCTGACGGGTGACGGCGGCGCTCTTGATCAAGTCGGGCAACTTCACGCGGGCTTCGGCCAGCGGGACGACCTGGTTCCCGGGCGACATCTTGGAAAGCATCTGCAGCATTTGCTCGTCCACCGAGGGCTTGCTCAGCTCCAGGCGCGGAACGATCACCTCCAGGTGCGGGCCGGTCGGGTCCATCCCCTGCTGGGAATCGGTGAGTTGGGCAGGCAGGCGGACATTGAACTTCCCGACCCGGTCGGCGACGAACGTCGCCGAGAAATGCTCGGGGCTGCCTTCCTGTCGCTGCAGGGCCTCCTGGCGGATCGTCTGCCCGGTCGCCTCATCGACAATTTCGACGCGCAACTGCGGCGGGAGTTGCGTGGCCAATGCCGGGTCCATCACATTCAGGTCCAGCGTGACCGAGTCGCCCAGCTCGTAGCTGTTGCGGCTGGCGGTGAAGTTCGCCCGGCGCTGCCCGAGCTTTCGGCTGCGGGCCAGATAGCGCAACTGCTGCACCCAGTAGGTGTCGAACACGCTCTCGCCGGTGTAATAGCGCCAGCGCCAGGTGTCGTCGATGGCGCTGAACAGCGTCCGGCCCGCGCCGAACCGGCCCAGGACCAGGATGGGCGCCCGCCTGCCGGTGTTGGGGTCGCTGTCGAACGGGTGCTCGGCATAGACCAGCCCGACGCCCGGCTTGACGCTGACCCCCCGGCAATACCAGAAGACGGGCTGGAGGTCGTCGCGAAGGTACTTCTCGTTCACCGCCTTATCGGCAAAAAAGCGGAAGATGGTCGAGGCTTCCCCGCGGCGGCCTTCGTCGGTCACCAGCGGCCGGAAGCCTTCCCGGTAGTCGGCGGTCGGGTCTTCGGGCAGAACGCGGGAGATGTTCACCGGCAGCACCGCCTCGATGGCGGTGTTGCGGTAAGCGATGGGGCTGTGCCACGGCCCGGCAACCATGCCGAACCCGCCGCCCTTTTTGTTGACGAAATCGCTGACCATCTGAAGCTGAGCATCGGTGAACTGCCGGGGGTCGACGTCGCCGAACAGGACGACGTCGTACTTCAGCAGCTCGGTCATCGTTTCGGGGAAGCGGGTTATCGGTCCGGGAAAGGTCTCGCCGGTGCGGGGGTCGCTTGGGCCCAAGTCAGGGTCGGGAGGGCTGCCTTCCTGCACGAAGTTGGCGTCGGCGCTGGTCAAAAGGCAGGAGATGTTGATCGTGCCACCGCGTTTTTTCGGGTCGATCCGCGCGCTGGAGCTGTCGCGGATCATCGCGTTCTTCAGGTAGCGGTATTCCCAGCGCGGGTAGCCCTCGACATAAAGGACGTTGATCCTGGCATTGAGGACGGCCACCTGGGCGTCGCGCTCGTTGTCCTTGTCATCCAGCTCGCCGGGCTGGAGGTCGGCAACCGCCGCCACTTCAAGCAGGCCCTCGTCATCAGCCTTGAAGGGGATTTCCTCCTCGACCGTGCGATCGTCGGACAGGACGAAGATCTTCTCGGCATCACGGCCGTCGGGGGCCTTGAGGGGCAGGTGCGATTTCTTGTCCAGGAGCCGGACCCGCACGGTCTTGCCGGGCTCATAGCCGGTGCCCCGCACCTGCACGCGGGCGGCGACGATGTCGCCCCGGAAGGCGCTGTCCTGCACGCTGATCGAAGCCAGCTCGATGTTGGTGGGCGCTTTTTCCGAGCCCACCGGCACGGCGTATATCTTGGTGGAAAACTTCTTGAGCCGGTCCAACATCGCCTGCGAGCTGGCGCTGGGCGTTTCGCGGGCGTCGGTGATGATGACGATCCCGGCGAGGCGCTGGCCCTGGAGGTCGTCCAGCACGGTGACCAACGAAGGGATCACCTGGGTGCTCTTGCCCTCGGGTGAAAGCGCGCGGATGGCCTCGACCAGTTTGGGGTCGATCTGGACCGGGGCCTTGTCTTTGCCATCCTTCTGGGCGGAGGCACGGGTCGGGTCGTCGAGCGGGCCGGGCGTCGAACCGATCGGGCGGGCGTCCTTGTCGAAGGAGTAGAAACGGAGCGTATGCACCCTGGCCAGCCGCTTGAGAAGCTCCTGGTCCTTTCCGTTGAGCACTTCAATGACCGCGGCCAGGCGCGTCGGGTTGGACGACCCCGCGGACGGATGAGAGGACGGCCCGGCGGCGGCGCCAGTGGGGCGCTCGGCGGGAGTGCCATCGGCGTTCACGTCGGGGACGGACATGCTGATGCTGTCGTCCACCAGGACCGCCAGCACCGACGGCTCGGTGACCGTGCGGGTCAGGACGAGCACCGGTTGGTTGATCAGAATGAGGACGTACAAGAACAGCAGCCCGCGCAGGATGCCCAGCCCGATGCGCGCTCCCATGCGGCGGCCGTCGCGGCGATAGATTTCCACCACCAGCGCGATTGCCACCAGGAAGATGAGCGTGTTGACGATCCGGGGCGTGAACAACCCCCAACTCATCCAATGGGGTGGGTTGAAGCTGATGGTCCGCTCGACGCCTTCCCCCGCGGGGCCGTAGAGAATGTCCAGAATTCGCTGCATGTTTTCCAGTGGCCCTTATCAGTTAAGCGCCCGCACCGGCCAAGGCCGGCGCCGATTTGTAGTTCGAGCCGCCGGCGGAACGGCGGTAATGCCCGAACATCATCGCCAACAGGCCCTCAATGACCAGCATCACCAGCACCGCCAGGAGGATTGGGCCGCTCAGGTCGTTGCCATTGCCAGCCAGGGAGGCGTCGCTGGGGATTTCGTCGCCGCTCAGCGTCATGGGAATGTCGCCTAGTGATTTGCGGACCTCTTCGTTACCCAGTGTGCGAATATCGGCTTCATCACGGGCGGGCACATTCACCGCGACCGGCACCGTCCCGCCGGTGCCCAGGTTCAGCGAGTAGACGCCTGGCTTGCTCAAGGGCCGGCTCCGGTAGACCAGCGGCAGGTCGGTACGGTCCAAGCCAGTGATCGGGTCCTTCTGGGCTACCGGGTCGATCAGGATGGAGACATTGGCCTCGTCGCGCAACTCGGGAGCACCGGTGAGCTTCACCTCGGGCGGGACCTGCAGCGCCTGGCCGACGGTCAGGTTCATCCAGTAGTCGCCGGCCCGGACGCCTCCGGAGAGGATCTCGTCCATCAATTCCAAGTAGGCGTGCTTCGTCTGGAACATGGTCCAGATGTTGGGCGGCAGCCCCGGTGAGGCGCTGGTAGCGAAGAAGACAACGCGCCCCTGACCCACCGTGTGGACGGTAATGGCCGGATCGGGAGCGGCGCCGGGGGCGAGCGCCGGCAGCTTGCCCGATTTGTCCGCGATGGGCAGGTAATTCAGCACGCGTTCGACGCTGGAATTGGCCGGAACGTCCGCCTGCCAGTAGGTGTAGGTTGCGGCCGTGTCCAATCCGGTATTCTCCTGGCCCTCGAACAGGTGCAGGAAGGGGTGGTGGAGGCCGGCCGGCGTGAAGTCGAATTTGAAGCCCGCCCCGTCGGGCCCGCTGTCGATGCGCTTGACCAGCGGGCCGGGCAGGAGTTGCCGCGGCAGCAGGACGTCGTTGTAGTTTTCCTTGCTGACCGGCTCGCCCATAAAGACCATGAGGGTCCCGCCCTGCGCGACAAACTCGCGCAGCGCGTCGGCCTGGGGCTTGGAAATCTGCCCGACGCCGCACAGGATCACCGACCGGTATTCGGTCAGCACCTTGTCGCTCAGGTTCAAGTCGCTGATGAGGTCGGAGGTGACATAACTGTCGGTGCGGCCGGCGCCAGACCCGATGGCGTCCTCGCGCGGCGGGGAGAGGGCCAATTGCAGGAAGGTGCCCGATCCTTCCAGAGCGTTGCTGCCGCGCGTGCCTTCGACGATCAGCACTTTCAATTCGCTGGCGACGTCCACGACGCGGTAGAACTTGTTATCGATCTTGACGCCGTCGCCCCCGCCGCGTTCGTCGCCGAGCGTGGCGACGAGCACGTGCGGGCCGCCGGTCTTCACGTCCTCCGGCTTGAGGAATGTCAGGACCGGGTCGCTGGCCGAGTCGGGCTTGATGGTCTTGGAGGCCCCCAGCGGCGCCCCGTCGATGGTCCAGTGCAGGGACTGCTCGGGCCCCGCGCCGTATCCGCGCGTGAGGGTGGACAACTGGCTCTCGAACTTGGTGTTCACCAGCCCGCCCACCGGCCTGAGGTCGACCACCGCCTGGTTCCACTGCTGGCGGCCCTCGGTCATGTTGAAGTGGGTGATGTGGTCGTGGTAGACCTTGGCCAGTTCCGGTCCGATGCGTTTGAGGGCGTCGGCCTGCGAGCCTTGCCAGGCGCTGTGCGTGCCATCGGTCAGCAGGTACAGGTTCTTGGTGCCGGAGGGGTCTTCCTTGGCCGTCTGCAATGCCAGTTGCAAGGCCCCGGCCAGGTCGGTTGAGGAATAGGATTGTTCGAGCCGGTCGACGGCGGCCTTGGCGGCGTTGAGGTCGTAGCCGGGCTTGGCCATGACCTGGATGGCCGGGCGGGCGGCGGAGATGACCGCCACCGATTCCCCGCCGCTGTTGAGCTGGTCGATGAGCTTCTTGGCGATGAGCTTTTCCTGCTCGAGGTGGGTCTTGCCGCCTCCGGGGTGCAGCATCTCGTAGCTGGTGGAATAGCCGTTATCGATGACGAAGACGTTGAGCCCCGAGCGCCCCCCTACCGCTCCGAGCGATTGCCTGGCGCAGCCGGCCGGCACGAGCGATATCAGCGCCAGCCAGGCGAAACCGATGAAGAACAGCAGGATCAGCGCGCAGCGCGTGGCCAGCAGCAGCCATTGCTCGAACTTGAGCCGCTTGCGGTTGCGGCGCATGGCCTTGAGCAGGTAGTCCATGGCGGCCCACTGGACGACCTTGAAGCGCCGGCGGTTGAGGAGGTGGATGATGATCGGAATGCTGGCCAGCCCCGCCGCAGTGAGGCCGAGGATGGGGCCGGTGGCGACGATGGCCAGGAAGTTGAACGGAAGTTGGATAGGCATCATTCCCATGTCACTTGATGCTCGCCGCGCGGGTGGCCAGGAAGCCGCTCAACGCCACGTCGAGGGGGTCGCCGCTGTTCATGCGGTTGAAGTCGATGTGCATCCCGCGGCACAAGCGCTGCAGGTCGCCGGTGAACAACGCCAGTTGCTCCAGATACCCTTCGCGCAGCGCCCGCGGCTCGGTGAGCAGTTCGCCCGCTTCTTCGAGGCCTTTGAACAAGGTCGTCTCCTCAAATGGGAAGGAGATCTCCTGCGGGTCGAGGATCTGGAACGCCATCACCTCGTGCTTCTTATAGCGCAGGTGGCGCAGGCCTTTCTTGATGCTTTCCAGATCGTCGAAGAAATCGCTCAGCAGCACAATCAGGCTGCGGTGGTGCAGTTTCTCGGCCAGTTGGTCGAGGATCCGGCCCGTATTTGTCTTCTTCAGCCGAGGCGTGATTGAAAGCTCATGGGTGATGATCTTCCATTGGCCCGGCGAGTTGCTCGGCTTGATGTAGTGCTTGAGCTCGTTGTCGAAAATCGCCAGCCCCGCCGAGTCCTGCTGCTGGATCACCAGGTAAGATAGAGCCGCCGCGATGGCGGTGGCGTGGTCGAACTTGCTCCAGGTGTCCCGGCCCGACCCGATCGATGCATACCCCATCGACTCGCTGGCATCGACGATGCAGATCAGGTGCAGGTTGGTTTCTTCCAGGTATTGCTTGAGATAGATCTTGTCGGTCTTGCCAAAGACCTTCCAGTCTACGTGACGGATGTCGTCGCCGGGGACGTACTGGCGGTGCTGGGCGAACTCGACTGAGATGCCCTGGTACGGGGAGCGGTGCATGCCGGTCATAAGTCCCTCGATGACCAGGCGGGCACGCAGGTCCAGCGAGTGGATCCGAGCCAGCGTCCGCGGCTCGAGGTACTTGCGATAATCGGTCGCTTGAGGCAGTACGGTCATAAAACTCAATCGGTGTCCGTGTCGTCCGTACCAAAAGTCGGCGCCGGCTCTTCCGGCAAATCCGTTCCGCTCAGCCGGCTGACCTGCCGCAGGTCGATCAACTGATACCGGTCGTCGGGGGTCAGGAAAATGATATTCCTTCCCGATCGCGAGTGCAGTAGGAACTCAGGGTGGTCCACCGTGAACTCGCTTCCATCGGTCAGATGGATAGTAAACGGTCGGAACGTCCTGGCGAATTGGACTCGTCGGATTTCGTTTCGGTTCATACTCACCATCAATGAGACGAGCCGATCTCCTGAAAGGTTCCGTGCTGCCGTACTTCTCCGGAGCCGATGGGCGCTCTACGAATCCTGCGATTCCCCGCGCCGACCTGCCAGCGCGGGAGTCTCACCCGCGCCCGAAATGCTCGTGATCTGCTTCAGATAGACGATGTCCCAAGTGCCGCCTTTATGGAAAACGAAGACGATCGCGCTGCGCTCCGGCGGGATGATGAGGTAATCCGGGTGCGGAATCTCAAACGCCCGACCGTCCGACAGGTGCAGACTGAACGAGGAGAGCGGTTGAATCTTAAGCAGCGCTCGGAGGTCTTCAACGGTCATCGGCATCTCGAAAGGTTCTTTACGCCGTCTTCGCCCGCTGGTCCGGCATGAGCTTGGCGGCGGTGCGGTCCAGTTCGTCGTACTGCTGGCGCGGGATGAAGTCCATGAGCTTCTTGACGATCGTATCGCTCTTCATGCCTTCAGCCTCGGCGTTGAAGTTGGTCACGATGCGGTGCCGCAGCACGGGGATCGCCACCTGGCGGATGTCCTCAGTGCTGACGTGGTACCGGCCCTTCAACAACGCGCGGGCCTTGCCGGCCAGGATCAGGTATTGGCTGGCTCGCGGTCCAGCGCCCCAGGCGACGAAATCGCGCACGAAGTCAGGTACGCCTCCTTCGGTGACGCGCGTCAGCCGGCTGAATTGCAGGGCGTAGCGGATCACGTGGTCGGCCACCGGCACCTTGCGGACGATTTCCTGCAGGGAAATGATTTCCTCGCCGGTGAGCACGTGCTGCAGTTCGATCTTCCGGCCAGCCGTGGTCAGGCGGACGATCTGGAATTCTTCCTCCTCCGTGGGATACCCCACATTGATGTTGAACATGAAGCGGTCGAGTTGGGCCTCGGGCAACGGGTAGGTGCCCTCCTGTTCGATCGGGTTCTGCGTCGCCAGAACAAAGAACGGCTGCGGCAGGCGGTGCTGCTTGCCGCCGGCGGTAACCTGGTGCTCCTGCATGGCCTCCAGCAAGGCCGCCTGCGTTTTAGGCGGCGTGCGGTTGATTTCATCGGCCAGGATCACGTTGGCAAAGATCGGGCCACGGACGAAGCGCATCTGCCGCCCGCCGGTGGTCTTGTCCTCTTCGATGACTTCAGTGCCGGTGATGTCCGACGGCATCAGGTCGGGGGTGAACTGGATGCGGTTGAAGCTCAACCCTAACGTCTTTGACAGGGTGGAGATAAGCAGCGTCTTGGCCAGCCCGGGCACCCCTACCAGCAGGGCGTGGCCGCGGCAGAACAAGGCGATCAGTAACTCCTCAATGACCGCCTCCTGACCGACGATCACCTTCCCTAACTCGGCTCGCATGTCGTGATAGCCCTTCTGGAGCTTCTCGACGGCGGCCAATTCCTCGGCGGCAAGGTCCGTAGCCTGCGGCTGCACGAGCCCGATCTTCTGGTCCATGTAAACTCCTAAATTGGTGGCAATTGCTTTTGGAACTGACGGCTAGATTCCAGAATACCTTACACGAAAAAGGTTTATGTGAGTTGATTGGGAACGGTCGAAGGGAAAGAGCCCGACGAATTCCCCGCCGCAACGCTGCGGGAATGGGATGCCAGCCGGCACCCGCCCCAAAAACCTGCCTGACTTATACCAGACTATAATTGCCACATTCCACTATATTCCGGGCAACCGGAAAAGTTGCACCCCAAGGGGGTGCCTAATTTAACGGCAAGGGGACAGGGAGCCGCGGAATCGAGCACGAGGCTCGCAATGAAAGGCTCGCAATGAAAGGCCCCCACCGTGCAAGCACGAGTGGGCATTCGAGTTTTCTAGTCCCATTCATCATTTTTCCCCCTGCCATGCCGGAATTGCCAGAAGTTCAAACCGTAGTTGACACGCTCCGTCCCAGACTGCTGGGCCGGACGATTCAACGTGTCCGCCTGCATCGGGCGGACGTTTTGTTGCCGGCGGGCGTGGACCTGCCGGCCAAATTAAACGGTAGGTTGATCGCTTCGATCGACCGGCGGGGCAAGCGGATCATCTTCTCGCTGGACAATGGATGCCGGTTCTACATCCACCTGGGCATGACCGGCCGGCTCACGGTCATGCCAACCGACGCCGCCCCGCTGCCCCCCCTGCCGCACACTCATCTGGAATGGCAGATCGGCTCCGACACGGTCCTGTTCCGCGACCCGCGCCGTTTCGGCGGCGTCTGGTGGCTGGGCCGGGACACGCCCGCCGACGCCGGAATGGGCCCCGAACCTCTTACGCAGAGCCCCCGCCAATTGGCCCGGCAACTTTCCTGCACGACCCGAGCGATCAAGGTTGCCCTGCTCGACCAATCCCTGGTTGCCGGCCTGGGCAACATCTATGTTGACGAGTCCCTCTTCCAGGCGGGCATCCATCCGCTGACGCCGGCCAACGCGCTGACGATTGGGCAGGTCGCGGACCTGAACCGGGCCATCAAATCGACGCTTCGCCGCGCCCTCCGCCACCGCGGCAGCACCTTGAGGGACTACCGCGACGCCGATGGCGAGGCCGGTTCGTTTCAATCGATGCACCGCGTTTATGACCGGGAGGGCAAGCCGTGCCGCAAGTGCCGCACCCCCATCCAGCGGATCGTCCTGGGAGGAAGATCCACGCATTTTTGCCCGCAATGCCAAGGGGGTGATTCCGGTTGACCGGAGAAATAAAATGTGTTCGGCGGCGGTACTTCTTCCTGACTGTGCCGACCGGGACAACGGATTTTACAAGGTCTCGCCGTCCGATCGGCCTACAATCCGCAACGGGCAACCGAGCCGGACATTTTTCAGCGGATATCAAGCCAACCAATCATCGCCTTCATGGGAACGAACCGCGCAGAAGGAGTTCTTCAATGATTCGATCGTGTTTCCGTGTGCCGGCTTCAGTCGGCATCGTCCTGGGCGCCATGGTCATGGCGGGCTGCTCATCGGCTACCCCGGCGCCGACAACCGCCCCGGCGGCGGTCATCGCCGGCAAGACGACATTTGTAAATGTGAATGCAGGCCAAGGACCGCCGATCATAGTGGCCTACAAGGACTCCAGTCAGGCGGTCTGCCCCGAATGCGAGGCCGTCGCGGAGAAGTACTTCACGACCGGCGTCCTGGACGAGCACGTCTGCAAGACATGTGGCGCGCCCATCAACGTGGGCCAGGGCCAACTGATCCAGCCGAAATAGCCTCCCAGTCGGATCCGGCCAGGCCCTGTCTGAAAGCCGGCTTTCAGATGGGGCCTGGCTGGTGGACGTTGCAAGTCAGGACAGAGGCGCTGTCGCGCGAGTGTTTGGTGGCGCGCTCTCATCTCGATTATTGAGGCCCACTTCAATGGCGCGCGAACGCCCTTTCCCCACGACCGGGCTTGCCTATACTGTCCGCCTTCCGAAACGGAAGTTCCAACACGGAGTCACTCATGGCGGTCAGCGAAAACCCGAAAAAGATCGTTTTGGCCTACAGCGGCGGCCTCGATACCAGCGTCATCCTGCCCTGGCTCAAGGAGCGTTACCCGGGCGTGAAGCTGGTGGCCTTCGCGGCGGAGCTGGGCCAGGGCAGCGAATTGGCCGGCATCGAGGAGAAGGCCTACAAGAGCGGCGCTGACGAGGTCGTGGTGATGGACCTGCGGCAGGAATTCGCCGAGAAATACTGTTTCCCCATGCTCCGGGCCCATGCCGTTTACGAGCAGGACTACCTGCTGGGCACGAGCATCGCCCGGCCGTTGATCGCGGCCAAGCAGGTGGAGGTCGCCCACCAGACCGGCGCCGACGCCGTCGGCCACGGCGCTACCGGAAAGGGCAACGACCAGGTCCGCTTCGAGCTGACCTACATGGCCCTGGACCCGAAATTGAAAATCATTTCCCCCTGGAAGGACCCATCATTCGAGTTGCGCGACCGCGAAAGTGCGGTGGACTACGCCCAGAAGCACAACATCCCGATCACCGTCAGCAAAACCAAGATCTACAGCCAGGACCGCAACCTCTGGCACATCAGCCATGAAGGGGCCGAGATCGAGCAGCCCGGCTCGGAGCCGAACTGGGAGGCTTGCATGACAACGGTCGTCCCGGCGGAGAAGGCCCCCAACGATTCGGAAATCGTCACCGTCGATTTCGAGGCGGGCAGCCCGGTCGCGGTGAATGGCAAAAAGCTGGCCCCCCACGAAATCATCGCGGAGCTGAACAGAATCGGGGGCAAGCACGGTGTCGGCGTCACCGTCCTGGCCGAAAACCGGTTGGTCGGGATGAAGAGCCGCGGCGTCTATGAGACGCCCGGCGGCACCATCCTATACGAGGCCCACAAGGCCCTGGAGCAGATCTGCATCGAGCGCGACACGTTCCATTACAAGCAACAGGTGGCCTTGCGCTATGCCGAACTGGTCTACAACGGGCAATGGTTCCACCCGCTGCGCGAGGCGCTGCAGGCATTTGTGGACCACACCAACGCTGCAGTTAGCGGCACTGTGAAGGTGCGATTGTACAAAGGCCGGGCGATGGCCGTCGGCGCCACCAGCCCGCACACTCTTTACGACCCGCAGTTGGCCAGCTTCAGCATGGAGGGGTACGACGTCACCGCGGCCCGGGGATTCATCGATTTGTTCGGGCTGCCGATGAAGGTGGCATCGCAGGCGCGGCGGTGGTGATCGGTTCATTTCGACGTCATCGCCGACGGCTGCGTCGCGCCCGCCGGCGGCACAGTCACCTTCACCACGATCTGCGCATTGAAAACCGCCAGGGTCAGCTCATCGGTGAATTGCACCTTGACGGTCAAATCGGAATGTTCCGGCGGCTTCTCGAACGGACACGTCAGCACGAAGCCATTTTCCAGGAATGAGCCGCCCCAAAGCTGGAGGGCCTGTTCGTCGGTGAAGTCCCAGTGGCCGACGCGAATTGGCTGCGCGCCGTTCAGGTCGAATGCTTCGACGACGAATGAGCCGGCCGCCTTGAGGGTCTGGCCGGTGTTGTCGGTCGGGGTGACATAAACCTTCAGGGCGTCGTCGTACGGCTTGTGCACGTCGAGACGGGCTCCGCCGGTCAGTCGGCCAAACGTGATGCCATGGACGGTGAAAAGTTTGGCTAGCCGATCCGGGGGCAGCGTCGGGAGGCTGGGGCTGCGTCGCTGCCAGGCCGCCAGGGCACGCTGGTCGGCGTCATGCTGCGTCTCAAGTGCGGCAACTTCCGACTGGAGCTTCTGCACTTGCTTCCGTAACGCGATGTTGGCCTGGTTGGGGTTCCCCTGGAATAAGGCACAACCGCCCGTCCCCATAAAGCAAATGATCGAAACGATCAGTTGGAGCAGTGGAACCGGTCGTGGCATTGGGCGCTGGCGCTCATATTCAGAGCGGCGACATCCGGCGCACAACGCACCCCCGAGCTTCAGCTTGCGGCTATCAAAGAGTTGTCTGAGAAGCATTTTTTAATAGCCGCAAGCGGAAGCTCGCGGTGCGCCGTCAAGATATTCGCACCGAAAACCGGATCATTACTTCTCTTCCCCGTTCTCCTCATCCGGGCGCTTGGCAATGATGTCGGGCGCGCGGTCGAGCACGCGGTCCGCCACCCCGTAGGCGACGGCCTCCTCGGCGAAGAGCCACTTGTTGCGGTCGAAATCGCGGTGGATCGTCTCCTGCGGCTTGCCCATGTACTCGCTCATCAGCTTATAGAGCCGGTCGCGCAGGCGGATCATGTGAGCGGCCTCGATGCCCAAGTCGGTGGCCGGGCCCTGCATCACGCCGCCGATCAGCGGCTGGTGGAGCATCACCTGGGCGTTGGGCAGGACATACCGCTTACCTTTGGTCCCGGCAGCGAGCAGGCAGGCGCCCATGCTGGCGGCCATGCCGATGCACGTGGTGGCGACGTCGCAGCGGAGGAACTTCATCGTGTCGATGATCCCCAGCCCGGCGTGGATTGCGCCGCCGGGGCTGTTGATGTAGAACTGGATGTCGCTCTTGGGGTCGTCGTTGGAGAGGAACAGCATCTGGCTGACGATGGAGTTGGCCGACTCATCGGTGACCGGGCCGCCGAGGATGATGATGCGGTCTTTGAGGAGCCGGGAGTAGATGTCGTAGGCCCGCTCGCCGCGGCCGGATTTTTCGATGACGATGGGAATCAGGGTGTCTTGGGTCATTGTATGGTCAGTCGTCGTCGATCAGTTGGCCGAATCGTTGTCTGGCTGGAGGAGCGATCATGCCCTCCTGGGGAACGACAACCGGTTAGGCACATGACCTCGGACCACTTCTCCTCATCTTTGTACGATTTGAAGTTCGTTTCCTTCGGGGTCGCGGAAGCTGATGATCCTGCCGCCGCCGGCAGCTTCGCCGGGCTCGGTGAGGAACATGACGCCGGCTTCCAATAGCCGCTTGCAAGCCTCATCGAAGTCGCTCACGCGCAGGGCGATGTGGCGGATGCCGGGTTGGAACCGCAGCCCCTCGCCCGGCGGCGGGCCGGGCTCGCGCGCCGGCATCAACTCGATCATCGCCCCGCCGCCGGCGCCGGGCGCATACCCTACGACCGCGCTGGGCGGCGTCAACCCGTTGCTCACCACCAACTGCATGCCCAGGTGCTTGCAGTACCAATCGATCTGCCGTTGAACGTCGTAACAGGCAATCGCGTGATGGTCGACGGCGGTGAAGAGCATGTGCTTGTGTCAGTTGTCAGTCGTCCGTTGTCACCTGGTCGGTAAACGGCGGCTGAAGCCGCCCCTACCTGCGCCTCGCGGCTCTCGTCTCACGTTTTCACGGCCTATTCCTTAGGTTTGCTTCCAT
>Ga0182024_10016675_pt1 | contig 13900 bp, 15 predicted proteins | sample P32metaG_FD_120480 | JGI IMG/M metagenome (GOLD analysis project Ga0182024, IMG submission 120480) | Permafrost microbial communities from Stordalen Mire, Sweden - P3-2 metaG (Illumina Assembly) | ecosystem: Environmental > Terrestrial > Soil > Wetlands > Permafrost | place: Sweden: Stordalen... | reverse complement strand
GTGGTGTAAACTCCGCTTGTCACCGCGAGGTTGACCGCCTGCGAAGCCACAGCATACAGAGTGGCTGCCGCCATCAGGTTGAGATACACCTTCTTCCAGCCGGCGGTGGCACCGCGGGCAACAATTCCCAGCATTAACACGAGTACGCCGTTCTCCACCAAATAAAGATCCCCAAAGTTGCGATCGTATTCCGCCACATTCACAGACAAATACTGCGAGGGCAATACAGCGAACGCGTATAAGAACACCCACCAAACCAGCAGCAAAATGAAGTCTAAAGTTCCGACCCGAAATTTCTGTCCCTCTTCAGCGCGATGCGGACGCAACCCGGCGGCCGCGATCATCGGGATCAGGTGAAGAAACAGAAACATATCCAGGGACCAGGGATCGGGGACGGCGGCGTGACGCAACACCTCGTAATACGCCCATCCCGCCTGATTAACGGCCCAGAGCATACAACCGGACCCAAGAAGAAGCCAGAAGCGGCGAGTGGAGCCCTGCTCCGACCGGGCATTCACCAGCGCGGGCACGGCAATAATCACAGCGATGAACAGATATCCAAAATCAAAGATCGCAGTCAGCGCCGGGCCTGGCGGTACGGCGAGCGACACCCCGGCAAATGCAAGCGTAACTCCACCTGCCAGCGCGAACCAGCGATGCCGTCCGAACAGACTCATCCGCCTCCATTCTATGGATAAAACCGGCGATTCCCAGATCGCTTTTGGCGTCAGGCAGGTTACTTACGTCACCCTCCCCCTCTGTCGCCGGCGGAGCGTTCTGGTTCCGGCAGCGCCGCGTGGCTCATCCCTCGCGGAATTGTCCTGCTAGAATCAATTTGAGGTCTGGGCCGCAGTTCCGGGCGCTATACTTGACCTGCCCAAGCCAAAAATCCTTGGTGTCTTATGGCTTTTCCTGTCACCCGTCTTCGTCGGCTTCGCCGCACCGAGCAGCTTCGCAACCTGGTACGTGAGACTCGTCTCACTCCCGACGCTTTCGTTTATCCCATGTTCGTTTGCCCGGGCGAAGGTGTGCGCAAGGAAGTTCGATCGATGCCGGGGGTGTTCAATCTCTCGGTAGACGAAGCGGTAAAAGAAGCCCAGGAAGTTTACTCTCTGGGAATTCCGTCCGTGATTCTCTTCGGGCTGCCCGACAAGAAAGATGAAGTCGCCACGGGGGCATGGGCGGAGGATGGCATCGTGCAACAAGCCGCCCGGGCCATGAAACGCGAAGTTCCAGATTTAATTCTGATGGGGGATGTTTGCCTGTGCGAGTACATGTCTCACGGACATTGCGGAATCGTAAAGCCGGGAACCTCGCCACAATCTTTGGGAGCTGCCGCAAGAGACGTTCTGCATGCCAGGCACGGAGAGGCGGCTGTCAGGAGCCACAAGGACAAGAAGGACAACGAAGAGGTCATCGAGGAGCTGGCTTCGCTCGTGGCCAAAGCGGTGGCGAATTTTGAAATCGACAACGACGCTTCCCTCGATCTGCTGGCTCGCACTGCGGTTTCGCTCACTCGTGCCGGTATTGACATCATTGCCCCTTCCGACATGATGGATGGTCGTGTCGCCGCCATCCGCCATACCCTCGACGAAGCTGGCTTCAGCAATACTCCGATCCTCTCGTATGCCGCCAAGTTTGCCTCCGGTTTTTACGGACCGTTTCGTGAGGCCGCCGATTCTGCTCCGCAATTCGGCGACCGCCGCTCCTACCAGATGGATGGAGCCAATCTACGCGAGGCCATCCGCGAGATCGAACTCGACGTGGAAGAGGGCGCCGATATGATCATGGTGAAGCCGGCCATGCCGTATCTCGATGTCATTGCCGCTGCCCGCGATCGCTTCGATCTGCCGTTGGCCGCGTATCAGGTTTCTGGCGAGTACGCGATGGTCGAAGCTGCGGCTCGCAATGGCTGGATCGAGCGCGACCGCGTCATGATGGAATCCTTGGTCAGTATCCGGCGCGCCGGAGCCAGCATTATCATCACGTATTATGCGAAGGATGCCGCGCGATTATTGGCGTGAGATGTCGTTAAAGTTTAAGCATTTCGGGCACATAAAAGCTGCTCGGGGTCTTTCCCTCACTCTATCTACAGTCTTCTGCTTATTTCGTCTACCATGACCCGAGCCCGGCGAATTGAAAGCCTAAAGCAAAGACCGTAGCCCCCTCGCTGAAAGCCCTTAAATTCCTAGGTGTTTAGCAACTTTTGCTGCCTCGCTTGTCATCTATTAGCGGCCCAGTTGTTCGGCAAAGTCTTGACTCAGGATCCAAACTTCAGATTATGACCGTCACTAAGTCTAAGCTTTTTGCAGGTTGCATTGCATTGGCAATCGCCTCCACGCTGGCCGGTTGTGGAGGAACGAGTAGTTCATCCACACCGCCGGCGCCGGTATCGAACGTCAGCGTTTCGCTGAATCAAACGTCCGTGAACGTCGCGGTGAACGCGACCGCGCAATTCACCGCGACCGTGCAAAATACTACGAACACAGCGGTGACGTGGTCCGTAGACGGTGTGGCGGGCGGAAACGCGACCACGGGCACGATCAGCGCGTCCGGGGTATACACTGCGCCCGCTGTGGCGGGAAGCCACAAAGTGACCGCCACTAGCGTGGCCGACACGACCAAGAGCGCAAGCGCTTCGGTTGCGGTAGGTGCGCTGGCTGCCATCTCCCCGGCAACGGCAGTTCTTCCGCCGAGCGCCCCGCAACAATTCTCTTCGTCGATTCAAGGCTTTTCGAATACTTCCATCACTTGGGCGGTCAATCAGGTGGTAGGCGGAAATGCTACTGTTGGCACGATCACCATGGCGGGCATGTACACAGCTCCAGCCCTGCCCGGGACGTACACCGTAACTGCTACCAGCGCTGCCGACTCTTCGGTGACGGCGAGTGCCACTGTGACGGTTGGCACTATTACGCTCTCCCCAACTTCGGCCACCCTGGCCGGTTCTCAGCAGCAGCAGTTCACGCCCACCGCTTCCGCAGGAGTTACGACCTTCACCTGGTCAGTGGATGGCACTGTTGGAGGCAGCGCAACGGTTGGCACCATCTCTACTAGCGGTCTTTACATGGCGCCAGCGCAGGCGGGCAGCCATAAGGTGACCGCCGCAGATGGGTCGATCACTGGGAGCGCCAGCGTGAGTGTGGTGGACTTCACTATTACGCCGCCATCTGCCACCGTCGCTCCCTCGATGACGAAATTGTTTACGGCTACGGGGTTGTCGAACTCTTCTGTAACCTGGGCCGTGGACGGAACCACCGGCGGAAGTGCGGCTACCGGCACAATCAGCCCCGGAGGGCTGTATACGGCGCCAGCCGCCATTGGGGCTCATACCATTTCGGCAACCAGTGTGGCGGATACCGCGCTCACGGCTTCCGCTTCGGTTACCGTTGTGAACTTCAGCCAGGCATCTGTCCTCACTTATCACAACGACGACGCACGGGATGGGCAGTATCTGGAAGAAGTGAGCCTGACGCCCGCGAACGTTAACTCAACCCAATTCGGAAAGCTGCTGGCTTATCCCGTAGATGGTCAGGTCTACGCGCAGCCATTGTATATGCCAGGGCTCAATATTGCAGGCGGTACGCACGACGTGGTTTTTGTGGTGACGCAGAACAACAGCGTTTATGCCTTCGACGCAGACGCAACTTCGTCGGCAACCGCGCAGACTTTCTGGCATGCCGGTCCGCTCGGACCGAATGTATACAAGGGCGACGAATACGGCGTTTACCCTTCGGTTGGGATTTTGTCGACACCGGTGATCGATGCGAGCACGAACACGATCTACCTGGTTGCAGAGATCGCGGGTAAAAGCGTTCCGTTTTGGCTTTACGCGCTGGACGTGACCACCGGACTGCCAAAATTCGGCAGCCCCGTCGCAGTCACAGGAACGGTGCCTGGCACAGGTTTGGATAGCTCCGGAGGAAACATCACTCTCGAAAGCGACTGCTACCAGCGTATGGGCCTGGCGCTCAACCCAGTCACCAACTGGATTTATATTCCGTTCGGCAGCTGCAATCACGGCTGGGTACTGGCGTACAGCAAGTCGACGCTAGCCCTCGAAGCAATCTTTAACGATACTCCGGACGGCGGAGGCGGCGGACTGTGGTCCAGCGGTGGCGCTCCTGCCATTGATGACGCAACCGGAACCATCTATTTGATGAGCGGCGTCGATACCATTGATTACACGGATAACCTACTGACAACTGGGTTCAACGACTCGTTCCTGGAGTTGAATCCGACCGCTCTTTCAGTGACGAACTCTTTTACGCCGGATAACTACGTGACTCTAGGCGAGAATGACGCCGACCTGGGTAGTGGATCGAATATTCTGCCAAACACCGGCTCGGGCCCCACTTTAACTGTCGGAGGAGGAAAAGACGGAAATGTATTTGTACTCAATTTGAGCAATGGCGCCAGTAGCCTGGTTCAAGAAGTTCAAATCTGCACCGACGGGTACAACAATATTTTCTCCACGCCGGTTTATTGGAACGGGTCGATTTACTACCACTGTAACGATAACGTCCTGCAGGCTTACAGTTGGAGTCCAAGTAATCCGACTACGCCGCTGACAGGACCAACCTCCAGCGCCAACGTCACTTATCTGAAGGGACACGGCGCAACGCCTTCACTCTCGGCCAATGGCGCGGTGAACGGCATTGTGTGGGATATCGACAACTCGAACTACGACTATTCCGATCCGACTGAACCGTCGGTGCTACACGCCTACGATGCGACCAACGTTGCCAATGAACTTTATAACAGCTCACAGGCGGGAACTCGCGACACGGCTGGAATAGCACTGAAGTTCACGGTACCGACCATCGCCGGTGGGAAAGTGTTTGTGCCGACTTCCAACGAGCTCGACGTTTACGGCTTGCTGCCCTAGCTAGTTCAAGGGTTTAAGAGGTTTGGAAGATCTTTATTAAACAAAAAATAAGGGAGCCTTCGGAACAACGAAGACTCCCTTTCACTGTGTTCGCGGTTAGCTAGCTGGCACGCAGCATCGGCTTATCCGTCTTGGAAAAGTCGGCGCTGGCTTCGCCTGTGGAAGAAACATCCTGCGCGCCGGTGTGCTGAAGGATTTCTTTTGCGCGCTTGGTCCACTCGGAATTATCGGAGTGCACGGAAAGCAGAATGCCGCCATCCTTTACGCGGCCTTCATAACGCTTGGCTTCGTATTCCGGAATGCCCATCCCAATCAGGGCTCCCGTAATTCCGCCAACCGCGCCTCCAACTCCGACTCCTGCCAGTGCCGCCATGATTGGTCCGGCCGCAATGAAAGGGCCAAGTCCCGGAATGGCTAGCGCGCCAATGCCTGCGAGCCAGCCCAAACCGCCGCCGATCACAGCTCCTGTGGTGGCGCCCGTCGTGGCGCCTTCTGGCGCCTTGGTTTCTTTCTTGTGGGCGAAATCTTTCGTGCCCACGTTTTCCGGGAAAAGCACTGAAATATCGGTGTTGCGGAAACCTGCGGCTTTCAGGGCATCCACGCCATTTTCAACACTCGCGTACTCCGGATAGATTCCAAACACTGCTGTATTTTTTCCTGCCATAGTTAATCCTCCTATAGAATGCTTGCCGGTTAATGTTTCGGTTGGACATCGATTTCGTTCGTCACTTTATCTGCGCCTGCAACCTCTGCCGCCTTTGCTTCGACTGCTTTCTTTTCTTCCTCGGAACGTACTGGACCCTTCAGCATGACCATTCCGTTTTGCGTGATGACTTTCACGTTATGGCCGTAGCTTGAGAGCGACTTGTCGCCGGTGATGGACTTGCGGATCTGCTGGGTGATCTCGCGATCCGACCGGTCTGCCTTTTGCTGATCAGCAGTGGGTTCGTTTGCGTTGCGGTCCTGCTGGTTCATCTTGGTGTTATCGGCTTGCGGAGTTGCGGATTGGTCCGTTGTTTGTTGCGCGCTGGCCACGGCCCAACCGCTCATGAAAAGAGCGGCGAACAGTGCGATGCGGATTGTTACTTGCGAAGCGAGCTTCATGATGCGTCCTCCGGTAATTTCAATCGTTGGGAGCTTTCGTGTTTGAATCTGAATTGCTTCGGGCGCAGCTATGCCGCCAACGGCTGTCGAAATGACTTCGGGCTGGCCCCGTTAATTTTTTTGAAGACCTAGCGGCCTTCCGTACCGGTTGAGGCTCGCGTGGAGAAACGTTCCCGAACCCGGTCACCGATATCCTGCACCTTATCGCCGATCTGGCCGCGGATTTCTTCGCCACTGGCGGGGGCAAACAATAAAGCCGCGCCCACACCTACACCTACGCCGGCTACAAAAGTGAGCACATTGCGGACGGTGTGATCGTCGCCGGAATACATATCTTCCGCCTGGTCACGCAGATCCGAAACCCGATCTGACACCCGGCCTACGCCATCGGCGACGCGGTCCCGCACATCGCTTGTAAAGCTGTTCGTCTGATCCAGAAAATACACCGCGGTCTTTAGAATCGATCGGATCAAGTTGTTCATCAGAATCCACCTTTCATTTTTTATCGAAATAAACCTGTCCTGCATTAGTTAGTTGCCGAAAGGGGGATAAGGGCTTGCGGCAAAATGAATGCGCGCACGATTCAGCCGTAACTCGTGCGTCACGAGCGAGTTCGGGGTGGTCGGTAAAGTGAAAAGATTGAACCTCAAGACCGTGAAGGCTATCTCGCAATTCGTTCAACGCATTGAGGAAAGAAGTCGGCAAAGATCGCAAAGAAGCGGTTCTTGTATTGCAGGGAAATGCGATTGGGTGTTGCCGCTATCACATGTTTATGCGGTATCCAAAAAACTTTGCGCACTCAACAAAAAATCTTACAAAAATATCCGCATCAGCTCTGACTTAGATCGTTCTCCAAGAGTAAGTTCAATACCCAAACAATATAAAAATTAATGGAGGAAACGTATGCCTATGCAACCACAAGAGCAATCAACCCTCAATGTAAAACTCGTCCACTTCACAAAACAAAGCTCGCCAGACGAGCCAGTGCAGGTAGCGTTCGCCGTTACCGATGATCAAGGGAAAGAAGAGATCATCACCGGCGAAGTACCCTACACGTACGACCTATTCCATCTCTTTCAGGACAACGGCTGGTTGAACATCCGCCGAGGTGTTGCTTCGATTCGCGAGAACCGTACGCAGCAGCGTCGGGCGATGTCAGCCTAGTCAACCAGATAGTTTGAGTGTGCTGGAGCCTTGGCCTGCCGGGGCTCCAGTTGTCCTTCCATGGCTGCTGCGGGCTAGGCCCCCACTCCCTGACTCTGAAACTTGACCTCAACCTGACGGCGGTCTTCGTCGGAAACCTTGAACATGGCGCGCGTTTTCAGGTTCATGTAGCTGGCGACGAACACTTCGGGAATCTGGCCGATGCGAGTGTTGTAAGTGTTGACGTCGTCGTTGAAAAACTCGCGGCGGTCGGCGATGCGCTCTTCCAGCTCGCTGATGCGCTTCTGCAGCTTCAGGAAATTCTCATTCGCTTTGAGCTGGGGATAATTTTCTACGACAGCAAACATGCCGCGCAGTGCGACCGTCATCATCAAATCTGCCTGCGCCTTCTGCCCGATGCTGGCTGCATTCATGGACGCGGCACGCGCCTGCGTGACTGCAAGCAGAGTCTGCTGCTCATGCTGCATGTATCCCTTCACCGTTCCCACCAGGTTGGGGATCTCGTCGTGGCGTTGCTTGAGCAGTACATCAATGTTTGCCCAGGCACGGTCGTTGTCGTTACGCAACCGCACCAGCTCGTTGTAGAGAATGACTATGTAGATGAGCACTCCCACTACAAACAGCAGAAATGCCGCGCCCTCTATTACGTTATTGTCCATCGTCACCTCGACTCTAGGAACACCCAGTGAACCAGCAGAGATGCCAGCGACGCAAGTAACTGACGGGCAACGCGAAGGTCACGGAGACAGCAGAAAAAAGGGCTGAGCCGCAGCCCAGCCCTTCGCTCGTCAGAGTAAAATCGGTTACGGCTTATGCGGAGTTAAATCGCAGGCGTGCTTGACCTCATCCAGATCCAGGCCTTCAGGGGAAAACTCGGCGATGGCGTAACCGGTTCTGGTCCGAACTTCCACATTAAACACCTGAGCGCCGATCATGCCACGAACCGTACCTTTATCCATGGCCAGGAATCTTCCCCGAACCCAGTTCCAGCCTTTGTGCTCGTGGCTTCCGTCGATGCGCACCATGACTTCCATTTTTGGCTGGCCCCAGAAGCCGGGATAATCGGGATGGCCCAGACGGCTGCCGGGGTTGAAATCGGCATACTGGTACTTATCGTTGGTGCATACGAGTTCGACTCGAGGTTTGTAATCCGGATCCTCGCGAAGATAGTTGTTCGAGAGCAATTCGAAACGAACTTTTTTCGCGCCCGTCATCTTATCTTCCGAGCGGAATTCCATCCACTTTCCGCCGGCGCTGACGCCATCCTGTTCGTCCTGATAAGGGCTCATCGCGCCCTGGGCAAAGGCGGAAACCGCAGTCAAGATCAAGCTCGCTACCACCCCCGCGACGGCGGAACGTCCAAAACCATTCTTATTCCGAAACAAATGCAATCCGTTCAAGGTCTCCTCCCACGCAAGAACATCTTACCTATTGAACCCGAAAAACTCTCAAGAGTTGCACGGCCCGTATACTTTAAATCATTGGCGAACAAATAACGAAGTTAGTTCGACTGGCAAGGTGTGCGGACGGGAACAGAAGAATTGGGCCGGTTGGTTAGGACAGAGCGATGCTCAGTGCGTATCGATTTTGAGATCGATGTAAACCTGGGCACGGTCGTCGAACTGGCTGACTGACCGGGTATCGCTTTTGTGATTGTTGTACTGCGCGTAGACTTCATAATCAACCGAGGAAAGCCCGGGAAAACGATAGGTACCGTCCTGCCCGACAATGTAAGTCTTGATGGCATGGGTGCGAGTGTTAGTCAGGTAGACGACGGCACTAACCACGGGATTATCCTGCCGATCCAGCACTTTGCCGGAGAGCAATCGGCCTTGGGACTTATCTTTTCTGTCCAGTGCGCTGCCGGTGACCGAAAGCACAAGAAGCAGCGCGCAAGCGATCGCAGCCTGCCTGGAATGCAGTCTCGGAATCATGCTGGTTTGCTCGTCTTCCTTTCTCTTGTCGGGGCTATCGAGCCAGATGTAACCCGATGTCGACGCGTTCATCATACTCCACGTGCACCGGAACCTCCTCTACGAGATGTAGAGAATGGCCATCTTGAGTTTTCACTCCTTTGAGGTCGGCTCCTACAATGTAGTCCTCCTTGCCTGCCGCTACGCGGAGAGCAAATTCTCCGCGGTGGTCGGAGTTAAGATCCCACTTTGGTTTCTTGTCGGAAGAACGGCGGATCAAAATCTTCACACCGTAGACGGGGCGGTCATCCGGGCCCCAGACCGTACCAAAAATGAGGGCGTAGGGATCCGTGGGTTTCAGTTTCTTAGGCGCGGAGGTGGCAATGGCCACGGAGGAAAACCAGGGAGCGCAGCAGACGAAAGACAGCAGGAGAAAAAAACAACGGAACGTCGACCGGCGAGGGCGGCAGGCGCTAGGCGTCGTCACCGTCTTCGGCCTCAACTTCCTCTTCTTCTTCCACGTAACCCTCTTCCACCGCCTTCAACTCCAGGGGACTGGTGGTGACCACTTCGAAGTCAGTGCCACACTCCGGGCAGGAAACGATTTCGCCCTCATCGACTTCTTCTTCTTCCACATCCAGATCGGTTTCGCATTCAGGACAAAGCACCATGACTCTTCCACTCCGTTCGATATCAGCTTCGTGATCAGACAACCGTGTTTTAGATAACACCGTGTTTAGATAACCTAGATAATATTTAGATTCTTCCCCCGCCACAGTGTCAAGGGGGCGAGTGCTGTAGAGTACAAGATTATAATTTTGATTGGAAGGCGCTCCACCCTTGACATTTGGCATCCCGGAGATTAAATGATCCCTGCTTGGAAAAACAAATTCTGGTGTTTGGCGGTTGCAGCCGTATTAGGCCTGAGCGGACCGGTGTTCGCGCAAAAGGACACAAGTTCGATGGAATCTAAGAGCAGCCCCCGCGCGGAATCCATGCCTGCCGATTCGCGGATCGCGGCGGCCTTGCAACAGGTATCGGCTGAACGCATTCGGGCGAACATTGAGCAGCTGGTGAGCTTTGGAACGCGATCGACCATCTCTGCCCAGGATCAGGCTGCGATCGGCGCGGAACACGGCGTAGGTGCGGCTCGGGAATGGATCAAAGCTGAATTCCAGCGCTATTCCAGGGAATGCGGCGGATGCCTGGAAGTAAAGACCGATACGTTTACCGAACCGGCCGCGGAGCGCATTCCCCAGCCTACGGAAATCACCAATGTTTATGCGGTGTTAAAGGGAACGGATTCAGGAAACGCTAAGCGGATTGTGCTGGTGACGGGGCACTATGATTCGCGCAACAGCGACATTTTCGACGCCAAAGGCAATGCGCCCGGAGCGAACGATGACGGCAGCGGCACCGCCGTCAGCCTGGAATGCGCGCGTGTACTGAGCAAATTGAAATTTCCCGCGACAATTATTTTTCTGACCGTGGCGGGCGAGGAGCAGGGACTAAACGGCAGCCAGCACTTTGCCAAGATGGCGAAGGAGCAGGGGTGGAATATCGAGGCGGCGCTGAACAATGACATTGTGGGCGGAGATAACAGCGCCGAGCAGGATCACTCGGTGGTGCGCGTGTTTTCTGAAGGCTTGCCCGTCGCTGCCACGGAGCAGGACATCAGGCGGATTCGCAGCTTAGGCGGGGAAAGCGACTCCGCTTCGCGGCAGTTGGCACGCTACGTCGACGAGGTAGGACACTCTTATAACGCAGGAGTGAAGCCGGTGCTGGTGTTTCGTCTGGACCGGTACTTGCGCGGCGGCGACCATTATTCTTTCAACCAGCAGGGCTTCGCCGCGGTGCGCTTCACGGAATTTCGTGAGGATTTTCATCACCAGCATCAGAACGTCCGGAAAGAAAACGGTATTGAATATGGCGACTTGGCTAAATTTGTGAACTTCGATTATGTGGCCCACGTGGCGCGACTGAACGCAGCTACGCTGGCTTCATTGGCTTCGGCGCCGGCGCCGCCGGCTAATGTGCATTTGCTGGCCAAGGATTTGGAGAACGACTCGGCGTTCACATGGGAGAGTTCTCCGGGAGGATTGGCTACAGGCTACGAAATTCTGTGGCGAGCAACGACCAGCCCGGGATGGGAACATGCGGAAAACGTTGGCAACGTGACCCGCGCAACTTTGAAACTTTCCAAAGACAATGTCATCTTTGCAGTGAGAGCTGTGGACGCGCAAGGGCATGCAAGTTTGCCGGTTCTGCCGGTGCCCGAGCGTTGACTTGATTGGCAGCCCAACCTGATACCATGATATTTGTGATTGTCTCGCTTTCTGCTGTAGTTGAGGCCCAACCGTGGCGATGAATCGTGGACGTACTATCTCGTTGAGCCTGCCTCCGTTCACACGCTGGGTGAAGCGGCTGATTCTGGCCTATGCCGGAATTTATCTGTTGATGGCCCTGCTGGAAGTTTTTGCTCCGCTGGCTCATCAATGGGTACGCGTGTATCTGGGCCTGATTCCGACGCTAGTCATGCACGGCATGGTCTGGCAGTTGATCACGTACTCTTTTCTTCACTTCCAGTTGCTGCACTTTCTGTTTAATGCTTTGGCATTGTGGATGTTCGGTTCGCAGATTGAGAGCGATTGGGGATCAAAGCGCTTTCTAGAGTTTTATTTCTTTTGTACCGTCGCGGCGGCGCTCACTTCGGTGGCGGTGAGCTATATGCACTTTCCCGGTCTCTCTCCGATGACGACAACGATTGGCGCGTCAGGCGGGATTTATGGATTGCTGGTGGCTTTCGGCGTGCTGTACGGCGAAACCGAAATCATGCTGTTCCCGCTACCCTTCCAGATCAAGGCCAAGTATTTTGTCTGGGGCATTGTGTTTTTGACCCTGGTGGGTGCGATTCAGGAAACCGGAGGGGTGGCGAACTTTGCGCATCTTGGCGGCCTGCTGTTCGGCTATCTGTATCTCAAGTTCCTTCCGCGCAAAGGGTTGATGTTTGCTGGTTCCGAGCGTTACTTCAGCATGAGGAACGAATATTATCGCTGGAAGCGGAGGCGCGCCGCCAAGAAGTTCGAGGTTTACATGAGCAAGCACGATCGCAAAGTTGAATTCGACGAACACGGCAACTACATTCCGCCGGATGATGGGCCGCGCAAGGGGAATGGCAGTTCTAAATCCGGTTGGGTGAATTGAGAAGCCCCCGTGGAGATGTGTTTACAGAAGGCTCCGAAACTCCGCTAAGACTTTTTCTGGCAGCTCTTCCCGTCTTGCTTTTCCTTTGAATCCCAGGTCGTGTCCTGCACTTTCCACGATGAGCAACTTGGTTTTGCCTGGAATCAGCTTTAGAGCTTGTTCGATCTCCTCGATCGAGCCAAAGGGGTCGCGCGTGCCTTGCACAAAAAGAGCCGGGGTTTGCAGGTTGAAAAAATGCTGGGTACGGAGCTGGGCAGGTTTGCGCGGCGGATGCAAAGGATAAGACAACAAGAGCAGAGCCGGCGCGTCAACTTCCGGCTGTTCGGCGCAGAGGATACTCGATTGCCGCCCGCCGTAAGAGTGGCCGCCGACAAAGACCGGGCCTGAGGTCAGTTTTTTCAGGGCGTCGAACGCATTTTTCAGTCCGGCGCGATCGCGTTTTCCATCGTATGGACTTGGCGGCCCGTAAGGGCGGTCCTGGCGAAACGGCAAATCGCAACGCAGTACGAAAAAGCCAGCCTGAGCGAACGCTTCCGCTATCGCCACCAGCAGCGGAGACTTGCAGTTCGATCCTGCGCCATGCGTGAGCACCAGCCCTTGGCCCTTCGGTTTTGCGGGACGATGCAGGAAACCGCGCACAAAGGGATCCACCGAAACATCGGTATAGAGCTGCGTGCTGGTATCGGACAACATATGGGATTGACGATTTTTGTTTCTAAGAGCGCATCGCCTCATTTCGCGGAACAGCCAAGAGCCCGCCCTGGGCGAAGTCGGAAGGGCGGCTGACTCCAGATGCTTATACGCCGATCTCTTCGAGCTTCTCGTAGACCTTCACGATTTTGATTTCGTTTCCCAAGCGGGCCCAGCAGCGCAGGAGTTCTGGATCTTCCTGCGCCATGCTCCGAGCCTGCTCGGAGCTCCAGTAGCGCAACAGCACGTAATGAGAATCGTTGCTGCGGTAAAGAAGATCGCGCCCGTATTGCTTCCTGGAAACGATGGTCTCGAGTTCGCGCATGGTCTCAAGCGAAGCGGCCTCCATATTGGGCAAGGGCTCCCAGATCGCGATGGATAAATATTCCTGCGACATACCACGCGATTATAGCTTCTAAGACCTGCCGCCGCCCTTGCCTTTAATGTAAACCCCGGCGCTGACTTCTTCAGCCGTGACGGTGTGCAGGCGCATGAAGTTGGTGGACCCGGAAGCCTGGCGCGTGCCCGCGACTACGCCCAGGACGTCGCCGGGCCTGAGCAAACGGCGACCTAGTAGCTCTTTCTCCGCGACGGTCACCATCTGTTCAGCGGACAACGCTGGCGCGCATTTCATGGGATGTGCGCCCCAGTAAAGGTTCGTACGCTGCGCGACGGTGGCATTGGGAGTGAAGGCGTAGATGGCAGCCTGCGGCCGGTATTTGGAAATCATGCGCGCCGTATTCCCGGTCTCGGTGAACACAGCAATTGCCCCCATGGGCAAGTCTTCGGCGGCGTGAGCGATGGATTCGCAAATCGTTTCGGCAACGGACAGGCCGCGGCGATCACGGCGGCGGCGCTGGGTAAATTCTCCCATATTGCTCTCAGCCTCGACCACGATGCGGGCCATCATGGCGACCGCTTCGCGCGGGTAGCGGCC
>Ga0182024_10016674_pt1 | contig 13901 bp, 13 predicted proteins | sample P32metaG_FD_120480 | JGI IMG/M metagenome (GOLD analysis project Ga0182024, IMG submission 120480) | Permafrost microbial communities from Stordalen Mire, Sweden - P3-2 metaG (Illumina Assembly) | ecosystem: Environmental > Terrestrial > Soil > Wetlands > Permafrost | place: Sweden: Stordalen... | reverse complement strand
GAGATTACGGCAGCCGAAGAGATGACGGAGGAGCAACGTGAGGCGGCGGCGCGCGCTGCCGCGACCTCGGGCGTCTCCGACGAAGAGCCCGAGCCGGACCCCGAAGCCGAGGAAGAGGCGAAAAAGTTCGGCACCGCGGACGTGGACTACATCTACGATCAGCCGCCGGAGAAGCTCTTTCGCCACCTGATGCCGCGCTATGTGACCACCCAGATCTTCCATGCGCTGCTGGAGTCGGCTGCGGCGGAGCACGCGGCGCGCATGACTGCGACCGACGCGGCGACCAAGAACGCAGGCGACCTGATCGACAGCCTGAGCCTGACCATGAACCGCGTGCGCCAGGCGGCGATCACCAAGGAGATCATCGAGATTGTGAGCGGAGCGGCGGCGCTCTGAGGAGCAGATGAAAGTACGTGATCTAATCAAGCAGGTAGAGCAGGATGGCTGGTATCACGTTCGGACGACTGGAAGTCACCGACACTATTACCATCCGACGAAGCCGGGAACGGTTACGATACCCGGCCAGCCAGGTAAGGACATACCGGAAGGCACGAAGAACAGCGTTTTGAAGCAGGCGGGGTTGAAATGACAGAAGCGTTGAAGTATGCGGTGGTATTCGAGCGTTCTGAGGACGGATACGGCGCCTTCGTGCCCGATCTACCCGGCTGCATCACGGTGGGCGACACGCTGGCCGAGGCTGAGAGCAACATCCGCGAGGCGATTGCGGGGCATATCGCCGCGATGAGAGAGCATGGCGAGACGATCCCCCGGCCGACTTCACTGGCCGAGTATGTGGAAGTGTCCGTCGCGGTCGGACAGTAGAAGAATTTGAGCGAGGCTATGGCAGAAAATATTGGCAAAGTAATTTCAGTCAGCGGACCGGCCGTTGATATTCAGTTCGAAGAGAAGGCGATGCCGCCGATCTATCAGGCGCTGCGCATCGTCAGCGAAGGCTTTGACGTACCCACGCCGCTGGACGTGGTGGTCGAGGTGGAGCAGCATCTGGGCGAGGGGCGCGTGCGCTGCATCGCGATGGTGGCCACCGAGGGCATGGTGCGCGGGATGAAGGCGATCGACACCGGCGCGGGAATTACCGTGCCCGTGGGTCGCGCAACCCTGGGCCGCGTGCTGAACGTGCTGGGCGAGCCGGTGGACGAGCTGGGCCCGGTGAATTCGAAGGAGTTCATGCCGATTCATCGTCAGGCGCCCGCGTTTGATGAGCAGTCCACGTCGGAGGAGATGTTCGAGACCGGTATCAAGGTCATCGACCTGATCCAGCCCTTCTTGAAAGGCGGCAAGATCGGCCTCTTCGGCGGCGCAGGCGTAGGCAAGACCGTCATCATCCAGGAGCTGATCAACAATGTCGCCACCAAACACGGCGGCTTCTCCGTGTTTGCCGGCGTGGGCGAGCGCACCCGCGAGGGCAACGATCTGTGGATGGAGTTCCAGGAGTCGGGCGTTATCGACCTGAAGGATTTTTCCAAGTCAAAGGCATCGCTGATCTACGGCCAGATGACCGAGCCGCCGGGCGCGCGGCTACGCGTGGCGCTGACCGGGCTGACCGTCGCGGAGTATTTCCGCGACAACGAGGGCGCGGACACGCTGCTCTTCATCGACAACATCTTCCGCTTCACCCAGGCCGGCTCCGAGGTGTCGACGCTGCTGGGCCGCATGCCATCCGCCGTGGGCTATCAGCCGAACCTGGCGACGGAGATGGGCGAGCTGCAGGAGCGCATCACCTCGACCAAGAAGGGCTCGGTCACATCGGTGCAGGCGGTGTACGTGCCTGCCGACGACCTGACCGATCCGGCTCCGGCGACCACCTTCGCTCACCTGGACGCGACCACCGTGCTCTCGCGGCCGCTGTCCGAGCTGGGCATCTATCCGGCCGTCGATCCGCTGGCCTCGACCTCGCGCATCCTCTCGCCCACGGTCGTCGGGCAGGAGCACTACGATGTCGCGCAGGGCGTCAAGCGGATTCTGCAGCGCTACAAGGACCTGCAGGACATCATCGCCATTCTCGGCATCGACGAGCTCTCCGAAGAGGACAAGACCACGGTCGCACGCGCGCGCAAAGTCCAGCGCTTCCTCTCGCAACCCTTCCACGTGGCGGAGATCTTCACCGGCATTCCCGGCGCCTACGTCAAGGTCGAGGATACGGTGCGCAGCTTCAAGGAGATCATCGAGGGCAAGCACGACGCGATCCCCGAGCAGGCCTTCTATCTGAAGGGCGGCATCGAGGATGTGCTGAAGGCCGCGGAGAAGATGCAGGCAACGAACGCGTAAGTAGCCGTTAGCTTCCAGCTGCTGGCTTTTAGCCAGGAACGAAGGACGAAGGACAGGGAACTTGGCTGAAGGAACTACAAACTCGACGCTGCTGACGGTGCGGCTGGTGACTCCGGACCGGCTGCTGCTGGACGCGACCGCGGAAGCGGTCGAGCTGCCGGCGATCACCGGCTACATGGAAGCGCTCTATGGCGCTGCGCCGCTGCTGGCGGAGCTGGGCGCGGGCGAGGTGCGGCTGCACGGCGGCTCGTCGGGCGAGCAGCGCTTCTTCGTCGCGTGGGGCTTCGTCGAGGTGCTCCCCGAACGCGTGACGATTCTCGCCGAGACCGCGCTGAAGCCGGAAGAGATCGACACCGGCGCAGCGCGGGAGGAACTCCAGCAGGGCGAGAAGCTGTGGAGCGAGGCCGGAGACGAAGGCGAAAAGTATGACCACGCCAATCTGGTGATGCGCGAGGCTGAGGAGAAGCTGGCGTCAGCCAGCGGCGGGCACTAGCGAGATTCAACTACTTTGTGCGGAAGAGGCTCGGCCATGCGCCGGGCCTTTTTGCATCGCGGCTAACCAGCGCTCTTCGCCAGCCAGCGCGAGAGGCCTGTGGGCGGCCGATCGGGCGAGAGGAAGCGCGCGGGGTTTCCGGTCACTGCTCCGGCAGCGAGGCGGCCGCTGCGGCAGGCGCCTTCCATGGTCGAGGGCCAACCGGTCGCGGTCCAGTCGCCCGCCAGGTACAGGCCCGGAATTGCCGTTGTCTGCGCCAGCCGTGCCGCATCCTCGCCTGGCGGCAGGGTGAAGGTAGCGCGTGCCTCCTTCAGCACCCCGGATTTGACGACACGGGCACGAGCGGCTTCGGGGAAGAAGCGCGCAAGTTCGCTCAGCGCGGTCGCCAGCAGCTCTTCGCGGGACTTGGGCAGGTCGGCGCGCGAGCCGGAGATGACGACCTCGACGTAGCTTCCGGAGCCTGCCGGATAACCTCGGATGCGCGACTTGTGAAAGAACCAATGCAGCGGCGAGTCGAGCAGCCATGCGTGGTCGAGGTCCGTGATCTCGCGGTCGAACCAAAGCAGCACGGAGATGTAGGGCGAATGCGCGAATCTCGTCATCGTTGCCAGAAGTTCGCTGCGCGGCTCCTCTCCCGCCGAACCCGCGAGTGACATCGAAGACAGCAGACGCTGCGTCTGCTCGAAGGGCAGCGCGAGGATGACATCGTCGGCGAGAAAGTCGCGATCGGCAGATCGCAGCATCCAGCGGCCGTCCGCCTGCTGCGCGAGCGAGTCGACGCCCGCACGCATCTCGATGCGGCCGCCCTGCGCGGCGATGCGAGCGGCGACGGCCGAGTAGAAGTCGCTCAAAGGCACGGTGGGAATGCCCAGCCGTCCGCCGCTACGATTGCTGAGGAACAGCTCGTAGAAGACCTTGCCCGCGTACTTCATGGAGCAGTTGTCGGACGAATCGTTGAGCGTCGCGAGGACGAGCGGCTCCCAGAGATGGTGAATGGCGCGGCCGGTCTGGCCGGTGCGAGCGTACCACTGGCCGACACTCTCTTGATCCAGAGCCGCGGCGCCATCGTGCCCTTGTGCACCGCAGCGGAACTCCATCAGGCCACGCGCGATAGCGAGCTTGTCGGCGAGCGAGAGCATGGGCGCGCGCAGAAAGCTGGCCGCATAATGCAGCGGTGCCGGCAGGGAACCAATCTGAATGATGGTGGCCTGCGGGCCGCGCGCGGTGTTGGCGGGCTCAAGCCAGGTCTGGCGATCGTACCAGCGGATGCGATCCGCGAGGCCGGCTCGATTGGTGAGGTCGATGAGGTTCGAACAGCAGCCGACCAGCACGTGCTGCGAGTCGACCACCTCGCCGAGCGCCGGATGCAGATAGGAGTATGCGCGACCGCCGACATGCGCGCGGCGTTCCAGCAGGATAACGTTTGCGCCATCGCGGGTGAGGGCTTCGGCTGCTGCCAGCCCGGCGACCCCCGCGCCGACGATGGCGACGTTGCGCGCAGAATTCGCCGCCTTCCGCGAAACTGGGTTCGCAGCGCTCATCCCAGCACCCGGTTCCAAGTAGCCATGGCGAGCCCGCGGGCGAGCACGGAGAGTTTGGTGGCGGTCGAGACGGAGATGCGCTCGCGGAATACCTCCATGTGTGCGGCAGCGATGCGGCCAAGCAGGCCATGGTAGATGGTGAGCAGCACCCACATCGCGGCGCGGCTGTCGCGGTCCAGCAGCGGGATCAGCTTCTTTCCCGCAATGTAGTATTTTTCTGCGCGAATGGCGAGAGTCGCCAGCATGCCACGCTCGCGCTCGGTCATGGCGCGCCCGGCGGCAAGCTCGCGCAGCTCAGGGATGGTTTCGCCGAACTCGTCGAGCAGGTCGAGAGGGATATAAACGCGGCCGCGCTCGATGTCCTCCTTCACATCGCGCAGGATATTGGTGAGCTGGAACGCAACGCCAGTCTCTTCTGCGAAGCCTTCGGCGCGTGGGTCAGAGTAGCCGAAGACGCGGATGGAGACCAGACCGACCACCGAGGCGACCAGGTAGCAGTAGCGGTACAGATCGTCGAAGGTGGCGAAGGTCTGGGCGGCGGATCCGGGCTGGACGGCGGAGGCCGCAGGGTGAAGCGGCTCAGGGGCCGCATCCACGCCGGGCACAAGATCCATGGTTGTGCCGGCGACCAACTCTTCGAGCAGTGTGTCTGGGATGGAGAAGCGCCGCTGCGTGTCGGTGAGCGCGAGAAAGATCGGAGCGTCTGAGTTCGCCTGGGCAACGTTCGCCGGCGGTCGCAGTGTGGCGCTGCGCGACGCACGCCAGGATTCGAGCCACGCGGCCATCTCGATGCGCCGGGTGTCGATGGGCTTCGATTCGTCGTCCGCGATGTCGTCGGCGCGGCGCATGAAGGCGTAGATGGCGCACATGGCGTCGCTCTTGCGTCGCGGAAGCACGCGGAAGGCCCAGTAGAAATTCTGCGCCTCGCGGCGGGCGATGGCGCGGCAGAGAGCGTAGGCTTCGGCGGTGCGGGCGTCCGGACGAGCGGATGCGGTCGTACTCTCTGCGCTCACGCGGGTGAGGCTCCGGCGCCGCGCCCCGCGCGGAGCTTGCCCCAAACCGCGCGCAGGAGCAGCAGCAGCTTCTTGCGCCGCGTGACCATGGGCCGGCCACGCAGGACGTCGAAGTCCTGCGCGGCGATGCCGTCCAGAATCGCAATGCCCCCGCGATAGAAAAGGTCGAGCGTCACGCGCAGCTCGGAATCCACAGCGTCGCGGATCGCCGCGCCCGAGTCGAGCATGTCGCGTGTGCGATCCACCAGCGCGCGCATCATGGCGCCGAACTCCGGAGTAAAGATGCGGCCTTCGATCTGCCCCTCGGCCACGCCGAAGCGCTCCATATACTCCGTGGGGATGTAGCGGCGGGGGATCTCGGAGTCGCGCACCGCGTCCTGCCAGAAGTTGGCCAGCTGCAGGCCGGTGCAGATTCTGTCCGACAGAAGCGCGCGCCGCTCGTCGCGGTGGCCGCAGATCATCAGCACCAGCCGCCCGACGGGGTTGGCAGAGTAGCGCGAGTAGTCGACCGCTTCGTCCCATGTGGCGTACGTGGTCTTGATCTGGTCCTGGATGAAGGCGCGCAGCAGGTCGTGGAAGAGTGACCGAGGCAGCTCGCAGGCGATGATGGTCTCATGCAGGGCAACGAAGACAGGATGCAACGATCGCTCGGGCGCGTCGTAGCACTCGTCCAGCATCCGGCCCCAGGTCTGCAGCAGGCGCAGAGCAGTGGTCGTGTCGGGGACCTCATCGCCCAGGTCGTCCGAGACGCGGCAGAAGGCGTAGAGGCTCTCAAAATGCGGCCTCACACGCTGAGGAAGAAAGTATGTGGCGACGTGGAAGTTCTCGTAGTGGGTGGTCGCCAGGTGCCGGCACCAGGCGAGGGCGTCATCGAGGGACGGGCGCTCGTCGGAGGTCACGTACTCGGGTGGCGCGCCGGCCAGGGCCGCAATGGGAATGGCCTCAGCGTCAGCGCCAATTTGCGCCGTAGCCGGTGCGGCGCTTGTCGCGGCGGCTTCGCGGGCGTCGAGTTCTGCGTGGGAGGTCATTGCACGCTCCCGTCGGTGGTGGCGAGCGAAGGTAGGATCGCTGTCTTGATGTCGGCGCGGTTGTCTGCGCTGCGTGTCATCATGCGGGCGAAGACCGCCGGAAGCTCGGCGAGCGGTGCGCTGCGCGTGATGAAGTCGGCCGATTTGAACCTGCCGCTCGAGATCAGAGCGAAGGCGGCGCGGCAGGCGGCCGGCGTGTGGTGGAAGCTGGCCTTCAGCGTGATGTCACCGTAGTGCAGGCGGTTGGTGTCCAGCGCCACCGTGGTGCCGCTGGGCGGGCCGCCGAAGAAATTGACCGTGCCGCCCTTGCGCACCATGGCGACGGCGGCCTCCCAGGTGGCCGGCGTAGCAACCGCCTCAATCACGGCGTCGGCACCGCGCGCGTCGCCTGTGAGCGCGCGCACAGCCGCTACGGCGTCCTTCATGCTGTCCAGCCCAGCTGCAATCTGCACCACCTCGGCTGCGCCGAAGTGGTGCGCCGCGGCCACTTGGTCGTCGCGCTTGACCACGGCAATCACGCGCAGGCCGCGCAGCTCGGCGAGATGTATGAACATCAGGCCGATGGGGCCGGCGCCAAGCACGGTCATGGTGTCGCCAGCCTGCGCGCCGGTATGGTTGAAGCCATGAACCACGCAAGCCAGCGCCTCGGTGAGCGCGGCATGCTCGAACGGGAGCTCGGCGGGCACGTGCAAGGTGTTTTTCTCGGCGATGCGCGCCGGGATGCGGATGTATTCCGCGTAGGCCCCGTTGTTGAAGAGCAGGTTCTCGCAGAGATTGTGCTGGCCGTTGAGGCAGAAGAAGCACTGGTCGCAGGGCGCGGAGTTGATGGGCAGCACGCGGTCGCCCACAGCGAACTTGGTCACCCCAGTGCCGATCTCGACGACAACGCCGGCCAGCTCATGCCCAAAGAGGATCGGCGGCTCGAGCATCATGGCATGGTAGCCGCGGCGAAACACCTTCAGGTCCGTCCCGCATGTCAGCGCAGCTGCCACACGCACTACCAGTTCGCCCTCACCGGCGTGGGGAGCGGGGATGCGCTCGATTCGCAGGTCCTCCCTGCCGTGCAGGACGGCCGCCAACATCGTCTCCGCCGGGCGCTGGGCGATCATGCTTCTATCTTCTCACTTTCAGCCGAGTCCGAGCCACGCATCGGACGGATGCACTTCGGCTGCCGCGCCGCCAATCGGCATTCGAGCGAGGGATCGGCGGTCCATTCAGCGCGATGGCTGCATCTGATACCCTGAGCCTTAAGATCGCCATGCCCTTATTGTCCCCAGAGGCCTACCTCAAGCAGAAGATTCTGGCGCTGCAGGAATACTCCGTCCTGTGCGGCGCGGCCATCGCGGACATCTTTACTCCCCCGCTCTATTGGTCGGATATCTTCACCCAGATGGACTCGATCGGTGTGGGATCGATGCCGATCATCGTCTTGACGGGGTTCTTTACCGGCTGCGTGCTGGCTCTGCAGTCCGCGACTGCGCTGCGCCAGTTCGGCGCGGTCTCCATGACCGGCTCGCTGGTGGCGCTCTCCATGGTCAAAGAGCTGGGCCCGGTGCTGACCGGGCTGATGGTCTCCGGCCGCAATGCGGCAGGTATGGCCTCCGAGCTGGGTTCGATGAAGGTGACCGAGCAACTGGACGCGATGCGCGCGCTGGGCACGGACCCCATCCGCAAGCTGGTGACGCCGCGCCTGATTGCGACGATCTTCATGCTTTTCTTTTTGACGATCATCGCCGACGCATTCGGGATTGCGGGGGGAGCGCTGACGTCGGTGACAACCCAGGGGCTGAACGCAAGTTCCTACTTGCACAGCTCCTACCAGTCGCTGGTCTACGGCGACGTCGTGCAGGGGCTGACCAAGCCGCTGTTCAGTGCGTTCATCATCGCCACCGTGGGCTGCTACTGCGGGATGAAGACGACGGGCGGCACGCAGGGCGTGGGCCGCGCAACCACCCAGGCGGTGGTGGTGTCGAGCGTGCTCATCATCATCGTGGACTTGCTGGTGACTCGCGCGATGATCGGGATCTTCGGGCGCTGAGGAGGCTGAATGGGCGACGCTACTGCAAGCTCCGGCGCAGCGACCGTGGACAGTCCCGAGAGCGCGCGGCCGGTGGTCGAGTTCAAAGACGTCTCGATCACCTTCGACGTAAAGCCGGTGCTCCAGAACATCTCCTTCTCGGTCGACCGTGGTCAGACCCTGATCCTGCTGGGGCCGGCGGGGACGGGGAAGTCCGTGCTGCTGAAGCTGGCCAATGGGCTGCTCAAGCCGGACTCGGGCTCGATCCGCATCTTCGGCCAGGAGATTACCACCATGCCGGAACGCGAGTTGTACGAGCTGCGCGCGCAGATCGGCATGGTCTTCCAGGAGTCGGCCCTGTTCGACTCGCTCACCGTCGAGGACAACGTCGCCTACCGGCTGCATGAGGAGCATGTGCCGGAGGAGGAGGCCCACGCCCGGGTCGTCGAGGCGCTGAAGTTCGTCGAACTGGAGCAGGCCATCGACAAGTTTCCCTCCGAGCTCTCCGGCGGGATGCGGCGCAGGGTGTCGATTGCGCGCGCCATCGTCTCCGGGCCGGACCTGATCCTCTACGACTCGCCCACCGGCGGCCTCGATCCCATCACCTCAACCACCATCATCGAGCTGGTGATGAAGCAGCGCGATGTCTCCCACACCACCTCGTTGGTCGTGACTCACCGCCTGCAAGATGCATTTATGCTGGCCACCCACCGCTACGACGCGCAGCAGGGAATGAAGGAGATTCCAAGGGACGGTCCCGAGCACGGCATCGACTCTGGAATGAAGTTCCTGATGCTGAACGAAGGCCACATCGTCTTCCAGGGAACGACCGAGGACCTGGTGCACTCCGACGACCCGTGGATCAAGGAGTTCCTGGCCTAGCGGGCCGTTGTAACCGTGCCCGCCTACATCGCCGGGGCGATCAGCAGCGCCGTTGAGCCGCCGTCGGCGGGCGTAGCGGTCACCCGCACGGCCTCGCCCTTATCGAAGTCGAAGTGGAAGCCCTCCTCCACACCGGTCTCCGTGTCGCCCACCGTCTTGGGATCGAGGTGGAAGGTCACCTCCGCGCCGGAGTCATTGTGGATGGTCAGCAGGTGGTCATGGCGATCGCATTTAATCACTTTGCCGCTGATCAGCTTCACCGGCACGCTGCCCAGGTCGCGCACGGCTACCGCTGTCCGCACCTCGCCGTCTCCAAAGTAGTAGACGATCACGTGGCTGCCCTTGGTCGTGAACTTGTCCACCGCGGTCGAGTCCTCGCTGACGTTCCTGGAGAACATAATTGGGCCGTCCGACTTTGCCATCCACTGGAAGTGCCCAGGCGTGCCATCGTCGGTGGCGATCTCGATCATCCTGATGTTCGGGTTGACGGACTTTACCGTGCCCGAGACAGCGTGGATCATCGACTGGGCGAGTGCCGCCGGGTTGATCAGCAAGAGGCATACTGCTGCAAGGCTGAACCGAAGCAGAGAGTTGATCACGGAGGACTCCTTCGTCCCGGCGTCGGTCTGGAAGCAAGTATTCGGCACCGCGCCGGGTTACCCAACACTTTACCCCAATGCTGCCCGCAAGAAAAGAGATGGCCGCGCCCTGGTGCCTGCCAAGGGTGCATATCTCCCGGGTTGGCAACGCCTAACTCGCCGCCAGTTCCTTCGCCCGCTGCGTCGCCCGCTTCACCGCTTTGATCAGGGTTACGCGCAGGCCGCCCTCTTCGAGCTCAAGAATGCCGTCGACGGTACAGCCGGCGGGGGTGGTCACCTGGTCCTTCAGCAGCGCGGGGTGGTAGCCGGTCTCGAGCACCATGCGCGCCGAGCCGTAGACCGTCTGCGCCGCCAGCAGCGTGGCCACGTCGCGCGGCAGGCCCACGTTCACGCCCGCCTCCGCCAGCGCCTCGATGACGATATACATAAAGGCCGGTCCAGAGCCGGAGAGCCCCGTCACTGCGTCCATGTGCTTCTCGTCGACGATCACCGTACGGCCCACGGTAGAGAAGATGCGTTGCGCAACGCCCATCTGTTCCGGCGAGACGAAGCGTCCGGGGCAGAGCGCGGTGATGCCCGCGGCGATCATCGCCGGCGTATTGGGCATGGCGCGGACCACGGCCAGGTCGCAGCCCGCGGCGTCTTCAATGTCGCGCGTCTTCACTGAGGCGGCGAACGACAGCAGCATCTTCTTGGGCGACAGCGCCGGAGCGATCTCGTTGACCACCGCCGGCACCTGGGTCGGCTTCACCCCCAGTAGGATCACGTCGGCCTGCTGCGCGGCGGCGAGGTTGTCCGTGTCCACCTCAACGCCAAACTGCGCGGAGAGCGCCAGCGCGCGGTCCGGGTGCTGCACGGTCGCGACCAGCTGGTCCTCGTGCAGCAGATTGTTCTTCAGGAAGGCCTGCAGCAGGATGCCGCCCATCTTGCCCGCGCCCAGAATGGCGACGCGGAGGTCGGGCAGAGCGGCTGCAGGAACAGGCAGTTCGTAGGTCTCCGTACTCATCCCAACAGGCTACCAGAGTGGGCGCAAAGGGCTGTTTCGACGACCGCCGCCACCCAGTGGCCGACAAGCGGCAGCTCACCGGGGTATTCAAGCCCAACACAACCATCACGCTCTCGGTGGCAGGCGACAAGTTCACCGTCAAGGGCTCCCATACCACCGACAGCGACACACTCTCGCTCGGAAGGCGCCATCGCGACCAACTCTTACGGAGGCGCGGGAGTCTACTGGTCCGGTTCGGTGCCGGTGGGCAACAGCAACGTGTACAGCCTGATCGATGTCACGTATCCCGGGCACACCAAACCCTGATCTCATAAGTCCAGCCACGCAGCTTTAGGACTAGAATGGCTGCGCCGAGACAGGGCCGCGTGTAGTGTGACGCACGACACGGCGCCATACTGCCGCCGGAGCAACACTTGAGGTGTTTCAAGCGAGCCTGTTCGTCATGGCTTCGCGCCGACGGGCCGGCCTGCTCGCTTTCTGGAGGCACACATGATCCGGCTCCTGTTTCTACTTCCACCGACGCTGCTCTTTGCCATGATGCAGCCGCCGGATGTAACTACGCCGATGCCGGCGGACGCCGCAACCCTGGTCAATCCGGCGCATCCCACCGCCGACTCACAGGCCCACGCCAAGACCATGTACAACGTGGACTGCGCGATGTGCCATGGCGCCAAGGGAAACGGCAAGGGTGACCTGGTCGACGACATGAAGCTGACCATGAAGGACTGGACGGCCGATCCGGCGGCGCTGGGCGGCATGAAGGACGGCGAGATCTTCTACACCATCAAGAACGGCAGGGGCAAGATGCCTGGCGAGGTCGGCCGCGCCAAGGACGGCGACATCTGGAACATGGTGGTGTACGTCCGGGCGCTGGCGAAAAAATAAAGCCGCGGTTGGGCCACTCGCGCACCCGGTCCACGCGTTTCACGCGGTTCAGGCGACGTCCGCATAGGCGGGCTTGTCCCCCGGCGCTGCACCGGCCGGAAGGATCCGCTTGGGTATGGGTCGCAACTTCTCCAGTTCCTCTGCCTCATAGATGGCGGAGGAGCCATCGGAAAAGGTCACCAGGACGTCGCTGCCTTCCAGAAATCTCGTCGTGAGGATGTGCAGCAGCGGCCTGCGAGAAGCCGCCGGCTTAATCTGGGTTGGGGAAGGGGATGGCAAGGAAATGCTCCTCGAGCGAGGTCTCAGGCATACGTCTCAGTTTCTGTTGTAGGGGGTCGTTCGATCGCGCGATCCCGTGGTGACGTGTTGGGTGTGATGCGCACCCAGATCAATAGGCTGCCCGCCCGGCGCGGATCGTACCCGCACCGCAGAGACAGAGAGGCCTCGACGAACGGACTGCGGCCGCGACCTGCGCGAGTCGATTTGCCGCCGGTCCTACTGCGCCTTCTGTGCCGCGGTCTGGCTCGCGATCCAGGCATCCACCTGTTTCTCCAGCACATCCATCGGCAGCGCGCCGGAGTCCAGCACTACGTCATGGAAGGCGCGAAGGTCGAACTTCGGCCCCAGCGCCTTCTGCGCCTTGTCGCGCAGCGCCAGGATCTCCAGCTGTCCCATCTTGTAGCCCAGCGCCTGCGCCGGCCACGCGATGTAGCGGTCCACCTCGGACTGCACGTTGGTCTCGTCCAGCGTTGAATGCTCGTGGAAGTAATCCACCATCTGCTGCCGCGTCCAGTGCATGGAATGCACGCCAGTATCGACCACCAGACGGATCGCACGCCACATGTCGGCCTCCAGCCGTCCATAATCGGAATACGGGTCCTGGTAGAAGCCGATCTCCTTACCCAGACGCTCGCTATAGAGCCCCCAGCCCTCTGTGTATGCCGTGTAGTACGCCTGCTGGCGGAACGGCGGCAGGTCCTTCAGCTCCTGCTGGATCGAGATCTGCAGATGGTGCCCGGGAATCCCCTCGTGATACGCCACCGTCTCCACATCCGTCAGCGACCGGTCGGCCCAGTGGTAGGTATTCACGTCCACCTGCCCCGGGCGCTTGCCGTCCGGAGTGCCCTGGTCGTAGAAGGCCTGCGGCTGGTCCGGCGCCATGTACGCCGGCATCGCCACCACCTCCAGTTTCGCCTTGGGCAATGTGCCGAAGAGCTGCGGAAGCTTCGGCTCCATTTGCGCGACGTAGCCCCTGTACGCCGCCAGCAGCGCATCGGCCGACGCCGGGTGCAGCTTCGGGTTCGCCTTGATCGCCGCACCAAAGCTCTTCAGGTCGGAGTAACCCATCTTCTTCGCGATCGCCAGCATCTCCGCCTCGTCGCGCTTTACCTCGTCCAGGCCGATCCGGTGGATCTCCGCCGCCGTCTTGTCCAGCGTCGTGCTCTGCCGGATGCGGAAGGCATAGTACGCGTCGCCGTCGGGCAGCGCCCACACGCCGGGGTCCTTGCGGCAATTGGGAATATAAGCAACCGCGAGGAACTTCGCGAAGCGCGCATACGATGGCAGCACCTGGGTGGCAATCGCATTCAGCACCTCGTCCGAGATGCGCTTGCGGTCGGCCACCGTGACCGCTGCGGGAAACTTCTTCAGCGGGAGTGCAAACGGCGTGTCTTCGGGCTTCTCCCGGGCGATGGCCTGCACCTGCGCCAGCACCTTCTCCATGATGTAGCCGGGCGGCGTGCGCTGCTCGTCCACGCCGGACTGCATGTTGGTCATGGTCTGCGAAAACGCCAGCGGCACCTTGCCCAGCCGCGTCGCGTAGTGGTCGTAGTCGTCGGCGGAGTCGAATGCGGTGTGCTCCGCCAACTGCGGCAGGTCCAGCTGCAGCCCGTCGTACTGCGTCACCGGCATCTCCCACTCTTTGAAGCGCGCGCCGTCCTGGTCCTCGATCAGCGAGCGCAGCTGCAGCTCGGCGGAGAGCTGCTCCTGATGCGAGAGGCCCGTGGTGTCGATGGCGGACAACTGCTCGATGTAGCCGCGCCCCCGAGCCAGCGCGTCGTTTACTGCGCGCGGCGAGAAGTCGGTCAGCTCGGTGTCGTAGCGCTTGTCGCCCAGGTAGGTGGCGTACTCGGGCTGGTGCCGCAACTTGTC
>Ga0182024_10016673_pt1 | contig 13901 bp, 16 predicted proteins | sample P32metaG_FD_120480 | JGI IMG/M metagenome (GOLD analysis project Ga0182024, IMG submission 120480) | Permafrost microbial communities from Stordalen Mire, Sweden - P3-2 metaG (Illumina Assembly) | ecosystem: Environmental > Terrestrial > Soil > Wetlands > Permafrost | place: Sweden: Stordalen... | reverse complement strand
TTGAACAGTCTCGACCCGGAACCGAATGCCGGTCACGAGGACTTCCTGGCTCGGGCGGACATCTTGAGCGTACTCGGCTTCGACGTGCTCATCTCGCGGTTCGAGCCATTCTACCAACTGGCCGATTATTTGGCCGAATACACCGATGGGTTGATCGGGCTGGCGGTTGGGTTGCCGGCGATGCGACAGGTGGCCGACGAAAAATATTACACCGACCTGCCGGGCGGCGTACTCGAGTCGGTCGGTCGGTTGTTCAAACGTTCGGTGAAAATGTACGTCTATCCAACCCGCGATCCGGTTACGGGTCAGATTCAAACCCTGGAAAACGTTCCGATGCGGGCACCGTGGCACCATCTGCACAACTTGCTGATTGAGATCGGACGCATCGAGCCGATTCGCAAATACGAAGAATCTTACCTCTCGATTCGCACCCCGGATGTATTGGCCAAAATCAAGCAGGGTGACTCCTCCTGGGAATCGATGGTGCCTTCCGCAGTTGCCGAACTGATTAAGGCCAAACATCTATTCGGCTGGCAATCTGCGCAGGCGAAGTGAACGGCAGGAGCCGTTCTGATTGATTGGAAAGGAGAGCAATGCCCGACGCGTTACCGACGGACTTGGACCTGTACCGGCTGCACTGGACCACACTGCTTTACTATCTGCATGAGACTAACCCCGACAACGGACTGGTCCGGGACAAGACCGATCCGGGCGCCCCATGCAGCATCGCCGCACTTGGGATGGCCTTGGCCACGCTTCCGGTTGTCATCCAGCGCGGCACCATGTACCGCCCATTCGCGGCCAAAATAGCTCGCCGAAGGCTCAAGTTTTTATACGAGCTTCCCCAGGGCCCCGAACCGGGCGCCTCTGGTTACAAGGGCTTCTTCTACCACTTCCTCGATATCGAGACCGGCCGCCGTGTCTGGCAATGCGAGCTGTCCACGATTGACTCGGCGCTCCTGTTCGCCGGGATTCTGACTGCCGCCACCTACTTCGATCACGATACGGCTGATGAGGCGGAGATCCGCCGGTTCGCCGATGCGATCTATCGCCGCGCCGACTGGAACTGGGCACCGAAAGACGGCGCGACGCTGACGCACGGCTGGAGGCCGGAGTCTGGCTTCCTCTCGCACCGCTATGAGGGTTATGACGAGGGGCTGTTACTGTACGTGCTCGGCCTAGGCTCGCCGACTTACCCCCTGCCCCCTGAGAGTTACACCGCCTTCTGTGCGACCTACGAGTGGAAGCGGCTTTACGACCGCGAGTTGCTCTACTCCGGGCCGCTGTTCACCCACCAGCTTTCGCACCTGTGGATCGACTACCGTGGCATCCAAGATGCCTTCATGCGCGACCGCGGCAGTGACTACTTCGAAAACAGCCGGCAGGCAACTTTTGTGCAGCAGGCCTACGCGATCCACAACCCGATGCAATTCGTTGGCTACGAAAAACACTGCTGGGGGTTTACGGCGTGCGATGGCCCCGGCTGGGTGACGCGGATCGTCGACGGAGTGGAGCGGCAGTTCTTCGACTACAGCGCGCGGGGCGCCCCGTTCGGCCCCGACGACGGCACCGTGGCCCCGTGGGTCGTAGCCGCCTCGCTTCCGTTCGCCCCGGAGATCGTCGTCCCGACCACCCACCACATGGCCGGCCTGAAAAAACCTGCCGCCCAAGACAACCGGTACGGATTCATGCCATCGTTTAACCAGACCTTCCCCCTTGACGACAGTCCGACCGGCTGGTGGATGTCGCCCTATTATTTCGGTATCGACCAGGGGCCTGTCGCGCTTATGATCGAGAACTACCGCAGCGGTCTGGTCTGGGACATCATGCGCCGCTGCCCTTATATCGTCGCCGGACTGCGACGAGCCGGTTTCACTGGCGGCTGGCTGTAACACGTGGCGAACTCCTAAAATGAGCGTGCCATGGACATGCAGGACCTTTCCCAGAATCGCAGGATCGCAAGCCTAACGAAGCTGATGCGGGACTTGGGGCAAAGCCGAACGCCCGAGCAGACTCTGTGGACGTTGCAACGAGGTTTCGGGCAGTGTGTTAAGTCACTCGAAGTGCGACATTGAGCGCGTCAAGCAGAGCCGTTTCACTAAATGGTTTGAACAGGCATTCCACGGCACCCTGCTGGAGCAAGCGTGGACGGACGGCTTCGTCTTTGTGCGCGGTGATGAAAACAATTGGAATCTTTAGCCGGCGAAGCCTCAATTGTTGTTGTAGATCGGGTCCGGTCATTCCCGGCATGGCGATGTCGAGGATCAGGCATTGGGTTTGGCCGATGGAATCGGACGCCAGGAATTCCTCTGCCGACGAGAACACCGCGACCGCAAAGCCGAATTCGCGCAGCAAGTCGGGCAGCGACTCGCGCACGGACTGGTCGTCATCGACGACCGAAACCAGCGGATGCAAAACCATCACATACTCCTCGTGAGGTGCTGTGCACCGGTTACGGGCTCGCTTGCGCTGGGAATGGAAAATGAAAACGTGGCTCCGGGCCCATCATCATTGGGCGCCGCCCACAGACGCCCCAGAAGTCGCTCGATGATGGAGCGGCTGACGGATAAGCCGATGCCCATGCCATCACTCTTGGTCGTATAGAACGCATCGAAAAGCCGGTCCAGGGTTTGCGCTTCAAAACCCGCCCCCGCGTCCCTTACGGTCAGCCGCACGCAATCGTCTTCGTCGCGCTGCGTTCGGATCACCAACCGCCGCGGGCGATCCTCAACGTTGCGCATCGCATCCGAGGCGTTTCGCAGCAGGTTGAGGATAACCTGCTGAAGCTGGACACGATCGCCTGCGACGGGCGGAAGGTCGTCGGCAAGTTCCGACCGCAGCGTCACCCGGCTTCTCTGAAGGTCACTGGACGACAGAGCAATCACTTCGCGCGTGGCCTCGTTCAGATCCACCGCTTCGACCGCAGCGTCCTTCTTGACGAAAAGCGCCCGCAATCGCGTGATGACATTGGAGGCACGATGTGCGTCGCGAATCGTCCGCCGTGCAGTTTCAATCGCCCCCTCGACGTTGGGAGGATCGGCGGCCAGCATCCGCAGACAGGTGCTTGCGTTGGTGATAATGCCGGACAACGGCTGATTGACTTCGTGCGCAATCGATGCGGTCAGGGCGCCGAGGCTCATCACTCGGCCCACGTGTGCAAGATCTGATCGGGCGTTGCCCAGAGCGTCTTCCGACACTCGACGCTCCGTCACGTCCTGAACTGCACCAATGTACTCCAGTAGACCATCCTTGCCTCGGATGCGGTGCGCCATCACGTGCAGGTGCTTGACCGTGCCGCCGGGCACCTGAAGCCGATGCTCATAATCAAGATCGGCACCGACCGTTCGTGCTTGGTTGACCATGTCATTGAACAACTGCATGTCTTGTGGATGAACTCGGGAACCGATGCGTTCCAGCGTTATGAGCGTACCCGGCTCAAAATCAAAAATGCGATAGAGCTCCTCCGACCAGATGATTTCGTCAGGGGTCACGCGCCAGGAAAAGCTGCCGGTCCGACTGAGGCGTTGGCCTTCGGCGAGAAATGCTTCGCTGCGTCGCAACTCTTCTTCATTGATGTGACGCTCAATTGCGATTCCGACAATGTGGCTGGCATTTTCAATCAATTCCAGGTCGGTCGGATTCGGGCTGCGCACTTCACGGTAATAGATGGCGAACGTGCCCAGCACGGCGCCCTTGCTCGAGAGCATCGGTCGCGACCAGCATGCGCGCATACCATAAGGCAATGCCAGATGCCGGTACTCGTCCCAGAGGGAATCGCTGAGGATGTCAGTCACATAGACCGGCTTCCTGCGATAGACAGCCGTGCCGCAGTTACACCCTTTCGGTCCAACAGGCGTGCCATCCAGTCGGGCGATATAGGCCGCGGGAAGACTCGGCGCCGTCGCGCAGCGGAGATGTCTGCCGTCTTTATCGAGAAGCCAGATGGTGCATAGCATCCCTCTGCCCTGAGTTTCAACCAATCGGGCAATGATCGTCAGCACCTCCGGCAATGGGGCCCCGGCAAAAATCAACTTTAGAATGTTGAGGACAGACTCGCTGGAAAACAGGCCCGATTCGTTCTGGGGGATGAGTTCGTTGGCCATACTGGTCCTTTCGCGACCCTCGCTGCGGCCGAAGGATACACCCCTCTGCGACGAACCACCATGATACTTTGGTATTGGTCTGCGCCTCGTGTGATCGCTCGCCCCGCCGACTCATACCAAAGTATCGCCGATACCTTCGTCCAATGGATTCACCCTCAAGCGCCTCTGTAGTGTGATCGTCGTTGTGCATCGCATCCGATCGAGTCAGATGTGCACCGCCGACAATTCTTCTTGGAAAGGAGCTCACCATGAGCATTCAAACAGTCGTTCAGTCAACGAGGCATCAATGACACGAGGAACGTCATATGAATAGGCTCACCATCGAAAGGTCGGCGATCGCACTACTTGCGTTTTCAATTTGCCTCACCTTGGTTCTCACCGTGGGGGCCCCCGCCCAGCAAGCGCCGGTGGCGGGCGCAGAGTCAACAATAAAAAATGTGGTGTTGGTCCACGGCGCCTTTGCGGACGGATCAAGCTGGGCCAAAGTTATTCCGCTACTTGAGGCCAAGGGTCTGCATGTAACGGCCGTACAGAATCCACTTTCCTCGCTGGCCGATGACGTCGCGGCAACAAAACGGGCGATTGCCGACCAGGATGGCCCCGTAATTCTTGTCGGACATTCCTGGGCCGGCATGGTCATTAGCGAGGCCGGAAACGACCCAAAGGTTGCCAGGCTTGTTTATGTAGCAGCGATTGTTCCCGATGAGGGTCAGTCAACCAACGACGTGCTGAAGCCCTATCCGTCTGCCCCTGGTCTTGCCGAAGCAAAGCCGGATGCGGCGGGTTTCCTGTCGCTCACCCGAAAAGGAATCGACGAGGACTTCGTTCCAGATCTTTCGCCAGCCGATAGAGCCATCGTCTATGCAACTCAGGGTCCGTGGAATTCGGCATGTCTGCCCGACAAGGTTTCGATCCCGGCTTGGAAGACAAAACCGTCGTGGTTCATCGCCGCCGTGAACGACCGGATATTGCCACCCGAATATGAACAAGCTGTTGCAAAACATATCGGCGCGACAACGACGACGCTCCCCACTGGCCACGTTCCAATGTTATCCAGGCCAGAGGACGTAGCCGCTGTAATCATCGAGGCTGCGAGCAAATCCGCTCCGCCGCTCTCAGGCGTCCTGGGGCAGGTCAAGTCAGTCACACCCAATTCTATTGAGATTGGAACAAAATCGGGAATCGCCAGTCTCGAAATCACGCAGCCCCTTACGACGTATCGGCAGGTTCCCTCCGACCTGAGTCAAGTTACGTCGGACTCGTACATTGGTGTCGCCTCGGAGGAGCGGCCGGACGGAACAGAGGTCGCAAAACAAATCCTTGTCTTTCCGGCAGAATTGCGCGGTGCCGCTGAAGGCAGCGTCCTATTGGATGCACCGGCCGGCGCGGCCAGCCACAGCCGGATGACGAACGGGTCCGTTTCGGCACAGCCAGTCGCTCAACCGCGCTCGCGCATGACCAATGGCGTTTTGCAGCAGGGCAGCGGCACGACTCTCGTTGTGCACTATCAGGATGGCACCCGGACAATTTCCGTACCTGCTGATGTTCCGGTAACTAAAGTTGAGGCTGGCAGTGTGACAGTGGAGGCCGGCTGCATCGCCTACGCCGTGACCATCCAGCAACCAAACGGCGAGCTTGCAACCAGCAGCATTTTCGTGATTTCCGGCCCGGCACCCCAGTCCACCAATTGAAGACTGGAAACCCTACCTATGGCGTCCAGACCCATAGCTTCCACGGAGCCTGGCGTGCGTCTTGCCCGCAAACACCACCTGTTGGTGCGAGTGAGCCATTGGCTGAACGTTCTGCTTCTCGCGGGCCTGATAGTGAGCGGCATCTCCATTTACTGGGCGTCGCCGATCTATCAACATGATCCGGACCCGCAAACAGGCAACTCCGACTACTTTGCCGATGCCGGTGTCTGGCTCTGCGCTCATGTCCCCGGGTTGCATGGCTATGCGAGCCCGCCCGACTGGCTCTACGACCATTTCAGCCTCGGCCCGTACATGCTGGCCCCTGCGATGCGCCTTCACTGGTGCTGCGCCTACCTATTTATGTTGAACGGGCTCGTGTATCTCGCTGGACTGTGCCTCGGGGGCGAATGGCGTTCGCTGCTGCCGCGGGCGAGCGATGGCCGAGGTGCACTGTTTATGGCCAAATATTATTTGGGCGCACCCTTCGCTTTGTTCTGGCGCCGCGGGCGCGTGGCTCCCCGTTTCAACTCCCAATACAACCCACTCCAGCGACTCGCGTATTTTTCAATTCCCATCGCCGGTTTCTTGTCTGTTCTCACCGGCTGGGCGATTCACAAACCCATGCAGCTTTCCTGGGTTGCAGCGCTCTTGGGCGGATTCGACAGGGCGCGGGTCTGGCACTTCTGGCTGATGTGCCTTTTCATCACGTTTGTCGTGCCCCACGTAATTCTGGTTTTCGGGGACGGTTGGGACACGGTGCGCAGCATGATCACAGGATGGTCCAAAAGATGGGAGATGCGAGATCAATCTCATGAGCCCTGACGAGAATGGCGCGCAGCTAAAGCCCGCAAAGGCGTCTACACCGGGACCAGAATCTCACGGCCTGTTCCCTGAACGGAGCCCTGAGATCATCGAAGTCACTCCCCAAGTCGCGCGCCGATGGACTCGCCGCGATTTTCTTACTCTTGGCGCAGGCGCAATTGTGGGATTGGGAGTTGCAGCCTCCCAGTTGCCTCCGGCTACGCTTCAGAGACTGGGCCTAAATTTCTGGCCGCGTAACCAGTGGCTCCTGAACAAAGCTCTGCGATTTGATGATGATGTGGCGGAGTTGCTCTATTCACCGAATCGCCTGGTGCCCACCTATACAAAATCGCAGATTACGCCGCTCAAAAATAACTACAACGGAGCTACGCCCGATCCGGGTTACATTCCGATATGGCGTTTGAGTCTCGATGGACTTTCATCCGGCCTGGCCGCCTCACTTGATATACGAACCCTTTTGAGCCGCTTTCAGATCCACGACCAAATTACTCGCCTTGCGTGTGTAGAGGGTTGGAGTGCGATCGCTTGGTGGTCTGGCCTGAAGTTCGAGGATCTGCTGCAAGCCTACCCGCCTGTTTCACAGGCAAAATGGGCCTTCATCGAATCATCAGTCAATCTCGATCCTAACGGGAATCCTGACCCGTATTACGTTTCCATTGATTTGCTGACTGCGCGCCGCACCCGCAGACGCTACTTGCAACTCACTATAATGGACAACCATTGACTGTTGAACACGGAGCTCCATTGCGGCTGATTGCACCGATGAAACTTGGACTGAAGAATATCAAAGCGATTACTCGGATTACTTACGTTAAGGACGAACCAAAGGACTATTGGGCCCAGCGGGGGTATTCTCGATATGACGGTATTTAGCTGGCGGGAGCGACGGGACTCGAACGCGTCCTTATCGCGGTCACTTCCGCCGCCGTAACACATGGCCGCTGAGGTGACGTTCGCGGAAGCCTTGAGGTGGGGATCAGAGAATCGCGGCCTGACTTCGACGAGCTCAGTCGATTCGCGGCGGTCGGTGCGAAGGAGTTTCGAGCTCGCGGTCGCCCCCAACCGTCCTACTGTTCCACGGCGCCATGCGCAGCAGAAGACCGTCCCTTACGACCAGGGTGTGATACAACACGGCCCCGAAGTGGGCGAGGAATGTCAGAAAGAACAGGTACGCCAGGACGGTGTGTGTCTTGCGCAGCACAGCATAGAGCATGACATCATGCGGCAGGATGAACGGCAGGTGCAGCGACCCATACAGGACGACAGGGTAACGCGCCGCGGACAACATTCCCCAGCCGACCAGCGGGAGAACGAACATCAAGCCATACATCGCGTATTCCGAGGCCGTTGCCGCCAACCGCTCCTGGCGCGACATCGTGGGCGGGAATGGCGGAGGATGATGCAGGAGCCTATTGACCAGACGAACGGCGACGAGGACCAGGATCGCGATTCCCAGCGGCCGATGGATCGCCACGAGCACACCATAGTTGGCCAGTGAGGCGACCATAGTGACGCCGATGCCGAGCATGGTCAGGATCATCGCAGCCATCGTCCAGTGCAGAAGCCGGGAGAGGGCGGTGAACTGGCGCCGTCGGATTGACATCCTCATCCTCCTTTCTGGACGTCGGCAGGTGTGATCGCGCCTAGCTGCTTCTGTTCGCCGGCTCGCCGAGTAAATGACTGTGAGTAGACCGCCGAGCGGGCGCTGAGCAACGGATCATCCGAGGGCTCGATCCCTGCGGGAAGCACCAGGGGATCGAAGTTGATATCGCGCGCCGCGCCGGTGTCGTCACTCTCAACTCGATCAAGCGTAACAGTCCCCACGTCCACATGCTGCCGCTCCGCCGGCCATGGGATGGATGCGTCGTTGGTGGGATCGCCTGGTTGGCCAACGATGATGACGAGCCGCCAGCGCAAAGGCTCGTGGTGGATCTGTGCGATCAGTGCGTCGAACAGATAGTTCTTATCCGGGGAGGTCGAAGCCGTGCTCGCGGCCTCGAACGGCTGCATTGGTGTCAGAATCCAGCGTACCGGGACTGAAATGCCCGTCGCGCTGGCAAACCAAAACGCATTGAGGCTGTGGAAGGTGCTGTTGTCGAATCCGGATGAAGGCGGCTGGCTCTTAATGATCTTGAGCGCCGCCTGCGTTTCGGGATGGCGTGCGAGGAACGCCTTCATCATTGCGGAATCGGGCTTGCCCGTTGTGGGGTCGGGTTTCGACGCCAGCATCTGCTCGTAAAAAGCCTGGGGCGTCCTCACTGGGAACACCGGCGAGTTGATCATCGCGGTTCGCCAATACTCGCCGTCCGGCAGGGCAAACTGAAGCCCCAGACCACGAACCATATCAGGCCGGTCGGCAACATAGGGCTGTCCGCCCCCCAGAGAGAAGCGGCCTATCACCGGGATACTTCCGGGGCGAAATACGTCCGCCTTGGAGAGACGGACGCCGTTGCCGTTGCTCTCGAAGAACCCGTAGACGTCCACGCCCTTGGCATGGTTCCGACGGAAGCCGGGGTGGATACCATTGACCTGCTCGAACCCGTCGGCGAACCGCGCGGGCGTCAGTTCATTGGCACCCAGCCAACCGCCGAGATAGGCAAAAGTTCCGGCGACTGCGGCAAGGGCGAAGCCAATCAAGGCGAGCCGGAAAAGAGTGGTGACCGTGCCGAGGGGCGGCTGTGCCGCGTCTCGCTGACGTGACCCCGACGCGTTGGCGTCAGCCTGGTTGTTGGCGGTCATCGAAGAATCCTCCGAGAACAATCTTCCGCCCCAAGTGCTTGTCAGAACTGCGACGGAGGCATCCCAGAGAGGTTACGACCTGCGGCGCAGGTTCCAGCTTATACAGGTTGGCCAAGTTTTCTACCGGATTGTGTGCGGGTTTGTGTACTTCTTTCGGCCACCTGTCCCTTGCGGCGCGCTGGATCAGCGCATCCATCGGTTGACGCCGAGTTAAATGCAGGCCAGCGACACGGACCGCCAACTCTTCCCCGACCCTTACGGCGGGGATATGCGTGCCCGCTTTGCCGTCCACGCGGACGGATTCTGAACGCACTCTATTGTATTACCTTTGCTCGGCAACGCACAAAATTCCAGTTTTATTGTCTTTTTCTTCGTAAGGAAAAAGTGCATTGAAGGGGTTGCCGCGGAGCCGTTCGAAGGATCTTGCCGCAAAAGGAGTATTCTCTTGCGGATCTTCTTTGCCGCCGACCTGACTGCGCAGGGGGAGTTGCAGCAGGTCAGTGAGTATGACTATGCGACACTGGAGCGAGTCCCGGGGTTCATCGACATCATCTCACGATGCTCCCGCCGGCGGATCGGCGTCTCGCCGCGGCTTATTTGCAAAAAAAGATGGGGTTTAGATAGCGCTCACACATGACTCGCTTCGCCGAGCTGAGAGCCGCCAAATGGAATGGGTGCCACGTTCGTCCTTATGCTTTAATCCTTCTACTTGAATTTCTGACGGTGCAGGTCTTCGAGCGCCGTTCACGCCGATACGGGAGGTACAGCGGCAAAAGGATGGGCCCTTCTACCGCGCAGGTCTTTGATACTTTTGTATCGGTCTTCCCAGCGCGGAGCCGATGCTGCTCAAATATCACGACACTCGATACTAAAGTATCACCGATACCTTCGTCCAATAGATTCGGGCTAACGCCTTTCCTACTGTGAGTGAACTGCTGTATTGCATCCGATTGAATCGGACATCCGCGGCGAAAATGTTTTTGGAAAGGAGCTCACCATGAGCCTCAAATCATTCGCTACGCAGTTCGTGGAATTGTGCAACCAGGGCAAAAACTTCGACATTATGCGAATGATGTACGCCCAACGTCGTTTCGATCGAAGGCGATGGCCAGGAAACGGTTGGCCAGACGCCGGTCATGCAGAAATCGAAACACTGGGCGTGACGCCAAAGCATCGACCAATACCTTCGTTCAATTGATTCGCCTTCGCGCGCTTCCTATTGTGTTTGATTCGGTGTATCGGATCCGATTGAATCGGATATGCAACGAACGGCTGATTCAGGAAGGAACTCACCATGAGCATTCAAACAGTCGCGCAGAAATTTGTAGAGTTGTGCAGGCAGGGGAAGAACTTCGACGTCATGCGCACCCTGTACTCGCCGACAATTGTCTCCGTCGAAGGGGACAGCAAACAGACCGTCGGCCAGGGTCCGGTGATCAAGAAATCCGAGGACTGGGTCTCCGATAAAACTTTCAACGGCGAGACCGTGGCTGGCCCGTTCTTCAACGCCGCAAACCCCGATCAGTTCGTCGTCTACTTCACCCTCGACATCACCCCCAAAGCCACCGGCAAGCGCAAGACTCTCGAAGAGGTCGGCATCTACACCGTGAAGGACGACAAGATCACCCGCGAGCAGTTCTTCTACTATGGCGAGCATTGACCCCGTCTCGTGAGTTGATCGAGTCCCCCATAACCACTTTCAGCCACGGAAAGGAATAGTCATGTCCACCGTAACACCCAGGCGCGGCGAATCAGCCAGCGCGGTGAAGCCGATACAGCGGGAAATTCCCACGACTTACAAGGCATGGGTCGCCAGGGCGGCCAAACAGCCGATGGTGCTGGAAACCCTGGATCGCGGACTTCTCGGGGCCGAAGAGGTGGAAGTGGCCGTCGAAACCTGCGGCTTGTGCCACTCCGATCTTTCCGTCCTGAACAATGACTGGGGCACCTCGCAGTATCCCGCGATTCTCGGGCATGAGGTGACGGGGCGAATCGCGGCCATGGGTCCCAATGCCAAGGGTCTGGAAGTCGGACAGCGCGTGGGCGTCTGAGGTAACCGAACATGAGCGGCCCGCAGAAGACAACGATCGTGACCGGAGCTTCGCAGGGGATCGGCGCGGGAATCGTGAAAGCATTTTTTGAAACGCGAGCGCGTCAGGTCGCTGAAGTAGGTTGTCCGACAATCGGCGTCGATATCGATGGCGGCTCCGCCGCCTTCATCTTCCGCAGGATCAACTTGGTATCGCTGGCGGGCGGAGAGGGCGAGCATGACTTTTGTCTTTTCGGATAGACCGCAGTCGAGCTTAACGGTATCGTACTCGCAGAATGAAGCTGTGCTCCCTCAAAGCTGTTTGCTACCTCAGTTTGCGTGACGAAACAATCGAGCTTACCGATCTAAATCTGTTCATTGGAATAAATGCGTCGGGAAAGAGCACGATTCTGGACGCGCTCCGATTTTTGCACGAGAGTATGCAAGAGCGGGATTTCAGGCCAGCGATGTATTCGCGAGGCGGAATCTTAAACCTTGCATGGAAGGGTCAAGACGCACATGAGATCGAGCTCGTAACGAGTTTTAAGGACGATGCCAAGACATATGAATGGTCAGTCACACTGACAAGAGAATCGTACGAGTTCTCCGTGAAAGAAGAGGTTCACGAGACTCACGCGAACGCGCCGCCGACTCAACTGCTCAAGGCCGACAGAGGCAAGGGGACGTGGTGGTCGGGCAGTAAGGTCCAGAGTGTCACACTTGCACAGGAGGCGACAACTTGCGCCCTCGCAGCCGCCGCTGCCGATGAGTCTTTCCCGGCGCGCGGCATTGCAGAGTTTGTCAGCCGTTGGGGTTTCTTCGATCCAAACCCATTCTTGCTCCGGCGTGGTTGGAGCGGTTTAGATCCAACTAAGTTCGACCCGTACGGCCGAAACCTGGCTGAGAGACTATTCGCCATACAACGATCGTCGCCGGACGCCTTTAAACAAATCGTTTCCGCCACACAGGCAGTTTTGGGATTGCCCGCCAAGATTGAGGCCCGCGAATCAGACAACGGGTTCTACTTTGTGCAGGAGCAGTCAGGTTTGCAACATACTATTCATCAGATGGGGGTTTCCAGCGGAACGCTGCGTATTCTTGCGCTCATGACGGCCCTGATCGGTGAGTGTGAAACAAACTTGATCGGAATTGAAGAGCCCGAGAACAATGTTCATCCGACAGCGTTGATTTCGTTTGCTGAGTATTTGCTCAAGGCACGCGAGCGAGTTCAACTCCTTGTAACGACTCATTCTCCTTTGCTCCTAGACGTACTCAATGATCCGGCAGCAGTGAGGGTTGTCCGATATTCTGATCAAGGAGGGACGCAAGTGACACGGGAAGCCAACACGGACGCTGTACGTCGAGCGCTAGAGGCGTCAGGGTTCGGCTTGGGCGAACTATACGCGACCAAAGGATTTGGGAGCTAGGTGGAATGGGCAAACGAGTCGCTATCATTGCGTCCGGCGAGACGGAACGCCGCTCACTTCCCCATCTTCTTTCGCATTTATGCATCGAGGGAATTGATGTGATAGAGGTTCGCATTCCGCCGGGGCACCGGGCCCTCAATATGGAAATGGCAGATAGACTTATCAAGGCGACTTGGTACGAAAGGATTTCTGCACCACCCGACAAGTTCGTAATACTCGTAGACATCGATGGAAAAGATCCGAACGATGTGCTCGACCCATTCCGGAAGGAACTACCTGCACGTATTGCGCCGAAAATCAACGCCTCGCTGCAATTCGCATACGCACAATGGCACCTGGAAGCATGGTACTTTGCCGACGGTATGGGCCTGCGCCAGTACTTTGACGGAAGTAACCTTGGGAGCGTCGATACATCGGCACCCGACCAAATTCAGAACCCCAAACTTCATCTGAAGCATCTCCTGGGCCAACGCGCATATACCGCAGTGGTTTCTGAAGAGATTGCCAAAGCGCTTAAGGCAGACCGCATCAGTCAGCGAAGTGCGAGCTTTCAGGGATTCCTCAAGGCCGTAAGAAACGGCGCTTCCATCGAATGTTGAAAATCGGCGCGGGATGTTGAAATCGGATAGGTCCATATTCCGGTTTAAACGTTCAGATGCTCGTTGCGAAGGGTCGGACGTCCCGTATGGTAGGATGCACGCGTGCAACACCAAGTAGATCGACGGTGCGACTACGCCGTAGCATTGTAGTTGCCGCATAACAGAAGCCACCTTCTTGTCGTTCTTCATCATCGAACTCCGCTCGTTATCCACGCGCGATACCTTAGTATCGCCGTGTGCGATACATGAACTGCATCTTTTTTCTTCCGCGAGCAGGTGGCATTCTGCCACGGCATGAACAAATCACATCGTCCGGGCGCCGAAGAATGGCGTCAGATCATTGACGGGCAGCAAGCCAGCGGACTCACCGTGGCGGCCTACTGCCTGGACCGAGGAATCACCCAGGGTTCATTTTACACCTGGAAACGGCGGCTGCGCTCGCCAGCCAAGCCAAACCGTTTGCCCAAGCCCGCGTTCGTCGAGGTAAAGCC
>Ga0182024_10016672_pt1 | contig 13902 bp, 8 predicted proteins | sample P32metaG_FD_120480 | JGI IMG/M metagenome (GOLD analysis project Ga0182024, IMG submission 120480) | Permafrost microbial communities from Stordalen Mire, Sweden - P3-2 metaG (Illumina Assembly) | ecosystem: Environmental > Terrestrial > Soil > Wetlands > Permafrost | place: Sweden: Stordalen... | reverse complement strand
CCGTTGGGCAGACTAGAAATACAACTTCTTGCTTCAAACGAGCACTCAACTGCCAAGCAACCAGACTCGGCACTCGATCCCGAAGCGATCAAGTCATGGACGACCGAGGTGCCTGCCGCCTCCAGCCATAGAGGATTTCTCGATTCATTGAAATGGGAAGATCATCCCCTGGCCAATGACTACAACATGCGCACCGGTTTGATTTATGACAAATGGATAGCGGCAGTTCAATTCGTGAGAAAGAATCATGTTGTGCTCACGGAATACACCCCACCAGGGGAATATGTGACCGTTATCGATCCTCTCACTGGTAACCCGGTCAGCCGCATTGCGGCCGTCGACACCAATCAGGACGGCATCCCCAAAATTGCTTTCTTACATCAAAAACTCAACGACGCCAACTATCATATGTATGCGGTCTATGCCTTAAACCAGGAGAAACCGAAACTGTTGTGGAAGTCGGCAGGTAAATTAGGCGATTGGCTGCACAAAGTGGATAATTGAGCTGTAATCCGCAATACTGTCGATTACAAACGCGCGGATGACGTCAGCTTTGACCCGATTACTTGACCCGGCGCAAACCGCGTTTAGGCTGTGGCAGGGTGAGCATATCGTCAAAATTTTGACGCAAGAATTCCATTACTTCAGCTTCAGTGACTGGATCGGATATTTTCTCAAACTGAGCACTCTTGAACCTGCGCTGGGCGGCCTGGAATTTCAGCGATTGCGAGCTTTCTCCACCGCCTTTGCCAATGGCAATATCGAGTGTAAAAACCTCCCCGATTTTGACTGGCTGCAACTGCTCGAGCAGATAATCGGCTGCGTTCTGCGTCTCATCACGATTCAGGCAGTTATCCGGTAGGTCAAATTGAAAGCAGAGATGGTTTTTCATTGCGTGCCATACCCGTGTCACAAATTCTCCGTGCTCTCAATATATTAGTCTGCCTTTTATTAAATCGCGATGTTTCTTTGGCATTGTCGATCAGTATTTTTACGTTTGCCCAACTCGCAGGCAACGATGAAAGTCCAAGATAAGGAAGACATCGTCCACAGTCTTGCGTCCACAGCCTTACGTCCACAGCCTTGCGTCCCAGCCTTGCGTCCACAGCCGTTACCCTGCCTGGTGAATTATGATCAAACAGATTATTGCCATAGTCTTTATCTACCTTTGCACTGCAGTGGCCTGGGGAATACTTGGTGGCACCGTCCTCAACCGCACATACTCCTCAGACAGCAGTAATGGAGAGCGGGTAGGCCAACTTTGGGGCACGCCTCAAAATCAGACGGCACCATCCTTCTACTACCAGACACAGAAACAGGTTAAGCAAACTTCCGTAAAGGACAATAAAACGGTGACGGAGGTTGTCACTGAAACCGAGAGACACACAGTTCCCATCGATGAAAGCAAAGTCGATGCAAACTTAAACCTGGAACACAGGCAAAAGGGGCTGCTCTGGTATCCAACCTACAAAGTACATTTTAGAGGTGACTACAAGATCGCCAATCCGACAAACGAGAAACGCACCATTACTGTTGCCTTTCTTTTACCGGCTCAGCAAGCCATTTATGACAATTTAGATCTGGAAATAGGCAACCAACGAATCAGCAATGTTGAACCTGACAATAGCGAACTTCTCGAACACACGACTCTAGAGCCGGGCCAGGCACAGACCGTCAAAATCTCCTACGACTCACAAGGCTTAAATAACTGGTCCTACAGCTTTGGATCGAACATCAATCAGGTAAAGAACTTTACTTTGCATATGGCGACTGATTTTGATGCCATTGATTTTCCGCAAGGAAGCATGTCGCCGACGGGCAAGAGCAAATTAAGTAGAGGTTGGAGTCTTAACTGGGATTACAAAAATCTGCTCACTGGTTACAACATCGGCATGAAGATGCCCGAGAAATTGAACCCCGGACCATGGGTGAGCAAAGTGACATTCTTTGCCCCAGTTTCGCTGTTCATGTTCTTTTTCCTCTTGTTTGTATTCACCACCATTAAGGGCATACGCGTGCATCCAATGAATTATTTTTTCATCGGCGCCGCCTTCTTCAGTTTTCACCTGCTGCTGGCCTACCTGGTCGATCACATCTCAGTCGATCTGGCTTTCATGATCAGCTCGCTGGTCTCGGTGTTTCTGGTGGTTTCGTACATGAGACTGGTAGTATCAAACAAGTTTGCCTTTGTCGAGGTCGCCCTGTCGCAATTTGTTTATCTGGTTCTCTTCTCGTACACCTTCTTCTTCGAAGAGTACACAGGGCTGGTAATAACGGTTATGAGCGTGCTCACCTTGTTTATCATGATGCAGTTTACTGGAAGAATCGATTGGTCGGAAGTCTTTAAGAAAGCAGGAACCAAGGGTGGTGGCACACAGCTTACGGCGCAAAACAATCCAACCCCGTGAATTTTATGACCGCACCCGTTTTGGTTACATTAATCGTCGGCGCCTATACTTTGCCACCTCTTTGTCACGTTGAACGTTGAACGTTCAACGTTCAACGTGATATGCAAAAATGCGATCCCCAAAAACCATACCAAATAAGTCTCTCGGGCATTCCATATTCAATCATGCTCATCCGAACTGGATATGCCAATTTTGTCGATTCCAAAAACACTTGTCCCACAAATGTTTTCAGACTTCGACGCGGAAATACGACTAATTTAGCAATGCGATCTCCAAAACAATTGAATGGCAATGCTTTTCAGTTGCACCATTCAGGCAGGCAAAATACACGCAATTAGCAAAATCCCCAAAAGCATTACAGCGCAAGCTATAAGAGATTTGTATATCATTGAACGTTGAACGTTCAACGTTCAACTTTCTCCGATCACCCCACCTCGCTTCGGAGCGATCCCAGAAACACGAGCCCGTCTCTCAATTGCCAAAGAAGCGCATGATTGGGGCGCCGATGGTTGGCGGCGTCCGTGCCGGCTCCAGATGCATTTTGCCTTCCAGTGCTTTGGCTTCATCTTCATGACCGTAGTTTCTAAGGGCCGTTAAGCGCTCTCTCAAATAATTTTGCAACAGCTGACCTTTCACAGCGGCAATGTTGCGAGTATCCGCAGTCGAGTCACTGAGATTCTGCACTATTGCGTCGAATTCTGCCTCTGAGCTTCGCATCAGATCTACAGCTTTGCCCTGCGCTTGCGGTTCGCGGCTGGCCATTAGATAGGCGTTGGTCAGCTTGTATTTAAGCTGAATGGCACGCAGGTTGTTCTTCCCCTCACTCTTTTCGGAGGATTCGATGGCGTAATTCAAAAGGTCGATCAATTTCATCTGCTCATTCGCTTCGGTGTAGTTCATAACCAGTCGAGAAATGGCTTGTTCAATCATGAAAAACTGATATCCGGCCGACGACCCTGCTTTAGACTGTCGAGCGATCGCTAATCGCACAAAGCGATCTGACTTTTCCGTCTGGTTGCGCTCGGCATAGGTTTTCCCGAGCTCGGCAATGAGGTTCGTGATCGCCACTTGCCCCGTGTTCCGGGTAACGCTTGCAGGCGTCGATGCGGTGGCCGCACCGGCATCGTTCTTCAGTAGTTTTTGCGCTGCTTCGAAGTAACGATCGGCTTCAGAGTTCTGCCCGGCCTGCAAGCAAGCTCTGGCACTAGTGAGATAATCTTGGGCAATAATGTCGGGATCACTGCCATTATTTCGATCGATGTCCAAGATTTCCTTCTGGTGCATCACCATCTGATTCAATTCTCCGGTGCGCTGGTCGGCTCTCACGAGGCTTTCGTAAAGAGGGCGCAAACTTGACGCATGCATACCGTCGCGCTCCTGGCGAATCTTCAAGACTGCCTCCACAATTTTAAATTCGACTGCGGATGATTTGCCGGTTCTTGACCAAAGGCGATAAATGTTCACGCGTCCGGCATCAAAACTGCCAGGCAATTGTCTTTCAACAGTGCCGAAAGCACGCACCAGGAAAGTTTGCTCGTCGGCGGTGAGATCCTGGTTGCTCTGCATCATAACTTGCATTAGCGATTGCAATCTGGAAGACAACGAAACATGCGCAAATCCTGTTGTTGCCCGATATGATACTGCCGGCGATGCCAATTTAATTTTCTCCAGCAAGGCAATGATTTTCGGCATCTGCTTCGCAAAGCCTGACTCATCCTTGTCTGTGCGCATGGTGCTGGCAATTCCAATCCGTATTTCGGCCATACGTGGATAATCCGGATACGGACTCTTCTCCATCTCCGTCAATTCTGCCTCGTCTTTGGCCTGCTGCGCCGCCGCCTCTTCCTTGTGCGCATTGGCTATTACAATAGCAATTTCGGCAGCTTCTTTGCTCTTTCCCGCCCGGCTTAATGCTTGCTGCAGCATGTTACGGGCAGTGCGGAGGCTGTTTTTTGCATTAACATCGGTCGAGCCTTCCAGATAGCCGCAAGCATCGGCTAAAAGATCTGCTGCCTCATCACTTTTTCCTTCACTTTGCAAGAAGGCAGAAAACGATTGCAAGGCACTGATATCGCAACCGTTGGTCTTTGTTTTCAACTTGAAGACAAGACGATGCAAGGTGTCCATCGCCTCGGTGTGAATGCTGATGCCACCGGCATATTGAAGACGCGAGAGCGAATTTAAGACGGCGTTTGCACCGTTAACAGCATCAGAATTTCGCACACTTTGATTGAGGGTCGTCACTGGTTGCACATAATTGTCAACTACGTCGCTGATGCGTTTCTGCAGATATTTGGATTCTTCAAAATAATGATTCTGCTCGGCAATCAAAACAAGATTGGCTAACTCAGGCAATAATTGAACACTGTTGATGTCATACTGTTCCTCAATAAGAGAAAGACATTTCTGGCTTGCGTCTCTTGTCTCGTCAGTAAGACCCAGGTTCTGGGCCACTGTTTCGATATCGCGATAAGCTTGCATGGCTTCGTTGAACTCAACCGGCTTCATAGAAATGCATTTAGCCGCGATTTTCTTATCGATCTGAATCTGCTGCTGTGTCTGCTGTTGTCGTTGATACAGCTTGCGTTGAGCTTTGAGAATATCGATGTCAGACTTTGCACTGCTACCGGCAGACTCGAACGGCACTTTGGCTATCCTATTGAGGCACATTTCCGCGCCTTGCAGATTATTATCAGATGAGAATTGCAAAAGCGCTTCAGCATAAGCAAGCATAGCTTCCCGCAAATAGAGCCGGTTTGGCCCACTGCCAGCCTGCGCTATAGCCACAGCACGATCGATGAGCACTTCCGCCTTCTGAAAATCGTGCATTCGCAAAGGATAAACCGAGGCATTGATGAAGCACATCATGGAGGCGTTCAGTCGCCCCTGCTGTTGCAAAGCTTCACCTTGCTTGGTTAAAATCTCTTCTTGCTTGCGCGATTCATCACTCTTCAGCGGCAGGCGCTCATAAACGCCGGCAAAACTTGATTGGTTCTGGCTGTAAGTGGCGGTGTCGAGGCGGGAGTATTGGAAGTCTGTGTAGAGGTTCTTAATTTCGGAGTTGAAAGAGTTGGGTTGAGGTGCATCCGATTTAACTGAACTGCCTCCTGCCGTGGCATCGATTGCGGCAGGCTGAGCTGCCGTAGCCGCAGAATCAGCATCACCATGAGCACCAGCAACACTATCAGCCGCACCATCTTGCCCTGGGTGCCGTGCCTGTCCGCGCAGATCAGCGACCGTAAAAATGAGATTGATTGATCCGCTTGAGCGAGCGTTGAATGGAAGCAGCCCAAAGGACATGTTGGCGAGAACCTTCTTTACTTTCTCTGTCTGTGTCTTATCGAGCTGGCTATCCAGGAAATCAACTGCCACAACCTTTCCCGACCGATTAATCGTAAGGCGAATGGGAGCGCTGGAAGGCAGATTCATGCCTTCTACCGCTTTGAGAATCTTAGCTCCTATGTTGGGATCGAGGGACTCGATGCGATTATCGATCAGTTTAGTGTCAATTGGAGGCATCGAAAAGTGAGAAGCGTAGGCAGGCGTGACTGCCATGGTGAGAACAGCAGCGCTCAGCCTGACCAGATTCTTTCTCATCGCGACCAGCTCCCGGTATGGATTGACAAAGTCCATCTCTATATTAGCTGTGGTCGCCATGAAAATTAACTGGGAAAATCCCTGTTGTTCTTCATGAGAAAAAAAAAGAGGCAGGCTAGAAGCCTGCGCTGCCGAAACAAGAAGTGGCGAAGAATTCGCAAATCCTCAGGCGACTTTCTTTTTTTCCCACGCGAGTCTGCCGATTACTCGCTTCCAAGCCAGTCTTAAGACACTGCGATTTTGATTTTGCATCTCGCGCAAAACTTGCAGGTTTTGTTTGACTATTCCCTCATCTGATCTCTGGATCTCAGCTGTCTGCTTCAACATCCAACGATGAAAAAGACGCAGCTGATCGTTCTTTTCTTTGTTTATAAGTTTCATGATTCAGCGCCTCTATATGCGATACCAGACTTGAAGACGTTCAGGTCATAGTATTGTTTCGGGAATTTTCAGGAATTCCTATATCAAATTACTGCTGAACCTAACACCGTAACTAATTGATCGGAGCGAACCACACTTGGTGCTCAATTCGACGAACAGATCCACAAGTGATTCACAACAATTCCTTAAAGGTCTTCTCTAATCCACAACTGATCCACAGCTGCGGGGTCGGCATGGTTTTTCAGAAATCAATATAAGGAAGCTAATATGGATTGGCTGAAAAAACTGATTGGCCACTCAAAGACTATTACTCATTTTGACGAGCTGTCGACTTCGTTTTCGTGATGAACACCAAGGTAATAGACAGCCTCGCGGCGCTCCACTTTTAGTGCGGACGACTTCGTGTTATCAGTCTTTACTTAACTTGCGGGCGGGGGGATGATGCCTGAGTAAGTTTAATTTCAAGTAGCTCTTGCCAACCGAACCGGAGTCTCCTACACGATCTTGCTTGCTCGCGGCGAAGCGCTTGACGACCCTGCCCGAGCCCTCGCTCTACTGCCCCCGGATCCCTGAAAACGTATCACCTGTCAAGATTACCAGGGACTTCAACGCAGCAGAATTGGTCCATCCAATGAAAGAGGCTTAATCGAGCAGTTTCCAGAAAGGCAGTATCGTTGTGGTGTTATTGACATGGTCACCCCTTTTTGGCGTTTGAAAATATGCGACTCAAGATTTCCATCCTGGCAGCGCTGTTCTGCGCAACGATGACAACCGGCGCCATCGCCCGCTACGATTCGTCGGATGAGCCCGATTACTCTGAATATCACCCGGTTACTTCTCAGGACGCATTCAACAATTCGACCCATGCCAGCGCTGAAGCGTTGTCTATGGCCAGTGAAACGGAGCTTAAGAGCGGCCATTACGACAAGGCCATTGCTCTTTGCCGAAAGTCAATCAATAGAGATAACGATGATCTGGATACGCATCTAAATCTTGCCCAAGCCCTCGAAGCTAAGATAAAGGCTCAAGATGAACGAGACCCGGAACTGTTCAAAGAGTGCGTGAAGGAATGGCTCATCGTTTTGCGCAATACCGTAGGCTTCGAGAAGGAAATGGGTTGGCACGGGCTCAGTATTATGGGCGCCAGATACGAAGATGAGTTTCACGGTGGGGTCGCACGCACGCATCTAAAACAGTTGGTCGGCTCTGTGCCCAAGGGCTACGAAACCGACACCAAATACCTGAAGCGGGTCTTAAATCCAGCTAACACCACGGTCAATGGAAAAGTGGTTGATTCCGACCACAACAAGCAGCAGTGAAGTCTGGGTTAAAAATTATGCCACTCAAGATTTCACTTCTGACAGCGCTATTCCTGGGCGCAACATTGACAAGCGGCGCCATAGCGCAGCGCTACCAGTCGGATGAGCCAGATTACTCTGAATATCATCCTGTTTACTCCATAGATGCATATGCTAATTCACCTAACGCCAGCGCTGAAGCGCTGTGCATCGCCGTTGAATACGCCAATAAAGCTGGCAACTATGACCAGGCCATTGCCATCTGCCGAAGAGCGCTTAGAATAGATTACGACGATCTCGATATTCATTTAGCTTTTGCGGAAGCGCTGGAAAACAAGATTAAAGATCAAGATGAACGCGACGAAAAGCTGTTCAAAGAGTGCGTCAAAGAATGGCTCATCGTTCTGCACAATACAGTAGGCGCCGAAAAGGGTCTGACCTGGCACGGGCTCAGTCTTCCTGGCATGGAAAAAAGATATGAAGACCCTATGCATGGGGGCGTCGCCCGCACACACTTGAAGGCGTTGGTCGGCTCACTGCCCAAAGCCTCCGAAACTGACGCCAGATACCTCAAACGAGTGTTGAATCAGGCCGACTCAACAGTATCGGGAAAAGTTGTTGATTCGGATCGCAATAAGCAGCACTGAAGTTTTCAATCTTGTACACTTTATCCTGGGGCTAGCCCTTGGTTAGCACCGCTGTGATTGGTAGGCTTGCTAAAAGCAGTCGGTGCCACCACCTCTGGTGTCAAAACCAAAGTGTGAATCGCCGCCCTAAAACTGAATTTAGTGAATGCATACAGGCGATGGTAAACACGTATTACAGGGAGTCCTTGTCAATGAGATTTCAGCCGCAAAGCATAGTCATCTCAATATTTTTGACGCTCGGTCTTAGCGCCCCGGCTCTAGCCGATCAAGACGATGCAATTTTGACGGCTATGAACAAAGAGCTGGCACGCTCTTTTGCCAAGCTGAAGAGCCTGGGATCGGCCCCTCTGTACTTTCTTGCTTACCGCATTTATGACACGCAAACCACAGAAGTCACGGCCAACTACGGCTCTTTGACTGATGATGCGGAACCGGCTCACAATCGCATTCTCGATGTGGAGTTGCGGGTGGGTTCAGCGAAGTTTGATAACACACACCGCAGTCGAGAATCGAATGTCTTTCAGCGTCTCAATATGTTTGACAGTTTGCGCAACTCTATGCCCTTAGACAACGATGAGCGCGTCATCCGCATGGCTCTGTGGGATAAGACAGATTCCGCTTTCAAAACAGCACAGAATCAATATGCAACTTTAAAAGTCAACAAAGATGTGAGTGTGGAAGAGGAAGATACTTCCGACGATTTCTCCAACACTAAACCGATTACTTATTACGAAAAACCGGACACGCTCAAAATCGATCGCTCCGAGTTGGAGGCGCGCATGAGGCGCCTTTCCGTCATCTATCGCAAATATCCTGAAATTCGAAATTCTTCAGTGTCAATGACAGTTAGTTTGACCAGGCGCTATCTGGTCAACACTGAAGGCTCAAGTATCGTCGACAACACCTTGCAATATCGATTCTTCTCCGTGGCTGAAGCCGTGGCCGACGACGGTATGAGCGTCTGGCTCTACGACGGAGCCGAGGGTTCATCAGCGTCAGACATACCAGACGAGGCCAAACTCGCTCAAATGATTGAGAAATTGGCGGCACAGGTGAAACAGTTGCGCGTTGCCCAGGTGGCAGAGCCATATGCCGGTCCTGCCATTCTCAAGTCAAAAGCAGCCGGTGTGTTCTTCCACGAGATCTTCGGGCACCGCATCGAAGGGCATCGTCAAAAGGATGAAGACGAAGGCAGAACTTTCACCAAACTGGTTGGCCATAGAGTCATGCCCAGCTTCATCTCAGTCATTGATGATCCGACCTGCAAGCGCATGGCCAACAAAGAGCTCAACGGCTACTACAAGTTCGACGCCGAAGGAGTGCCGGCGCAGAAAGTGGTGCTGGTCGACAAAGGAATCCTCAAATCGTTTTTAATGGGCCGCTCGCCGGTAAAAGGATTCGGCAGCTCGAACGGGCACAGCCGTGGCGCACCGGGAATGCCACCAGTGGCGCGCCAGGGTAATTTGATCGTCGAATCAGATGAGACAGTGCCTTATGCCAAGCTGAAAGAAGAGCTGATAGCGGAAGTGAAGAAACAGGGAAAACCGTACGGTTTGATTTTCGATGAGATCGCCGGCGGATTTACGATGACCCAGGCTTTCATGCCCCAGGTCTTCGCCCTGAAGCCGCTTCGAGTCTGGCGTGTTTATCCAGACGGGCGCCCAGACGAACTTTTGCGCGGATGCGATCTGGTGGGCACGCCGTTGGCGTCTATAGAAAGGATACTTTCCGCTGGTGATGACCTCGACGTGTTCAACGGCACCTGCGGAGCGGAATCGGGACCAGTACCGGTCTCTGCCGTCTCTCCCAGTTTACTTGTAGAGACTATCGAAGTGCAAAGAAACCATAAGGATCAAAACAAGCCGCCCATTTTGCCGCCTCCGGACCAAGAGAAAGAACCGGCCAAAAAAGCGGAGGCAAGACAATGAAGCTGCTTCTTTCCGCCCTACTGGCGGTATCAACGGGTGTAAGTTCGCCACTATCCTCGCCTGACATAATCATGAAAGCAATGAACGACGAGCTCAACCGCTCGGCGACAAAGCTCGAGCTCGAAGGTCACAAGCCGCCCTATTACCTCTCTTACACCGTGCATGATACGGAAACATTCCATGTCTCCAGCCTGTTTGGCGCCATCACCGATGTCACCAACAACCACGCCAGAGATCTGGAGGTAACAACGCGGGTGGGCGACTATCACCTGGACAGCAATTTTTCGCACTCGGATGGATTCGGAGATTTTGGACGACTCTTTGGCATGCGCGACAACTCGGGTCGCATGCCGTTAGATGACGACTACGACTCGCTGCGCCACATGCTCTGGTTGCGCACTGACAGCACTTACAAGTCAGCTTTGAAACAGTATGAGTCAGCGAAGGCATATCTGGAACGAAATATCGTCAAAGATCTGCCAGACTCTTTCTCAAAAGCAGAGCCGACAACTGTTTGCGAGCCGCTGGCCAAATTGGATGTCGACAAGGACAAGTGGACATCTCTGGTCAGGCAGCTGTCTTTGACGTTCCGCCAATATCCTGACATTCATCAAGGGTTGGCCAGCTTTTCTGGTGCCGTGATGGACCGCTGGTTCGTCAACAATGAGGGCTGCCGCGACAGAGTGCCGGATACGGGCTACACTCTTTCCATCAGCGCAGACACCGATGCTGAAGACGGCATGCATCTGTTCGATCAAGAATCGGTGCCGGCGCTGTCAGCGGGTGAATTGCCAGACGATGCAGCCCTTAACAAATTGGCCAAGACTGTGGCAGACAGGCTGGTGCAATTGAGAAAGGCACCGGTAGTGGAAGACTACCTCGGTCCGATCATTTTTGAAGGGCAGAGCAGCGCCGATTTTTTCAACGCTGTTTTGACACCGCATCTGGTGGAGAAAAGACACACTCAATTCTTGAACAGCAATCAGAGCGAACATCTGGGCCAACATCTGCTGCCGAATTTCATCAGTGTAGTCGACGATCCAACCGCCACAGAGTTTAAAGGGCAACACCTGCTCGATTCGTATGCAGTTGATGATGAGGGGGTCAAGGCACAGCGCGTGTCATTGGTTGAGAAAGGTTTCCTGAAGACCTTTTGTATGACAAGAACGCCCAATAAGCTAGTCAAACAGAGCAACGGTCACTGCCGGCATGGTGCCGCCGGCACCAGCAATCTGTTTATCAATTCGGAGAGCAAAGTAACGCCTGCGCAATTGAAAGAAAAATTGATCCAGATGGGTAAAGACGCCGGTCTCAAATACGTCTATATCGTGCGCAAACTGTTGAATGCGCCTTTAAGCATGGACTTATCCTCAATTGCCTCCATGATGAGCTTGCTGCCAAACATGGCCTCCTCATCAATCCCTTCCCCTGTGCTTCTTTATAGAGTTTCGGTAGATGATGGGAAGGAAGAGCTTGTGCGCGGTGCTCAATTCAACAATATAAACGATCGCACCCTGAGAGATATTGAAGCCACCGCAGATGATGACCAGGCTTATCCGATTTTGACGAATCAATCGATAAAGAGCGTCATTGCTCCTTCAATTCTGATAAGCGAAGTGGAAATCCAAAAGTCTGATCGCAATACGAGCAAACCGCCCTTGTTGAAGAACCCATTATTCGAAACTGAGCAGCCGGCCGCCCCGGCCGCCCCGGAGCCTGCCGCCACGGACCCGCACGCGAAGAAAAAACACAAATAAGCGCCCTTCGAGGATATTCGAATGCCAAAACTTTGCCCCAGCCAGCAAGAAGCTTTTGATCACTTGCTCGAGGCCTTTCCTAAAGGGTCTGTATTTGTCGTCTGGGGCGCCACCGGCATGGGCAAAACAACCATGCTGCAAGAACTGCACCGCATGCGGGGCGGTGCCTATTTGACAATGAAGAGTTACGTAGACGAGCTGCGCAAAGTGCATCCAATACAGATGGAAGAAACGCTCGAGCAGATGCTTATGAATACGCTCGACCGCAACGAAATGGTCATTCTTGATGACTTGAATCTCCTCTACGATGTAATGTGTGGCTGCGGATATAACTCCGCCTTTCCACGCAAAGATTTCATCGAGGCCATTTTGACCAGTGTGACCACCTATGCGGTAGCGGCAGACAAAACGCTCGTCTTTGGAAACCAGGGCAACACACCCGGCCCAATTGCTAACCGCAGTTATCAATCTGGGGTGAAGAAACTGAAGGTCAAGGATTACTCCTTTATCGTTCATTCGTACCTGGGGAAAGTGGCTACAGCTCTAGATTTTGAGAAGATTCACCGCTTCGCGCCCAAACTGAACGGATATCATCTGAAGATGGCATGCACGTGGCTCTCCGATAAGCCGCTTGACACTGATTCATTCATTGAATATTTGCGCAGCCAAAGAATGGCCAGCAATGTCGATCTGGGCGAAGTCGAAGGTGTCGAATTCAGCTCGCTCAAGGGTCTTTCCGATGTGATCGAAAGTTTGGAAGCAAACATCATCGTGCCCCTCGAGAACGACGCATTGGCTACGGAATTCAACATCAGACCCAAGCGTGGTGTTTTGCTGGCTGGTCCTCCCGGCACAGGCAAGACCACAGTAGGACGAGCCCTGGCTCACCGTCTAAAGAGTAAGTTCTTCTTGATCGATGGCACCTTTATCTCAGGATCGCCGCACTTTTACAGTCAGATCCAACAAGTTTTCGAAGCAGCAAAAAACAATGCACCTTCGATCATTTTCATCGATGACAGCGATGTGATCTTCGAAGACAAGGAAGATTTTGGGCTTTATCGCTACCTTCTCACGATGCTGGACGGCTTGGAAAGCAAAAGCAACAAGCGCGTTTGCATAATGATGACGACCATGGACGTGGGCAGCGTGCCACCGGCCTTGGTGCGCTCAGGGCGAATTGAGTTATGGCTGGAAACGCGTTTGCCTGATTATAACGCCAGGTTAGCCATCCTTGAAGACCGGGCCACATCTTTACCCGAATCAATCAAGAACGTCAACCTGGCCAAGCTGGCTGAAGATTCGGAAGATCTGACCGGAGCTGATCTGCGCCGTGTGATTGAGGATGGCAAAATTCTGATCGCCTATGACAAATCGCGAAATCTTCCCATCGGGCAAGCGAACGATTATTTTGAGCGATCCATTCAAACGATCAGAGAAAACAAATCCAAATACGAAGCAGCGGAGGCAAGAGGGCGCAAAAGAGCGGCCGCTGCAATGTCCGGAGGAAGGCGGCACGTCCCTGGCTACGCGGCCGGCAACGGCGGCGACGACGACGATGCTGACGACGATCAAAATTAAGGCGCATCATCCAAGATGTGCGTCAACGATCCAAGATGTGCGTCAACGATCCAAGATGTGCGTCAACGATCCAAGTTGTGCATCAACGATCCAAATTATGAATGTGCAATTCCTCCTTGAATGCGCAATTCCTCCTCTTTATGAATCAAAAAGGAAAATCCTCCACCAATAATTTTGAAAATCGATCGCTGATAGCTTTTTCGATTTTCTATATCTTTAACGTGCTAACAACCCCTGAAAGCCAAGCAATTTAATCTACATAGCATTTTAAAGAGATAGCTTTTCCGATTTTCTATCTACTTTGGATT
>Ga0182024_10016671_pt1 | contig 13902 bp, 15 predicted proteins | sample P32metaG_FD_120480 | JGI IMG/M metagenome (GOLD analysis project Ga0182024, IMG submission 120480) | Permafrost microbial communities from Stordalen Mire, Sweden - P3-2 metaG (Illumina Assembly) | ecosystem: Environmental > Terrestrial > Soil > Wetlands > Permafrost | place: Sweden: Stordalen... | reverse complement strand
ACTCGTTCTGTCTTACTGATCGATCGTGAATCCGGCTCTGCGATTCAACTGCCAGCACTGCTCGTTCGAATCCGTGCAGAAGGGTTTCTCCTTGCCGTAGCTGATCACGCGGATGCGGTCGGCTGCGACGCCGGCTGTCACCAGCGCGGTCTTGGTCGACTGCGCCCGGTTCTGGCCCAGCACGATGTTGTACTCGTTCGATCCGCGCTCGTCGCAGTAGCCGCCGATCACGACCTTGATGTTGGGGTGTTGCAGCAGGAAATCGGCGTCCTTCGCCAGCGTCGGCTGCGCGTCGCTACTGCGAATGTCGTAGTTATCGTAGTCGAAGAAGATGTCCTGCACGTTGGCCTTGAATAGCTGCTCGTCGGTCATCGAGGTCGCAGGAGTCTCGATCGCCGGCGGCGAATTCACGGTCACGCGAGCCGAAGCGTCTGCCGAGCCTCCGTCGCCGTGCGCTACAAGGTGATAGGTGGTCGACGCCGCCGGAGTTATTGTTTTTACGCCCACTGAGGGAACGTCGCCGATCCCGTCAATCGTAACCGAGGTAGCGTCGGTTGTGCGCCAGGCCAACTGCACCTGGTCGCCGGCTGAAATCACAGTCGGAGTCGCGGTCAGTGTCGCCGTCGGAGTGGGCGCCGTCGCGGGCGGGGCCGTCTCTGCCGGCGGCGGCAGGGGCTTGCTCTTTTTGCATCCCGATACTGCTGTCAGGGCAACCAGAAGAAGGGCAGACGTCAAAAAACCATTCCGTAGTTTCAAGGGAGTTCTCCTTTTCTCAAAAAACTCTAGTCAATGTTTCGGGCGGTCCGGCCTCGTCTCGCCGTGCTTGCCGCCATCCGATTAAAGCACCGATAAGATCATAGTGCATCGCGCCAGATACCGGTTGCTGCCGTGTCCCATTCTCATTGCCGCGATGCCCCGTCTTTTCCGCATGACCGGGCCCCCGCGAACAGGTCTTCGCTCGTGGGGTGGCTGGGCGGAAAGGTTGGGAAGCCAACTCCGCTAACCCCGCTCACTCCGCTTTCCTCACTTCCAACTCCAGTTCGGCATCGAGTTCTCGCCGCTGGAGGTGAGCTGATGCTGCCCTGTCCCATCCGACAGCATCGACCAGATCTGCGTGCGGCGGTTGATTTCGCGCTGAAACACGATGTGCCGCCCATCCGGCGACCACGACGGAAAATCGTTGTTCCCCGCCTCGTGCGTGGCCTGCAGCCATTTCTTGCTGGCGATGTCCATCACGTAGACGTCCTGCCCGCCGGGATCGCCCGGACCGTACTTGCGGTTCCAGGCGAAGGCCAGCATGCCGCCGTTGGACGACCACGAGGGCGAGATCGCGTAGCCGCTGTCGGTCATGCGCTGCACATTGGCGCCATCCTGATCCATCACATAGATCTGCGGCTCGCCCGTGCGCCCGCTCACAAATGCCAGCTGCGTCCCCGTGCGCGGATTCCATACCGGCGACACATCCGCTCCGAACGTCGTCAGCTGGTGCACATTGCCGCCGCCCGCATCCGCCGCCCAGATCTCCGGACGCCCCGACCGCGCCGAGGAAAATGCCAGTTTCGTCCCATCGGCCGACCAGGCCGGCGACAGGTTGCTGCCCCCCGCCGTGCCTGCCGGAAATCCCACCGCGCGCCCCAGGTCAAGCGAGAACATGCGAATCGCCCAGCCCCCATTTCCCAAAGAGGAGAAGGCAACCCGCGAACCATCCGGCGAGACGCGCGGTGACATCGAGACCGTGCCCAGGTGGGTGACGGCGTGTTGATTGGCGCCGTCATAATCCATCACCCAGATTTCCTTCGATCCCGTCCGATTGCTCACAAAATAAATCTTGGTTTCGGCGATGCCGTTGATGCCGCCGCCCAGCCGCGAGATGATGTCGTCGGCAAAACGATGCGCTACTGTGCGCGCCATGTCCGCGCTCGCCGCCTCGTTATACTGCCGGACCAGCACCGGCGGGCTGCCTGCGGTGGTCGAATCCATCAGCCAGCCGTACACCACAAGCCGCCCGTTGTCCGCCGAAAGCGCGCCCAACGCCACCATCGAGGCGCTGGCAGGCGGCGCCGACCACTGCGCCGGCACCAACTCCTGCGGCGAGCCCGGCATGGCCTGCGGCGCCAGGCTTTTTGACACCATATCGAAGATGCCCGCATTCGTCAGATCGTTGAAAAGTGTGGTGTCGAAGACGTTCTTCAGAGCCGGGGTTTGGGGATCGCTGCCCACCGGCTTGAAATCCGCGGCCGCCAGGCGAATTTGCTGATTTCCCAGGTTCGTCCCGGTGCGAACCCAATCCTGGGCCATTGCCTGCACGCCAGGAAAATACGCCAGGGAAAGCAAAAACAGAGGCAAAACCCTCAAAATCGCTTTCATCCGTTGTGCAGTCCTTCCTCGAAGTTTGGGTTCGAAGTTTGGAATGGTGTTGTGCACGCCCTTGAACGGGCCTCATGCAAGCCGATGCTGCCGTTTGATTGGATGCCGCATTGGTGTCCGGGGTGCTATCCAGCGCAAAATCGCCCGCTAACCCTCTGATTTTCTGCATTCTCTGCGATTCTGGCTTACCAATTAACAAGCTAAAAGCTAGAAGCTAGCAGCTAGAAGCTGTCTTTCAATACTCGCAATAGAACGAAACCTTCAACGTGCTTTGATTATATTGCGGCGGCAGAGACCCCAGCGTATCCACACGCTTCACCGCACGGATGCACGATGTGTCCAGCGTGGGGCTGCCGCTCGCTTGATCTATTTGCGCGTCGCTCACGCTCCCGTCCCGGTGAACTGTGAAGACCACATAGGCGCGCGCACCTTTAGGCGTGGTTGGATTCACTTCGTACTTGTTCCACTTGCTGCCCACGACGTTGTTGATGCCCTGCACGTACCAGGGAAAAAGGCTTGAAAAATTGTTGTCGCCCACCGTGGTCTGCCCGATGGTGCCAGGCTGCATCTGGTGCGGCATCAGCGAGCCCGACCTCTCGCCGTATTGCGCCTGGTTCTGCGGCGTCGGCTGGTGCTGTTGGGTCTTCGGCGTATTCAGTTGCGTGGGCTTCACCTTCTTACCAACAATTGGAATCGCCGTCTCGTCCACGTGCCGCTGTTCTTTAGGACTCGGCGCTGCCGGCGCTTTGCTGGGCGTCTCCGTGGCCAGCACGTTGTCGTTCAATTCCTTCGCCGGCAGCGGCAGGGCGCTCGTCAGATTCACCTGGATGGATCCTCCGGCGCCCGGACTGCCCCAGAAGTTGTGATGAAACAGCCCCATCATCCAGGCGTAACTCAGCAGCAGCGCGCCGAGCGCAAGATGCAGCCCAAGCGCACCAACCGCCGGTCCCGCAAGCGGCTCCGGCGTCAGTTCTCGCTCCAGGTGATCGCCGATGTCCAGAATGTTGCTCATGCTTAGGTGCCGTACCGAACTCCGCTAGCCCCGCTATTTCCCTGATCCCTTGGTATCCAGCGGCTGCGTCACAATCGACACATTGGTAATTCCCGACTGCTTCACCGCGTCCATCACGCTGGCAAAATTTCCGAACGATACCCGCTCATCGCTGCGCAGATAAATCGACTGGTGCGCGGGGTCCACGCCCGCCTGATGCAGCTTCTCCGGCAGATCGTGGATGTTCACCGGCTGATCGTTCAGGAAAATATTGTCGTCGCGGTCGATCGTCACCACCATCCGCTGCTCGGTAATCTCTGTCACCGTTCGCGTCTTCGGCACATTCACTTCAATCCCCGACTGCAGCACCGGCTCCGTGATCATGAAGATCACCAGCAGCACCAGCACCACGTCCACAAACGGCGTAATGTTGATCTCCGCCAGCGACGTGCGCGTTTGTCCGTTCATGGTCGTGAATGCCAAGCTCTAACTCTCCAACAATTCTGACCCACCTACAATGTGGGTGCCCCCGGTCCCTCGCATTTGAGGACCGGGGATCGCACAATCCTCAACTCACCAAAATCCGGGCTGGGGTCGCTGTCTAACTTTTCGGGCCCGCTATCTCCGCTTACTCCTCCAACGTCCGCGGCGGGGCCTGCGCCCTTACCGGAATCTCCTCGAGCGAGTTCAGCAGCTCCCGGGAAAAATCATCGATGGCCGAGGCAAAAACCTTGATCCGCGCCGTGAACTGGTTGTAAGCCACCACCGCGGGCACGGCCACAAATAGACCTGCCGCCGTCGTAATCAGCGCCTCGGCAATGCCCGGGGCCACGGCCTTCAGCGACCCGCCGCCCGCCACGCCAATTCCGTGGAACGCGTCCACCACGCCCATCACCGTCCCGAACAGTCCTACAAACGGGCTGGTGCTTCCAATGGTCGCAAGCCACGTCATGCGCCGTTCCAGCGCCGTCACGGCTTCGCTGGCTGCGGTTTGCGCCGTGCGTTCCAGCGGAGCCAGGTTGCGCGGCGGGCCCGATCCGCCCGTCACCCGCTTGTACGTCTCGTACACGTCCTCAAACACCTGGGCCAGCGGGCTGGCGCTATACTCGCTGGTCAGCGCCGCAATCTCCTGCAGCCGCGTGGCCTTGCGAAACGCGCGGATAAACTTGCGGCTCTCCTTTGTCGCCTTGCTGAACGCCGCCATCTTGCCCAGAATCACCGTCCACGAGTAGAGGCTCGCCACCAGCAGAAGCACCAGCACGCCAATCGCGATGGCCCCGATGTTCGAGAACATCTCGGCCAGTGCGCTGAAACCCTGGCTCGCCTGCGGCGCTCCCCCGCCGCTATCCGCCTGAAAAACCAATGCAATCGCTACCGTAAGAATCGCCCTTCACCTCAACTTCCACGGTATCAGACGCCGTTCCCCGCGCCCAAGTGACCCTTTGGGTGCCTTTCATCGGCGCGAAAGGGGGTGCCCGTGCCCCATCCTTGCGGCGTTTTTTGCCGCAAGGGTGGGACTGCACGAACCTGAACCTCGAATCGAGAACTGGCCCCTCTCACCCCGCCATTCATGCTATGCTGCGCTCGGATTCCTGCTGCGCTCAATTTTCAGCTTGTCATCCCGAGACAGACTCTCGTCCAAGGCCAGGAAAAACATGCTCGTCGAACTGCGCGCTGAAAATTACGCCGTCATCGATCACGCCATCGCCTCCTTCGGCCCCGGCCTCAATCTCCTCACCGGTGAAACCGGCGCGGGCAAGTCCATCCTCGTCGACGCGCTCGCCCTCCTCATGGGCGGCAAGTCCTCCGCCGACGTGGTCCGCCATGGCGCTGACAAGGCCGTCGTCTCCTGCGTTTTCGAATCCACGCCCGGCGCAGAAGCCATTCTCGAAGCCAACGGCATCGACGCTGAAGCCACCGAAATCATCCTGCGCCGCGAAATCCTCTCCACCGGCAAGGGCCGCGTCTTCGTCAACAACCAGCCCGCCACAGTGCAGGTCCTCAAGCAACTCGCTCCCGAGCTCGCACTCGTGCACGCGCAATCCGAGACGCTTTCGAGCTTCGATCCCACGCAGCAGCGCATCCTCCTCGACCGCTTCGCCGGCATCTCTACGGACGCTGCCGCCGAGGCCTACTCTCGCTGGCACGCCGCCGCGGACAAATTGAATGATCTTCTCCAGGGCGAGCAGGATCGCCTCCGCATGGTTGATCTCTGGACCTATCAGCGCAACGAAATTGAGCAGGCCCGTCTACAGCCCGGCGAAGACGAAGCCCTCGAAACCGAGAAGCGCGTCCTCGCCAATGCCGAGAAGCTCTACGCTGCGGCCCTCGGCGCATTTGACCAGCTCTATGAGGGCAGCGCCTCCGCCGAGGCCGCACTTCAGGGCGCTATCCGCAATGTCGACGAGCTCGCCCGCTACGACGCCCGCTGGGCCGAACCCGCGCAGCAACTTGCCTCCGCCCGCGCCACTCTCTCCGACGTCGCTGCCTCTCTCCGCGACTACGCCGAAGGCATTAACGCATCGCCAGAGAGACTGGCTGAAATCGAAGACCGTCTCGCGCTCCTTGATCGCCTCAAAAGGAAATATGGAAAGACAGTCGCCGAAGTCATCGCATTCGGCGAAGATGTCGCACGCAAGCTGGCCGAGGTCGAAGCCCGCGACGAAATCTTGAAAGCACTTCGTGCCGCTCTCGACCAGGCCTCCGCCGAATATAAAAAAGCCGCCTCCGTGCTCAGCGCAGAGCGCCACGCCGCCGCGCAAAAACTCGCCAAACTCGCCGAAGCCCACATCAACTCTCTCGCCATGAAATCCCGCTTCTCCGTCTCCGTCACCCCAGCGGAATTGGGCGCCTCCAATGCTTCAGGATCGAAAGACGCGAAAGCGCACGAATCAAAGGACGCGAAAGGGCATGACTTCAGTCGTGCCAATAACGACGATAAAAATGAAGGGAGGGCTTTAGCCCCGGAGGGAAGTTCTTCATGGACCGCGCAAGGCTGGGACACCGTCGCGTACCTCATCGCGCCCAATCCCGGCGAGCCGCTCAAGCCCCTCATCGAGATCGCGTCCGGCGGTGAACTATCGCGCATTCTCCTCGCCCTCAAGGTCGCCGTCGAAGAATCCTCGTCCAAAACGAGAAAAAAAACCGCGCCTCGCACGCTCGTCTTCGACGAAATCGACATTGGCATCGGAGGCCGCGCCGCTGAAGCCGTCGGCCACAAGCTCAAGACCCTGGGCCGCGCCCAGCAGGTTCTCTGTGTCACCCATTTGCCGCAAATCGCCGCCTTCGCCGATCAACATTTGGCAGTAGAAAAGCGCGAGCAGGACGGCCGCACCACCACCCGCATCCGCGTCCTCGACGACCGCGCCCGCACCCACGAAGTAGCCCGCATGTTAAGCGGCGCCAAAGTCACCGACACCAGCCTCCAGCACGCCGCGCAGATGATCGCCGGGAGCCGGTGAGGGCCGGACAAAGGCGCGGCCAATGCGAGGCGGTTGCCATGCCTGAGTGGCCCCCGGAATCAATTTGCAGTTTAGCTTAATAGATATACAATGTACATCTAGAGGTGATACATGGCGACAGGCATAGTGCACATCCGCGTGGACGAAAAGGTGAAAGCCAAAGCTTCCAAGGCCCTGGCTGCGATGGGCCTCACCGTCTCCGATGCCGTGCGTCTCCTTTTGACCCGCGTTGCCGCCGAAAAGGCAATGCCCTTCGAAGTGCGTGTTCCCAACCGCGAGACCCGGGCCGCGATTGAGGCTGCCGAGCGCGGCGAGGTCTTCCGCGCCTCAAGTGTTGCGGAGCTGATGGCTGACCTCCATGCGGACGATTGAGTGGACTGCGGCTTTCCGGCGCGACTTCAAACGGACCAGTGCCACGCCCAGGCACCGGGATATTGAAACTCTTTTGCCCAAGATCGCGGACCTGCTTGCGAACGACAAGCCGATCGCCGAGAAGCACCGCGACCACGCCCTCGGCGGCAATTGGAAAGCGCATCGGGAGTGCCATCTGAAGCCGGATCTATTGCTCATCTACAAGTTGCCGGATCCGGACACTCTGCGCCTCATCCGCATGGGCTCCCATAGTGAGCTCTTTTCCAAGTAATGCGAATTGCGCGAACCGGAACCCCAGGTCTAGCCTTCGAGCCCCGGGGTTCCCGCGTTTTCCGCTATTTCTTGCTTACATGTCCGCGCCCATCCCGCACCTCATTTCCCTTGAAGTTCGCAATGTGATCGACAGGATGTGCCTGGTCGGCTTTGTCGCCAGGGTGGGGCGCCGCGCCGCGATAGCCGCGCGAAACATCGTAGTGGTTATTCACGTGTCCCCGGAAATTGGCGTCCCCATGAAACCAGGGTCCCGCGCCAATGAATACGCCGCCCACAAACCATTCCGGGCCGTAGTAGCCATAGGGAGCGCAGGCGTATGGAGCGAAATCGTAGTAACCGTAAGGGCAAACCGGCTCCGGCCCGATATTGACGGCGACGCCAATCTGCGCCTCCGTTTTCATGGACGCTGACAAGAGACAGATCGCACCTGCTGCTGCCAGAGCAAAAAACCTAAGTCTCTTCATAATTCCTCCTCGTTGTTAGGCTCAGAAGTGTTTAATTCATGAACCGCGAATCGCGCCCAAGCGCAACCGCGCCGGCGACTGATTTTCAAAACCGAGGAAAGCACCGCAAGCAATGCATTGAGCGGGTGCAAGGTAGAAATTCGTGGCGCGGGTTCTGGTCTTGCGTGGAAGCATCAAGATGTAATTCCGATGCTTTCCTGCCCGCTCCAGACTGTGATGAGCTTGCCGTCGGAAAGGATGTCAGAGGAAGGGCCGCAAAACCGCGAGGCGTTCACTTAATGCTTCTGATTCTTCAACTTGTGCAGACTGGCAGATTCTTTAAATGCAGATTCCTGGCCCGGCCAGGGAAGAACCTTTACGGCAGATCGCCATTGCGATGCAGGTAGTTTCGCAGGTACCCCGCGACGGCCGACTCGCTCTCAGCGGGAGCAGCTCAAGGGATAGGGAGAATGGCGGGTTTGAGCGCGTTGTGATCGGGCAATTGATCGAGGAGCACCACGTTGAGCAGCGACTTATGCACCTGGATGCGGCCGTTATAGCTGATAAATCCGAGCTTGCGAAAGCGATTCATAAAGAAGCTGACGCGCGACCGGGTGGTCCCGATCATATCCGCCAGTGTTTCCTGCGTGATGGGAGGAATGAAGGTTTCCGGTTCGCCGGGTTTGCCGAATTCCGCCATCAAAAGGAGAATCCTCGCCAGGCGCTTTTCGCTGGAGTTGAATAGCTGATCGACAAGATCGGCCTGGGTTCGCATGCTCCGGACCAGCAGAAACTTGAGGAACAGATCGGCGAATGCAGGCTCGTCATGCATCACCCGGATCATTTCGCTTCTGCTGATCTTGAGCGCTATACAGGTGTTCATGGCAGTCGCGGTGGACAACCGCAAACCGGCGATCGTTGCGAGAGATCCCTCTCCAACAAATTCGCCATCGGATAGAAGGGTGATGGTGGCTTCTTTGCCTTTCTGCGAAACGACGGTGACTTTTGCACGGCCTTTTTGCAGATAGAACACGGAGTCCGCCGCGTCTCCCTGGCAAAAGAATGTCTCATTCGGCTTCAGCTCGACTATGGTTCGGCCCAGCCCGGCGTTTGCAAGAAAGGTCGCGGAATCGAACTTCGTAACTTTTTCACTCTTCAAGATACTGCCCCGTTTCAGTCCACGCGTTCGCTGGCCTCTTCATAACCAGGAAAAGGGCGCCGCGGTGTGCCGCAAAGGGAGCGTGTTGAGAACAAACCTAAAGACCGCGAACGCAGTGATCGGGAAAATAGGAGCCCCGGCAACGCAGCTCCGACCCGATTTAATCGTTGCGGCTAGCGCGACGTGGGGACACTTCCCCACCCGCGATAAACCGCAATGACAATCAATCTCTGTTCATCATCGCCCGGATGCAGGAATCCCGTATGGTCAATTTTGCTCTATTGCAATAGATCGCTTCCGCAAGGCCGCATCAGGCAGGCGTTGCTGGAACTGAAGGATTAGGGCGGCTGTTAGCCTTCGCCTTTGCTGCTGGCGATCTCCGGGCCATGGACATTCCTCATAGCCGTTGGGACTTCAACTGCCTGTCCCAACCCGTTGTGAGCCTAGCGGCTCAAGGCCTGTAAGTCCGCGCAGACTGGATCAGGTGCGGCGCAAGAAATGCGGGCCGCGTCTCTGCTGCCTCAAGAGGAGCGATCGAATCCGCGCGATAGAAACGCAGAGTTGGGGACCGGCGGGGCGGAAAGTTGCCGAGGTCAATCGCAGACTCTATCGCCTTCTATCGCCGTGGCCGGTGCGAACGTTCGCGATCGTGCGCCGGCACTTTCGGAGCACGCAAAGCACAATAAAGAATGAACAAAACCAACATCGTTTGCAGAATCGTCATTGCGTCCTCCGTGGTTCACCGTTGGAACCGGTCAGCGTTTCTTTAAGCGTTGGCTTTACGTGCCAGGCGGTTCAGATTGGAGATAAGAAGGCTCGGCATCCTTTCGGGCATACTTGAACTCCGTCCCGCATCAAGGTGCTGCGGAAACTCGTGTAAGTATGCCGGTGTATTCGCCGCGGAGATGAGCAATCTTGCTCACAATTCGGAGATTTTTAGCCGGGAGCTTTCTGGCGCGTTGACTTCAAATTCGATCGCGCCACGCGCCGATGGGGTACGCGGCCACACTGCCGGCACAAAACTCAAGGCAGGCCGCCCGCGTGTTGATCAATCGTGGAGGATCACATTGAGCAGCGACTTATGGACACGAATCCGGCCGTCATATTCGACAAAGCCGAGCTTGCGAAAGCGGTTCATGAAGAAGCTGACACGGGAACGAGTGGTGCCGATCATCTCCGCCAGCGTCTCCTGCGAGATTTTAGGAAGCGTCGTTTCCATGCTGCCGGGGGGGCCAAATTCCGCCATCAACAGCAGAATCCGCGCCAGGCGTTTTTCACTGGAGTTGAACAGCTGATCGACAAGATCGGCCTGGATGCGCATGCTGCGGGCCAGCAGATACTTCAAGAAAAGGTCGGAGAAGTCATGCTCCTCGTGCATCACGCGGATCATCTCATCCCGCGCTATTTGGAGTGCAGTACATGCGGTAAGAGCTGTGGCCGTCGCCAGGCGCAGCCCCGCCGGCGCTGCCAGCGACTCTTCTCCAATAAATTCCCCTGCCCCCAGAAGAGTGATTGTGGCTTCCTTGCCGACAGTCGAAACCACCGTGACTCTTACCCGGCCTTCTTGGAGATAGAACACCGCGTCCGCTGGATCTCCCTGCGTAAAGAAGGTCTCCTTGGGCGCAAATTGCACGATTCTTCGCCCCAGGCCGGCACTGGTTAGAAAGGCCGCGGCATCGAACCCGGGCTTTTCAAGCGTGACCATCCATCGGCCCTCCTTCCGAAGCGAGCGATAGCTCATGACTTTGCGGGAAGAACGTGGCCCATGCTCCTCCAATGGTATTTCATTTGGGCGGCTAGCCTGCTCTTAAACCAAACGGACAACAGACCCCGATCCCGCAAACTGCTCATTCTGATGAACATCTGCGGCGCTCGCCCGACGGTACACCACCGGGGGAACCTTAGCATAAGCTTGCACCCTGCGGGCCCAGGCAATCTGTTCAATTTTGCTCACTTTTCTCGATGATTTTCAAGATCCCACCAAGGCGTTTTCGGTCGGCACCAGCCCCTGCGCACTCATTCCTCGGCGCAGTCAGAGAAGCAAAAGTGCAGCCACACGCTGCGAATTAGCAGCCGTTTGTGAACGCGTTGCGTGCGCCTGAGCCGGATCTCCCGTCTCAGGCGTCCGCATTCGAGAGAGGTGTTGTAAATGCTTTGGACAATTTTCGTCATCCTTCTGGTTTTGTGGCTTCTGGGCTTCGGCTTTCACATCGGCGGCGGCCTGATTCACATTCTGCTGGTGGTGGCGTTGATCATCCTTGTCATCAACCTGATCTCCGGACGCCGCAGCGCTCTGTAAGGCAAGCAAAGCCTGAGAAGTGTTCGAAAGCGCGTTCGACAAAGGTGAAAAGTTTTCCACTTTGCTGCGCAAACAATTGCGGTGCTCTTTAGCCGAACTCGGCAAACGCCTGATTGTAAATGGTAAGGTAATGGCTATTAAAGTGCATATCTTATAAGCGTCAAAGTCTCTGGAACGGTCGTTTCCGGGCTCGGTCCTTTACTTGGTTCCAGCTGTTACAGGCTCATACCCTAACACAATTGGAAAGCGGTCGTTGCGATTCAGACGGCATTGATCTTGCGATCTTGCACGAACGAATGTGCAGCGCCGAAGAGGGGATTGCTATGCGATTACGTGCATTTTATTGGCTGATTCTCTTGCTTTTGGTGGTACCAGCCTATGCAGGCCCGATTCTTGGATCCGCGGGTAGTTTTGGAGTCCTGGGCGGCACCGGTGACGTAACCAATACCGGCCCGACAACCATCAACGGAGATCTGGGAGTCTCTCCAGGCTCTTCGATCACCAACACGAACGGCATCACGATCAACGGGGTTTCGTATCCCGGAAATACGACCGTCCCTAACAACCCGGGCGCGGCGACGGCTCAAACCGATGCCCTCACCGCGTACAACGGTCTGGCAGGCATGGCGGTTACCACCAACTTGACAGGGGAAGATCTTGGCGGGCTCACATTGACGCCGGGCGTCTATAAGTTTGACTCGTCTGCTGACTTGACGGGAACGCTTACTCTCAATGGCGAGGGCAATGAGAATGCCTTATGGGTGTTCATCATAGGCAGCACGCTCACGACGGCGGCCGGTCCGGACGCGGCGAGTGTTAACGTCATCGACGCCGGGTCAAATGATGGCATATATTGGGACGTCGGCACCTCCGCAACAATCAATTCAGACACGGCATTCGAAGGAAATATCCTCGCGTTTGGCAGCGGCCCTAGTAATTCCAGCATCTCCCTGGGTACCGACGCAAGCATTGACTGCGGTAGCGCCTTGGCGGCAACTTCGGTAACGTTGCTCAGCAATACCATCTCGACCGGCTGCAACGGCGGCGGTACGATTACAAGCGGTGTGGTCACCGCCCTTCCGTTCGCTCCCACTCCGGAACCGGGGAGCATTATCCTGTTCGGCTCAGGACTGGTTGCTCTGGTTGGAGTGGCGCGGCGTCGGTTGCGCAAATAGACCGTTGTCCGGGCTACTTGATCCTGCTCCGTGAAACCTGTAGACAGTCCCTCTAGCTCTCTGACCGCTTGAAGAGGAACCTTCCGGTCCCCCATCCTTTCCGCGTTTTGTGCGGAAAGGGTGGGAGAACACGAACTTCACCGGCGCGAATTCATATCAGGGACCTGGCTCATGTCCATGTCGTATATGCCGTCCGGCAGGCCGCCCCACTGCCCCCATCGTTGCACCACGCGTCCGGAAATGTCTCAACCAACGAAAAGCGGCGGAGCTGGTATGCTCCGCCGCTTGTTGTCGAAACTGCTGTCCGATCGAGGCAGCTACAGTCTAGTGCCGGCCGCCGCCGTCATGTCCACCGCCGCCGCCACCGCCTTGACGTCCGCCACCGCCGCCTTCATGTCCGCCACCACCACTGGGAGCCGCGTGCGAAGCTGGTGCGCGTGACGCTGTTGCGCGCGGAGCACTGGTGCGCACCGCCGCGGCACGGCCGGCGCTGGGACGCGCCCCGCCGGATCGAGAACTCACGTTGTTGCTCCGGACTTGGCCGCCGCCGCCGCCGCCGCGCGCAAAATTGCTGCGATTGGCCGCCGCGCCGCCGCCGCCGCGATAGCTTCCGCCTCCATCCCCGGAGAACCGATGACCGCCCCAGCCGTGGCCGTAGCCCCAACCGGCCCATGGGCCCATGCCCAGGAAGATGCCGTTGTAGAAGTACCCTGGCCCGTAATAGCCGTAGGGCGAGCAGGCGTATGGCGCATAGTCGTAGTAGCCGTATTGACAAGCCGGCTGCACACCAATGTTGACAAATACCTGTGCCTGAGCCGCTGGCGCCAGAGCCAGGCCGGCGAGTAGTGCCGTCGTACCGAATAGAATCTTGATTCCGCGCATGTGAGAGCCCCTTTGGTTGTCTGCGGGTTGCCTTGGCTACGGTGGGATGCTTTGGCGCCGTCAGGATCAACCCGGCAACAGCAGCCTACATAAGGGGTTGAGTCAGTGAGTGAATTCCCGTTTCTCGATCGGGTCCATCATTGATCTACCCTTACATGCCTGAATCTAGTCTCGAGGCAAGCATTCGTCTGAGCAATAGGAACCACGCGCCCTGAAGCGGTTGCCGCAGAAGCGAAATCGCGCCCAGGTTCTGGTCGGTGAACGAGAGGCGCCGGGGGACGCAGGGCGCGGCGTCGCTGCCCAAACTTTGGTCGTTTTGAGCTAAAAGCTAAAGGCTAAGAGCTGGAAGCTGCTTCTACGGTCGAATGACCATCTTTCCGACGCCATCGCGATAGTGGCTGGTGAGCTCGAAGGCCTCATCGATGCGATCAAGCGATCGCGTGTGCGTCACGAGCGGCGCGAACCAATTGGGCTGCGCTT
>Ga0182024_10016670_pt1 | contig 13903 bp, 15 predicted proteins | sample P32metaG_FD_120480 | JGI IMG/M metagenome (GOLD analysis project Ga0182024, IMG submission 120480) | Permafrost microbial communities from Stordalen Mire, Sweden - P3-2 metaG (Illumina Assembly) | ecosystem: Environmental > Terrestrial > Soil > Wetlands > Permafrost | place: Sweden: Stordalen... | reverse complement strand
GGCTCGTAGGTCGCCCGCGAGGACCACATCGAGACGAACGCGTCCTGCACCGCGTCCTGGGCGCACTCACGGTCATGGCAGACCGAGAGGGCGGTGCGATAGGCGACATAGCGGAACGCGGGTAAGTGCGAACGCGAAGGGACATCGACCCATGTACGCGTCAATGGTGACCGGCGCTGACGAGGGTGGACCTAGGCGCGGACAGTGGGACGTGACGACGACGCGGCGTGTAAGGCGGAAGCGGAGGCCACCACCCCGGGTTGACGGTTGGACGGTCCGCTATGTGCTTAGCGCCTACCTGCTGGTGCTGGCCGTCAGTGTCATCGCAGCGGTCGGTAGTGGGTCAGTTTGGATCCAGTTTCGATCCGATTCCAAGCACCTAGCAGCGACATAATGGCTGTGCGCTCTACGATCGGGAGCATGTGGGAAAAAGCAAGGTCCCCCTGGATGGCATCGCTGGCGCTGTCCGCAGCGTTCGTGCTCCTGACGGTGGTCTTGGACCTGGTCCACGGGACCTATCGCCATTCGGTCGGCGACCGTATCTACGGTGACATTGTGGTCTGGCTGATCGGGGCCTGCGTTGTCCGGCTGGTGATGTTCGTGGTAGGCATGTTCGACAGGCGGCGCAAGCCCCTATAGGGGGTGTCGCCTAGTCGAGCAATCCCGCGATCTTGGCGAGCGTCCACACGTGATCCGGGATCTCTGCGGCCATCGCGGGAGTGCGCAGGTACGGATTCGAGAGCGTCGCGCGCGATGCAGGCTGTGCAAGCTCTACGGCGGCGAGGCTGACAGCCGTGTGCCCCGCTTACCTTGAGCTACACGTCTTGAGGCTGCCTTTCGCCTACAACGCCGCGCGGCACAGCTCACCAGCCTCACCCCTCCGGTAGCGGCGCACTCGCGCTCTTCTACGAAGGCACCCAAACGATCCCCTACCCGTTCGGCTTCAAGGGCGGCTACCACATGCCCGGCGGCAACAAAGGCGAAGGCAACGTCAGCAACGGCCTCTACCACTTCGGAGCCCGCTACTACGACCCCACCACCGGACGCTGGACACAACAAGACCCAGAGGACCGCCTCGGCAGCGCGACTCAGGGAGACCGGTTCCTGTTTGCCGGGGACGACCCCCTCAATGAGAGCGACCCGACAGGCCGTGAAATCCTCGAAGAAGTCAGCGAATCGTGCCTAGAGGCCGGATCGTCTAAAAGAGCGATCCGGTCTAAATCTCAGGAATGACTAACCCAATTCATGTTCTCCTGCTTGTCGCCTTGGTTGTTGGTTACGTTCTGCCCGCCCTCCTCGTAGGGCGTCTAGCCGAGAGACGAGGACGCAGTTTCACGGTTTATCTGATCGCATCTTTGATTATCGGCTGGGTTATTCCGCTTATTGCGGTGCTCATATTTTCTAATCGCCGACACGCGAATCATCCGCCCGTCTGATTCGTCAGTTACTGCTCTGAGCCAGTAAACGTCCGACGAGGTTGGTAGGCCTAGCTCAGCCAGCGCCTCCAGGGCAACTCCGTGCCCGCCATCGCCAGGTCGACCGCGTCGGGACTTCGCACATGACCCAGCCCCGCGACCTCGACTTCACCCAGGCGGGCGATCGTCTCGCGGTTGGAGTGCTCGAGCACTGACGGTTGCTCGGGCCAGGGTGTGAGCACGACCGCCCTCACCTCGAGCTTCGCCCCGCGGGCTGCTTGGAGCGTGAGCAGGGTGTGATTGATCGTGCCCAAGCCCGGGCGGGCGGCGATCAGCAAGGGCAGTCCGAGCGCGACTGCCAGGTCACACACCGTGTAGTCCTCGGCGAGCGGCGCCAGTAGTCCCCCGACGCCCTCGACGATCATTGATGTCTCCTCGTCGCCTGCCTGGCGTGCCCGCGTCACCAAGTCGAGCGGATCGATGTACTCGCCCGCGAGCTGCGCTGCCAGATGGGGAGAAACGGCGGGACCGTAACGTAGCGGCGCCACGTCCTCGGGCGTCATGCCCACCGCGCTCGCCAGCAGCTCGTGATCGGGCGGCCATGCGCCGGGCTGGTCGATCCCCGATCGGTCATCGAGGCCGGTCACCACCGGCTTGTGCGCGCATACCTGCTCACCGGCTGCAGTCATAGCCGCGAGCAGCGCCGCACTCAGGATCGTCTTGCCGACGCCGGTGTCGGTTGCGGTGACGAGGAGGCCTCGCATGCGCGCGTTTTGGTGGACGACTACGCCGCGCGGGCGACGGAGCTTTCGCGCTCCATGTCGAACGGCGCGTCCGCTGCACCCTCGAGGTCAAACGGCGCGCCCCCCCGATGCTCACCGGCGGCCACCGGCAGGTACGGCTCCTCGGTTTCGTGCTCGTCCACATTCATAGGATCCGCGATCACGCGTGGTCCCATCGCGGCCGGGTCCAGTCCAGTCTCGCGTGCCGCCTCGCCCAGCGCGCGTGCGGCCAGCTTCAACTCCTCGGCGGTGTGTGAGGCCATCGCCGCCAACCGTAGGCGGGAGGTGCCAGCGGGAACGGTCGGCGGCCGGATCGCCTGGGCGAACACGCCCCGCTCGAGTGCCGCTTTGCAGAAGCGCATCGCCGCATGCTCGTCGCCGACGAGCAGCGGCACGATCTGCATCTCCTGCTCGGCCACCGGGAAGCCCTCGAGCGCCAAAGCGCGGCGCAAAGTGAGCGCAGCCGAGCGCAGCCGCTCTACGCGATGCGGGCGCTCCTGGAGCAACTCGAGCGCCGCCAGTGCTCCGGCCACTGCGGGTGGCCCGGGCGCCGTCGAGAAGATCAAGGAACGGGCGGTGTTGATCAGGTAGTGAATCATCTCCTCGTCGGCGCACACATAGGCGCCGTAGGAGCCGAGCGCCTTCCCGAGCGTGCCCACTACCACATCGACTTCGCCATCCAGGCCAGCCTGTGCGATCGCTCCTCTTCCCCCCGGGCCGAGCGCTCCAGTTGCGTGTGCCTCGTCGACCATCACGCGCGCGCCGTATTCCTTTGCGAGTTCGACGATCTCTAGGAGCGGGGCGACATCGCCGTCCATCGAGAACACGGAGTCGGTGACGATCAGTCGCCTGCGCCCATCGCTGCCGTGGCGGCCGTCGCTGCCGTGGCGGCGCAAGCTCCATGCAAGGTGCTCCGCGTCGAGATGGCGGTACACGACGACCTCGGCGCGAGACAGGCGGCAGCCGTCGACGATCGAAGCGTGGTTGAGCTCGTCTGAGAAGACCGTGTCGCCGCGGCCGACTAGTGCGCCGATCATGCCGATGTTGGCCAGGTATCCGGACCCGAACAGCAAGCAGGCCTCGCTGCCCTCCCATGCCGCCAAACGCTCCTCCAAGCGGCGGTGGATCGTCATCGTCCCAGACACCAGCCGCGATGCGCCCGCGCCGACGCCCCAGCGCATCGCCGCATCGGCCGCGGCCTCGCGCACACGCGGGTGATCGGCGAGGCCGAGGTAGTTGTTCGAGCACAACAGCAGCACCGGCTTGCCGTCGAGCAGCACGCGGGGACCCTGGGGTCCGCTCACCAGTCGCAGGCGGCGGTGAAGACCGAGTCGCTCCAATTCCGCCAGGCGCTCCTCGATCTCGCTCACTTGTCCTCCGTCTAGCCCACTGGGGTTGGGCGTGGTGCCCGATTGACGGTCCCGTCCGGGCGTGGTGGCACGGTGCGCTTGGCGCGGAATCGCAGTTGGCTCGACGGATCCCACAGCCGTACCTCCAGATCGATTGCCGCAGGGGCGCCTGAGGTGTCGAGGAGCTCCTCCACGACATCCGGCGTCTCGCCCTCCAGCCAGCCCGAGCGGTTATCTGGGCGCGGGTTTGTGCCGTTGTCGGCCTGGCGCGCGACGTTCAAACCATGTTCTTCGAACATCGCCCGATCCAGCTCGGGCTCGTTGCCGAGAGTCGTCAAAAAGTTGCCCATCATCACGCCGTTGATGCCAGCCTTGACAGCCAAGGACTGCAGCTCGCCAAGATTCTCCACGCGCCCACCGCACAGACGGAACAGCGCCTCGGGCAGGATCAGGCGGAAGATCGCGATCCACTTGACCGCCTCCCACGGATCCATGAACTCGCGATCGCCGAACTTCGTGCCCGGCCGCGGGTTGAGCATGTTGATCGGGACGCTCGTCGGCTCGAGCGCGGCCAACTCGAAGGCCATCTCCACGCGCTGCTCGCGACTCTCCCCGAGGTTCAAGATGCCGCCCACGCAGGTCTCCAGTCCCGACTCGCGTACCGCCTCGATCGTGCGCAGACGACCCTCGTAGCGCACGGTGGTGGAGACCTCGTCGTAGTAGCTCTCGGCCGTCTCGACGTTGTGGTGTACGCGCTGAATACCCGCCTCCTTCAGCGCCTGCGCGCGAGCGGCCGACATGTGCCCGACCGAGGCACAGCGCTTCAGGTTGGTGTGCTCCACGACCAAACGGACGCCTTCCAGGTACTTCTCGAAGTCGCGCTTTGACAGACCCTGGCCCTGGGTGACCATGCAGAAGCGATGCGCCCCCGCCGCCTCGGCGGCGCGCGCGTGCTCGAGCACCTGCTCGGGCTCCATCATCGCGTGCAGCGGTGTCTCCGCCTCGGCGAAGCGCGACTGGGCGCAGAAGCCGCAGTCCTCCGCGCAGCCGCCGGACTTGGCGTTCACGAGCGAGCACATATCCGTTGAGTCCGAGAAGCGCTCCACACGCGCTTCCCAGGCGCGTCCGATCAGCGCCTCGATCTCCGCGTGATCCTCGATCTCACCCAAACGCCGCGCTTCCTCGCGAGTGATCAGCGGTCCCATGCGCCGCACGTTATGCGCCGTGGCGGACGGCTATTCCCCGCGCCAGCGCGCCCGACGTTTCTCGGCGAAGGCCTTCATTCCCTCGCGCATGTCCCGCGAGGCGAACGACGCGCGGCGCAGCTCGATCAGCTCCTGCTCGACGTCCTCGGGCAGTCCCGCCTCGGCATGCAGCAGGGCGGCTATCACCCGCTTGTTGCCAAGCTGCGACAGCGGCGCGTTGCTCGCCAACTCGTCCGCCACCGCCAGCGCCACCGCGTCCAACTCATCGGCCTGGGCAAGACGGTTGACCAGCCCCCACGCGAGCGCGGTGGGCGCGTCGATATAGCTGCCGAGCAGAAACAGCTCGCGGGTGCGCGTCGCGCCGATCGCGTCGATGAAGCGGCGCAAGCCCGTATGCGAGTACACCAGGCCGAGCTTCGCCGGCGGCATCCCCAGCTTGATCGCATCTTGCGCCACGCGCAGGTCACAGGCCAGCGCGAGCTCCAAACCGCCGCCGATCGTGTGGCCCGGTAGAACGGCCAGCGTGGGGTAGGGGAAAGCCTGAAGCGCATCGATCGCTTCGGTGAAGGGGTGCGCCACGAGGCGCTCGGCGCGCTCCTCGAACTCCTCCTCTGGGATCTCCCCGATGTCATAGCCGGCTGAGAACATCCCGTGGGCGCCGGTGATCACGACGCAGCGCGCGCCGGACTCTCCAGACGCCAGCTCGCTGAGCGTCGCGGTGATCGCGTCGAGGATCGGGTGATCGAGCGCGTTGCGCTTGGCTGGATTGGAGATCGTCAGGCGTACGACGCCGTCTGAAGGCTCGTCGACCAGCAGCTTGCCGCCGGCGAGCTCGCGCGGGGTAGTGCTCGGGGCCACTGGCTCTATTCCAGAACGACCAGCGTGTCGCCCTCATTGACCGCCTGGCCCTCCTCGCAGCGGATCTCTGAGACCGTGCCCGCGTCCTCGGCCTCTACGGGCATCTCCATCTTCATCGACTCGAGGATCGCCACCGTGTCGCCCTCCTCGATCGTGTCTCCGACGGCGCACTCGATTTTCCATACGGTGCCGGTGATATGGGCCTCTACCTCAGCCATCTCTAGCCTCCTAGTTGATCCGTGACGGCTGGGGACAATAGCCTCCGGCGCCGATCGATCCCATGAGCAACGACATCTCCATCATCCTCACCGCCTACAACGAGGCCCCTGGGATCGAGGCCACGCTGGATGCGCTCGCTGCCGCCTTTCCCGGCGCGCCGGTGTGGGTGGCCGACGATGGCTCCACCGACGCTACGGCTCTGCTCGCTCGCCGGGCCGGTGCTCGAGTCGTGCGCAGCGAGCGGATGATCGGCAAGGGCGGCGCTGCCACGGCGGCGGCTCGTGAGGCTTTCCGGCTCGCTCGTGTGGCCACTGGAGAGGAGCAGCAAGAAGCGATCTTCGTTCTCTGCGACGGCGATCTCGGGGAGTCCGCGCTCGGGCTGCGCGAGCTCGCGGACGCCGTGCGACGCGGCGAGACGGACATGGCAGTCGCGGTCTTCGCCACGCGCGTCGGAGGGGGGGTCGGCCTCGCGGTAGCCTTCGCGCGCTGGGCGATCCGCCGGCGGTGCGGCCTCGAGCTGCGCGCGCCGATCTCTGGGCAGCGGGCGTTGCGCGCCGGCGTCATCGCGGACGTCTTGCCGTTCGCGGCCGGCTTCGGCATGGAGATCGGGATGACGATCGATGCCGCACGCGCCGGGCATCGCGTCAGCGAGATCGAGCTCGACCTCTCCCATCGTGCCACCGGCCGGACGTTCGCCGGCTTCGCGCATCGCGGGCGTCAGCTGATCGATTTCGTGCGGGTGTACTTCGCGCGACGATAGGCTCGCGCCGAGATGATCCTTGCGATCGATCAGGGCACGACCGGCACGACCTGCTTCGTGTTCGACGAACAGGCCGAGCCGATCGGGCGCGCCCACCGCGAGTTCACTCAACACTTCCCGGAGCCCGGCTGGGTCGAGCACGACCCGCGCGAGATCTGGACAGTCACGCAGGCGCTCGCGGGCGAGGCGCTGCGCGATGCCGGGGTGAGGCCAGGCGAGCTTGCCGCGGTGGGGATCGCCAACCAGCGCGAGACCGTATGCGTCTGGGACCCCGCCACGGGAGAGCCGCTGCACAACGCGATCATCTGGCAGGATCGCCGCACGTCCGCACGCTGCGAGGAGTTACGCGCGGCCGGGCACGAGCCGCTCGTGCGCGAGCGCACGGGCCTGGTGCTCGATCCTTACTTCTCGGCCACAAAGATCGCCTGGCTGCTCGAGCACGTCCCCGGTCTGCGCGAGCGGGCACAGGATGGGCGGGCCGTGTTCGGGACGATTGACTCGTGGCTGATCTTCAAGCTCACCGGCGAGCACCTCACGGACGCTTCCAACGCCTCACGCACGCTCCTCTACGACATCGGCGCCGGACGCTGGGATCCGGAGCTGCTCGAGCTGTTCGGTGTGCCCGCTCAGGCGCTGGCAGAGGTGCGCCCGAGCGCGGGGATTCTTGGCGAGACCCGGTCCGCCGCGCTGCACGGTCACGCCGTCCCGGTGGCCGGCGTCGCCGGCGACCAGCAGGCTGCTCTCTTCGGCCAAGCCTGCGTCGATCCGGGCATGGCCAAGACCACCTTCGGGACCGGCTCCTTCGTGTTGCTCCATGCGGGCTTCACTGTGCCCGAGCCGGGACCGGGATTACTTGCGACGGTCGCCTCGGAGATCGGCCAGGGCCGGGCCTATGCGCTGGAGGCATCGATTTTTGTCACGGGCGCGGCGGTGCAGTGGCTGCGTGACGAGCTCCAGATCATCGAGCGTGCCGAGGACACCGCGGCGTTGGCGGGATCGCTTGACGGCAACGACGGCGTGTATTTCGTGCCGGCGCTCACCGGTCTCGGCTCGCCCCACTGGGATCCCGACGCACGCGGCACGATCGTTGGGCTCACGCGAGGCACCGGCCGCACCCATCTGGCGCGCGCGACACTCGAGGCGATCGCCTACCAAACACTCGATGCCGTGCGCGCGATGGAGGCTGCTTCCGCGCAGCCGCTCAGCGAGCTGCGCGCCGACGGTGGGGCGAGCGCAAACGACTGGCTGATGCAGTTCCAGGCCGACGTGCTCGGCTCACCGGTCGTGTTGGGCGAAACCGCTGAGAGCACCGCGCTTGGCGCGGCGTACCTGGCGGGGGTGGGCGTCGGTCTGTGGACGATCTCCGACGTGCGCGACTCCTGGCGGGAGCGCAGGCGCTATGAGCCACGGATGGGCGAGGACGAGCGCGCAGGTCTGCTGGCGGGCTGGGCGGACGCGCTCGCACGCGCGCGTAACTTTCCCGAGTCGGCGAGGTAAAGCGCTCAGATGAGCGATCTAGCGCCGATGCGCGAGCAGATCTACGCAGACCCTCGGCCGAAGGAGCACTTCGACCGCTTCCACGAGCGCTCGCGCACGCGTGAACCTGACTGGGCGTATGAGCTGACGCGGGTGATCACCTCGCTGTACGCCTACACGTTCCTGCGCGTACGCTCGATCTCCTCTGAGAAGGTGCCCGGCAGCGGCGCGGTGATCCTCGCGCCCAACCACTTCTCGTTCATGGACCACTTCCTGATGGGCTGCTACATCCGCCGCAAGGTTCGCTTCATGGCGAAGTCGCAACTGTTCAAACCGGGACTGATGCAGTTCATCTACACCCACGGTGGTGTCTTTCCGGTTCGTCGCGGGGCCCGCGACGAAGAGGTCTTCATCACCGCCGAGACGATCCTCGCTCGGGGTGGAGCGATCACGATGTACTGCGAGGGAGGGCGCTCGCGCACGGGCAAAGTGGCCGAGCAGGCCAAGCGCGGCATCGGCCGCCTGGCGCTCGAGACGGGCGCGCCGGTGGTGCCGATCGCGATTCACGGCTCCTCGCGCATTCGCAACTGGAAGCGCCTGCAGTTTCCCAAGACCACCGTGCAGTACGGCGATCCGATGCGCTGGGAGCGGATCGAGCATCCCACCCGCGAGCAGCAGCAGGCCGTGGCTGACGAGGTCCTCCTGCAGATCCGAGGACTGTACGCCGGCCTCGAGGAACACGGGCGCAAGGGTGTGCTCCAGCGTGTGCGCGAGCAGCGTCGGGCTGAGCGCGTCACGCGGATCGCCGTGCCGTAGCCGTGCTTGCCGCCGAGGTGCTACGCCCTGGCCTACTGGAGGGAACCTCTGTCCTGGTAGCAGGCACAACAGAGCCGGTCGCTCCACTTGGGGTTGCGGTGAGCGAGGCATGCACGGAGTTGGGGGCCCACGTACAGATGTGCGCCCCTGTCGCTGCCGAGGAGGCGATCGTCGATGAGCTGGTCATCGCCGCCGTCGCTGAGTGTGGAAGCCTGGACCTGTTGGTGGTCGACGGCGCAGGACTTTTTACGCACGGGATAGCGGACATCGGAGACGCTCGTGCGGCGCTGCGCATCTGCCTCGACGCCACTTGGAACGTGACTCGCGCGGTCGTCAACCTTGCCTTCCTGGGGGCCGAGCCGAGTTCGTCGGACCGGCCTGGGTCGGGTTCGCCCACTCGCCGGATCGTTTACCTGGCTCCGGCTTCCGACGCGGGCGAACACGCCGGCGCCGCACGCGCGGGCCTCGAGAACCTCGCTCGCACGCTCTCCATCGAGTGGGCGCGTCACGGGATCACGCTGGTCACGATCGCCCCCGGTGAGGTAACCGCCGCGGGCGAGGTGGCCGCCCTGACGGCCTACATCGCCTCGCCTGCGGGGGCTTACTTCTCGGGCTGTTTACTGGACCTGGGGGGCGGCTAACGGGAAGCCGGCACAGAGCCCGCGGGCTCCGTGCCGGTGAGGCTTCGCCTAGCCGGACATCCCGCCGAACAGGCCGCCGGTGATGTGCAGCGTCTGCCCGTGCACGTAGTTCGACCATGGTGAGCACAGGAAGAAGATGCCGCCGGCAGCCTCCTCGGGCGTGGCGGGACGGCCGAGCGGGATCAGCATGGAGGCCATGCCGCGCATCTGCTCGGGGATGCCGAGCTGGATCTTCTCGCCGTCCTTTTCCATGACGTTCTCGTCGACCTTCGCCTGGGTCAGGCGCGTGTCGATGAAGCCGAAGGCGACCGCGTTGACGTTGACCTTGAACTGGCCCCACTCCTTGGCGACGGTTTTCGTCAGGCCGACGACCGCGGCCTTGCCGGCGGAGTAGTTGGCCTGGCCGGGGTTGCCGAACGTACCGGAGGTCGAGGAGACGTTGACGATCTTGCGGAACACCTCCTTGCCTTCCTCGCGCTCCTGCTTGGCGGGCTCGCGCAGGTGCGGCGCCGCCGCGCGGATCACGCGGAAGGGCACGACGGTGTGGATGTCGAGCATCGCCTGAAAGTGCTCGTCGGTCATCTTGTGGATCGGCGCGTCGAGCGTGTAGCCGGCGTTGTTGACGATGATGTCGATCTTCCCGAACGAGTCGACCGCCTTCGCCACCAGCTGCTCCGGCGTGTCTGCCTTGGTCAGGTCTCCGGCGAACACCGCCGTCTCACCTTGGATCTCTCCGGCCGCCTGCTCGGCGACGTCACCGTCGAGGTCGTTGATCAGAACCTGGGCTCCCTGCGAGGCGAGCAGTTCAGCCGTTGCGCGTCCGATGCCGCGGGCTGAGCCCGTCACGATCGCCGACTTGCCGTCGAGTACTCCCATAACCGTTGCGTCTCCTTGTCGTGGTCAGTGACCGGAGATTATCTCTGTTAGTCGCTGCCGGCGTGAAGGCCGGCGGGTCGTCTCACCGGTCAGCCGCGGCTCTTCATCCTCTTCCACTCAGCCTTGTGGGCGCGCTTTGCGGCCTGGTAGTCGACCAGCGCCCGCGGCGAGTCGACGTCCCCGAGCGTGGGGTGCGGCGGCACGAGCTCCTTGGCTGCCTTTACGCCGAAGCGCTTGGCGAGCACCGCGCTGAGCGCCTTGACCTTCATCTCGCCGAAGCCCGGCAATGCCTCCAGGTTGGCACGGAGCTCGCTGGCGTCGGCGGCGTCCGTCCAGACCCGCGCGGCCTCGCCGTCATAGCACTCGCGCACGTGCACAGCCAGCTCGTGCACGCGCTGGGCCATCGAGCCGGGAAAGCGGTGGATCGCCGGTTTCTCGCGGAACAGCGGCTCGAGGTCAGCCTCGGCCAGCGTGGCGGCGTCGATCGCGCCGAGTCGCTCCCGCAGCGCGAGCGGCCCGGCGAAGGCCTTCTGCACGGAGACCTGTTGGTCGAGTGCGAACCCAATCAGCAGTGCCATCGGGTCGGCGGCGATCAGTGCGTTGGCCTCGTCGGACTCGGTGAAGTACAGGCGGTCAGGCACCCCTCGATCCTAGCCAGCTCTGAGGTTTCACCCGGTGATGATGACCCCGAAGTCCTGTGTGTAGATTCCGCCGGGCTGGCCCTGGCTGAGCGAAGCGGGGACATGGGGCGAGACGCCGATCGCGGTGTCGCGGAAACGGGCGTCGAGGATATTCGCGCGATGCCCCGGCGAGGCCATCCAGGCGGCGACGATCGCGCGGGGCGTTCCCAGGTCGAAGGTGCCCCAGCCGATGTTCTCGCCGACTTCATAGCCGACCTGGGTGCTGTAGATGTAGCCGCAGGAGGTGATGCGGCTGAGCGGGGTGTCGCCCTGTGGCCCGTCGTGTTCGAAGTAGTCGTCCAAGGCCATGCTCTCGGTGTGCGCCTGGGCGGCCTGCTGCAGGTCTGCATTGGGCGCCAGCGCGGCCTCGCCGTGGTCCGCCCGTTCCTGGTTGATCAGGCAGAGCGTGGCGGCGCGGATCACTTCGATATTTTCCTGCGTCGGTTGCAGGTTGGCGCCCGTGCAAGAGCCCGCGTCGGCCGGTTTGACGGTGCTCGAGACGTGCCGCTTGGCGTGATGGCCGGTTTGCTTGCCTCCCTTGAAGTGGTGGGAGCCTCCGTGCTGGCTGCCCCCGTGCTGGCCGCCCGTGGAGTTTTGCTTGCTGGGGCCTCGCTTAGCGCAGCTCGTGGGGTGGTGCTTGTGGCGGAGGTGGCCACGGCTTGCATGAAAGCTGCTCTTCTTGGCGCAGCGGACGGCGTGGTGAGTACGCCGACGATCCGCCCGGTGGGCCTTGTGATGGGCGGGCGTGGTTTGGGCGTTCGCGGTGCCGGCTACAGCCGCGGCACATAGGCACACGACGAGCGCGAGCGCGCCGAGCATGGAACGGAGGCGAGGCACCTTGCCTGCATCGGTTGCGACCCGAGCAAACCTGAGCCCCGGTGCTCAGGTTTAGACAACTATGCAAACCGTTTCCCAGCCTTGTCAGGGGGCAAGAACGCGCCCGAGGGTCCGGCGTGTCGCTACAGCGCCAGCACTCGCCCGAGGATCTCGCGCATGATCTCGTCGCTACCACCGCCGATCGGGCCCAACCGCGAGTCACGGACGGCGCGCTCGACCCAGTACTCCTTCATGTAGCCGGCGCCGCCGTGGATCTGCAGGCACTCGTCCATCAGCTCGAACGAGGCTCGTTGGGTCAGCAGCTTGGCCATCGTGACCTCCTTCAGCGGTTCCTCGCCGGCGACGAAGCGGCGTAACGCGTCGTAGGTGACGCAGCGGCAGGTGTAGACGGAGGTGGCCATGTCGGCGAGCTTGTGGCGGATCGCCTGGTGCTTTGACAGCGGCCGTCCGAAGGCCTGGCGCTCACGCGCAAACTGGGCGGTGCGCTCCCACGCGAGTCCCATCGCGCCGACTGCCCCGAGCGCCATCGCCAGGCGCTCCCATTGGAAGTTGGCCATGATCTGCTTGAAGCCCTCGTGCTCGGTGCCGAGCAGGTTCTCGCTCGGCACAAACACGTCCTCGAAGGAGATCGTGGCGGTGTCAGAGGCGTGCCAGCCGAGCTTCTCGAGCTTGGCTGAGGTCACGCCCTCCTGGCGGTCGATGATCAGGAAGGAGATGCCGTGGTGGCGGGCGGGCGGGGTCGTTTCCTTGGTCTTGACGGCGGTCACGATGAAGTGAGCGCGCACGCCGTTGGTGATGTAGGTCTTCTCGCCGTTTACCAGCCACCCGCTATCGACCGGGGTGGCGCGCGTGCGCAACGCGGCGACATCCGAGCCCGCCTCGGGCTCGGTGATCCCCAGCGCGCCGATCCGCTCGCCTGCAATCGCCGGCACGAGGTAGCGCTGCTTCTGCTCCTCGGTCCCGAACTTCCAGATCGGTGGGGTGGCGATGTTGATGTGCGCGCCGATCCCTGCCGCGGTGCCGCCCGAGCCGGTCCGCGCGAGCTCCTCGACGAGCACGGCCTCGTGCAGGTAGTCGCCTCCCTGGCCGCCATATGACTCGGGGTACTTCAGCCCGAGGAGTCCCTGGGCGGCCAGCTTGGGAAAGACCTCATCGGGAAACCAGCGCTCGTCCTCCCACTGCTGCGCGTAGGGGGTGAGCTCGCGCTCGATGAAGCCGCGGGCGGACTGTCGCAGCTCGTCGTGCTCCTCTGTGAACGGCGGCGTGAGCGGCAAGGATCAAAGCCCGTAGGAGCGCCCGATCACGTCGAGCATGATCTCGTCGGTGCCGGCGCCGATGCGGTTCAGGCGTGCGTCGCGCCAGACGCGCTCGACGCCGTACTCGCGCATGTAGCCCGCGCCGCCGTGGATCTGGATGCATTCGTCGGCGACTTCGCAGAGCACGCGCGAGGCGTGCAGCTTGGACATCGAGATCTCGCGCACGGGGTACTCGCCGTTGTTGAAGCGCCAGGCGGTGATGTAGGTCATCTGCCGCGCCGACTCGATTTTGGTGGCCATCTCGGCGAACTTGTGGCGGATCACCTGGAACTTGCCGATTTCCCGCCCAAATGCCTTGCGCTCATGGGCGTACTGCAGTGTCCGTTCGAAGCACTTCTGGGCGCCCGCCACCATGCCGGCGGCGCCGATCAGGCGCTCGCCCTGGAGCTCCCACATGATGTGGTAGAAGCCCTTGCCGACCTGGCCGAGTACTGCCGAGGCGGGCACGCGCACGTCCTGGAAGGCCAGCAGCGCCGTGTCGGAGGCATGCATTCCAAGCTTCTCGAGTTTCTTCTCACGAATCACGCCCGGAGCGTCCATCGGCACGAGGAACAGCGTGAAGCCGTCGTAGCCGGCCTCGATGTCGGTCTTCGTCACGAGCACGATCACATCGGCGCGGTGGCCGTTTGTGATGTACGTCTTGGAGCCGTTGATGATGTAGTCATCGCCGTCT
>Ga0182024_10016669_pt1 | contig 13903 bp, 9 predicted proteins | sample P32metaG_FD_120480 | JGI IMG/M metagenome (GOLD analysis project Ga0182024, IMG submission 120480) | Permafrost microbial communities from Stordalen Mire, Sweden - P3-2 metaG (Illumina Assembly) | ecosystem: Environmental > Terrestrial > Soil > Wetlands > Permafrost | place: Sweden: Stordalen... | reverse complement strand
GCAACAATTTGCTTGCCATGGCAGGTGTCCTCCGTGCTTAGTGTGCAATGGGCAAACACAAAAGGACATCATCCTGATCCAACTCTAACCGTCAACGCAATCCCAGTTCTGTCCCCAGGCTCTAAGACTGTAAGGCTATAGTTCTCAGTCGCAACACCGACGTAGATAGTCCTGGATTCGACATCGCAGTAAGCCGCAGAAAGTATCCGCCTACCATAATCGTTGCCCCGCCACTTATGAAGTTTTGATGCCGACTCCATCACCCAGCCAATTGTTGTATCAACTGATGAGCAGCACCTTTGCCCCTTTTATTGGTCCGTGTTTCAATTCACAGAGGGCCCGGTTTGCCTCTTCAAGCCGATACGTAGTGACTTCCGGACGTAGCGGAACTTCGGCCGCCAAGGGCAAAAACTCTCGAATATCGTACTGCGTGACGTTGGCCACCGTTTTGATTTCTCGCTCCATCCAAAGGTGATCACGGTAGCTCAGCTGAAGGAGACAGTCCTTATCGGTGTCCTCTTTTCGGATGGCGTTGATCACCAGGCGCCCCCCGGGAAGGAGATTTGCCAACGCTTCCACGACGGGCTTCCAGACGGGCGTCGTGTCAATGATTGCATGCAGCAGTTGGGGCGAACGCTCGACGGTATCGCCCGCCCAAACGGCGCCAAGTTGCAGCGCAAAATCGCGTGCCCCACGGTCTCGGGCGAAGACATATACTTGCGAATTTGGGAATCGTTGGCGAGCTAATTGAAGCACAAGATGTGCCGATCCGCCGAAACCCGTTAATCCGAGGCGCTGACCATCCCGAAGACTGGTGAGTTTCAACGCTCGATAACCGACGGCGCCGGCGCACAACAGCGGGGCAGCTTCGGCGTCCGTAAACGCCGCGGGAATTGGATACGCGTAGTCTTCCGGGACCGTCATAAATTCGGCATAGCCGCCGTTGATGTCGCGTCCGGTAGCGCGAAAGGAGGTGCTGAGATTTTCGTCTAATTCGCCGGTCGACGAGTGGATCCAGCCAACGCCGACGCGTTCGCCCTTGTTCCGTTTCGTCGCCCCTTTGCCAACCTGTTCAATATAACCGATGACTTCATGCCCCAATATTACGGGCAATCTCGGCGGCCGGGTGCGTCCTTCGATTTCGTCGAGTTCGGTGTGACAAACGCCGCAGGCTACAACTCGGATTAGCACCTCCCCGACGTAAGGTTCGGGAACAGGAAAGTCCACCAATTCCAGCGGAGTGCCCATTTCCTTGAGCGAACCAATCTTTGTGAGCACCATTGCACGCATGAAATCCTCCGTTAGTCAAGGTAAGCCGAATTGCTTGGCGACGAACTGAATAGGAGCCACCTGACCGAATTTCGACGTCGATTTGAGCAAGGACAGTACTGCGTCCGATATTGCTCGATCAGTTTAGATCGGTGCCTGTGCGGCCCGCTATGTCCTCCACTCAATATTCTGAACTATAAACGCGATCGCCACTTTAATGCCCAGGGAAGGTCATTGCCCGTGCTCTTGTGCTTTCGATACAATGCAATTCCAACGGTGGTTATGGGAATTGTCGATCTAGGAGTATTCCTGTCGAGTTCGAACAGGCTGGAACGGACGATTCTGAATGCTTTGTTTCCGGCCAGCGGGCGGTGAAACCACAATCGAGCCACGTTTTCGAAGAACGATCACATGGAGAAAAATGAACAGGCCGGTTTCGAGTTGAAATTGCTGGAGCTGCGTAAACGGCTGCGGCGAGAAGTCGATTCGACCGAAGAGGCGCTGCGCGAGGACGTGGACAAGCCGGGCGAGATCTCGAACCTACCCACGCACCCGGCCGATCAGGACGTCGAGGGATTGGACAGTGAGATTGCGATTGCTCAGAATGAAGCGTTGCTGCTCGAACAGGTCGTAGCGGCGCTTGAGCGAATCGGGGCAGGAACGTACGGCATTTGCCAGCAGTGTGGACGCGCGATTGGTGCGCAGCGCCTGCACGCGATTCCTTATGCGTCCCGTTGCATCGATTGCGCCCGCGACCAGCAGGACGAGACCGAAAAACCAGTGCGCGGCGAACCGCGACGCTTCCGGTGAACTCGCGATTAGCCGTTCGTGGGGCGCCGCGCGTAGTTGGTTTATTTTATCGCCGATGGCATCATGACGGCGCTGGAAGTCGCTTCGCTCGATCTGCAGAATGTTGATCTGGTAACGCTGTCGGCGTGCGAAACAGGGTTGGGTCAGTCGACGGGCGGCGAAGGAATGCTCGGTCTGCAACGGGCGTTCCAAGTGGCTGGGGCTAAAACCACAATCAGCTCACTGTGGAGCGTCGATGATGCTGCCACACAAACGATGATGATTGAGTTCTATTCGCAGCTGTGGGACAAAGAGCATTCCCTGGGCAAACTGGAAGCATTGCGCCAAGCGCAGCTGGAAATGCTTCACCATTACGATCCCCGGGCTAAAAAACTGGTCGATCGTGGTCGCGGTTTAGAACTGGATGAGGCGCCGATGGAAACCAACGGACGCCTTTCGCCCAAGTACTGGGCTGCCTTTGAACTCAGCGGCGGCTGGCGATAGGACGAGAAAGCGCTCGGAGCTACGTCGCGTCCATATAATATGCCAGCCAAGCCGGCGAAAAGTGAGCGTGCCACTGCCGACAATCGTGATCGGCCAATCTGCGGGCCCACGCGGGGCTCCACGACCAATTAATCTCGCCGGCTGTAGGGCCCGCCGCCTTCGCCGCGATGACGCAGCGAAGGGCCGCAGGTCGCAGGGCCGAAAGTAGCGGCTAGCGGTCGAAGAGGAGCAAATCATTGCATTTCCCAGCGCCGAGGGGGATAATGCCCGCACTGTTCGGCTCTTAGACCTCTGGACGGCTTCTGCCGTCGCCCCGGTCACTGCCGCCAGGACCGTTTGGTTTCTGGTTGGTGCTTCTGTGGTGATCGGTTTCCATCGGTGAGATTCTCCCGCTGGGACGGCGGAAGAGGCGTGGTCCTGTATCCGCATTCTTCGAACGCAGCTGCGCTACGGCCACTGGCCAGCAGGGTACCCCGTCCCTCCTCAGGTAAGGAAACATTTATGATCCGCTCCATGACTTGGTTTGGCTTGGGAATTATCGTGGCGCTGGCGGGGTTGTGGCCCATTCGCTTGGCTTCGGCCCAAGATAACTGGAACGATGGCACTGGCAATTGGAGTGTACCCGTCAACTGGAGCGCCGGCGTGCCTGGCAGCGGGGCCATAGTCAACATCGATGATTCCGACGGCATCAGCCGCACGATCACGTACGACTACACTGGGACGGCTGTCACTCTGTATGAATTGACAATCGATCTCACCGGAGGCAGCGGTTCGGCCACGAATACGCTCGCTATTCCGGGCAACAATCTCACCGTCAACGACGGTGAATTAGTCGGTTTCTATGGCGGAGGAAGTATTTCCCAGACCGGTGGCATCAACGACACGAACGGACTCCTACTCGGCTCTGCTGTCGATTCGACGGGCACGTACACCCTACACAACGGTTCGCTAACTGTCTCGTATGAAGAATCCGTCGGCGCTTCTGGCACGGGATACTTCAACCAGAACGGCGGCACGAATACGGTCGGTGTCTTTCTTAAGGTCGGCGATCAATCCGGTTCAACCGGTACTTATACTCTCAGCGGAACCGGTTCTCTGAATACCAACGGCAGTAGTAGCGACGAATATGTTGGTTTCATCGGCACGGGACACTTCAACCAGATGGGCGGCACGAATACGGTCGGTGGCTATCTTAGCGTCGGCGATGAAAGCGGCTCAACCGGCACCTACACGCTCAGCGGCGGCTCCGTTAGCGCCGCCAACATTTATGTGGGGGGCGATCCGTCTGTTGTTGCACGCGGTCAAGGAACCCTGACGATCAGCGAGACTGGATCACTTACCACCCCGGGAGCGTTGGTAGTGTACAACGCCGCCGGCAACGCATTGAATTTAATAAGTGGTGGAACCATCAACACCGGCTCTTTGAATTTGTCGGGGAATCCCTCGCTCTTCAACTGGACTACGGGCACGCTCAACCTGACCAACAGTGATTTGCTGGTGGGTCCGACCGGACTGCTGGGGGCATCGCTGAATCTGGGAGCGGGCAAAGCCCTGGGCATCAGTGGTACCATCACCAACAATGGAACCATCAACCTGACCGGCGGTACCCTCACCACGGGCTCATTCACCCGATCTGGTAATCTTGGATTGTTTAACTGGACCGCAGGTACGCTCAATGTGACCAATGGCAGTGTGGAGATCGACAATAGCGCAAACGCCAACCTGGCTACTTCGCTCATGTTCGGCGCGGGCCAGTCGCTATCGGTCAGCGGTGTGGAAACCATCGGCGGCAGCGGCACCGGCTCGCTCACTCAATCCGGCGGCAGCAACACCATCAATGGCGCCGATGCCCTGACGCTCGGCGGCGCCAACGGGTCCACAGGTACGTACACGCTCAGCGGCGGCACGCTCAGTAGCTTTGGCTTCGAATACGTCGGCTTCGACGGCACGGGCAACTTTAACCATTCCGGCGGCACTAACGAGATCAATTTCGGCTATTCGCTCTATGTCGGTTACGGCGCCGATTCCAACGGCACCTATACCCTGAGTGGCAGCGGTTCTCTAATCACCACCGGCAACGAATACGTCGGCGCTGCCGGAATCGGAAACTTCAACCAATCAAGCGGCAGCAACTCGATGAGCGAGGGAGGAATTCTGTGCGTCGGCCAACAGGCCGGGTCGAGCGGCTCGTATTCGCTCAGTGGCGGCACGCTGAGCGCCGCCAACATTTACGTCGGCGGCTCGGATGCCGGTCCCGGCGGCACGGGTGTATTGACCGTCAGCGGCAGTGGATACCTCAACTCTACTGCGGCTACGATCACGGTTTACAACACCGCCGGCAGCGGCTTGAACGTCAACGGCGGAACAGTGAACGCTGCTGCACTCAATCTGATTGGCACGTACACGCAAACCGCCGGCAGCGCCACTTATGGGCACATCACCGGCGGTGGTCAAATGGCCGTCTCGGGCGGACAGGTTATTCTGACCGACGATACCAGCGGCCATTTGGCCAGTGTTAACGTCAGCGGCACGACCACATTGGGCTTTGACATTGGCTACACGAGTTCCAGCCAGATTGTGGCCGGTACAGCGACCTTCAATGCCGCGCCAACGATCGCCTTCACGCTGAGTGGCTATCCCGAGGGGGGCACGGTCTTCACACTGCTATCAGCCACCCACCTGAACGACAATGGGAACCTCGGTAGCCTGCCCACTCAGGCGGTGGTCATCGGGCGCGACACTCTTACGCCATCGCTTACTGGCGGCAGCGGCGCAGCCGGCGCGATCATCGTCACCATTACCGGCGGACCGGCGAACTTGATTTGGATTGGCAACAATAACATTGGGCCAGATACGGGGGGAGCCTGGGATACCCAGACGACCCGCAACTGGAAGAACCACAGCAACGAAGCGCTCACTCCCGATCTGTTCTACGCCGGCGACCACGTCACTTTCGACGATACGGCAGCCAACTTCGTGGTGGATCTGAACAGTGGCGACGTGATAGCTAACTCGGTCATCTTCAATAACTCGCTCCACGCTTATACGGTTAACGGAGTCAATGGCATCGCCGGCGCTACCGGTGTAACGTTTGCAGGATCCAACTCTGTTACCCTGAACACTTACAACAGCTACACCGGCACGACCACGATCAGCGGCGGCGGGTTGGTTTCGATTGCCGGCAGCATCGCCAGCCCGACGATTAATGTGACCCACGGCACCTTGCAACTGGCTGCTGACTACGCGCTGAGCGGAACCCCGGTCGTCACGTTGGGCAACGGTACCACCACGGGCACGCTCGATCTGGGCGGCTTCATGAACACGGTGGGTGGTCTATCTGGCGGGGCCGGTAATCTGGTGACCAATACCAGTTCAGGTTCGGCCACGCTTAACTTCGCCGGCAGCTCCAGCACGTTCGGCGGTGTCATTCAGGACGGTAACTCCGGCGGACAGGTAGCGCTGAACATTACTAGCGGTTCGCTGACTCTCTCGGGCACCAACACCTACAGCGGCGGCACGACGGTTAGCGGCGGCACGCTGGCGGTGAACGGTTCCATCCTGGGCGACGTGATGGTGAACGGTGGCGGTACACTGGCAGGCCATGGAACTGTAGGAGGTATGCTGAGCGTCGCCTCCGGCGGCTTTCTGTCACCGGGCAATGGCCCAACTGGCACAGGTACGATCACGCTGGGAGCGTTGACACTATACAGTGGCTCTCAAACCAACATCAAATTGGCGGGCACCACGCCGGGCAGCCAGTACGATCAAGTGCAGGTCACCGGGTCGGCCTCGCTGGCCGGCACATTAGCGGTAACGTTGATCGGCGGCTTCACGCCGCAAGCCGGCGAAACATTCGACATCCTCACCGGCAGCACGCCGTCGGGAAACTTCGACACACTCGAGCTTCCCAGTTTGACCGGCGCGCTAACTTGGGATACTTCACAGCTTTACACCAGCGGCGAACTGTCGGTTGGCGAAACGTTTCTGTTGGGCGATTTTAATCGGGATGGACATGTGGATGCTTCCGACATTTTGGCGATGGAGCAGGCGCTGACCAATTTGAACGGCTATGAAGCCGCCAAGGGTCTAACCAATGCTCAACTGCTTGCCATTGGTGACATCAACAACGATGGCGTGGTCAACACCGCTGATCTGCAGGCGCTCTTGGATTTGCTGAATAGCGGCGGCGGATCATCGACCGCAGTGCCGGAACCGGCTTCGCTGGTGTTGCTGGCCGCCGGTAGCTTGATGCTAATGTTGCTTCGTGGTCGGTCGCTTTTCGCCAGCACTGCACACGATCGCGAGAACAGCCACTCTGCGTGAACTCGGTAGACCGCGTGTCGGACAAGCTGTTGATGGGAGGTTCCAGCGCAGCGATCACGCCTCCATCGCAACTCAGCGGTCGGACCCTCACAGGTCCAATAGCTACTGTTCTCCGTTAAATATGCCACCGAAACCGGCGAAAAGTGAGCACGCCACTGCCGACACCCATGATCGGCCAATCTGCGGGCCCATGTGCGGCGGCACGATCAATCAAACCATTGGCCGTACCGCCTGACGCCGCTGTATCACCTCTCGAACGCGCCGTCCGCCGCCCTGATATGCCTTGCGACAAAAGACCCATGCGCGCGGCAACCGAGGGCAACCGAGAGGAAATCATTCACCGGCGGCGCGATTGGCGGGGCTTCGGGCCGCATCGTGTGCAGTTTTGAGGCTATTCCTTAGCGATTCGCGCTATGCCGCCGCAGATAAACGACTCCCAAGAGTGCCGCGCCCAAGAGCGAAAGGGTACTGGGCTCGGGTACCGCGTATGCGTCATTGACGATGCCTGCCTCCGCGGAGTTGAGGGTGTAACCACCTGGCAGCGTCGCGGCGGTCGGCTGGAACGAGAGAGAATAATTGGCTACCGCTGCACCGGTAAAGTTCGGTTCCTCCCCTTCCGTGCCTGAGATTTCGGCTTCCCAACTGCTGCCGACGGTGAGTTCGGCGGAGAACGTAATGGGGGTGTTGACCGGAACCGTTAAGGGGCCGAGCGTGAACAAGTATTGTCCGGTCCCCCCATATGAGTTCAAAAGCCCGAAGTTCGTATCGGATTCCCCTTGTTGCGCGCCAACACCAGACGATGCGGCAACGGCGCTAAACGATCCCTGATAATTGCCTCCAAGGATGCCAAGCTGGAGTGAAACATTGGAGGTTGATTGGGAATTCCCTCCGTAATTTCCCGGCCCAGGATTGTTCAAGGTGTTCGCCACCGAGTAGTTTCCGTTGAGCGCCAGGTTGAGAATCAAAGAAACGCCAGCGGGGTTCGACGGTCCACTGACGACTAGGTCGTTATAGCTGAAGCTCGCGTAGCCGCCGGCGGCCCAGTAGGGGCCAGGTATGCCGTAATTCGCGGAGGCGACGGTTGTGTTGCCCTGGGCCTGGACGATCCCCTGGTTCGCACTGTCCGCGCCGTACTCCAACAGCGTCCCATAAGGCGGGCCGTCCCCGCTAATCCCCGAGAGGCTGACGGAATTCGCGACGGGAGTAGGCGATGGTCCCTCCGGATTGCTTGGGAGGTTGATTGCCGAAGATGACACGTAGTACGACGCCTGGCCCAAAGCCGGCAGAGGGAGGACGACGAACGTCCCGCAGAGAATAACGACCGAAGCGGCTTGACCTAGAAATCTTACATTCGACCGTGTGTGCACAAAGCGAAGTCGAGACATTGCAGCCTCCAAATAAAGACCGCGAGCTTTGTTCGCCTCAACTCTGCTGGCGGATTATACCCCCTGAAAGCGGTTACCGCAAGCATTTTGCAAGGGCGTAGAGCTTCGACACGATTGGATGAACTTTAACCCGACATTTCCCATATGGACTGCGCCTGAAGCCGATCCAGTCTTGCAATCGCCATGATTGTAACAACGCGCCCCCCCACGGCTAGCGCCCAGTGAATTTTTCTTCATTATTTTCGCCCCCGGCTCCCGTTTCTGAGTTCCCACGGCCGGAGCCATGCTCCACAAGGTGCTTTTTCAGGGCTTCGGCACCGGCCGCGTGCGGACTTTTCCCTGAGTCCAAAGGCTTTTCCGAACGCCGCGGCTTTCTACGCAGGTATCCGACCGACAACCGGCGGCAGCATCGCCAACCGCGCGATGCGGTGGAGAATTGCCGCGAACAAGTTCCGCGTCACGCCACCTCGGCCAGTTGGAATGTCACGTACTTGGCGTGTCGCGTCACCTTGGCCCCAATCTTGATCAGCTTTTCCCGCAGTGTCGTCAGCGACCAGTGACGGACCGGTTTCGGCAAGGCCAGCCGACGCAAGAAGATGCCCAGGTTGTAGGCCTGGTGTCGGACATTCTCGCGAAGGGAGGTTCCAGCACAGCGATCGCGCCTCCTTTGCAACTCAGGGATCCGATCCTCACAGGTCCAATAGCTATGGGCGTTCCCATATAATTTGCCACGAAATCGGCTAGATTTTAGGACGCAGCCGGCACACCCAATCGCGAGCGACAACAAGCATCAAGGGACAATTTTTTAGCTATTGGCGATTGTGAACGCTGTCGATCGTTCGTCAGTATTACATTCGGCTCGGGGACCGAGACCGGGTCCGAGGCGGTACAAGACTCGAACAAACGAGGGATTTGTCGAGAAAACGCGAAGTCGCGAAGCAAGCGCCACACGACACCTGCGGATGAGTTTGCCGAGCTTGCCAAAATCGTCGCCGCGTGGCCCGTTCTGCCTGAGTCGATCCGCCGGGCGATAGTCGCCCTGGTCGATGCGGCGGGCTGAGCCGCACAAGTCTGGCTTACCAGTCTGGGATAGGAATCGTGCGGCGCCTCAATTAAATTCTAATCTATGGCACCGAAGCGCTCAGAAGGCGATATTGATCGGGATGCGTGTCTTGAAATAATTGGCAGTTGTGCATCGACCACTTCCGTAAGGCATCACGCAGCGTTACGCAGTTGTTCGATCAGATTCTTGCACCCAGCGGATTACGATCCACACAGTTGACGATTCTTCTGGCGGCCCACGTTTTGGGTCCCTGCGGCTTGGGTCGATTGGCTCGCGAATTGGTGATGGATCGGTCCACGGTCACACGCAACATTCAACCCTTGGTGACGCAAGGATTTCTAAAGGTTATTGGAAAAACTGGACGCACTGGTAAAACTATCGTCATGACCAAGGAAGGTAGTAAAGCGATGCTCAGCGCCATTCCGTATTGGCAAGAAGCGCAATCGCAATTATTAGGTAGGTTGGGGCAAGAGCGCTGGGAGCGTGTGTTGATCGCCCTATTCGACGTCGTCAGTGCCACGCAGGCAACTGGATAAATCCTGGGGAGTCCTCGAGCCAAGCACTTTTGTGCTGGCCGTCTTGGCTGCCTTGATGGTGGGCGTATTTCGGCGAGTTAGTTGATCCGCCGGGCGATAGTCGCTTTGGTCGAAGCGGCACGGTAGGCATCACGACTGGGGCGGCCCGCCGAAGGGGCGATAGTCCATATGCGATGTCACCAAAGTTTGGCAAGCGCGAAGGTGTCGTTAGATAGGCTTTATTTGATGGCTACCCCCTGACAGCCGCCTATCTGGTGGTTAGACTGCGGCCACTGGTTGCAGGATTAATTCTCTTATGAGGGCCGCTCATGAATACTTGCTATCGTCGAATTCTTTTGGTTCTGGCAATTGTTGTGGCGTTACCTGCGATCGGTGTTGGGTCGCCTGTCGCAAATGTTTTGCCTGGCTATGATCTTTTTGAAACGACCACGGGAACTAATCTAAATGGCATCCCGCTCCAGGGTGTTCCGCTAGGAACCTACGATTTTGGCGGCGCTATCGGCGTTCAGTCCGTAGGCAATACGGACACAATCGTTCAGCGGCTTCAAACCGCTACAGCGCCGTCGCTTCCCGGAACCGCGCCTACGATCAATCTTCAAATGCTGGCGCTCCAAATGGAAACCGTTACGCCAGTCGATTTGGGGGCCGGACTTAATAACTATTTCGTCACCTTGCAGTCGATTCGGGGTGGTCCGGCCACTACCGGAACGATGGACATTACCTTTGCCAACAGTGCTGGCGGTACGTTCAATTCATTTTTCGATGTGTTCTACGATATTCGTGTTGGTGCCCTAAACGGACCCATTGTTAATTCCTCTGATCTCACACTTACTGGAACTGCAAATACATGGACTCGTACGCCGCCTCCGTCTGCCGTGACAATCAACGGCGTGAATATCGATCTCAATGGCGTTAATAGTAACTCGGATTTCTGGCCGACTCCTCCGGTCACTGAAAGCCATCCGGGCGGAGGCGCTCATGTGGTGAACGATGCCGTCCCCGAGCCGAGCACATTCGTGCTGGCCGTCTTGGGCTTTCTCAGCCTACTCATCTGCGCTCAGCAGTGGGGCTCCGATATTCACCAGCTTGCTCAACCGGCAAGCCCCTCGCAGAAATGTTGAGCGGTTTTCGTTTGTCTCGCAAACGGCTGTGAGCAAGTGACTTAAGATAAACCGATTGACGGCCTCTGTTCACGCGGCTAGGTTGGCTCGTTCACAGGGATGTGGAGACGTGTACTGGCTGAGCAAGGCACCTTGAAGCGTCTCTTTGCCCGCAGGGAAAGCGGGCCCCTTTTCTCAGATCGACAACTTTGTTTCTCGTCGGGCTCTGCATGAGGCGGAGCCTTTTTTATGCGCTGAGAAATTCACTTGGGCTGCGGAGCAAGTCACGCTACTATCAGGACAGATTGATAAGTAGGGGCTTTGCTCAGAAAGTCCGCGCCGACGCCGTTCTGTTCAGAAAGTGCTATAGGGCTAGCTCAGGGTTGGGGCGGCTGCGGCTGATTCTACCTCGCCGACGTATTTGCTAAAATACTCCCGCTCCTGGCAAAGCGGCTGATCCCCGCATAGGCTGGCAGTTGTCTGGCTTGCATTATCTCCAATGCGATGGCCGGCCGGATTGATTCAAGGGATAATACAATAAACGATTTCAGTGTTGCATAGTGTTGCTATTTCATCCGTCCCGTATTTTCACAATTCGCGGAGTGTTCAGAAATGCCAAACGGTAAGATTAAGAAGGTATTGCCCGAGAAGGGTTTTGGGTTCATCGATGGTGAAAGGGGCGATCTGTTCTTTCATCACTCCGAGGTGAAAGGGACGACCATCGAGGAACTCAGGGAAGGTCAGGCAGTCCAATATGAAATTGGCCAGGGTAAAAAGGGACCTTGCGCTGTTTCTGTCCGATTGGTCGGCTGAACTGCGTAATTAGTCAATCCAAGCCAGCCGGACCATCGATGGTCACCGACACCACTGCTGCAATCGGACCGGTACGGCGATTGAACATTCAATACAGCCTCGCGTCATTCTGCGCGTCAGCAGTTAGCGCCTGCCACCGCTGGGACATTTCCGCGACGCGGGGCCAGGTAGAAATCCTGGTGACACGCCAGCCGAGCGGGCTTCGGGCAGAATGGTGTGACGCGAGGCGGCGGGCAAGTCGGCACATTGGCGGTACTTCATTTTTGGATGAAGAGCGGGCGGCCGCTCAGCCTCGGTCAGACGAGGTCGATCTTTTGGCAGGGTCTGATCTGAGTGCGATGGTTCTTCATCGAGGGGCCTTGGGTTTATTCAAACAGCATTTCTTGAATTTCTTGCCCGAACCACAGGGACAAGGATCGTTGCGGCCAGTCTTCACGCTGGTCGAGGTCGGTGAAATGCCGGATTCGTCATCGAGAGCGTCGAAGACATGAGACGGTAATTCTCTGCTGGCAAATGGTAGTCTTGGCTCGGCAAGTTCCCGTTCCCACTGCATCAACTCGGGAACCTCGTAGGCCATCAGCTTGCATGCCACGACCAAGCTGGATTTGAGATCGTAGGAGTCCGGGTGATCCTCCAGCAGCACCGTTCGAGCGGCGTCGATGGCCTCGGTCGAGAATTGATCGACCAGGGCGTTTGCCAACCATGTTCTTAGATCGAGGTCGAGTTCCAGAGATAATAGCTCCAGGCCAGCCGACATGGCCAGGTCCGAATGGATGTCCCCGAAAATCCCCGACGAATAGAGCCGGAAATGGTTGGGGGCCTGCGGATAGGCATCACGCACGGCCCTAATTACTGCATCCGTCCCGATCTTCGTGAGGGCTTTATCGCACTCCTCATTCAAGATTTCGCCATCGACGATAAGCTTCTTGATGATGAGCGGGATGGCAGGCTCATACCTCATGTGTCCGGCGATTTGGACCAGAAATATTTCGAGCCAAGTCAACGCGGTCTCGGTTTCCGGGTCAACCTCCTGTTTCAACATTTCGATCATACGTTCGGCTTGAGAAACGTCACGAGCAAGGGCTTCGGCAATCTCCTCCGCTTCGGCGTACGGAATCTCATTGGGGTACAGCTTGTCCTTGCCCGCTTCGCAGATCGCTTCGAGTCGTTGCCAAAGCTGGTCGCTGGGCGTCGAGACAAGTCCGAGTCGATGCTCTAACCGAGAAGCCAGTTGTCGATCCAAACTTGGCGACGATCGGATCGCCGCCTGGTGGGGCAGCACCAACATCGGATCGGCCTGATACAACAGCCGTCCGATGTGGCTGGTGAAGTTATCTTCTTCACTTGTGCGAGGCCGCTGAATCTGCTTCACCGCCCAGGCGACTGTTTCTTCCGTCTGGGCCAGATTGGAGATCGGAAACAAGTAGCTAAAAGCATCTTTCGGTCCTAACCTTTCCACCAGTTCGATCACCTCCGGCATGATCTCTCGGTTTCTGCTGTACGATTTGGCGAAGTATTGCAGAGCGGCGAACCGCACTTCCTTGTCCGAGTGCTGCAAGGCTTGGCGAACCTGATCTTCTGTTAATCGCATTGTCGCTCCTTTCGTCTCTGCTGGCTCAACTCACTGAAGCAGTTTATTCGATTTTGCTTTATTTGGCAGCCTGCGGCATTACTCGCAGAACCCGAGCAGATTCGCCAGGACGCCGTCAGCAAATCAGACGATGGATCCTCACAAGTCCAATAGCTACTGGTCGCTCCCACTGAACTTGCCATCGAAACCGGCGAAAAGTTAGCGTGCCGCTGCCGACACTCCTAGTTGGCAAAGGTGTAGAAACCGCGGGCCCGCTGCGCCAATGTGTGTGGGCCACGATCAATTAATCTCGCCGGCTATAGCGCCGGTCGCCGGCGGGACATTTCCGCGACGCGGGCCAGGTAGAAATCCAGGTGACACACCCAGGGGGACAGCCGGTACCGCAAACCGCCAGTGGATTTAGCCACTGACTATCCCCCAATCTTTGTACCAGGTTGAGTAAGAGAATCGGGGTTAAGGGATCGGCTGTGTTGCTGGAGTGAGGGCGTAGCCCGAACGGAAGCAACACAGCCGGCGGCAAATGCCGCAGG
>Ga0182024_10016668_pt1 | contig 13904 bp, 9 predicted proteins | sample P32metaG_FD_120480 | JGI IMG/M metagenome (GOLD analysis project Ga0182024, IMG submission 120480) | Permafrost microbial communities from Stordalen Mire, Sweden - P3-2 metaG (Illumina Assembly) | ecosystem: Environmental > Terrestrial > Soil > Wetlands > Permafrost | place: Sweden: Stordalen... | reverse complement strand
GTGCGCGGCCTTCGCCAAATCCTCGATCGCAAATGAGCGACTCGCCGCCAGCCGGTGGATGCGAAATCGACCGGGATAGTTTTTGGCAAGCTGCATGCTGCCGGCGTATTCACAGACAAAGCCATCGGCCTGCTCCTGCTCCGCGGCTCCGACGGCCAGCCGGTTGATCTCTGCCGCCAGCGCCGCCAGCGCCGCAAACTCCTCGCTGGCGAAGACTTCCCCCGGCCTGGCAACCGGCTCGATCCGGGCCGCCCGTGTGACGTGCGCGCCGGTGTAGCCCAGCCGCCTCATCACCGGGTTATAGTGCATGAAAACCGGGCCGGTATGCAATCCGATGCGGATATTGAGGGTGTGCTTCCGAGTCTCCTTCTCCCCGCTGTTCGCCTCCTCCCAATAGAGTCCCTTCTGGAGCCAATCCTTTTCCCCCTCATGGAGCATCTGCGTCAGTTCCAGTGCGAATTTGCCGGCGTCTTCGGCGAAGTCGAAGACCGCGAAGATGGCATCGCCCCAGGTTTCAATGCTGCACGGGGCATGCTTGCTCGCGGATGCAAGGTGGGAGACTCGCGCGAGAAACCCGTCCACGAACTCTGGAATGACTTTTTCCGACAGCTTGCTGTATCCGATGATGTCGCCAAAGAGCATGCTCTTCACACGCTGATGCGTGGTGGGCTGCTCGCAACGTTGGGTCGATTTCCCCTCCATCCTTGCATCAACCGCGCCCGCAACTGGCGGCAGGTCGATCCGGATCGTCTCTTTCTGAAGCTGCAGCCGCCAAAAATCGACGAAGGACGAAGTGCCCGCCGCGCCCGCAACCGCCCGGCCATCCCACAGCGCCAGCGGCTGCACGTCCAGCCGCAAGGTGCGTGCGATGCCCAGCGCCAGCCCGGCACTGACTTCCATCATGTAATTCCATCCTACATCGGTGCTCGGCGCATGGATCTGACTCATTTCGCGAACAGTTGCGGCTTCCTCGAGAGCACGATCGAAGAGTGATCCCCAGATCGGAGGTGTGCCCGCCGCATCAAACGGGTTGACCCGCATCTGGCGAAAGTCGTCGCGGGACCAGGGCAGAATGAGATGAACCGCGCCGTGGCGCGCCCGCATCGCCTCGAAAAAGAGCAGATCTGCCCCCGCCGATGCGCTCACCAGCCCAACCCGGGCATCGAGTTGATCGAGCTTCGCTCGAATACTTTTCCGCGCCCCGTCGATTGAAGACGCCGGAAAACGCGCGGGTTGGCCGGGAAGATCAGGCAAGTGCCCCGAGAATACGATCAACTGCAAAGGCGGAAACGCCGGCTTGAAAAAATCCCCTGGTCTGCCCAGCGCCTCAGCCAAGAAACGGGCGTTATGGCGGGCATCGGCCAGATCCTTCGTCGCGACACCTTCGATTGTCGCGAGCTTGCCGTATATTTGCGCCGACGCATCGACATTTCCCAAAACCGCGTGAGCCGTCGCCCGCGCCAGCGCCGTTCCAATGCTGACGCCGTCAATATTCTCCACAGCGCCCGTGATCTCGAGAATCCGCCGCGCCGTCTCCCCCGCCTGCTCGCGCAGCCGCGAACCCGGCTCGCCCAGGATCAACAGTGCCGCGGCTGTTCGCGCCAGCGCATCGAGCCGCTCGGGATCGTGCTGGAGCGAGCGTTTGCAGTAATCCAGCGCATCGCCGGCTGAGCGCAGCATGGCCGCCCGCGAGGTCGCCTGATGCGATTCCTCGCTCAGGATCTCACCCAACTGGAAAAAGATCTCCGCCTTGAGTTTGTCATCCAGCTTCGGCTGGAAATCATTCCGCACACACGGCTCGACCAGTTCCCGGGCATCGTGCGTGCAGCCGATCCGGGTAAGGGCCGCGGCATAATTCATCCGAATCCGCACCAGGCAGATACGCTCTTGATCGCTCCCGCCGGTCCAGTGCCGCAGGGCCTCGCGGGCCGCGTCGCAGACGAGGAGAAATTCCTCCTTCTCCAGTGCACGGTGCGTGAAACGGAGGGCGAGAGCGGGATCGCTCTGCACCCACGCAATCTGCCCCGCGTCGGCTGCCCGCCCGGCAGAATCCTTTGTCGTCACAACCTCCGGGACGGGTTGTCGTTGCTCCCACACGGCATAAAGATCGCGCAGCGACAACTCCGGAGAATCCAGAGCATCGTCGAGATCATGGATGTTCTCAAAGCGCATGGCTCGAATGGGTCACTCAGAGTCGACTACAAGGTAACTGCAGATCCCTGCAAAGCGTCTAAATACCTTCTGTACTCCGGGAGAAGATCAGTCAGCCTCCAACACCACGCGGAAACCGACAGTGGAGTAGCCCAGGGCTGGTGCGTAGAAGTGGCGGGAGGCGCAGCGGCAGAACCGCGGACCGTCGCGCCACGATCCGCCGCGGCAAATGCGGGCCGGGCCGGTCTCCACGCCGCGCGGGTCGGTCGATTCGCCGTTGGGGTAGTTGCCATGCCAGTCGCTGCACCATTGCGAGACGTTTCCGAGCACGTCGTAAAGTCCTCACGGGTTGGGTCTTTTCTGGCCGACGGGGTGAGTCTCGTTGCCGGCATTGCCCAAGTACCAACCGTTCTCACCCAAATCATTCTTGTCGTCGCCTGTGGTGTAGGCCGTTGTTGTGCCGGCGCGGCATGCATATTCCCATTCGGCTTCCGTCGGCAGTCGATAATGCCTGCGCTCTTTCTCGCTCAGCTTCGCGCAGAACGCCACCGCCTCCTCCCACGACACCATTTCCACCGGGCGGCTTCCGTGGTCCGCGGGATCGTGAAACTGGCTGGGGTTTTGTCCGATGAGCTTCAGGTATTGGTCCTGCGTGACGGCCGTCGTTCCCATCAAGAAGCTCTTGGTCAACGTCACCTTGTGCAGGGTTTCATCGGGAAAGCGGGCCGGATTATCCGAGGGGCTGCCCATCACGAACGTCCCGGCGGGAACGTAGGCAAGACTCATCCCCAACGTGTTGGTCCACGTGTCGCCAATCTTCGATGGTTTGAGGCCGCTGTTGTTCTTGTCCCGCGCGGAGACCGTCGTCAGGAGAGAGTCCAGCACGACGCGGAACCCGATGAGGTTGTTCTGCGGCGCCGGCACGATGTAGTCGCGGCTCGCACAGCGGCAGAAACGCGGACCGTGGCGCCATGATCCGCCGCGCAGAACACGAGTCCGGCCGCCGTCCGCGCCGTGCGGATCAATGGCATCGCCGGCGGGGTAAGGCCCATACCAGTCGTTGCACCATTCCCACGCGTTGCCGATCATGTCGTAAAGGCCAAACGCATTTGGCCTGAACGCCCGCGCCGGTGACGTGAAGACATACCCATCCGCCCAACTAAACGCGACGAGATTCGAAAGCTTTTGTTTTGCGGTCTGATCGCCGCAGTTGCCCCAGCCCCGGCCGTCATCGGGGTCGTTCCCCCATCCATAGGCCGTCTGCGCGCCGGCCCTGGCCGCGTATTCCCACTCTGCCTCCGTCGGCAGACGGTAGTGCTTCCCTTCCTTCTTGCTGAGCCAGTTGCAGAACGCCATCGCATCGTTCCAACTGATCTCGACCACCGGATGATCGTCGCTCTGATCGAAGCCCGGACTGCGCCACGAGGCGCCCTTCACCATGCTGAAGCCCTTTTCGTCGAACACAGAGGCCCGGCCATCTTTTTCCGCTTCGGTTTGATGCCCGCTGTCTTGAACGAATGCCGCAAACTGCCCGCGAGTCACGTGCGTCATCCCCATCAGAAAGCCCCTGGTCAGTGTGACCTTGTGTTGGGTTTCATCGTCATAGCGGCCCACTTCATCCGCCGGGCTGCCCATGAGGAATGTTCCGGAGGGGGTGTATGCGAACTGCATCCCGATGCTGTTGGTCCATGCCACGGCGGTTTTCGCCGGCTTGAGATGGTTGTTGATTCGGTCACGCGGCGGCAGCGCCGCCGGCAGAGAGGCCGGCGGCGTCGAGGCAACCGAGGCCGCCGCAACCGATGTTGCCGGCGGCCGGATCGGCGGCGAAATTGAGCCCGACGGAGCAGAGTTGCGATTCCGCAAGATCAATCCAACGCCGACCATTGCCGCCACAAACGCAGCCGCGGCCAACGGTGGCCAGCGACGCTTTGGGCGCGCAGCCGAAGGCTGGCTGGCGCCCGGCGGCAACACGGGGGAAGCGGGCGCAGCGGGCGTCGATTTGCCGGATGGGGATGCGGCGGGTCGGGTGGCAACGGGCCTGCGCTCGGCGGCCGCCGGAGCACGCGGCAGCACTGCGACGGGGGGCAAACCAGCAGGAAGATTCAGCAGCAGTTTGATCTTCTCCGCCAGTCTGTCGAGGTGACCATCCATCGGCTGAGTCATGGCGTCCATCCAGTGGGACGAACTCAAAAAGTATTCCAGCTCATCCGATGGCTGCACGTCGGCAATCCGCAGCGGCGCCACGGGAATGCCATGATGAACCGCCCGCTCGACTTCGCGGCAGATATGGTTCGAGGAATTGGCGTGGCTCGAGAAGACCAGCACCATCAACTTTGAATCGGCGATGGCCTTGAGAATCGACCCTGCCCAGTGCGCCCCCGGCAGAACGTCCCGAGGCGCCACCCAGCAGCGAATGCCGCTCTTCTCAAGATGGGCCGCGACCGCATCCGCGTAGATTTTGTCTTCAGAGGAGTGGCTGACAAAGACGTCGTGCCCCATGGGGCGGGATCATACCTGCGGGGATGGCAGCGCATCAAACAAAGTCAGAGATCACCCGGTGAAGGGAAAGTTTTCAGTTTTCAGTTTTCAGTAAATGCAAATACCAGGCTGGCACGCGCCCGCCCGTCTTTTTGTTTTTCACTCTTCACTCCTTACTCTTCACTCTTTCCCTCCCCCTGTCCCAATCGAAGATCTGCCGTGGCGGACTGAAAACTTCACACTCTGTGGGCCTCCTTGCGGCGCAATTCAACACTTTGAGACACTTTTCGGGCAAATTGCAATGTCATAATTGACAAATGAATAATTCGATACATTCTCCGCACGTCGTCCTGCACCCGTCGCATTTCACGTTTCACGTTTCATCTTTCCCCCTGTCCCGGTGCGCCGGGGTTCCACGGTTTTACTGGGGGGCAAGGAGAGGCACGAAGGCACATAGGCACGCAAAAGCTGTTACGGTGAAAGCTGTTAAGGTGACATCCACGTGGATGTCACCTTGACAGCTTCTGACCCCGCGCCGCCAACTCGCCGCGGCGGGCCACGGCGAAGAGCGGGAAGCAATCATCTGGGACCGCCGAGGCTCCAGCTCGGCTGTTGTTCCTCCGGCCGTGCCGCGGCGCCAGGGCCGATGATAGAATAAAATGCCGGGAGAAGAGCCGAGCTGGAGCTCGGCGGTCCCAGGAACACTCAATCCCCTTCCCCCGGTCGCAGGGATCTGGGATCGATCGGGAACTCCCCGCCGTGCAGGTCGGCCCACATGGCGGCTTCGGCGTTCAAGGGGCTTTTGATGTTGTAGGCTTGGAAAGCGATCATTTCGCCGATGCGGACGGCCAGATCGACCAGCCGCTCGCCGGCGGTCCAGTGGTCGCCGACGCAGATCGTGCTGGAATCGATGTTGGGATGGAAGATCGGGGTGAGCATCTTGCAGTGCGGACTCAATCTGGGGTAATCGCTGGTGAGTTCGATTTCGACCAGATGCGAGTTGCGCACGACCGGCTTTTTGCCCTTGCCTTGCTCGAGTCCGCGCACGGAATACTCGATTTTGTACGTCGATGGCGGGTCGCCGACAATGCTTTTGAGCCGGATCGGGCCGTCGCCCTTGAACATGGCGGTCATCTGCTCGACGTCAGTGCGGAGCCGGCGCACGCGCATGGGGATTTGCGGGGCGGGAGCAGGGGGCGCCTGCGCCGCAGGTGGCGCGGCGACCGGGGCGGCGGGGACGACCAGCGTCTTGCCGCAGGTTTTACAGGTGGCGCGCCGGCCGGCATGAACCGGCGCAACGGAAAATGCCCGCCCGCAGCCGTCGCATTTGAAATTGATCATCATCGTCTCGGATGCCATGGGCCTACACCGGTCCACCAGTAATGCGAAATAATGCCGCCCGCCACCGCACCGATGATCGAGACGGCGATGGACAGGTAAACCATCCGGCGCTGCCGGAGCGGCTTGATTCGCCATAGATATATCATGGACGCCGCCATGACAAATACCGACGTCCCGCCAAAGGTGAGCGTCCCCATCAGGGCGCCGATGACACTGGCGGCGAGCAACAGGGAGGCCCAGGGAATGGCATGGACGACGTTGCCGCCAGCCGCCTCGTCGGGCATGAGGTTGGACGCATCGTTCTCATCGGCCCCGGCGTCTTTCGCTGGAGGCGCCGAAATGGCGCCGACCTGCGAACAGCCGTAGACGGAGCAGCCGCCGTTTTCCGTCCAACACTCCATGTGAAAGACCGCGCCGCACTCCGGGCAGCGCGCGGTTTTTTCGGGCGCCTGAATTTCTCCATGGCAAACTCCGCAGTGCGCGGTTTTGGCCCCGCCGCGCCCAAATCCCGCGGGAAGCGGCACCGACACGCGCTCGCCGCAGGCCCGGCAGCGGCCGGCTTCGCCGGCGCGGGACCAAGGCGTCCAGATCGGGGCGCCGCAGGCGCAATCGAAGGAGATGCCGTTTTTTTTTGATGGCGGCGGCGACTCCCGAACGCGCAGGTCGATCGGCAGGGCGCCGGCCGGAAGATTGTGGCCTTCCTCCAATCGCATCAGCAGCGGGCCGATGCGAATGCGGTCGTGAAAATTCAATGCCATGCGCCCGGAGACGCGCCGGTCATTGACCCAGGTTCCGATCTTGCTTCCGGCGTCGGCGATGAAATGCGAGCCGTCGGGGGCAATGCCGATCCAGGCATGAATGTGCGCGACGGACTTGTCGCGGAGGCGAATCTGGTCCTGCGGGCGGCGGCCGATCACCACGCGTCCGGCGATGACGCCGCCGCGCATCTTGCCGCCGCATTCAACGATCAACAACGCCATGACGTGGTGCCCGGAATTCTCAACTGGTCCGGTCCTGGAACAGGAACACGGTCGAGCCGACGGTGATCCGGTCGCCATGACGAAGCCGCGTTTTGGCAATGGTCTTGTTGTTGATCATCGTCTTCTGCCCGAGGGGGAGATCCTCCAACTCGTAGGCGCCGGGAACAATATGAATGGCGGCATGCCGCGGACCGACTTTGCGGTCCTTGAACAGATAGATCTGGCAGTCCGGCGAGCTTCCGATGAAGGTGGGGTTGCGGTAGAGAATAAACTGCTTGCCCGCCAGCACGCCGGCGATGACGCGCAGCCAGGCCTTTCGGGTGGCGTTTTCGATCAATCCCGTGCCGATGCCGGTGATGACGCCGATCGCCAGGAACGCGATGAGATGGGAATCCTGCTGGCTTCCCGTGAGGGTGCTGATGGGAACGAACAGCCATCCGCCGATGAGGCCGCCGCTGAGTCCTCCCGCCACTCCGATCATCAGCTTCTTGGGATTGCGCATCACCACTCCGGCTCCAGCGCCGATGAACAGGCCGAGCACGCCCCAGGAATAGGTGTCGATGGTGGATTCGCTGAGATTGCGCGGTCCGGCCGTGGTGGTCATCACGTAAATGAACAGCGCCGCGGTCAGTCCTCCCAGAAGCCCGAGCAGCGCGGCCACGGAGCCGTTGGTCACGGCGCTGGAAAAATTCCGTTGCGTGAGCGGCTCGGCGATGGCGAGAAAAGTCGCGATAAACAGGCCGCAGATGCCGTACATCAGCGTATCGGCGATCAGCTCGCGGGAGCGGTCGCGGGTCTCCAGGGCCGAGAGTTGGGTGTCGCGATCGCCAAGGCTCAGGGCTGCATTGGTCAGTATCTCAAAATAGGGGTTGCCCCTTCCCTCGTCGCGCAGCGTGCTGAGAGCTTCATCGGCGACGCTGTCCGTGAAGCGGCCGGTATCGCGGGCGGCGGTCACCTCCTGCATCTGATGGATCAAGTCCACCGCGTGGGCTTCGGTGACTGACTTGCCTCCCAGCGCCGCCCAGCTCCCAAAGGCGAACAGCCCGCCGAGAATGCCAAACGCCGCCATGTAGACGATCGAGTTGTAGAAAAAATGCTTTTTGGTCGGCCCCGTCGTCTCGGGGACGGCATCGGCATCGAGCCGGGCATAGGCGCGGTTGCGCGCAATCGCCGTCTGCTCATTGATGCGCGCTTCCACCTTGCGGCTTTGCAGATCGTCCCAGGTGATTGTGATCTTGCCCTGGGGTTCGATTTCTGTTTGTGTTTGCGTTTGCGTTTCGTTTTGATTTTCGTTCTGTTCCATTGCAATCGTCCTGTATAAATGAACGTGCGCGATTACGCGCTCGTGCAATATAAATGCTGCCCTCGGGGCAGACGCTAAACAGCTTCGCAATCGCGCGCGTTCATTCAGGAACCGTGCGTAGTCAGGGGGCGCACCGCGGTCGGCAGGCCTCCCGAACTGTGCGGAGCGGAACCATCGGTCGTCTGCGCGGCGGGCTGCTGCGAATCCGCGGGCTTTGACTGCAGCCGGGCGAGAAATCCGCCAAGGTACAGAAACACCACCAGCGGCCAGACAGCCATAATCAGTCCAAAGAATCCCAGACCCACCACCATCCATTGCTGCCGCTGCTCGACAGCCTGCAGGCGTGACATCAGATCGCCCAGCGTTCCCGAAGGAAGCTTCACGTCTGAGCCGCCGGGGGCTTGCTCTCCGGCCCGGCTTGCGGCGGCCCCGTCTTCGGGGACGATCAGAAACGGCTCGTTTACGGTCTTCCCCTCGCGCCAGACGAAAACGCCCTCCTCGCCGCTCTTGGGGTCGTAGACCAGCGCGATCTGCCAGGCCTCGGAGAAAAAATTGCCCTGAATGAAGTCGTCCATCCCGGAGAGGAAGATTCCAAATCCGGGATGGGTGTGATACCAGCCGATGAATTTCTTGTCGGGGTAAAGGCGGTCGCGCACTTCGTTGACGTGGGTCCAGGTTTCGGAGGTGATGGTGACGGCGGTTTCCTTGCCCGCGGAGAAGTTTCCGCGGACGCTGGCATCGATCAGGCACCACGGTCCCTTGGAATCGTGATAGACGGTTCCCAGCAGAATTCCACAGATTTCCACGTCTGTCGTCGCCTTGCCGTGGGCGCGAATATCGTGCATCACGGACTGGTGAATCGCAATCTGGTAGCGCGGCTCGCGCGCTTGCTCCAAAGCGGGGAGCACGCGGCGCGGGAAATCCTCGGCGCGGAGCAGCGATGCATCGCGCAGAGTCGACTCCCTGGAAGATTGTTCTTCTGTCACAGCCATTCCAATGCCTCGGAATCCCCAAGCGGCCCCAGCACGGCGGCCGCATCGCCGCTCAGTTCCAGCCCGATGGCCCGGTCGCCCGCCCGGGCGATGACCACGTCAAACAATGGCACGCCGATGGTCGCCAGCGGCTGGTGCAAAAACGACTCGTCGCCGCGAATTTTGTGAAACGTCACCGGCTCGCGGCGGACGTTGGGGGCGCAGTTGCAGAATGCCGCCGACGCCGGCACGCGCCCGAGCGAGGCAAACATCGTTTCTTCTTTGCCGCACGTCCGGCAGATGAGCTTATGCAGGACGTCGCGGGCCAGTTCCAGTTCGACGTTGCCGCCGAGCCGCTTGCGCGCCTCGGCGAGCAGGTCTGCCGCCGTCGTCTTGAGGGCCGATGCGTCCAACGGGATAATCTCCGGGAGAATCTCGTGGCTGTAGCAGTTGGACTTGCGCTGAAATTCGACCTGATACGCTTCCGTGCTCAGACCGTCGAAGACAAATCCGCGCCCGCGAATGGTTTCCAGCCCGTGGAGCAGCTTGACGGCTTCCTGGCACTGGACGCCGGCGATGATCGAGCTGATGGTGGGGGTCGTGGGGGTGTGGCCGGTTTCCATTTCCTGGCGCGAGAGGAGATTGCAGGAGCGCCTCGCCTGCAGGAGCTTCCAGTCGGTGTCCGACATCGTGCATTCATAGCACGGGCCATCGGGAGCGAAGACCCGCGCGGTTCCCTGGATCTGTTCGATCGCCCCGTCGATCCAAGGGCGGTTGCAGCGCCAGCAATTGCGGTTGATGGCCAGGCGCGCCTCGCGATTATCCAGTCCGCCGATCACCACGTCCGCCCAGCGGAACGCTCCCACACCCAGATCGTACACCACGTTGCCGACAAAGGAATGCGCCAGCATGCCGGGATAGATTTCCCGCGCCGCTCGGGCCGCTACGTCAGCCTTGAACGTGCCGTTGTCGCCGGCCCGGTAGAGAATCGATCGGGAGAGATTGGAATTTTCGATCCGGTCGAGATCGGCAATCAGAACGTGGCCCACACCCAGCAGGGCCAGGTTCTTGACAATTTCGTTCCCCAGGGCTCCCGCGCCGACCACCAGCACCTTGGCAGCCTTGAGCTTGTCCTGATCCCACCAGCCGATGAGACGGAATCGGTCAAACCGGTCGGCGGGCGCTTCGGGAGTGGTTTGCACTTCGATGCGCAAGCGCGGCGGCGCCGATCGCGCTGCGCCTGAAGCGCGCGACCTGTCGGCGATGTTGATCTCGTGGTCGCGCGTCAAGGTGATGGCTACCCCGCAGTGATTTCCGGCTGCAGGCGCAGCACGTCCCCATCCTTCACGCCCACTTCCGAGAGGCTCTGCTCGTCGAGCAACTGCTTCCCGGAATTGCGGTGATGGAACTTGTAGCTCAGCGGCTGGCCATCGGGCGCGTAGCGGGGGAAGTTCATCTTCTCCAGCAACACCGCCAATATCCGGTTCACCGGAGCATCATCCGGTATCTCCACGTCCTGGCGCTTGGTTCCCGTGGCGTCCCATACTTGTACATTTACGAATCCCATACTGCTTTCCTATCGGTTCAATTTGATGTTTCGCGTAGCTTCCCGCGGAAACGCCCGCCCGGTTTCCACATTTTGGCGGTTATGAGAACCAAAGGTTCTCGGACCTTGCACGCCGCGGCATACGCCGGGCGCTCGCCACCGGCCCGCCAGCCTCCGCGGCGGCCCATTCCTTCCATTTTTACCGGTCCAGCCGATTTTACGCTGTCTTGTGCCCGGTTTGTTCTTGCGAATCGCCTCGGCCGGACTCTACAGTAAGTCACGGCCTCCTAAAGTCCGCGGCCACTGCTTGCCGGACTTTAAACACGGGCGGCTACGGTTCCGCCTCTACTCATACGATATAAGACAAGCGAGTAACTTTTATTTATCAACAGGCAGATGACATCCTGGGTCAGGCGATGTCGCGCGTTCCCCCCGCGCGGCTGCCGCTGGGCCGTTTTTTGCAGATCGTCTGGCGCCGCCGCCTCGTTTTCACGGCGACAGTCGCGGCCTGCTTGCTTGCGGCCGGCGCCCATCTGTGGACGGCCACGCGCCTCTATCGCGCCACCGCCCTGGTCAGCGTATCGCCGAGCACCGAGCGGGATCCCGACGCCGCCCCAAGCAGCAGCTTCCTGCGCGCCCAGGGCGAACGCATCCGCTCCCACGCGATCCTGGCCCTGACGCTGTCCAGTCCGGAGATCAAGCACCTTCGCACGCTGATACACCAGTCCAACCGGCTCGATGCGCTGCGCGACCATGTCTCGACCGACATCGCGCGAACCGATGGCGCGATCTCGGTTTCGTTCGACAGCCCCTACCCGGATGAAGCGCCCCTGATTGCCAACGCGATCGCCGGCGCCTACCGGCAATACCAGATCCAGCCGGGACGAACCAGCGATTCGGACGTGGTGGCCCTTTATCAGCAGCAGATCGACAAAATCCGCAATGATCTCGACGCCACGACAGCCAGGATGCAAGCCTTCGAGCAGCAGTACGGCGTCCTGACGCCGGGGAATGAGTCGGCCTCCCTGCCCGCCCGCCGGCTGGCGGCTGTCTCGCAGGAATTGACCAGCGCCCAGTACGATACGCTCAGGGCCAAATCGGATTACGACGAGGCGATCAAGGCGCTGCCAAAAAACGCCGCGGCGGCCATGGAGCCGGCGCGCCCGGCCCCACCGGTGATGGTTTCGGCCGACCAGGAGGAAAAGCTGCGCATGGAGATGATCGATCTCGAATCCCGGCGCGAGGCGATGCAGCAGCGGTTCCTTCCCGGTCATCCTGCCCTGCAGGGGATAGCCCGGCAAATCGACAGCGTCAATCGCGATTACGCCGCCGCCGTACAGGGCCGATGGCTTCTCTCCCAGAAACGGGAGAAGGAGTTGCAGACCACCTACGATGCGCAGCAGAAGCAGGTCATCGAGCTCAGCGCCAAGACGGCGGAGTATCAGCGTCTGGCGGCCGATGCCGATCGGAGCCACAAGGCGATGGACAATCTCGAGGCGCGGATGGCCGCCATTCAGGACACGCGCATCGCCCAGGGCGTTAACGTGGAGATCACCGATCCCGCCGAGGGAGCCGTCGAATCCTACCCGCGCCCGATTCCCACGCTGCTGCTCACACTGGTCGCCGGCATGCTTCTCGGCTGCGGCACGGCCGCGCTGCGAGACTGGGCGGACGACAGGATGGTTTCCGCCGAGTCGATCCGCTCGGTGATGAATCTTCCGGTTCTCGGGGCGGTTCCGCAGATGCCCTGGGTCGTCAGCCTCTCGGTTGCGGCTCAAAAAGTCGCCCTCGACCCCACTTCCAATATCGCCGCCGCCTATCGCGCGATCCGCGCCACCCTGGATGCCACCGCGCTGCGAAACAGGTATCGAACCATCCTGGTCACTTCCCCGCATGCCGGCGATGGGAAAACCACCTCCGCGGCCAATCTCGCGATCGCCATGGCGCAAACGGGCAAACGCGTCCTGCTGGTGGATGGCGTCCTGGAAGCTCCGATGCTGCACATGGTTTTCGGCGTGTCCCCCAACACCGGCCTTTCCACCATTCTCAACGGACAGACAGAAACACCGGAGAAGGCGATTCGGAGAACCGCGATCAATAATTTGTGGGTGTTGCCCGCCGGGATTACGCCGCCGAATCCCACGGATCTGCTCAACACCCCCGCGTTCACCGAGTTGCTGGAGCAGTTGGCCGACAAATACGATCACATCATCATCGACGCCCCGCCGCTGGCGGAGCTGGCCGATGCGCGGATCATGGCCGCATCCTGCGACCTGTCGCTCCTGGTGCTTCGCGCCGACACCGCGACCGGCCGACACAGCGCCGCCGCACGCGATGCGTTGCTCAGCGTCGGCGCTCACATTCAGGGCCTGATTCTCACCCGCGCCACGCGCGAGCTTCAGCAGGACACCAACTCCCAGGGCGGCTACCGCCCCAAGCCCGCCGCACTTCCTCACGAAGAGGAAGTGGACATTATTGATATTGGGGCGAGTCCTACGTGAAAACACCCGGAGGGTGTTTTCAGTGTGAAGTTTTCAGTTTTCAGTTTTCAGTAAATGCAAATACAACGGAACGCGCTCCCCCCGTCTTTCTGTTTTTCACTCTTCACTCTTTACCCTTCACTCTTTCCCGCCTCCCGTCCCAATCGAAGATCCCCCGTCCCCAACTGAAAACTGAAAACTGAAAACTGAAAACTACACCGGCCTTTCTCTTTCCCCCCACTTTCCTTACTAATACCAGTGCATGAATCACCCGGCCCTGCTCGCTCTGGTCATTGCTTGCGGCGTTCTCATGTGGCTCGAACGCCGCGGCGTGCGCACGACGTTGGCGCTGAAGTTCAAGGGAGACGTCAAACGCGAAAGCCGCTGGTCGGCTCAGTATGGGCAGGCGGCGTGTACCGCGGTCGTGGTGGTTTTGATCTGGCAGCTCGATCCGCCCCGTCGCCCCGCCGCCATCGCGCTGGCGCTGACCAGTGCAGCAACCTCGATTCTCTCGATGATCCTCAAACGACTCCTGGGGCGCGTTCGTCCCGGGCGCCCCAACGCCGGGCGCTTTCTCGGCCCGACTTGGAAACACGCGAATTTCCGCGAGAGTTTCCCGTCGAGTCACAGTGCCAACGCCGTCGCGCTGACGGT
>Ga0182024_10016667_pt1 | contig 13905 bp, 13 predicted proteins | sample P32metaG_FD_120480 | JGI IMG/M metagenome (GOLD analysis project Ga0182024, IMG submission 120480) | Permafrost microbial communities from Stordalen Mire, Sweden - P3-2 metaG (Illumina Assembly) | ecosystem: Environmental > Terrestrial > Soil > Wetlands > Permafrost | place: Sweden: Stordalen... | reverse complement strand
CGCCCCGAACCGGACTCGGCGAAAAAGAATTGGCGACGTCGGTCGGCAGCCGCAGCGCGGCGCCGACGCCGGGTGCGGGTCGGTCTGCTGCGGAGCTCAGTGTCAGTGCGGTTGCGTGCCCTATGAGACGTCTGTTCGCGGGTCGCACGGAGCGCCCCACGCGCGGCCAACGCTCGCCCCGATGACGGAGCAAAGCCGCGCACGCTTCCAGGAATTCGGCCCCGCGCCTGACTTCGAATGTGGCCATTCGAATAGGCTTGCCGACGTCGCGATGCAGATCGTGGTGGCAATCTCGCTTTCCGCCGCCATCAGCGCCGCGGCAGCATTCTTTAGCCAGGCGATGCGCTGATACGTCAGCTGCTTGCGATTTGCCGCGAAAGCCCTGGCAGCAGCTTTGACGGCGCGATCGACGCCGGCTGTACCGGACTCGGCAATGCGACCGATAATGCTGCCGTCCTGAGTTCGAATGAGGAGCCGCTGCTCTCGCTGTCCTTGCCGTCAACGAAGACGCTAAAAATCGGGAGCGGTGCGTTCACCGAGGCACTCAGCGCGGATTGCGGAGACGTTGGATCTGCATGCTGGCCAGGAATGGCACTAACGGATGAGTGCCCAACTTCACTATGGTGGGCATATCCATATTGATCAGCGCCGTCCGCTGCTCGGGCGACAGGTTGAACTTATCGGCATACGCGGCTGGATCCTTGACGTATTGCGTGCGGTTCTCTGTCTCATGTGCCAGGCCGTGCAGCGCCGAGGTCAGTTCCACCAGCTCGGGTTTGATCGACGGATAATGCGCGGCATGCCCATTCGAGGCTGCGCCGAACCAGCCGAGCGACGCGTAATTGTGATGCCAGCTCGGGTCCATCGAGACCACGTCTGGCTTCCTTTCGCCGAGGGCGCCGGCCGCGCAGGCCCAGCACCGCAGCTCGATGTTGCCGGTGTCGTCGAGTTCGCCCTCGTCATAGCCGATGAGCGACTTAAGCTTGCCCGCGGCAAGTTTTTCCAGGACTTTGTTGTCCCAGGCGAGCTCGGGATTGGAATAGCGATCGGTGCCGGGGAAGTGCGACATACCGCCGCTCGACAGCACAACTGTCTTCAGCCCCATCGCGGTGACGGTGCGCGCGACCGCCTGACCGAATGAATAGCAGCGCTCCATCGTCGGTTGCGGTGGCAAATAAGCGTTGACGTAGATCGGCAGTACCGGATCGGTGAGGCCGATATGGGTAAGCGGAATCCCAATCGCGTAGTCGATCTTGGCCGTGCTGGTGAAGGCAGGATCGAAGTTCTGCCGATACAACTGCCGCACAAGCTCAAAGGAAATTTCGCTCGGAATTTTCCAATGGAACTTGCGACCTGCGAACTCGCCGGTCGCTTCGCCGCCGACGTGGATGGTGAATGGCGGGGCCGCATTGTGAAAGAACTGTTCCGCGTGGTCGTTGGAGAAGATGATCCAGAGGTCGGGCTTGAGCGCTTTCAACTTGGCGCCGATGTCCGCCGCCACGGCGCGGACCTGCTCGACGACCTTTTTGTCCTCGGTGTCCGGCATCGTGAAAAACTGGGGAGCATGCGGCAACATTGCGCCACCGATCACTGTCGACATCATTTCCGTCGCTCCGTGCGTCAGGCGCCACTGCTGAGGCTTCGCCAGAACCCCTCATTCTGAAATATAGAGAGTAGGAAGATCGGCGTATTAGCGCTATTCTGCCAAATAATCGTTGTTAGTCGCCACACCCGGTGTGGGTTATCATGGGAGCCTCAGCGACGTGTCCGCAATCCATCCCGATGTCTTGACCCCGCCCAACCTGGATTCGCCGTACCGCGTGATCGCGTACGTCTCCGACTTGTCTCGCGGTGGTGGCTTGCCGCCGCATAGTCACCCGCGCGCACAATTGCTGGCGGTGACTTCCGGTTCTATTGCGGTGACCGCCGAGGGCTCAACTTTCGTCGCCCCACCGGAGCGCGCAGTCTGGGTGCCGGCCAACATCGTGCATGAGACTCGCCATCTCGCGTCCACCCGCCTGCGCACATTGTATGTGGCCGCCGATGTCACGCAAAAGCTGCCGTCTCGCAGCACCGTGCTGCCGGTAACCCCGCTCATGCGCGAGCTGATTACAGCAATCGTCGCGCGGCCGCGCGCCTATGAGGAGGATGGCGCGGATGGCCGCCTTGTGACCGTGCTGCTCGACCAGGTTGCCACCTCGCGCGCTCTGGCCTTGAGCCTGCCGTTTCCGAAATCGCAACCCTTACTGTCGCTCGCCTACCGCATTCTCGACGTCCCCGGAAGTTCGGAGACTCTCACAGAGCATGCCCGGTCGCTGCGTATGTCGCCGCGGACGTTGGAGCGGCAATTCAAGTTGGAAACGGGGTTGTCGCTGCGCAGCTTCCGCCGCCAAGCCAAACTCCTGAAGGCCCTCGAACTCTTGTCAGCCGGAACACCGATCAGCAAGATCTCCGACGTGCTCGGCTTCGGCGAACCCAGCGCCTTCATCGCCATGTTCAAGACCGCGCATGGCGTCACGCCTGGGCGCTATCTGAATCAGGCGCCCGCGCCACGGACACGGGCTGCGCAGGCCGCTCCGCTCAGCGCGGATCCACGATGAAGTCGACCATGGCGCGGCCGAGCCCTTCATCGGCTGTATTGATGTGCGCGATGGTTGAGGTGTGATTGTGCCCGCGTAGCCAGACCACGGGCGGGGAGCGCTTCTTTGCAGCCGCCAGGCGATAGGCCAGTTCGGCGCAATGCAAATCGATCAGCGGGTTCTCGTACTCGCCCCAGGCGATGAGGGTCGGGATGCTGTCCGCCGATACGTGGCTCACCGGCGAGAGGTCATCGAGCCGCTGGGCGTCGTCCGTACCGTAATAGGCCACCACTTTGGCGGCGTTGGGATTCTCCGGGCGGTTCTCTGCGCGCACGCGACCGCTAACGACGATAAGCCCAGCAAGGCCGGGGCCACCAATTGGCTGCCGCCGTTTGTCGTAGGCATAGCTGCCCGCATGCGCGCCGCCGGCCGAGTGGCCCATGAGGAAAATGCGTGAAGGATCGACGCGGATCTCGCGGGCGTGTGTGCGGGTCCATTGCACCACGCTGGTGATGTCTTTGGTCGCCCCGGGATACGGCGTGTCGCCGCCGAGGCGATACCCGATATTCATCCCGACGATGCCGTTGCGAGCGAAGTAACAGGATACATTGGAGTAGATTTCCGGGGTGCGGTTTCGATGCCCGTCCATGAAGGCGCCGCCATGCACGAACAGCAGGGCCGGATGCTCGGTGCGCCCGTCCCCCGGCGTGTAGATGTCGATCCGCTGGCGCGGATGCGCGCCGTAGGTGATGTCTCGGCGAATGCCGATGCCGTCCTTCGGCGCTGTTTTCAACACCTCGCTGAAGCGCGCGATCATTGTCTCGATATTGTCCGCACGTTTGATCACCCAGCGGCGGCCGATCTCCGCCATCAAGGTGCGTAGCTCGCTTGGGATTTTGGGCAATGGCTTGGTCATGGGCGTTTGCTGCGGCCCTAGATAATCAGATGTTTCAGCCGATGCTCGATGAGCCGCACCAAGCTGAGGGCGGTTAGTTCCGAAGACTTCGGATTGTTCGCAAGCGGATTGTTCTCGAGCGCGATCTCCATGCGGCCGAAGCCACCCCGCGCCACTATCCGATGGCCGTTGATGCGTGAGCTCGGGTCGGCAACTAGCTCCACTCGGGTCCTGTCGAGGCCGAGGCCCGCGAGCGAAGTCACCACCGTTGCGTTGGCATTCTGCGGATATTGGCGGGCCGCCTCGCGAGCGGTGCCGGAAAAGAAGACAGTCCGTTCCGATAAGCGCCCAAGATCGATCAGTTTTTCAGCAGCCGTTCCAGCCCACGCGGGCGGCGGCTTCACGATCTGGTGCATCACCTCGTCGAGTTCGAGCACGGCGGCGCTCGCCAGCGCATCAATGCCGCCGATCGCGCCCGACGGTACCAGAATGCGGCTGCCATGCTGTTCGGCCGTCTGTATCAGCTGCGCCAGCAACGCGTCATCGCAGAAGGCGCTGGTCGACGCGATAATAATTGCCGGGGCGGCCGCAAGCGCGGCCGGCGCCCAATGCTCAACCGCCGCCCGACCCGCAGCCTCGACGACCAGATCGGACTTCAAATGAGTGAGTTCGTGGGCGGTAGTTAGAAGCCGCGCCCCTTCGGGCAAGCCATCGCGCTGCTTAGTTTTCCCGGTAGTCGCGATGCCTACAATGTCGATAGCCGATCTCCGCTCCGCCAAGAGGGCTGCAACCCGTGTGTTGATCGCACCCCAGCCGATGAAAACGACCCGTACACGTCCAGTCATGTCATACGCGGGCCGTCGCTGCGCGCGCCTTGCGGCCCGCGGCTTTGGTGCTAGCTGACCCCCGCCGGGGCTCCGGCACGGCCGGGCGGGGAGTATTCTGCACGAGCCGGCGCGCCAGCATGATACGGCTGACATTCTCCAAGTGCGCACGTATGGCGAGCCCGGCCTCTTCGGCCAGCTCGGCCCGGATTGCGCACACAACATCGTAGTGGCTATCGGCACTCTCGACCGTGAACGGCTCGACCGCATTGGCGCGGTGGCGCTCGCGGTGGACGTGCCACATCACCTTCTCATGCAGATCGACCAGCGACCGGTTGCCGGTGCCGCGCACGATGCAGAGATGAAAGTCGTCATTGAGCGCATAATAACGCACTGCATCATTTTGCTCGGCCGCAAGCTGCATCGCGCGATAGATACGCTCCATTTCAGCCAGGACCTCGAGCGGCTGCAACTGCGCCACACGCGTAGCGGCAAGCTGTTCAAGACCGATGAGGATATCCATGGTTTCCCCCACTTCCGCCGCGTCGGGATCCGTCACCACCGCACCGACATGGGGAATAAGACGGATCAATCCCTCCGCCTCCAACATTTTGAAGGCGTCGCGCAACGGCGTGCGCGAGACGCCAAACTCCTTGCAGAGCTGGGGCTCAGGCAGGCGGTCGCCCGATTTCCAACGGTTTTCCACGATGTCCTTCCGCAAGAGAGGAAGGATTTGATCGGGCATGGGCACGGAGCGCACGACCGCGCGGGCGTGTGATCCCTCCGTGCCGCTTCGCACTATTCTCGTCACGCGTTGTTTCCGATCGGGGTCTCCTCGGAGCTTACGGAGGAGCTCTTGACTCTCTGGAAATGAAAGATCGTATACTAAATACGATTTGTCGCGAAAACAAAACGGACACGGTTGTTGGCTCCCCCATTTCCGCATGAGAAAAAAGCCGAAGGTGTCGGCGCCTCGGTCCTTCGCAACGAGGATCGCCGTTATCTCGACGGAGGCGGCGAGTACCTTGCCGACCTTCAGGTTCCGGGCATGGCGGAAGTGGCCTTCTTGCGCAGCCCGGTTGCCCATGGTCGCATTCGTTCGATCGAGGTGCCGGCAGCCTATCAGGGTAATGTCTTCTTCGCAGCAGACATTTCCTTCGCCAAGCCGATCGTGGCGGTCAGTTCCGCCAAAGGCTTCAAGTCCTCCAATTATCCGGCCCTGACCTCCGACAAGGCGCGGTTCGTCGGCGACCTGCTCGCTATCTGCGTCGCGCCAAATCGCGCGGAAGCCGAGGACATCGCACAGGCCTGCGTGATCGACTTCGAGGAGCTGCCGGCCGTCTGGGATATCGATGTCGCGCTTGAGCCGGGCGCACCGCACGTCCACGATGCCTGGAGTGACAATATCTATTTCGAAAGCAGGATCCGCACCGGCGATCTCGACGCCGTTCGCGCGCAGGCCGCGGTCACGGTGCGCAAGAAACTACGTATGGGCCGCCATGCCGGCGTGTCGCTGGAAGGCCGCGGAGTCCTCACCCATTACGACCGGCGGCTTGACGAGCTCGTTGTCTACAGTTCGACCCAGTTTCCGCACGTCATCCGTACCATTATGGCCGAATGCCTGGGCCTGTCCGAAAGCAAGCTGCGGGTGATCGCGCCTGACGTGGGTGGCGGATTTGGGCCGAAAAACAATTTCCATCCGGAAGAGCTGGCGATAGCGGCGCTCTCGATGACGATTAAACGGCCGCTGCGCTGGGTCGAGGACCGTCGCGAGCATTTGATCGCTTCTCCGCATGCGCGGGAGCATCGGTACGAATTGTGCGCCTATGCCGACACCAAGGGCCGCATTCTTGGTCTGGAAGCCGAGGTCGTGGTCGACGCTGGCGCCTATTCGGTATGGCCGTGGACGGCAGCAATGGAGGCCGGCATGTCTGCCGGCATCATGACGGGTCCTTACGATATTCCAGTCTATCATGCGCGCGCGGTGACCGTCGCCACCAACAAGTCACCGCTCGGCCCCTATCGCGGTGTGGGTCGCAGTGGCGCCTGTTTTGCTATTGAGACGCTGGTCGATGCGGTGGCGCGCGCGGTCAACCGCGAGCCCGCCGATGTGCGCATCGAGAACATGATTCGCCCCGAGTCGATGCCCTATCAGTCCGCCACGCACAAACTCTACGACAGCGGCGACTATCCACAATGCGCAGTGCGCGCGCGCGAGGCCATCGGTCTCGCCGAGATCCGCGCGCGTCAGGCGCAGCCGGACGCCAACGGGCCTCTGGTCGGCGTCGGCATGGCTAGCTACACCGAGCAATCCGCGCATGGCACGGCCGAATGGGTCGCGCGGGGCCTCCCGGTGGTGTTCGGTTATGAGCCTGCGCTGGCGCGCTTCACGCCAGATGGCAAGCTGATCCTTTTCGTCGGCATTCAGAACCATGGGCAGGGTCTAGAGACGACGCTGGCGCAAGTCGCGCATCAGGAACTCAGCATCCCGGTGAAGGATGTCATTATTCGCCATGGCGACAGTTCGGTATCGCCTTATGGCATGGGTACCTTTGCTTCACGCAGCATGACCATGTCGGGTGGTGCGGTATCGGCGGCCTGTGCCTTGCTAGCTGAAAAGATCGCGCGCATCGGCGCGCACTTCCTGCAAGCGCCCAAGGACGCGGTCACGCTTGCCGGCGGCAAAGTCCACTTCGGCGCGCAGAGCGTCTCCTTCACTGAGATCGCGCAGGCGGCATTCCTGCATCCGGAACGGTTACCCGTCGGCGAAGAACCGGCGCTCGAAACCAGCGCAGTCTACCAGCCCGGCCGCAGCACCGGTGCGTTTTCCTATGCGACACATGCTTGCGTCGTCGCGGTCGATCCGGGCACCGGCCATGTGGACATTCTCGACTATGTCGTCTGTCACGACTGCGGGACGATGGTGAACCCGATGATCGTGGAAGCACAGGTCGTCGGTGGCGTTGCGCAGGGGCTCGGGACCGCGCTTTACGAGGAAATTCCCTACGACGAGAATGGCCAGCCGCTGGCATCGACCTTTCTCGACTATGCGATCCCTGGGGCCACCGAAGTTCCTGATGTGCGCGTTTTGCACATGGAGACGCCGTCGCCGCATACGCGCTTCGGAATCAAGGGCATGGGCGAGGGCGGCGCTATTGCGCCACCGGCAGCTGTCATCAATGCGATCAACGATGCGCTGCGTCCGCTTGGCGTCGAGGTTGGTGAAACGCCGGCCACCGCCGATCGTGTGTTGACGGCAATCGTTTCTGCTCAACAGGGACATGCAGCATGAAGCCTGCTCCCTTCGTCTATCATCGTGCGACCTCGATCGAAGATGCAATCTTGCATCTGAACGATGCAAGTGTGCTGGTGCGGCCGCTCGCGGGCGGACAGTCCCTGCTGCCTATGCTCAATCTGCGCCTCGCACCTGTCGATAAGCTGGTCGATCTCGGCCGCATCGCGGCATTGAAGAAGGCCGAAGAACAAAAGGACAGCATTCGCTACGGCGCATTGCTCACCCATGCGGCATTCGAGGATCGCCGCGTGCCGGACGCCAGCAACGGCCTCATGCCTTTCATCGGGTCGCAGATCGCATTCCGTGCCGTACGAACGCGAGGAACGATCGGCGGTTCAATCTCGCTCGCCGATCCCGCCGCCGACTGGCTTTCCACCATCGTGGCGCTCGAAGCCGAGGTGGTACTGACCGGTGTCCAAGGTCGCCGCATCTTACCTGCGGCGGATTTTGTGATCGGTCCTTACATGACGGCGCTTGAACCGGGCGAGATCATTGAAGCTATCCTGGTTCCGCGCCGTCCCTCAAGCGAACGGTGGGGGCACTACAAGATTGCGCGCAAGATCGGCGAATACGCGGAATCCATGGCGATCGCCCTGCTCGACACTGCGAGGCGCACCGCACGCCTTGTCGCCGGCGTCACCGACGGCGCGCCGCTGGTCTTGCAAAATTCCGCGCGTGAAATCGCTGCAGGACAGTCTGGCGCAAGTCTTGCTTCAGCAATTCGCCAAGAGCTCATCAGCAGCGGCCGCGACTTTTCGCCCTCGAAGCTCCACCTCCATTGCATCGGGTGCTTACGCGCCATCGAGAACGCCCGTTCATCATGAAGACTTCTGTTTCGCTCACCATCAACGGCAAGCCGCATGAGGTCGCAGTCGAGCCGCGCCTGAGCCTTGCGGATCTGCTGCGCGACGAATTGCGGCTGACGGCGACGCATCTCGGTTGCGAGCAGGGCGTCTGCGGCACCTGTACGATCCTGATCGACGGCGAGCAGGCGCGCGCCTGTCTCACGCTCGCGATTACCACCGACGGCGCCGACATCCGCACACTCGAAGGCTTCGCCGATGATGCGCTGATGGGTGTGCTCAAGGATGCCTTCCACAAAAAGCACGGCCTGCAATGCGGCTTTTGCACGCCCGGCATGTTGATCAGCAGCTGGGATCTGCTGAAGCGAAAGGGGCGCCTGAGCGAACGCGAGATCCGCATCGCCATGAGCGGAAATCTCTGCCGCTGCACGGGCTATCAAAACATTATCCGCTCGATCAAGGCGGCCTCCGACAGTTGGGCGGAGATGTCCGCCGACGCGCCAGAGGCGGTCCGATGAAAATCGAGAAGACCTTTGAGATCAAGCATCCGCGCGACTTCGTCTGGAGTAAGCTCTGCGACGTCGCCTTCGTCGCCGAATGTTTGCCGGGAGCCTCGATCATCGGTTCGCTCGGCGAGAACCGTTATAAGGGACGTATGTCGGTCAAAGTCGGACCGATGGCGGCCGCGTTTGACGGCGAAATTGCGATTGAAACGAAACAGCAGGATTGGACCGGTATCGTGTCCGGCAAGGGTGCCGATGCGCGCTCGAGTTCGCGCGCGACCGGCAGCATGAGCTACCGCCTAACGCAGGTCGGTCCTGACACGACTCGTGTCGACATCGTCGCTGACTTCAACTTGGCCGGGCCACTGGCGCAGTTCAGCAAGGGTCCGATCGTCCACGAAATCGCCAATCGCATCACCGCAGCGTTCGTCGAGAATTTCGAGACGCGGCTCAGTGCCTCGGCCGCCTCGGCCGAGCAGCCCGCAGCGCGTACGGAGTTGCAATCGCTCGACGCCGGAAATCTGCTCTGGACTATCCTGCGCGAACGCTTCAGGGCCTTTCTGCGCAGGCTCTTCGGCCGCTCATCGGCCACACCGTGACGTAACCGGTTTGCCAAAAAACTATAAGCCAGGAGGGTGTTATGCAATTGTTGAAGAGCCTACCCGTGGGACTACTCGGCCTCTCGCTCGCCGCCACGTACGCCTCCGCGCAGGAGACGATCAAAATCGGCGTGATCCAGCCGCTCACCGGCTCGGTCGCGTACAACGGCACCACAGACGTGAACGGTTCCAAGCTCGCCGCCGACGAGATCAACGCCAAGGGTGGCGTGCTCGGCAAGAAGATAGAGTTGATCGTCGAAGACGGCCAGTGCAAGCCGGCGGATACGGTAAACGCCGCCGAAAAACTGATCCAGCGCGACAAGGTGGTTGCGCTCGCCGGCGCCTTCTGCAGCTCCGCCACGCTCGCAGCGATGCCGGTGGCGCAGAACTATAAGATTCCGCTCGTCACTGGCGTGTCGTCCGCCGCTTCGCTGACCGAGAAGGGCAATCAGTGGTTCTTCCGCGCGACCGAAACCGACGCGCTACTCGCGAAAGCCTTCGCCAAAATCCTTTTCAATGAGCTCAAGCTGCGCAAGGTTGCCTATATCGGCGTCAACGATGACTTCGGCCGCGGCGGCGTCGCCGAATTCGAGAAACAGATGCAGGCGCTCGGCGCCACCACCGTAATGAAGGAATATTTCGAGCACGGCACCTCGGACTTCTACACCCTGCTCACCAAGCTGAAAGCCTCTGGCGCCGATGGCGCATTCGTCGCCGCGGAAACCCAGGACGGCTCGATCTTCGTCAAGCAGAAGGCGGAACTCGGCATTCAGACCAAGGTTTTCGGCGTCGGCTCCTGGGCAACCTCCGACTTTATTAAGCTGACGGGCGCGTCGTCGGAAGGCATCTATGCCGCCGTGCCCTATGCGTCGACGATGACCTCGCCGAGGAACACGGTATTCGTCGACGCGTATACGCAGCGCTATAAGGAAGCCCCAGGCAAATACTCGGCCGCCGGCTATAACGTCATCAATATCCTCGCCCAAGCCATCGATCGCGCCAACTCGACCGACCCCGAGAAGCTTCGTGAGGCTTTGACGAAGACCAGCTACGACGGCCCGAACGGTCACTTCCAGTTCGACTCCACCGGCCAGGCCTACGGCTTCACCCTCGTTCTGGTTCAGCTCACCAGCGGCGTCCCCAAAGTCGTAGCCAGCACGACGGTCGAGCGCTGATCTCTTTACAGAGGTGGCAATCGTGCCGCCTCCGTTTCTATCCGGAGTAGGTGAACGCTCCGCGCCATGCGTGCATCAGTGCGCGAGGTGATGACGAGATGGGTCTCTTTCTGCAACTTTTGGCGAACGGCATCGTGCTGGGCACGTTCTATGCCCTATCGGCGCTCGGCCTCACGCTGGTATTCGGACTGATGCGAGTGGTCAATTTCGCCCATGGCGAGCTCTATGTCGTGGGCGGCCTGATCGGCTGGGCGCTGACTGCCGTGCTCGGTTTGAACTTCTTTCTGGCCTTGGCGATCGTCGTGATCGTGCTTGGCATCGCCGGCTATCTCATCGACCGGCTGCTTATTGCCTGGGTACGCGGGGAAGGCGAGGAACCGACCATTCTGCTGACCATCGGCCTGTCGATCTTCATCGCCAACACCGCGCTGTTGATCGTCGGCACCACGCCGCAGACGGTGCTGTCGCCGTTCCTGAGTAAGCCGCTGTTCCTGGGACCCGTGGTCATCACGCAATCGCGGCTGGTGCTGGTAGGGCTCTGCGTCGCCTTGATCGTCGGCACCTATTTCCTCGTCCAGAAGACAACGCTCGGCCGCGCGATGCGCGCCACATTCCAGGATCCGATGGCCGCGCAGCTCGCCGGCATCCGCACCGCTCATATTTACGGCTTCACGTTCGCGCTCGGCGCGGCACTCGCCGGCGCCGCCGGCATGCTGCTCGGCTCCATCTATGTCGTGCAGGTGACGATCGGCGGCGTGATTAGCCTCAAGGCTTTCGTGATTGTCATCCTTGGCGGTATGGGCAGCTTCGCCGGTGCCATTGTCGGCGGCCTCATCCTCGGAGTGGTCGAGGCCTTGTGGGGAGGGTACGTGGCGACCGGGTATGTAGACGCCATCGGTTTCGCCCTCGTCATTGTGATGCTGCTGGTCCGCCCCTACGGACTGTTCGGCAAACGAGTTGAGCGCGCCTGATGCGCTTGGAACGGAACGTTCTTCTGATCGCGCTGACGGTCGCACTGCTAGCGCCCCTCGCGGTGCATAACGATTATGTCGTGCATATCGGCGTGAACGTCCTCTTCTCGGTAATCTTAGCTACCAGTTTCAACCTGATAGTGGGCTATGTCGGCGAATTCCCGCTCGGTCATACCGCCTTCTTCGGCATCGGCGCCTACACGGCGGCACTACTCTCGGTGTGCTTCGCCCTGCCGTTCCAGGTCACGGTGATCACCGCCGCTTTCGTCGCAGCGCTGTTCGGACTTGCGATTGGCGCAGTTACCTTGCGGCTGCGTGGCCCGTTCTTCGTGATCGTAACGCTGTGCTTTGCCGAGGTGCTCCGCCTCATCGCTAACAACTGGATCGATCTGACCAACGGCCCGATGGGCGTTTCTGGGATTGCCATGCCAGCGTGGGCGACGAGCGGCAGCATCTTGCAGCAGAAGGTTGCGTTCTATTACGCCGGGCTGCTGCTGGCGGCGCTGTCGATCTTCATCAGCTACCGCTTCGTGTATTCGAATGTTGGCCGGGCTGCGATTGCCGTCCGCGAGAACCGGTTCGTCGCGCAATCGCTCGGCATCTGGCCGTTCTACTTAGGTCTGGTCACCTTCGTGCTGGCGGCAGCGATCGCGGGCGCCGCCGGCGGCTTCTATGCTCACTATTTCACATATGTCGGACCCGAAGTGTTCGATTTCTCCTTCATGATCACCATGATCATTATGGTGCTGGTCGGCGGCAAAGGCACGCTGGTTGGGCCCGTCGTCGGTGCATTTATTGTTGTCATGTTGGATGTGTATCTGCGCGACTTCAAGGAGTTGCGCTTTTCGATTTTCGGACTGCTGGTGATCGCCGTGGTGATCTTCCTGCCACGCGGATTGATGGGCTTCATCAGCCGGCGGCACGAAACCTATCATCGGGAGAAACCCGGCGATGCTTGAGATCGAGAATCTCTGCAAGCAGTTCGGCGGCCTGTCGGCTCTGTCCGATGTGAGCTTTACGATCGGCAATGGCGAGATCGTGAGCCTGATCGGCCCGAATGGCGCCGGTAAGACGACCTGCCTCAACCTCATTACCGGTTTCGACAAGCCAAGCGACGGCCAGGTTCGCTACGAAGGCGCTGACATCACGGGCTGGGCGCCGCACGCGATCGCGCAGCTTGGGTTGATCCGCACCTTTCAGAAGACGAATGTGCTGAGGGGTCTTACCGTATTCGGCAATGTGCTCACCGCACGGCACCGGCACGGGGAAACCTCGCTGCTACGCACACTCTTCGGCGGCGCCGCACTGCGACGCCGTGAGCGGGAATTGCGGGACGAGGCCGCTGCAGTCATCGAGACGATTGGACTCGCCGATCGGTTGGACACGGAGGCAGGCTCGCTTTCGTGCGGGGAACTCCGTTTGCTGGAGGTCGCGATTGCGCTCGGCGGCGGGCCGCGGCTGCTGATGCTGGACGAACCCGCGGCAGGTTTGAACAATCAAGAGGCGCAGCAGCTTGGTGAAGTGCTGAAAACGCTGATCGGCACCAGCGTCGAGACCATTCTGCTGGTCGAGCACAACATGGCGCTGGTCATGGCCGTCTCCGACCGGCTTGTGGTGCTTAATTTCGGCCGCAAAATCGCCGAGGGCTCCCCTGCCGTCATCCGCAACAATCCCGATGTTGTCGAAGCCTATCTCGGCAAGTCAGCCGCATGAGTATGAGTATTCCCCTCCTTGAATTGCGCAATGTTGAGGTGGCCTATGGCAAGCTGCGCGCGCTGCATGGCGTGAACTTGCAAGTGCGGCTGGGCGAGGTGCTGGCGCTGCTTGGCCCCAACGGAGCTGGCAAGAGCACGACCTTGCGGACGATCTCAGGTCTTCTTGCACCGATGGCCGGCGACATCCTGTACAACGGCGCTTCGATCGTGCGCCAGAGGCCAGACGTCATCGTCCGCCGCGGTATCGCGCACTCGCCCGAGGAGCGGCGCATCTGGCCGGAACTGTCGGTGCAGGAGAACCTCGAGCTCGGCGCGTATATCTGCAGTGATCGCGCGGAAATCGCCCGGCGGCTTGAATCGGTCTTGCTTCGATTCCCCCGGCTGCGTGAGCGTAGGAGGCAATTTGCAGGTACCCTATCGGGTGGCGAGCAGCAGATGTTAGCGATCGGCCGGGCGCTGATGTCGGCGCCGCGGCTCTTGCTGCTCGACGAGCCGAGTCTCGGGCTTAGCCCATTGATGGCGGAGGAAGTGCTGAGTGCAATCCGG
>Ga0182024_10016666_pt1 | contig 13906 bp, 12 predicted proteins | sample P32metaG_FD_120480 | JGI IMG/M metagenome (GOLD analysis project Ga0182024, IMG submission 120480) | Permafrost microbial communities from Stordalen Mire, Sweden - P3-2 metaG (Illumina Assembly) | ecosystem: Environmental > Terrestrial > Soil > Wetlands > Permafrost | place: Sweden: Stordalen... | reverse complement strand
GGCGGCCGCGCCACGATGCCCGGTATCCGCACCGAGCGCCCGTCGACGAAGCCGCGGCGACCGTAATCGGCCACCAGGTACTCGCCGATCAGCTTCTGCGCACCGTAGCTCAAGGTCGGCAGTGGGATGGTGCTCTCATCGATCAGATCCGGCAGCGGTACGCCATAGATACCGATGCTGCTGGCGAACACCAGTGTCGGCTGGCTACCGGAGCGGCGCAGCACCTCGAGCAGGCTCAGCGTGGCGTGCAGATTGACGCGCAGGCCCAGCTCGAAATCCTGTTCGGCAGCCCCGCCCGGCACGCTCGCCAGGTGGAACACGCAGTCGACCCCGCCCTCGATGGCCCGTGCGAGCACGGCCGAATCGGCGATGTCGCCCTCGACCTGTCGAAGGCGCCTATCGCTGACTCCTGGGCTGAGTCCTGGCGCGATGCGTTGATCGAGCACCGTCACCAGCGAGGCGGGCTTGCCATGGATCGTAGCGCCGCGCCGCAGCCGCGCCACCAGCGCCTGGCCGATAAAACCCTCGCCGCCCACCACCAGCACCCTCATGGCAGCTTGGCCGCCACCACGCGCTGATCGATCGCCCCGAAAACCGACAGCCCGGCCTCATCGAGCACCTCGATCCGTACCCGATCGCCGTACTTCATGTAATCGGTCTGCGGTTTGCCCTGATCGGACAGCTCGATGCCGCGGCGCTCGGCGATGCAGGCAGAGCCGACCTCGCGATACTCATTGTTCGAGATCGTGCCGGAGCCGATCACCGTGCCGGCGCTGAGATTGCGGCTGCGCGCGGCGTGCGCGACCAGCTGCTCGAAACTGAAGCCCATCTGGCCACAGTGCGGCTGCCCGAATTCCTCGCCATTCCAGTACACATGGATGGGCAGCTGCACCCGGCCGTCCCGCCAGGCTGCACCGAGTTCATCGGGCGTCACGGCGACCGGACCGAAGCTGGTCGAGGGCTTGGATTGCAGAAAGCCGAAGCCGGTCTTGACGTCGCGGCCCGCAAGCACGCGCAGGCTCCAGTCATTGATCAGCACCAGCAGCTTGATGTGCGCTGTGGCCTGATCAGCCCGCGTACCCATGGGAACGCGATCGAGGATCACGCCGATCTCGCCCTCGAAGTCCATGCCATCCTGCTCGGAGGGCAGCGGCACGTCATCGGCGGGGCCCAGAAAATCGTCGCCGGCGCCCTGGTACATGAGCGGGATGGTGCGCTTGTCGGCCGGCGGGTCCAGCTTGAAGACTTTCTCCAGCAGATCGCCGTGGCTGTGGAAAGCCGAGGCGTCGAGCCACTGCCAGCTGCGCGCCAACGGTGAGCTGAGCTGCGACGGCTCGAGTGCGAATGAGCCCGCGGCGCGACTGGCGTTGAGATCAGCGTACAACCCCTGCAGCTTCGGCTCGCTGGCGGACCAGGTCTCGAGCGCCTGCTGCAGCGTGGGTGCCGCAGAGATCGCGATCACGGCGCGCGTCAGGTCCCTGGACACCACCAGCAGTTTGCCGTCCCTGGTGCCGTCTTTGAGCGTAGCCAATTTCACCCGCGATCTCCTTCAATGACTGTTCGATCAGCTGAGCGGCCGACCGCCATCCACGGCGAGGATCGAGCCGGTAGTAAAGGTCAGTTGCGTGACGGCGGCAACCAACCGCCCTGGCCACCTCCACCGGCAGCGCCAGCCGCTTGAGTGGCGTGCGGGCGGCCTGCTCGTCGCGCCAGGATTGATCCAGCGACTTGACGAACTCGGTGTCCACCAACCCGGGCGCCACCGCCAGCACCCGGATGCGCGGCGCGAGTGCGCGCGCCAGCGAGCGTGTCAGGTTATCGAGTGCCGCCTTGGAAGCACAGTAGGCGAGGTTGCTGCCCATGGCGATCACCGAGGCGATCGAGGAGATATTGACGATCACGCCGCCACCGGCCAGCTCGCTGCGCTCGAGCAGCGCTCTGAAGGCTCGGACGGCCGCGAACGCACCGCGCACATTGACGGCGAAGATCGCATCGAACAACTCATCGTCGAGGCCGTCGAGATCGGCATGGGCAACGAATCGGGTGGTGCCGGCACAGTTGACCAGCACATCACAGCGACCGCAGCGGCCCGCGACCGTCGCCGCCGCGCTGTGCAGCGCGGCACTGTCGGTGACCGGCGCGGCGATGGCAAAGTGGCCGCTGCCCGACAGCTCGCGCGTGAGCGCCGCGGCGGCGGCCTCCGAGCGATGATAGCCGATGCCGATGCTGAATCCCGCGTCAGCGAGCGCCCGCGCGATGGCCTCGCCCAGGCCGCCGGTCGCACCGGTGACCAGCGCCACCGGCTCAGTACTTTTCATGCCAGTGCACCATCGGCAATCCCGGCGCCGGCGCGCGCACGTACGGGATGGTGGTGCCGCGCAGGCTGCCGATGTAGAGCGTCTGCAGGTCCGGGCCGCCAAAGGTGATGCTGGCGGTCCACGGCGCGACACTGCCGCCGCAGCCCATCATCACTTCCGGCGTGACCGTGCCGGCGAAGAAATGCTCGTCAAACTGCTTCACCTTGGCCGCATCGCCGTCATCGAACAGGATGCGCTCGTCGCCTTCGGGGGTGATCACGGCGATCTTGTCGGAGATCACATAGGTCATCCACAGATTGCCGATGACGTCGAAGGCAAAGCCGTCGGGTATGCCCTGCAGGCGCGCCGGACCGTAAACCTGCCGATCGCTGAGGCTGCCGTCCGCCTGCACCCGCAGCCGCGAGATGCGCCGCGCGTTGCTCTCGACCACATACAGCCACTCTTCCTTGGCATCCAGCCGGACTTCGTTGGTACCGATGAAGCCGTCGGCGGCGATGCGTATCCCGCTGGCGTCGATCAGCGCCACGTAGCCATCCGGCAGCTTCTCGTTGATCGAGCGCGTCCAGGGCCTGGCACGCGTGGTCACGGTGAGCCAGAGGCGATCCTTTGAATCCCGCAGCACGAAGTTCACCTTGCCGAGCGGTTGACCGTCGATCTGCGTATACAGCACCTGGCTCTCGCCCTTGCGGTTCATGCGTTCAAGTGCGTCGGTGCCGAAGTTCGCGATCAGGAAATCACCGTTGCGATCGAAGGCGATGCCGTTGGGCAGCGTGCCCTCGAATATGTAGCGCTCTGCGCCCGAGCCCGCGCCTCGTTCAGTGAAGCGCGTGTCTGCCTGCTGCGCGATCAATTGCTGACTGCCGTCGGGATTGATGCGCATGACCCCGCCGCGCGCATCGGCACTCCAGAGGGTGCCGTCGTGTTGCGCCAGGATGCACTCGGGCCGCTGCAGATCGCGGCCAACGGTGCGCAGGCTGGCGCGATCGAGCTGCCAGTCCTTAACGGGATTCGGTTTCGGCATGACAGTGATTGCGCTGGGTTCCAAGGCTTTCGAGCGGACCGCTGATGCTACCCTCCATGACATCGCCGGGCTTGAGCAGCACGCCGTGATGCATGCCGTTGCCGGACGGCGAGCCGGTGCAGATCAGGTCCCCGGGCTGCAGCGCCATGAACTTCGACAGCGCCTCGATCAGCCGCGCGCAGTCGAAGATCATGTCCGCGGTACCCTCGTCCTGCATGACCCGGCCATTGTGCTTGAGCGTGATCTGCAGCTTTTGCGGATCGCCCACGAACTGCGCCGGTACCAGGTACGGTCCGGTCGGCAGTGCCGTGGGCGCACACTTGGAGCCGACCCAGTCCATGCCCATCTCCGGCATGTCCTTGCGATTGACGCGCTCGCGGATGGTAAGGTCGTTGACCACCATGTAGCCGGCCACGTGCTCGAGCGCCTGCTGCTGGGAGACAAAGCGGGCAGCTTTGCCGATCACCACGCCGAGTTCCAGCTCCCAGTCCATGGTGGTGATATCGGGCGGCAGGCTCACCGCATCGAACGGCCCGATCATGCTGGAGTTGGCCTTGATGAAGAAAAACGGCGTGCCATGCAGCCGCCGCTCGGTCATCTTGGCGATGCCGAACTCGCGCCGCTGCTGCTCGCTCATGCCGGCGGTCTCCGGCCGCACTTGCGCGACCACCAGGTCGACCACGTGCTTGAAGTAGTTGGCCCCGGCGCAGATCACGTTGCGCGAATTCACCGGTGCGTGCAGCTTCAGCAGCGCGGCCGGCGCGCTCGCCGCGCTGAGCGCTGCATCGCCCGCGTGCAGTGCCGCGGCGACCCGCTGCAGGAGGGGAAAATTGCGCTGCCAGTCATCCAGCACCGACAGTGTCGAGCCGTCGCAACTGAATTCGAGCCGCTCGCGCTGCAGAAAGCCTGCCAGGGCATTGAAAGCCAGCACCCGCCCGCCGACCAGCATGCCGCCGAAGGGTGCGCAGCCGGCGGCCGAGAAGCTACCGAGTTTGAAGGGTATGGCCATGATCAGGATGCGTTGCCGAAATTCCTTGCGCCGGGGATTAGAGGCATCCTGAGATTATAGTCAATCAAAGCGCTAGACGTGGCCCTCGCCGCCATCGACCAGCAGCGTCTGCCCGCTCATGAACGCGGCATCGTCTGAGACCAGGAACGAAATGGCGGCTGCCTGATCTTCCGGCTCGCCGTTGCGCTTGATGGCCTGGTGCGCGCGAACGGCAGCAAAATGTGCCTGCGGTACCGCCTCGATCGCCTTGCGGGTGCGCGTCAGGCCGGGCGCGAGCGCGTTGACGGTGATGCCGAATTCGCCGACTTCCGCCGCCAGCCCGCGTACCAGCCCGAACAGCGCGCCCTTGCTGGAAATATAGTGCGTCATGCGCGGCGGCGGCGCGAAGAAGCTGGACGAGGCCACCATCACGATGCGGCCCCAGCGCGCCGCCCGCATGGCCGGCAGAAACACTTTTGCCAGGTGAAATCCGCCCAGCACGTTGACATCGTGCGTGGCGCGCCAGCGCTCCGAGGTCAGCTCATCGAACGAACTCATGAACTGCAATGCCGCGCAATGAATGGCAATCGCTGGATCGCCGAATCGCGCCTGCACCGCTGCCGCGAAGGCACACATTTGTTCCCACTGCGCGATATCGACCTTGAAACCCGCAGCCTCGCCGCCGGCCTGGCGCGCCAGTTCGACGGTCTCGGATGCATCGGCCACATCGGCTATCGCGACTCTGGCGCCCTCGGCCGCGAGGCGGCGCACGATTGCCTGGCCGATGCCGCCGGCGGCGCCGGTGATGGCGACGATGCGGCCCGCGTGCCTGCTCACCGGGCTATTTCTTCAGCAGGTTCTTTGAGCGGCGGTCGAGCACCGCCGCCTGCATGACAGTGTCCGGGAAGCGCCAGGCACTGCGCCGCCGCGCGCTCTTGGGGAAGAACCGCAGCAGCGCGCGCGCCAGGTACATCGAGCGGACGATCACCACGCCGGTCGCCAGCAGCAGCAACAGCGAAACGTACTCCGGTACATGCATCGCATTGAGAGTGAGCCCGGTGGCGGCCAACACCAGCGTCAGCACCAGGAACATCATGAAGGCGCCCTGGACCCCGAAACCTGCCTTCAGCAGCAGGTGATGAAAATGCTCGGCATCCGCCCGCAGCGGCGAGTGGCCGCGTATCGAGCGCCGGATGATGGTCCAGAAGAACTCGAATATCGGTAGTCCGACAATCCAGAGTGTTGCGACCGGAGACAGACCCGTGCCCCCCGCACCCAGCCCGCTGGCGCCGGTAAACTGGCTGGCGCGGATGCAGACCCATGCCAACGACACGCCGAGCAGCGTGCTGCCGGCGTCCCCCATGAAGCAGCGCACCCGCCGGTTGCGGCGAGTGGGCAGATTGAACAGCAGGAAGGCGGCCGTTGCCGCGCCCATGACGGCGCAGACCGCCGCCAGATCGTGCTGGCCGGAGTTCAGGGCCGACCATCCCAAAGCCATCAACGATACGAACGCGACCGTCCCGGCCAAGCCATCCATGCCATCGAGCATGTTGAAGGCATTGATCGCCGTCATGACGAACAGAGCGGTCAGCAACTGCCCCGTGACGCCATGGAAAGTGATGATACCAATCCCAAAAGCGTCGCCAATTGACGACACTTCGGTTCCGGTGCCTACGGTTACAAGTACCGCCGCTGCTGCCTGCAATGGCAGGCGGAGCCATGGCGAGACGCTGAATCGGTCATCGACCATGCCCACAGTGACCACCAGAGCAAAAGCCGAGATCAGTGCACCGGTCAGGGGCCGGGCCGCTTCAACCAGTCCAATACCGAAGATCAAGCCCAGGAACATGGCCAGGCCGCCCACAACCGGCACCTTGCCGTGATGGGTCTTACGCCCACCCGGTCGATCGACCAGATTGATAGCTACCGCGACGGGGCGCAGAGTCAAAATCGCCATCATCGTCACGGCAAAGGCCGCAAGGGCTGCCGAGATCGTGCTCAAGTCTCCGGACTCCTTTGCTGAGGCATCGATCGGACCACAATCACCTTCGCCCGACCGCCGAACAACCCTGATACGCGACCAAATGCCTAACGCGGCGTAGCTAAACCCGTTGACATCCTGCGCGCCGAGAGCTACCTCACGAAAGTCGTCTCCCGAAGGGCGCAATGGTGCCCGGAACGTGACCTATCGCTGTGCGACAGGTCGCCCTGCCACAGCGCGCCCGAATCGTGGCCGCAAACGCGAAGGCCGTCAAGAAGCCTCCGACGCATACGCTGTCGGTCAGCGCTGACTTCATTAGCAGTGAAAGACGTATGGACGTTGCCCGCCGGCATCAAACCGTTTGCCACCCAGCAAGCACTGACTTCGGGGTACAGCCATGCATGCGCACGGGGTTCGGTAATCAATCCGTTCATCGAACCGGGCGGCGGCCAGGTCCATTCCGAAACAGTACGCCATGCAACTTGGCCGGGATCTTCAAAAGAACCAATGGCAGCGTCGTCCAGATCCCGTTGGCCCGACATGCTCTGACGATTTCCCTGTTCATGATCCAGCTGTGCCGCAGGCCTCGGGTACTCGTGCCACCGGCACGCATCTTCACGACCGGACGCGCGACGTAGCTATAGGTGACACCACCCCGATGCAACAGTCGCACGAGCATTTCAAAATCCGCCGCTATCCGGTACGCCAACGAGAAGCGGCCGCAGCGTAGGTAGCACTCACGCTTGACGAAGAAAGTAGGGTGTGCCGGCATCCAACCAAAGCGGAAACGCCCGGGAGTCCATCGACTCGAATCGTAGTAGCGGCGGACGCGCCCTACATCGAGCTTATCGACATAGATCAAGTCGGCGAATACGGCCTCGACACCGTCGCGTCGCATCGCCCCGACCAGATCGGTCACCACTTTTTCATCAATATAGAAATCATCTGAGTTCAGCATGCCGACGATCTCGCCGGTTGCCAGGTCGATGCCTTTGTTCATGGCATCATAGATTCCTCGATCCGGCTCAGAAACGAGCGTGCTGATCCGCTCGCGGTACTCCTGAATGACCTCCAATGTCCCGTCGGTCGACCCTCCGTCGACGATGATGTATTCAATGGCGCCGTAGTCCTGCGCCAGAACGGACTCGATGGTGTCGCGTATGGTCCGGCAACTGTTGAAGCAGACCGTGATGATCGAGACTTTCGACGGCTGAATTGGCTGCGTCATGATTGGGTCGTCATTGCAGTCGAGGCGACGCTCGCCCCGCGAGCTGTGAAGCGCCGGCAATGCGCCCGTCCCCTGTTCGCGTACTTCACAATTCTACAGACCCGATTGCGCGAATAGTGGCATGATATTCATGACAAAGTAAGGGCAGCTGCGGACCAGCAGAACCCGCTTGTCATGATGGGCGGCTTGCCAGCTTGCGCTGGTTAAGCCTGGGATGGCAGGGCGTCGGGCCAACTATTCCGCCGCCACAGCAATTAATCAAAACATAAAGGTCTTTCATCAGATGCCAACTATTACTGCTCGCAGCTCGCTACCTATCGTTCTGGCCGTCTTGACGCTCGCCTTGACGGCTTGCGGCGGCAGTAGTGTCGGTCTTCCGCAAGCCGACTTCAGCGACATCAGGATCACCGGCCATGCGCCGGGCGTGACCCCGTTCATCAGTTCAGTGCAACTTACCGGCAGCAGCCTTGGAAATCTGAGCTCGATCACATTCACCATAACGCCAAAGCCCGGCGCCGTCTCCGCGCCGCTGAATGTCAGCTGGGCGCTCAGTGCTTTAGCCTCTCGCGGCTATTACAGCCATGGGGTCCTCAACCTGCCGGTCTTCGGACTCTATGCAGGCTATACCAACCAGCTTTCTATTAATCTGCTGTTCGCCGATAAGTCGACTCAAACACTTCCCCTTACCATCACCACGGCAACATACACCGACCCCAATGGTATCTATGACAAGCCCACGATAAATCAAAGCCGTGCACCGGGCAGTGCGCTGGGATTCAACTTCTTTGTAATGAAATCCACGGTCGGAGCGCCGGTGGTTATCGACACCGACGCCGAGATTCGCTGGGTGGTTCCCGGCGTCGATAGCGCTGAATCGAGCATTTATCAGAACGGCCAGTTTTTGATAGGCAGTCAGACTTCGTCGGATTTCTTTGGCCTGCAGTGGGACGGCACACAAAGCGCGCACACGCAAGTCCAGGCGGTAGCGCCCAATATAGCCGAATTTACTCACAACATTGATCCCGGCAACGTGGGTTTATTGGCGGAATTCAGCGGCGTCGATAGGTACGGTAACGATGGCGATGCCATCGTCTCCGAAATAGTGCCGCAGGTTGATTTAGCCGGCCAGATAACCACGGTGTCTTTCACCGGAAACTGGGACATGGCGGCAATTATCGAAACCTATATGCTGGCCCAGGGTGACAATGCGGCTGCATTCGTTCGGCCGGGCGCCGACTGGTTTCATCTGAATGCAGCCACCTATGATCCGAGCGACGGCACCGTGATCGTCTCGAGTCGCGAGAACTTCGTCATCAAAGTCGACTATGCCACCGGCAACATTCTTTGGATTTTGGGTGACCCGACCAAGTACTGGTATACCTTCCCGTCGCTGCGCGCCAAGGCGCTGACCCTCGCGCCGGGAGGGCTATATCCCGTTGGCCAGCACGGCATCTCGATAACCTCGGACGGCAACCTGATGGTCTTCAATGATGGTTTCGGCAGCATTAACCAACCCGCCGGGGCGCCCGCAGGCATAACCCGGACCTATAGCGCGGTGACTGTGTACTCCATTGACGCCGTGGCCATGACCGCCAGCCAAGTCTGGAATTTTGATTACGGACAGACCATCTTCGCGACGTTCTGCGGCAGCGTCTACGAAGCTTCCGGGACTTTTCTGATCGACTATGCGACCGCCGCCAATGAGACGCAGGCCAGACTGGTGGGCCTGGATTCCAATCACAACGTCGCATTTGATTTCCAGTATCCATCGCCGATACCCTGCGGGGCGGCTTGGAATGCCATACCGCTTCCGCTGGAGAACCTGCAAATCGCCCAATAAACCGGCTGACGGGCGGCTAGTTGTTACGGGTCGCCGGGCGTCCGCCTAGTTGTTTTTGCCTGGAATCTGATTAAAGCTGTTCGCCTGTCACAGCCTGGATTCCAAATGACCGAAAAGTGCGCGCTGATATGCGGAGTCTCGGGACAAGACGGCGCGTACCTCGCCCGGCTGTTGCTTGAAAAAGGCTACCTGGTATCGGGAACATCGCGCGACGCCACGGTGTCAGGGTTTCCGAACCTGGTGACGTTGGGAATCCGGGACAGAGTTCAAGTCCTGTCCATGGTCGGAACGGACTTCCGCAGCGTGTTGAACGTGCTGACACAGGTGCGGCCGGACGAGATATACAACCTCGCCGGCCAAAGCTCGGTCGGCCTGTCCTTCGAGCAACCAGTGGAGACGCTCGAAAGCATCGCCTTAGGCACGCTGAATCTGCTGGAAACGATACGCTTTCTGAACCGCCCGATGCGACTGTACAACGCCAGTTCCAGTGAATGCTTCGGCGCAACCGGCGAAATTGCGGCAGATGAAACCACGCCCTTCTACCCGCGCAGCCCTTACGCGGTCGCCAAGGCCACCAGCTTTTGGGCCGTTGCCAACTACCGCGAAGCCTATGGCCTGTATGCGTGCTCCGGCTTGCTGTTCAATCACGAATCTCCGCTGCGACCCGAACGCTTCGTCACGCAGAAAATCGTCAAGGCCGCCTGCCGTATTGCGGCGGGCGATCGCCGGCCTGTGCGACTTGGCAACCTCGCCATTCGACGCGATTGGGGTTGGGCGCCGGAGTTCGTCGATGCCATGCATCGCATCCTGCAGCTGGAGCGGCCAGAAGACTTCGTGGTTGCAACCGGCAGCAGCTACTCCCTGGAGCAATTCACTGCGACCGCCTTCGGCCTGGTTGGGCTCGATTGGCATGAGTGGGTGGTGTCGGACCCTGCCTTGCATCGACCGAGTGACCTGCTCGGCAATAGAGGCAATGCCACCAAGGCCGCGAACCTGCTCGGGTGGCAAGCGCGCTTCAAGATGCAGGAGGTCGTCGGTGAGATGGTCCGAGCCGAGGTCGACGGCACGCGGATCAGAACGAGTTGATGGATCGCGCACCGTGACGCCCAAGAACTTCGATGACGTTCGAGCATTCCTCAAAACATGCCTGGCGAAGCGTGACGAGCCCGCGGTACCGGACTATTTGCGCCCCTCTGACTATTGGAAATATTTCATCAGCAATTTCCAATACGTATTCCAATTGCAGGATGCCGAACTGCGGCGGATCCGATACCACACTTATCATCTCACCGGCGATTATTACTGCGCCTACACGCACCAGCCCGCGGCCAGCTTTGCGCCGCTGCGGCAGGAATATCTGATGCTTGTGGACGAAACCGGCGGCTACAAAGCGGGCGACGGTCCGCTTGGATTCGGTCACGAAGTCAATGGCGAAAAGATCACCGTCGACACGGTTCGATATATGCAAGTGATCGCCGACCTGCATCGAAGTGGCGTTCTGGACCGGAGCGGCGAGAAGCGCATTCTCGAGATCGGCGGCGGTTACGGGGGACTTGCGCGCTGCGTCATGCTGTATAACCCGCAAGCAGCATATGCAATCTGCGACCTGGAAGAGACCATGTTTTTCCAGGCCGTGCAGCTTTCCAATAATTTCGGCTTCGATGCAATCGAACTGTGCCCGGACGGCATGGCGCCGGGACAGGTGTTGCTACCCGGACATTTCTATCTAATACCGCAGCGTTGCGCAGACACGATCCCGCCGTCGTCTGTCGATATCGTCGTTAACCAGCAATCGCTGCAGGAAATGACCCCGGAGCAGGTGCGGCACTATTTCGCCGTGATCGACAAAACCGCTCAATATTTTTATTCATGCAACAGTCAGCATGACGCTTCGATAACCGACAGACTGCAGATCGTTACCCGATTACAGTCGATGATAGACGGGCACTTCCGGCGAGTGAAATGGCAATCGCGCGCGCCATCCGTGGGAAGGTCGGTGCAAAGACTGGGCAAGCTGATCAGGTTGCTCACGGGCCAGTCCGTGCGGCGGGTCGGTGACTACAACCTGCGGCGCGTGCTCTATGAGGCCGGTTCTACCTGCTAACAAATATCGCCCGCGCCTTTCCTGTCATAGTGATCAAATACTTCCAGCAGATTATTGAAACGACGATCGACGCCCTGCTCTTTCTGGATGGCATGCTGTCCGATGATTGATCGCAGCCTCCGAACAACACCATCCAGGCTATTGCTCGGCACCAGAGTCATCAGCGTAAAAGCGATCGGCAGTCCGGTCCCATAAAGTAGCTTTTCCAGTGGGCGCATCAGCCGCCGCAGCTGATCCAGACTGTCGCGAGGCAGCTGGCGATCGAAATAGTAGCGCTTGTAGACGTGCACAATCTGCAGAAACCTGTAACGCCGGTAGTTCGGGACGACCTTGATGGTTTCGGCCAGCTTCGTCCGAAGTGCCTCCATGGCAAGCAGCCACGAATCGTAATACGGAGCACCCGGTAACATGACTGCCCGGTTAGGCGTCGCCTGGCGGAGAGTTTCCTCGTTATTCAGCATCCTGGTCCCGTCCTGTGCCTTGTTGTTGAAATGATAGAAGCCATAGGATTTCGGAGTGATGCCGATGACTACCATCGGCACGGGAAAAATCAGAATTCTCGGGGACAACAGAAATAACAATGGGGTAGCGTAGAAATCCGGGTACGGCGAACGAAAAAATGGCCCGTCGACGCTCATCTCCGCAATCTTGCGACGGCTGATCAATGAAAACTGCATGTTAGAGGCGATCGGCATGCGGAAATCGAGATAACCCATCGCAATATCTCGCGCTCGTCCCCGATCAAGCCACAGGGGTTCCAGCTCCGTCAAAACGAGATTCTTGTCCCTGCGGAGGAAGCCTTGCGGGGTGTCCGGAAGAACTCCCGGATAAGCAAAGAAATAGGCACTGACATATACGAAGTCCGGGGCTGGAAATCTTTCAAACGACTGCAGCAAAGTGGAAAAATAGCCGGGAAGCAAGCCATCATCATCGCCCAGCATCACAACATAATCGCCACTGCTGTGCGCTAACGCATTATTCCAATTCTCCGTCACCGGCACGAAAGTATCGGTGCGGAAGTACTTGATACGCGGATCCGCCAGAGCCTGCACATATCCGGAAATGTCGTCGACGGAGCAGTTATCCGAAACGACGATTTCCCAATTGGGATAATCCTGCCGCCGTACGGTCTCGATGGCGTACTTGAGGTACTCGAGGCGGTTATAGGTAGGCAGCAGAACGGAAAACAGCGTCATCAGGGATCCTTTCGAAACACCGCCGTGTAGGTACTACCGCGCCATCCAGTTCGTTCTATTGGAATCAACAGTTTCGTCAGGACGCGACCGCTGAAATGCGCCAGCGCCCTCAACCAGGCTGAGGCAAACAGATTCGTGAGGCTGAAGGCCCAACCGAAGGAGTTAAAGCCGATGGCGCCCCAGTCTGTCGATGTCAGCACGACTGGCCGAAGCCCGGCCTGCACCAGGTAGTCGTCGAGCAGCCGTGCGGGAATCAACTCGACGTGCCGCGGCGCGTCCACGTGTGTCCAATAGCGCCCCAGCACGCGAAATTGGAAGGCCTGTGGATTGGGTGTATCCAGCACCAGAATGCCACCCGGTGCGAGACGTTCTGCCGCCGCGGTCAATACCGGCCAGGGATCGGGGATATGCTCGATGACCTGCCATAATACAATGACGTCGAACCGCTCCAGATGTTGCAGCTGTGCCGCGGCATCGTTGGCCTGGATGACGTTTATGCCGACAACATCGCGCAGGAATTGGCAACAGCCGGCATCCATTTCAATGGCGGTCACGTCGAAGCCGGCCCGCTTCGCCAGGTATGAAAACAGGCCATACGCGGGTCCGATTTCCAGCAGTCGACCGTTGCGAGCGAACTGCTGCACCAGTTCGAGCTTCCATTTCTGAAGCTTTTCGGCAGTGAGCGCCAACTCGGACTCGGATTTTGGGATCTGGTAATAATTCTTCGGGTAATACTTGTCGAGATCGGCGGGAATCGGCTGCAGAAAGATCAATTGGCAGGCGCTGCACCGATAGTACGCGAACGACTCATCGGTCAGCCTGCGATTGTAGTCCTTGGTGCGAAACAGTAGCGCGGCGGGCTGCCCGCATTTTGGACATTGATGGATTTTCATGACATCGGCGGCATCAAGCGCGTCGGCCACTCAGAGACTTCGATACCGACCCCAGCAGCATCCTGATGTCGGAGCGAATGGTCGCGCCAAGTTGGAAGTATCCCAACAGCACGTAGATCAGCACGGCCGCCCCGAGCGCCACCAGCTGCAATGCCGGCACCGGATTGGCCGACCAACTGCGCAGAATCAATTTGGGTAGCGCGAACGAAATGCAGCCGAGTGCCAGGAATGGCAGCAGCGTCCGTCTGAACCACGAGGCCGCCGCGGCACCGAACAGCTTTTTGTGCACTGCCGGCAGCAGAAACAGCATGTTTGCGATGTTCCACGCGAGCCACGC
>Ga0182024_10016665_pt1 | contig 13907 bp, 10 predicted proteins | sample P32metaG_FD_120480 | JGI IMG/M metagenome (GOLD analysis project Ga0182024, IMG submission 120480) | Permafrost microbial communities from Stordalen Mire, Sweden - P3-2 metaG (Illumina Assembly) | ecosystem: Environmental > Terrestrial > Soil > Wetlands > Permafrost | place: Sweden: Stordalen... | reverse complement strand
CGCTTCGTTCAACACTCTCGGAGCGGAGGAGAAAATCCCTGAGTCAAGGTCATCTCGCGCTGTCTCCATCAGTTGTTTGTAGTAGTGCGTATCACTGGCTGGTGGCATTTCCGCTGGGCAGCGCTCGTCCACCACCACCTGGGAGCCATTCGCTTTTTCTATCTGAACAGCGAACTTTCCTATTCGATCGGGACCTACACTTAAAAGAACCTGGGTGGTGAACAGACCGCTCTGGCACTTATCGATGCGTTCAATAATCTCCATCCACGGTGCTCTTGCTGTCAGATTCTCCACGGGTTCATCCGTCCTCAACGGATCGAAATTTTGTTGCCGGGCGCAATTGCACCTGGCCAGATTGAACTGGATTCGCGACAAGTCACCGTTGCATTGATCCGGCAACTTACTGACCAGCGCTCCAGCATGTCGGAAAAGTTTTTCAGCCTCAGAAATTTTCTTCTGATAGAACAGGCAGTTGGCAAGCTCTACCTCCATTGCAGCTAGCGAATAATCGAATTCTCCACTGCGCCCCTGGTATCGTTCGACGCGCTTAGCCAGAAAATGTAGAGATTCCTCATAGCGATGCTGTTTCCAGCAGATAAGGGCCAACTCGTGGAGAATCACATCAAGAGCAATGTGTGTCCTAAAATGCCTGAACCGCTCATTTGCAAGTTCAGCCCTGGCAGCCCCTAACGCTTCCATGATCTCCCGGTACATCTTTTCCGCTTCTTGAGCATTGCCTTTCTTTCTCGCTATGTGTGCCAGCCTCAGGTCGGTGAAGTGAGTACATACGGCGCGTGTGTCGGAGGACTCCTGTTGGGTCCAATCTCGAGCCAGGAGAAACATTTTTTCTGCTTCCTCAAGATCCATTCTGTCCAGAGCCTGTTCACCGGCAATGAAGATGTTGCTCCAACTAGTCAGGGTGACATGAGCGGGTGTCACGGCAGTACCGGCAGGTGGCGGATCGTATACGGCATGATCGATCAGGTGTCTGCGCGCCACCTGCCCTGTATAGCCGAAGCACGGACTCTGTTGTTGTACGTCTGAGCCGAAGGTATAGAGCGTTTCGCCCTGGTTGTCGTTATCGGGTATGATTGTCCTGCCGATGTTATATTTGCTTTCTTTCGGGACGTCTGCAGTCTCTGCTTCTAGCACCGCATTCGCTTCTCTCTCCGTCATATCATCCCTCCTCCGCTTCTGCTGGTCTGGATTGAGCAACAGTAACGGTGCTCAGCACCTTGCTGGCAGTATCGCCTGTTCCTATGGCTACCAGAGTCTCGCATGCTTTTTGGCGGACAGCCGATTTAGGATCTTGCCATGTCTTCATTACAGCAGGCAATAGCTTATCCTGGATTAGATCAGGCAGCGGCGGAGTGTGCCTCGCGCAGCGTGCCACCATCACTGCCTCCAGGGCAAGGAGCCTTATCTGCTCGTCAGCATCACCAAGCAGGCAAACCAACTTTTCAGCTGCGTTACTGTCATCGGGGGTAATTCTGAGAATCCACGCAGCCGCCTTACATTGTATTTCAGGGCTAGCGTGCGACAGACGGGCTGTGAGCGCAGGGACAGCAGACAACCCGGATTCTTTGAGAATGTCTCCGCGTATGAAATGGGATGAGACAGAAGTATGAGTAGTATGCATCCCGTGACGGGGTGGGAAAGGGGTAGTGGTCAGGTACTCGGCAAGGAACTCCCCTGTAGAAGGTGCTGCCGATGTTCCCATAGCAAGCAGCGCTTTTCTTGCGTTGTCTCGAATTTTTGCCACTTCACTCATAAGCATTTGGTTTAGCGCCGGCGCCGCCTCGCTGTTGAGCGCAGGAGGTTTCAATAAGCTGAACACCAATGAGAAAGCCTCCTGGGGCTTCCCCGCGCTCGACTCCAACGCGTCAATCATAGGCTGGCTTGCGGCAAAGCCAATCGATGAAAGCACCTCAGCAGCAAAACGGCACGTCCTCGACATTCTGGTTTGGCCACAGTCTTGCTCAACTACTTTCAGGACTCCGGGAATTACCGCAGGCCCGATGCTAGCTAGGACCATGTCGGCACTGCCGTGGCCCAAAAGGGCAGCTAAAAATGGCGCGTCGCTGTTGAGCAAGGATCCAAAAGAGCCCAGGCAGACCATGATACATTCGTTATCCCGGCTCCAGCCAAAGCCGCTTGGATTTGGTTGCGGATTCAGGCTTTTGATCAGCTCGGGCACGGCGTAGCTTGCACCGATCTTTGCCAGGGCGTCAGCCGCCTGCATTACGCCCCGACAACTTACTTTCTTCATGGCTTGAATTATGGCTGGCACTGCGCTCCCTGCTTGTGGCCCAAGCAAGCCGAGCACGTACACAGCGTTCGCTCGCCGTACGCAGCCACCCGATTGCATAGCCGCACAAAGCGGAGCGACCAGCTTCTCCTTCTCGGTTTCAGGCGGCTTGTCTAGCAACTCTGCCAGTTCCAGCTTAGCGGTGTCCGAAAGATATAGCCCCGAGTGCACCGTATTTAGTACTACAGTTGCTGGATCGTTTGCACTTTCAGTCGGTGTTGCGGATGATTCCAGAGTAAGCAATGCTTTTTCCGCATACGTCTGAACACTCGCATCGGTAAGCAGCCGGCGGAGCCAGGGAATCGCATTTTCATTGAGCGCGGGCGGTTGTAACAAACTCACCATTGACATAAGAGCCCGGCGACCCTTTGGCGTGCTCAACGTGAATGATTCAACCAACAGTTGACTTACATCTGAGCCGATCAACGAGATAATGTCTGCAGCATTATGACAGACCCAGTCTAGACGGCTTTCTATTGCTCGTTGCACCTCGTTGAGGATAGCCGGAATGGCAGCAGCACCGATACTTACCAGCGCCTGGTTGGCGCTGTTGTGGAAATGCAGATATGCAGCCAGATCTGGTGCCGCACTGCTGGCATCTGGGCCGAAGGACTCCAGGCACTCCAATATATACTCATCGTGGATGGTCCACTGCAGGCGGGTTTCCTCTGGTGCCGGTGCCTTGCGCAGAGCGCCGACCAGCGCAGGCACCGCGTAGCTGGCACCGATCTTTCTCAGGGTGTCAGCTATCTGCATGACGACCTTACAATTCCAACAATCCATTGACCCAATGATCTGCCGCACTGTAAGGCGTGCTTGCGGTCCAAATAGACCTAGCACATATAGAGCGTTGGCTCGGTGTGCGTAATTGTCTGATTGCAAACACGAAAGAAGATGATTGACTAGCGGCGTCTTCTCATTTTCTGGAACGGCAGCGAGCTCTTCTGCTAGCTCGGACTTTGAAGGTTCCGACAGGTATGAGCAGCAGCGCACTCTATTCAGAATCGCCATCACGCTGTCGCTCAAAGTCTCTCTGCTGGATTGGTTTGTTTCAACAGACATACTTACTCCAGCAACAGGCTGATACTCGATGTCTGGTTTCTTTATGTCCAAGGGCTCCTCCTTCTCAGCTCACTGTGCAAGGTGGAATGTTTTCTGTAATACATTGGGTCTGAAGGAGCCTCTAGCCGGCTCCATTTCTTTGTTGCCAGTTTGTCGGGCAGCACCATTCTTGCTCGCCCACGCTCAACCACACATCCATTATATGGTCTGATCTCGCCGAATTTTTCCGACCTGCCACAGTTAACTAACTGTGTCGTGTCCATCATCGTTGATGGCAAACTCATTCGAAGATCATTCGGCCCTGATCGCAATGCTGCCGAAGCAGTTCTTGCCGAGTTGCTGAAGAGACGTTCAATCGCGAAAGCAACTGGCGAATCTTGGACAGGGCTCGATGACTTGAAGGCGAAAGATCGAGCAAAGTCAAAGATCACATTCGCCGAAATTGCGGAAGATTATTTTAGAAGAGAAGAGATCACAAAAGAGATTACAGCCGACGTTGTACCGATAACCGCTGCATTGCAAAAGCCAGACAGGGTACGGCGTCCGCATCGCTCAAGAAACAAGCCGACAGTGGGATTTGAACCCACGACCTGCGGTTTACGAAAGGATTTCGGCACGAAATTCGCTGTCGGCCGGGGAGGAATAAGTTATCGATAGGTTTATAAAAGATCGCGACACTGGTATTCGCACCGCTCGCGACACCACGCTAGTTTCCAACGGAAGGTTTGATTTGGATACATCTTCCTGTCGTGGTATTTTGCTTGCCCATATGTTGCATAACTGGTTTGGAATCCGACGCCAGCGGTGGCGGTGAAGTTTCTATTGGTTGGTATGCACCGTTCCAGTTTTCCTGTCCGCCTTTGATTCGGCGCAAGCAGGGCTGTCTCCGAGAAGATGAAGGTGGCTGTTGTAACAACTGTGAAATAACTTTGGTCGGTTGCCGGACTAGTCTAGATGCGTCGAACGGTTCCATTTTTAGCACCCCAATTACTAAACCAGAGCCTGACTGAGCGCCCGGCCGGAAGCTGGCGCGTACAACCGTTAAGCCTGCCTACCCCCTCGAGGTCAACTTATGACAGCTGTTTTCGAAACCAATGACGTCGACAAGTCTCAGCCCAAGGAGGTGAGCCCAAATCAGCTTTTCAATTCGCTCAGCAACAGCGACTGGCAAACATTAAGCCCCAAGACTGCTACAAGAAGCAGCGCTGAACCGGCCTCAGGCGAATTATCCTTCGACCCTAATATTTATAACGGGGCGACTGACAGGGCGATCACTGCCGCAAAGCCGTTGAACAGCCCCCCTAAAGACGCCTCCGCCGATAAGAACGATCTGGCCAAGTTAAATAAAGACGTGACCGCTGATGTTAACCGTTTGAAAGCCGACGAGAAGGCGCTGGAGTCTGACTCTAAGGACACAGACAAAAACGATGTCCATTCCAAATATCACCAGGAACTGGCCAAGCTTGACAAAGATGAATCCAGTCTGCACAAGGACGTAATGGGCTTTTTAAAGGAGTCTGAATCCAAATCAAACTACAAAGATTTTAGTGCGGCACTGGAGAAAGATCATCCTGAACTCAAAGAAATTGCCACGAAGCTCTATGACATGGGCCTGAAAAACGAAGCTTCAAAGACCACCGCTGACTATCCGCTCAATCATTACGAACACCACTTTGGTAAAACTGGCTCGGGTGGCGGTGGTAAAGGTCCGGCTGGCTCAACAGACTATAAAAATCTCGATACAACAACAGAGCAACATGTAGATACAAATCCTAAAGATATTGGTGGTCGTGGTGGTGTCAAATCTGCCACTGCCACGCAAGACGGCGCCAACCGTATCGACTTTAGTATGACGGGTGGGAAATGGGCCGACGCACTGTGGCGGCAAGATAACCAAACCGCCCAGGCAGTCGGCGCCAAATCCGTACAGCTGGATACAAATTTTGAACTGACGCCTGAACAATTGAAGAACACGCATGAAATAGAAAAGGACATCGTTTTCCAGAAGCCTGATGGCACCTTTGGCATATTGGGTTCGCAGATCAACCCCAAGACAGGCGAGGTAGATTTCTGGAATTCACAGACACACCACTGGATCGATGAGGGCTCGCTTGGACCACTGCAAGCCAATAAAGCTTATAACTTGCAGTTAAGCGGTACTATCAATGATACCGGCAACCCAAACACAGGCTCATATACTTACACCGGCTATTCGCTAAACGGGAACAAACTTGATTCTACAAAAAATACCTTTGGCACCATCGAGCTGAAAAACAAAGAAGGCAAGCCAACCCCATGGACACCAGGCGTATACATCCAGACGCAACTTGATCTGGGAGCAGCTGCCGGAACGGCTGGAATGACCGAATTTGGCGAACAACTGTACATCAACGACAATTCTTAGGTGCCATATGAATCAAAATAAGCCCTGACCCTACCGCATACCTTGCACGTCAACAGTGCTTCAGCAAGCTTCGCGACAAGGCTCCGGCCGACAAATAATGGAATTGAGCCGGAATACGAGCGTTTACAACAATTTGCCATCTTTTCCGTAGATTGCGTGTTGCCAAACAAATCGCGGATTACTAGTCAACACCCATTTCGCAAGCAGCGTCCCTTCGCAACGCTCACAGTTGCGTTTGGCGCTCCCCATTTCTAGGAGGTTCGCTATGACATCAAAGATGTTCACAATAATGTCGCTTTCTGCTGCATTTCTTGCCTTTTTTCTGACTGTCCCTGCTGCAAATGCTTCTAATGCGGAGGTACCGTCCCCTAATACGATAAACATGGAAGTAGGACCAATTCCCGTGCCTGCTTATGGGCACACTCCCCAGCTGTTCGATGTTGGTCAAGCGTCTAACATTAGATGCACAATCCAGGCAACGTGGAAGCCCAATTCGCCGTCGAACTACGGAATTATGCAATTTAGATCCTCAGGTTCGTCTGCGTATATTCTCCAAATTCATGCGAACCAGGTGTCTCTTTTGTTGAAAGAGCAAAGCAAAATTATGACCCTTAAAGCTGTAGCCTATTCGTTCAAAACTTCTCCCAATCAAATACAGTTGGTAGAAGACGGAAGCACCTTCACGGTCAGCGACATGTCTTCAAACCCGCCTGCACCTATTCTCTCCTGCACGGATTCCACTATCCAGAACGGTGTGGCTATTTTTCTCGGCACCAATTCCGGTGGCTCCGGCATTTGGTCTATGTCTGTCACACAAGGGGAAATAGCACAGCAGCCGCCGCTTCTTCCACTCCAAAATGCTGAATTCTTCGCTCCCAGTCCAGATCAATTAAATTCTGGCAACAACTATGTCATGGTTAATCATTTTGGTGCCCCGCATGGTAATTGCATTATCGGCGTTCGACTGACACCAATGACGAGCGTGACAACAGGCCAAGAGCTCGGTCATATAACATGTCGCCGTGAAAACGTGTCCGGTATCCAAGGTACTTGCGACTATGAAGCGCACATACGTAGTGACAACGTTGTCCTGATCAAACTTGAGGGAACAGGTAAAAGTACTGTGTGTGGGCAGGCGACCTACAAGTGCCAGACCTATCCAAAAGGGTTGGATCTGAGTCAGAGCCCAAGCAATCATCTTCCATTTCTACTCATTTGCAATGGAAATAACATCAAATTTGTACTTGAGCCGCCGAGCGGGACCAAACTTCCTGCAAGTACGATCATCGACTACACAGATAACTTGGGTACTGTGTATACAACCGGCTACCAATTCGGACTCTACACTCAACAACATGGGCAGAATTGTTGGGACAACCTAAGCGTGACCCCGTTGCCAGGGCCCACTCCGGCAGCAATGCTGCCACAAAACGCACGCAGGTAACAATCACCCGAGTCTGAGGTGGTCCCCTCGTTGTATTGCTTGCCGAACCATGCTGAATGAGCTTGCGGAATACGTAGAGTCAACATTCGATCGATACCTTCATTAATGGAGATTGATAATGAAAAGAGCCCTTGTCGTCGAAATAACGGTCTATGACTTCGTCCTCAACCTGCAGCGCCAAACTTCGTTTGACGCCGTGGCGACAGGAGGTATTAGAGCATGAGGACCGTATCAGGCAAGTTGGTCAAAAAGCCGTCGCTGCGATCCGAGCGTGGATCCATACTCTTCTTGGTTATCGCCATGTGCCTAGTGATTATACCTATCCTAGTCTTTTTCATAGAGTGCACGTTCGCGACGACAATGGAAATCTGCAGCCAGCACGCCGCTCAAGCAGCGGCGCTCGCTGCTGCTAATGATGTGCGTTCTATTGTCGTGAACGACCCTTACTACGGCTATATTTCCCTTGTCGATCATCCACCCACAGGCATGGGCACTCTGTCAGGTGACGGGCAACCACAAGGGGTGCTCGGCATCAATACAATCTTCGCTATGGGCAGACTGCAAATGCTGATCGGACAGCAGTTGGGCATCAATGAACTTATCGTCCTGGCTGATCGAGACCTTGAACAGGCGTCGGCAGCCAATAGAAGGTTGCAGGATGCTATCAAAGAGTCAGTTGAAGCAAACAGTGAATATGTGGCAACTGATGCTTCAGGCAGACCGGTCCGGCCCCTGCAGCATGCACGCGACATCTTTCAGCGCAATTTGAGCTCAAGTCTTTTGCGACAGATTGATGTAACGAAGTTTCAACTCAGTGTGGGCTGGTGCGATCAAGCTTGCGGCAGTGGCATTCCTATTCCTCAACCAGAATATTTGTCCCAGCTATCGCCAGAATGCGTATGGAGAGGAGAGTACAAGGCAAACGTCGACATTCCGATTGGCACCGTACCTTACTACTTTGCGGCATTTGATAACGAAACGGCTCTCATTTCTGCCGAACACTTCAGGTCGCCTGATGGTAACCGAATCTGCTCGGCAGTAAAGGTCGAGTCTGCAATTAAGCAAAAAGGCAAAAGCTATTCGCTGCTTGCATGCGCGTGCGCTCAACCCGGGGCAGTCGCAGATACTCCCGCGCCTGGAATTATGGCCATATCCTTTCCCGATGGTTATGTCACTTGCATTCCTTCACTCAGGTCGCTTATGACCATGACTCCACTAAAAATGCAGTACCCCGAAATATACCAGGCACGCGGCGGCGATTACCCGTTCGACAACAACTCATCCATTGAGTCAGTTAGAACCGACAATCTGCCAAGCACGGCTCTCTCGTTTGCACAGGGCTTTCATGATTGGCTGCGCACCGCTCACTGTCAAGTTCGCCTCGATTCTGTTTCAGCTTGTGTAGACTTGCAGTTTGCAAGCCTCAAATTTGACGATCAAGAAAACCAAACCGAGAATCAGATTGCCGGCAAAAACAAATTACTTGCTACCAACTTGTTTTACTTTGAGTTTCTTCCTGATGGCCGCATAAAAGCAACACGCCGCCTTCGTGATGTATTTCAGCACGAAGTTGTTTCTGACCGCCAGCAGTATGTAATTGCTAACAGCATTATCGATGGACAGCTCTACACGCTCAACTTGAATAATTATGTCCATGCTCTGGGAACCATCGAGGGCGGTCTGCACGCAGGCAGATCATTGCCTCCCGGAAGATTCAACCCGTCTGACCGCATGAGCGGTTTTACTTTTGTTGCTAATACCAACGATTCAGATGCAGTATCGATAGATAGCTCTTCGCCGACACTGACTCTGGGAGCACATGACCCTATACTGGTCAATCTGCCTCGAGACCCATACCGCTCAGGCGGGCTAGCGGTCAATTTAGAGATCGACAATACTGCCTTAAGCGCAGCGGTGAGTGATGACAACTGATGAAATACGAGAGATTTAGATGTAATGGCTAAAGTAATTCAAGCAAAAAAGAAGAAGCCGCTGCGATCTCAGAACGCACAAAAAGGTAGTAGTCTCGTTGAGACGACCGCTGTGATTGCAATACTTGTCCCCTTTCTCACTGTGGCAGGAACGTCAGTAACTTTGCTAATGACTGCCGCCATCTTCAATGACAACGTCTGCCGTGAAGCAGCCCGCTGCGCTTCCATAGGACCACCTAATGCAGTGCGCGAAGGCGCTCCGGCAAGATCAGCCCAACAAGTTTTAGCCTCCATGAGTCAAGCAAATCCGTTCATAACCATTAGTCCAATAGTCCTGGTTTCGGAAAATGTACAACAGCCTATTCCGCATCCGCCTTTTGGTGGTCCTGTCGATGGCTCCGTCGCCGTAATCACCACCGTTAATGTACAGCTCCCTCTTCTCTTCCGGCTGCCACACACACTTTCCTGGCAATCGCGCTCAACGGTTCCCTACACGTGGGTAATGAAGCCTTGCACCAATTGATACATTGTCGATCAAACTCTGACCAAAGTGGCGGCAACCGCTCACATGGTGGCATGAACAGAGTTACTCGTCACAGAAAGGTCTTTCGGACAGTTCGATCGCAAAGGGCTTCCAGCATCTCAGAATTTGGCGCTGCATCCTTTTTGCTACTCCTTTTCTTTTGTTTTCTCGCTGGCATTGGCAATCTAGCCTTGTCGCTGGCCGCTGCATGGTTCTTGACCTATCATGCAGGCTTATCGGTTGCCGATTCAATGAGCTTTGACGACGCACTGACCAAACTGTGCTGCCAATTCGCAAATGGTTCCCAAACTGGTCTCTTTGCCATAGCTCATCTCAAACCGGTAAACGGATACAGGAATTCTGGTGTAGAGTTGTTAATTGAAGAACAGAATCACAACACTGGTAAAATCGCTAGATTTCCCGCCAATAGCGCCCTCAACTTTCAGATCGACTCAGACAAAAGCACTTACTATTATCGACTCAATTCATATTTCGAGATTGGTCCACTTATGCCAATGCCACCGCGCATCTTTTGTCACATCCCCCTTTTGACGGAGCCAGAAATTGTTGCTATGAGCACCCGGCAAATTGCAGAGCACCCCAATGGTCTTGTTGCAGCCAATTTCTGGACGCGCAAAGCAGCCTTTTCTTCCTCGGCCAATTAGTAAGCCTCACGAGCCAGATCGTGGCCGGCAGGTAGGTAAATGCAATATTCATCGCAAGACATGTGTGCGGTCCAGGGTCACACATGCAAGCCAATGAAGCTTATAACTCGCTTGTCCCTGCCTTTTCGCGCACGCATCACAAGTGTATCATTGCTGTGGCTCACACCCAGTGCTTCTGAAAACTGGGATCACTAGGCCAAGCTGCTTTGCAGCTGTTAAAGTTGGGGGTGAAAAGCGAAAGCACTTACTGATGGCGGCAGCAAAATGGCTGGCGATGGCTAAACTTTTACTGGTAGATGACGATGTCAGGCTCACTGCTGTTCTCGACGACACGCTAACCGCTGAGGGACATGAGGTCGAGTGTCACAGCCGTGGGCAGGACGGCTGGGCCAGGATGTTGACGGCAGAATATGACCTGATCATCTTGGACTGGAATTTGCCTGATGCCAGCGGTCCTGACTTATGCAAGCGCTTCAGAGCGGAGGGCAAATATACGCCCGTGCTTTTGCTCACCGGTCGTAATAGAATTGGCGATAAGGTAGAGGGACTTGATGCCGGCGCAGATGACTTTCTCACCAAGCCTTTCAACCTGCAAGAATTGTCAGCCAGGGTGAGAGCACTGATCCGCCGCTTTCAGAAATATCCTGTTGATAGTAACACCGCACCACTTAAAGCCGGCGACCTCTTGCTGGACAGAAAATCGCGCTCAGCCGTCCGCAACGGCTCGCGCGTGCTTTTGCTGCCAAAGGAATTTGCTCTTCTGGAATTTTTTATGCTCAATCCTGAGCAAGTGTTTTCGGCCAACCAAATTTTGGATCGCGTCTGGTCCGAAGAAGACGAAAGCTCACCAGATACGGTGCGAGTGCAAATTACCAGGCTGCGCAGTAAACTAGGCGGCAACCTAGAAGACAGCCCGATCAAGACGCTGCATCGAGTCGGATATATGTTTTCGCCAACTCCCTAGCAGGCAATTCGCCACGTGCTCATCTTATGCTTAATCAATATTCGGCAAGATTTGTAGCGACATTGACAGCGCTGCTTCTATGCTCGCCGACTGCCTCTGGTGCACCGCCATCTTCAGCGCAATATGTACAAGGTCTTGTCGCCAGGAGACTTCTGTTTGGCCAGGGCAGGCCGGCTGCCCAAGTCATGGTCGAGGTCAACCAGCTGATCAAAGTAAAACCCTCCTGGGAAGCGTTTTTTCGCCGGGCTTTCCTGCGCTACCAGAGTAATCAATTTGCCAGCGCAGCACAGGATTGTGAGCAATCCCTCAAATTGAAGAAAAGCCAGGCGGTTTATTACGTGCTGGCCGCTTCAAGCTTGTTGCAGGGTCCAGGATCGTGGACCAAGGCGTTGCAGGCTGCAGCAGGCATGGCCGCGGCCAATCCGGAAGCCATCTATGCCAACGAGTGTGTTGCCTATATTGCCGCTTTGCGAGGAGACTTTGCCTGTTCACTAGATCATTTGGCGGCATACAACACGCAAGTGGCACTGACATCTCATAACCGCTATGAGCCACCTTTGCCTGGGATTATCGGTGGATTGAGCCCTGAAGATTCGCAAAGAATTACGGCCATGCTTGGCAAATCGCAGAAGCAGGCAAAACAGAGGTTGCTCTTGTCGGCGCTGGCTGCCTATTTCAGGAATGATTATGCCGCCTCGGCCGCTGCCTGCGCTGAGCTCAGCCCATCAGGAGCAGGGCGAACCGATGCCCGCAGAGGCGAAGACGATCTGGCCCTGGCCCTGAGCATATGCAATGATCAGATGCTAGCGCGGCCGGCCGGCATTGAAAAGAATGCGCTCAAACTGGTGCAGCAGACCGGCGAATGCCAAGCCTCGCTCAGTCTTCTTGATACCACCTACTTTTCTCTCGACCAGCGCGATAAGAGTCTGACCTTCATCAATCATTTGATTGAACGACAATCGGCGAGGGCTGTTCAATCCAAAACAAACGCAAAACTCATCGATCTGCTCTTCGCTCGCGCTTGCCTGCACGAGCAGATGGGTGAAACCAGGTCTGCACTGCAAGATTGCCAGGCAATATTGAAGCTGCAGCCCGATCAACGCAAGGCTCGCTTGGATTTTTGCCGTTACAAATTGACGCTGGGCGAAAGCCAGGGATCGCTGGCCGACTTGAATAAGTATGTTGACAGCTATCCGGCAGACGCCGTCGCCAGATTTTTGAGAGCGCAGATTTTTGTCCTGGACAAAAAATGGCAGCCGGCAGTGCGCGACCTCTCGCTCACCATAGATGGTGGCTACTATCTGTTAAAGTCCCTGCAAGCCAGAGCGGCCTGCTACAGAGCGATGCACCAGGACCAGCTGGCCACAAACGATATGGAGCTGGTAGCAAAATTCAAAGCAGATAATTCACTTGTGCTTGATTTGGGCACTACGCCAAAGCGTTGATATCGAGCTCACTGAGCGGCAAACTAAACCAGAAACAAGATCCCTGGCCGGATTGGCTCTCAACACCCAGAGTACCGTGGTGAGCCTCGACGATCATTTTGCAGATCGCCAATCCGAGCCCAGAACCCTTTTCAGATACGGTCGTGGCCGACTTGCCCATATGCAGGGGTTGAAAGATGTTCTCTATCTCGTCCCGGTCAATACCCGGCCCCTGGTCCACGACACGAAAGACGACCAACTTATCCTTTATTCTCGCTTCTGATTTAACGGTTGAATGCGGCGGCGAAAACTTAATAGCATTGTGGATTAAGTTGATCAGCACTCTTGTTAGCCGATCTTTATCAGCGCTCAGGTGTGCGTCATCGCAGCTAAAAACCAATTCGACCTGCTTACCTTCGGCCAGAGATTCCAGCGAGCCTCGGGCAGCATCCATCAACTCTCTGGCCTGGAAGTGATCGTCGCTGAGCTCGATACTGCCGTCAGATAGTCTGTCATAATCAATAATTTCGTTGATCAATCCGATCAGACGATCCGAATCGCTTTGGGCTGCGGCAAAACGCTTTTCGCCTTTCTCGTTAGTCTGTCCGTACAATCCTCGAGCTGCCGCTTCGAAGGTCCCACGTATGGAGGTCATCGGTCCGCGCAAGTCATGACTGATCATCTGGATATACAGCTGTCTGCGACGCTCTGCTTCCTCGATCTGGGCCGCCATTTTGCGAAAATTTTGATCCAGATCCACTATTTCATCATCACCCACCACCGGTGCCATTAAGGACATCTTGCGAGAAAAGCGCAAGCTGTTGGCGGTCAACACAGCCAGGCGGCGCGTAATATTGGTCGTGAAAAACCCAGTCAAACTGACCGTCACCAATGTGCTTGCTAACAGCCCCAGTGCTATGCAGACCGTCAGCCACTTTCGCATAGTCGATTCGGCCGCCGGGTTGCTTTGTTGCAGTTGCAATTCTTCATTGGTCAGCGAGGCAGACTCCGCCGTCAACTGCGAAAAGGCGTCCGAAACCTTACGGCGATAGGCCAGTGGATCGAGTAAATAAACAATGGCGCTGTCGGCCGGACGCTTGAAACTTTGGGTCAATTCAATCACATTGTTTCCGTATTGCTGCAGTCTCTCGACGTGCCGCAGTCTCGATGGATAGCCCTGGG
>Ga0182024_10016664_pt1 | contig 13908 bp, 11 predicted proteins | sample P32metaG_FD_120480 | JGI IMG/M metagenome (GOLD analysis project Ga0182024, IMG submission 120480) | Permafrost microbial communities from Stordalen Mire, Sweden - P3-2 metaG (Illumina Assembly) | ecosystem: Environmental > Terrestrial > Soil > Wetlands > Permafrost | place: Sweden: Stordalen... | reverse complement strand
CCCCGGCCCGGTCGGCTTCATCACCATCAACGTCGACCCGGTCCTGAATCTGGGGCCCCTGCCGATTCACTGGTATGGGGTCATGTATGCGGTGGCATTCCTTGCGGCGTATCAGTTCGGCGTACTGCCCTACGCGAAGCGCCGTGGCCTCCCCAAAGCGATCGCCGAGAAGATCTGCGTCTGGACGATCATCTTCGGGCTGCTCGGTGGCCGTCTGTACTACGTCGTCCAGCAGCCCGACCTGTGGCAGAACTACATCCTCCACCCCATCAACATCATCGCCTTCTGGCAGGGTGGGATGGCCTTCTTCGGCGCCATCATCGCCGGCTTCATCACCCTCGCCATCTGCGCGTGGCGCTACGGATACAACCCCTGGATCGCGCTCGACGGCGGTGTTGTCTTCGCCGTGGTCGGGCAGCCCATCGGACGCATCGGCAACGTCATCAATGGCGACATCCTGGGTGCGCCGAGCAACCTTCCCTGGGCAACGGCGTACTCGAATCCACACGCGATCCTGCAGACCGGGTTCAGCCTCTGCACCCCGGCGCAGTGCATCGCATATCAGCCGGCTGCGGTGTACGAGGCGCTCGGGACCATCGGCATTGGCCTCATCCTGTGGCTGCTGTTTCGCCGGAATGTGCGTCCGGGCGTGCTTGCGGTCACGTACGTTGCCCTGTATGCGATCAGCCAGCTGATCCTCTTCGAGTTCCGCAAGAGCGAACCGCCCGGACCCCTCGGGCTGCGTGAGGCGCAGTGGACGTCGATCGCGACCCTGGTGATCGGCGTTCCCCTCCTCTCTCTGCTATGGCGGCGCACCAACTCGCGGTTCGAGAAGCGCTTTCCGGCCGAGCCGGGAACTGCTCAGGAACCGGCCGCAGCCCGGTGACTCAATCGTCCCTGGTCAACGTCATCGGCTTCATCGCGGGGGCGTTGACCGTGCTGATCATTGCGCGGATCGCGGTGTCCTGGATCGGGCTCAGTCCATGGCACCCGGTGGTGCGCTGGCTTCGGATCATCGTCGACCCGATCCTCGCGCCCTTTCGGCGCATCCTCCCCACCTTCAGCGGCATCGACTTCTCTCCGATCCTCGCGATCGTGGTCATTCAATTCGTCGCGCAGATCCTGGAGCTGCTGGTCAGTGGCGTCACCCCGGATCCCGCTGCCGCGATCTTCGGCCTCATCGAGCAGCTGGTGGTCGATATCGCCATTGCGATCGCGATCCTTGTCTTCATCCGCGTGCTGCTCGGAGTGTTCCACGCCGACCCGTGGCACCCGATGGTGCAGATGATCCGGTCCCTGACCAATCCGCTGGTCGCTCCGTTCGCCGGCCTGCACCGCCGCGGGTCCACCCCTGCGGTGGACATCCCGGCGATCGCGGCGCTGGTGATGTACATCGTCGTGATCATCGCGATCCAGTTCGTCTTCCGGCTGATCTTCCCTTAGGTCCTGCCGGCCCCCGGGCTCAGCGCCGCGCCGCGGTGCGCTCGCGTTCCGGGGCACGAACCCGGCGCATCTCGATGCGATATGCGTTGTCTCCCACCAGGAGCTCCACTGCTCGCTCCAGCGCAGGACACGGCTCGACCGCGAAGTCGACGGCGAGGGCGATCTCGTCGACGCTCGTCCCCGAGTCGACGTGGAGGATCACCGAGCAATCGCCCTGGTGCTCTTCGAGCGCATGCCGGAGTGCCCCAAGAATGCCGATCTGCGACGCGTTGACGCTGATGTGCACGGTGCTGTCCTTGCGCCATGTGGCCAGACGGGGATCGTCATACGCGTACACGGCTTCGGCAAGGATCTGAGGCGGTTCGAGGTCGACGCGCTCTTCCTCCTCCGCCCCGGGAGTGGACGTGCCACCGCCGGTCGTTCGGCCGGCTTCGACCTTGCCGCGCACGACGATCACCGCGTCCGGCCGCAATGCCGACACACACTCCTCGAACACGCGGGCAAACACCACGACCTCGACGCTGCCGGTCAGGTCCTCGATCTGCAGGGCGGCCATCCGCTGCCCGGTCGTGCTCCGGCGCGGCACGAAGGTGCGCATGTCGCGGATCGCACCGCCCACCTGGACGATGAGCCCGTCGAGATGCGCGCCGAGCTCGTTGATGGTGGTGTCGACACGCTGCTGCAGCTCGCCGGCAATCCTGCGCAAGGGGTGGTCACTCAGGTACATGCCGAGAAACTCGCGCTCCCAGCTGAGCCGCTCGTCGGCCGCGATCGCAAAGGGACCGCTGACGTCGCGGCCCTCGAGGTCGTCCGCCGCCTGCGACACCGGCTCGATCAGCACGATCGTCTCGCCGAACAGCGACGTCTGCCCCGACTCACGCTCACGGCGGATCGATGCCGCGCGGTCGATGACGCGGTCGAGCACCGCCAGCATGGCGCCGCGCTCGCCGAGAGAATCGCACGCGCCACTCCGGATGAGCGCCTCCACGACGCGGCGGTTGAGATCGCGGCTCGCCACGCGCAGGCAGAGGTCGAAGAGCGAGACGAACGGACCGGCGGCATCGCGTTCGGCAACGATCTCGGCGGCGACGCGCTCGCCCACGTTCTTGATGTGTCGCAGCCCGTAGAGGATCTCGCCCTGCGCCTCATCGCCGAGGCTGAAGGCCGATGCGCTGCGGTTGACATCCGGGGGGCGGACGACGAGCCCACGCGCGTGCGCGTCGAGGATCGACTGCTTCAGCTTGTCGAAGTTGTCCGCCCTGCTGTTGAGCAGCGCGCACATGTACTCGCGCGGATAGTTCGCCTTGAGGTACGCGGTCTGGTACGCGATCAGGCCGTAGGAGATGCTGTGCGCGCCGTTGAATCCGTACCCTGCGAAGAGCGCGATGAGCTCGAACAGTTGCAGCGCGGTGTCCGCTGCGACGCCGCGTGCCGCCGCACCGCTCAGGAACTGCTCGCGCTGCTTGGACATCTTCACCTTGTCCTTCTTGCCCATCGCGGCGCGCAGGATGTCGGCTTCCCCGAGCGTGAACCCGGCAACCGCGGAGGCGATCTTCATCACCTGGTCCTGGTAGAGAATCGCCCCGTACGTTTCCTTGAGGATCGGCTCGAGCTCGGGGAGCATGTAGGTGACCGGCTCCTCACCACGCTTGCGCCGCATCCAGGTTCCGGTGGCGCCGCCCTCGATCGGACCCGGACGGTTGAGCGCCACCGCAACGCCCATGTCCTCGAGGCACTTGGGTTGCATGTCGAGGAGGATTCGCTTGGCGAACGTCGCCTCCAGCTGGAAGATGCCGTGGGTGTCGGCCTTGCCAAGCAGTTCGTACGTCTTGGCGTCGTCGAGCGGGAGGTGATCGATGTCGAGATCGATGCCTCGGAAGGTCCGAACCATCTGGGCAGCCTCGTCGATGACCGTGAGGTTGGACAGCCCGAGGAGGTCGATCTTCAGCAGTCCGATCTGCTGCACGCCGTTCATGTCGTACTGGGTGACCGCGGTGCCGTCACCAGCCGTCGAGCGTTGCAAGGGCACGATATTGGCGAGCGGCTCCGACCCGATGACCACGGCTGCCGCGTGCGTCGACGCGTTGCGGCAGATCCCCTCCAGCCGCTGCGCGTTGTCGATGATGTGCTTCGCCCAGTCCTCGTGATCGTAGAGCTCCTTCAGCTCCCGGCTTTCGCTGAGTGCTCGGTCGAGCGTGATGTTCACCACCTGCGGCACCAGCTTCGCCAGACGGTCGACGTCCGGGAGGGGCACGTTGAGCACGCGACCCACGTCACGGATCGCCGCCCGCGCCGCCATGGTGCCGAAGGTGATGATCTGCGCGACCCGATCGCGTCCGTACTTGTCCTGCACATAGGTGAGCACACGGTCGCGTCCTCTGTCGTCGAAGTCGATGTCGATATCCGGCATCTGCACGCGCTCGCGGTTGAGGAACCGCTCGAAGATGAGCCCGTAGCGCAATGGCTCGATGTCGGTGATGTGGAGCACGTAGCTCACCAGTGAGCCCGCGGCACTGCCGCGGCCGGGCCCGACGCGAACCCCGTCGCACCTCGCCGCCCTGATCAGGTCCCAGACGATCAGGAAGTACGCCGAGAACCCCGTCTCACGGATGACGTCGAGCTCCATGTGCAGACGCTCGCGCACCTCCTCGGTAACCGCATCCGCGTAGCGTTCCCGCACCCCCGCCTCGCAGAGCTCGCGGAGGTACGTGTCGGCGTCGAGACCCTCGGGAATCGGCGAGTACGTCGGCAGCAGGTTCTGCCCCAGTGGAATCTCGACGTGACAGCGATTTGCGATCGCCATGGTGTTGGTCACGGCCTCGCCGTAGGCGGCGAAGCGATCGCGCATCTGCTGCGTGCTCGCCAGGTAGTACTCGGGCCCCGAGAAGCGGAATCGCTTCTCCTCCTCGCGACGCGCGCCGGTCTGCAGGCAGAGCAGGATGTCGTGCGCCTCGGCGTCCTCGGGCTTGATGTAGTGCGAGTCGTTGGTGGCCACGAGCGGCAGGCCGGTTCGACGCGCGATCTCAACGAGACCGGCGCGCACCGTGTCCTCCTCGGGGATGCCGTGGTCCTGGAGCTCGAGGAAGTATCCGTCCGCACCGAACATCTCGGCATGGTCGCGAGCCACCGTCTCGGCCGCGGCCATGTCGCCACGAAGGATCGCCTGCGGCAGCTCGCCACCCAGGCACGCGGACAGGCAGATCAGACCCTCGGCGTGCTCCGCGAGCAGCTGGCGATCGATGCGCGGCTTGTAGTAGTAGCCCTCGAGATGCGAGGTGCTGACCAGCTTGATGAGGTTGCGATAGCCGGCATCGTTGCGCGCGAGCAGGATGAGGTGGTTGGGATCGCGGTCGGTGCGGCCCTCGCGATCGTGGCGCGAGCGCGGCGCCATGTACATCTCGCAGCCGAGCACGGGGTTGATCTTTGCGGCACGCGCGGTGGCGTAGAAGTCGACCGCTCCGTAGAGCACGCCGTGATCGGTGACGGCGATCGCCGTCTGCCCCATCGCCTTCGCGCTGTCGATGAGCTCTCTGACACGGGACGCGCCGTCGAGCAGCGAGAACTCGCTGTGCGTGTGCAGGTGGGCAAAGCCTCCCGACTCGATCTCGTCGCCGGTCGCGGACGGCTGCTGCACAGTGCCTCCTGGGTGCGGTCGATGACAACGAACAGACGTACGCTACCACTCCGCAGCGACCCGCCGCCGCAGGTATTGAGGGTACCCCTCAGCGGGTATCGGAGGGCTCCGGCGCCCCGTCGTCGGAGGCCGCTGTCGTGCGAGTGAGCCTGACGACACTCTCGACGTGATAGGTCTGCGGAAACATGTCGACGACGTCGAGTGAGTCGACGCGATACGGGCCCGACGCGACCAGGGTGTGCAGGTCGCGGGCGAGCGTCGCCGGATCGCATGACACGTAGACGATCCGCTCCGGGCCGGCGAGCGCGAGCCACCCGGTGACGCGCCCCGAGCAGCCCGCGCGCGGCGGATCCAGGATCACGACGTCGGCCATCTCCGCGGCGCCGACGCGCGGCAGCGCATCCTCCACCGGCGACAGCACGAAATGCATACGCTCGGCGACGTCGTTGACGCGCGCGTTGAGCACGCCGAGCTGCGCGGCGCCGCGGTTGCTCTCGATGCACACCACCTCGCGCGCCTCGGCGGCGAGGTAGCTGGCCAGCACACCGATCCCGGCGTAGGCCTCAACCACCCGCAACCCTGCATGACCGCCCAGCGCGTCGATGACGCACTGGTAGAGCACGTCCATCTGCGCCCAGTTGACCTGGATGAACGCGTCCGGCGTGACCCGAAAGGTCATCCCCCGCCAGCGAAGCGTCGTCGACGTCGTGCTGACGCGCCCGCCGTCGGGAAGATCGAGTCCGCCATCGAGTGCGCCACTCGCCAACCCCTTGGTTGGCTTGGCGTGGATGAGCAGCTCCTGACCGTCCTCGCCGACCGTGAGGTGCAGCGTGCCGAGCGCGTTGGTGGCACTGGAATTGAGGAGCTTGCGCAGCGCGGGCAGCGCGGTGGTGATGCGCGGGTGGTGGATCAGGCAGTCATCGACCGCGATCGGTCGCCAGCTGCGCGCTCGGTTGAACCCGAGCGCCGGCGGCGTGGATTCGGTCCCGGCGATGACGTGGAACTCGCCGCGAATGCGATATCGCCAGGGGTCGTCGACCGCGTACATGCATGGCGCGGGGTGCTCGATATGCTGCCGGTGGAGCGCGTCGAGCACGATGTCTCGCTTCAGCTCGACCTGATGCGAATACGCAACGTGCTGGAGCTGACACCCTCCGCACTTCGGCACGTAGGGACACGGTGGTGTGACCCGGTGCGGCGACGGTTCAAGAACGCGCACCACTTCGGCAAAAGACGTCGACCCCTTCCGATACCGGACCGAGATCTCCACATCCTCGCCCGGGATGCCGCCTTCAACAAGCATCGTCGCGCCCTGCTCGTCATGGGCAAGGCACAGTCCACCATGGACCATGCGTCCGAGGCGCACCGCGGCTACTGCTCCGAGAGCCGTTCGCGAAGCAGACGGTTGACCAGCGGCATGTCGGCCTTGCCGCCGGTTGCCTCCTTGACAGCGCGCATCAACTGGCCGAGCGCCTGCTGCTTACCGGCGCGGAAGTCGGCCGCCGCGGCCGGGTTGGCGGCGATGGCAGCGTCGACGAGAGCACTCAGCTCGGCGGTGTCGCTGACCTGAGCCAGGCCTCGCTCCCGCACCAGCGCCTCGGGATTGCCGCCGGAGACATACAGCTCGGCGAGGAGCTCCTTGGCGGTCGGTCCGTTGATCGTGCCCGCTTCGACGAGGCGGAGCAGGCTCGTGAGCCCATCGATGCCGAGCCCGCTGTGCTGCAGCGGCACATGATGCTCGTTTGCCAGCGCGGCGACATCGCCGCTCTGCCAGTTGGCGGCAAGTTTGGCCGGAACCCCGGCGGCGACGAGGGCCTCGTAGGTGTCCGCCTCGTCGCGGGTGTCGGTGAGCACGGCAGCGTCATACGCGGTCAGCCCGTACTGCTGCTGGAGCCGATGCGCCCGGGCCTCGGGAAGCTCGGGCAGCGTCGCACGCACCCGCTCGACGAACGCAGCGTCGAGGCGCAGCGGCGGCAGATCGGGCTCCGGGAAGTAGCGGTAGTCGTGAGCCTGCTCCTTGCTGCGCTGCGAGATCGTGCGTCCCTGCGCCTCGACCCATCCGCGCGTCTCCTGCACGAGCGTTCCACCGGCGTCGAGCACTCCCGTCTGGCGCTCGATCTCGGACTCGAGCGCTCGCTGCACGGCGCGGAAGGAGTTCATGTTCTTGACCTCGACCTTGACGCCCAGCTCGTGCGCACCCCGGGGGCGCAGTGAGATGTTGGCGTCGCAGCGAAACGATCCCTTCTCGAGGTTGCCGTCATTCACCCCGATGTACGTGAGGATCTGACGCAGTCGCACCAGGTACTCGCGCGCGGCCTCGGGCGTGCGCAGGTCCGGTTCTCCGACGATCTCCATCAGCGGGACGCCGCAGCGATTGAGGTCGATCAGCGACGACGTTGCGCTCTGGAGCACGTCGCCGGCGTGGTGCATCGTTCCCGTGTCCTCCTCGAGGTGGACGCGGGTGATGCCACATCGAACTGACTCACCGGCGACGGGGAACTCGAGAAGCCCGTTGACGGACAGGGGCAGGTCGTACTGCGAGATCTGATACCCCTTGGGCAGGTCCGGGTAGAAGTAGTTCTTCCTGTCGAACTTGGTGAACGGCGGGATGTCGCAGTGCAGCGCGAGCGCGGTGCGCACCGTGAAGTCGACGGCCTGCTGATTGATGGTCGGCAGGACACCGGGAAGTCCCAGGCATACCGGGCAGGTGTTCTCGTTGGGAGCGGCGCTGGTGTAGTCCGCCGGGCACGGGCAGAACATCTTGCTGCGCGTCAGGAGCTGCGCGTGCACCTCGAGACCGATCACCACCTCGTACCGGTCCACCGCCGCGGCAAGCGTCGCTGTCTCGGTCATGCGGCAGCGCTCGCGTACGGCGACAGCTGCGCGTGGAAGCCGGTCGCCTGCTCGTAGGCGTGCGCCACTCTCATGACGCGCGCATCCTCGAACCGCGGAGCGATCACCTGAAGCCCGACCGGGAGCCCGTCGACGAAACCGCAGGGCACCGAGATGCCGGGAATGCCCGCCAGGTTTGCCGGCAGCGTCACCACGTCGCACATGTACATGGACAGCGGATCGTCGTGCGATCCCATCGGGAAGGCGACGCTCGGTGAGGTGGGGCAGACGATCGCATCCACCTCCTTGAACACGGCCTCGAACTCCTGGCTCACCAGCGTGCGGACCTTCTGCGCCTGCCGGTAGTACGCGTCGTAATAGCCGCTCGAGAGCGCGTAGGTGCCGAGCATCACGCGCCGCTTCACCTCGTTGCCGAAGCCCGCACCCCGCGTCTGCAGGTACATGTCGGTGAGCGACGGCCGCTCGACACGGCTCCCGAAACGCACGCCGTCGTAGCGGGCGAGGTTGGACGAGCACTCCGCGGGAGCGATGATGTAGTACACGCTGAGCGCAACGTCGGTGCTGGGCAGCGACACCTCCTGCAGTGTCGCCCCCTGCGCCTCGAGGACGCGAAACGCGGCCTGCACGGCATCGCGCACGCCCGGCTCGGTGCCCTCGCCGAGATACTCGCGCGGGATACCGAGACGCATTCCCTCCACCCCGGCATGCAGGGATGCGAGTGGATCGTCGACCGCGCGGGGATCCGACGTGCTGTCACGTGGATCATGGCCGGCGATCGCCGCGTAGACCAGCGCACAGTCCTCGACGGTGCGCGTGAAGGGGCCGATCTGGTCGAGCGACGATGCGAAAGCGATGAGCCCATAACGGGAAATACGTCCATAGGTCGGCTTGAAGCCGACCACACCGGTCAGCGCAGCGGGCTGACGGATCGAGCCACCGGTGTCGCTGCCGAGTGAGTACGGCACCGATCCCGCGGCCACCGTCGCCGCGCTTCCGCCGCTGCTTCCGCCCGGCACACGCTCGATGTCCCATGGGTTGCCAACCGGCCCGTACGCGGAGTTCTCGGTCGACGACCCCATCGCGAACTCGTCGCAGTTGGTCTTGCCGACGCACACCGCCCCGGCGTCGAACAACCGCTGCACGGCGGTGGAGGTGTACGGGGGCTTGAACCCGCGCAGGATCTTCGAGCCGGCCGTGGTGTCGATGCCGTCGACGCAGAGCACGTCCTTGAGCGCCATCGGGATGCCGCAGAGTGGTGATGCCATGTCGGGATGCTCCTCGAGCATGTGCGCAGCGGCATCGGCCTGCGCGTAGCCGAGCTCGCGCGTGACCGCGAGGTACGCGTTCAGGTCCTTCTCAGTCCGATCGACGTGTGCGAGGGCGGCGCTGAGGAGCGTGCGTGGTGTCGCGCTGCCGTCGCGAAGCGCCGCCGCCAGCTCGGTGATGGTTCTAGGTGTCAAGTTCCGTGCCCTGGATCGCTCCCACCACGAAGTAGCCGCCGTCCGTCGCGGGAGCGTTGCGCAGCGCTGCCGCAGCGCCGATCGGCTCCTCCGGCACATCGACACGCATGACATTGACGAGGTCGCCGACCTGCGCGGTTTCCGCCAGCGTCGAGGTGTCGACCCGTTGCAACCGTGCGATGTGGCCGAGGATCGCCTCCAGCTCACCGAGGAGACGGTCCTTCTCCGCGTCGCTCAGGCCGAGACGGGCGAGGGTTGCGACGTGATCGACCTCGGCGCGGGAAAGTGTCATGGAGCGGCTATTATCCCGGCCGCTCGGCTTATTCGAGCGGGAGCCAGGTGAGCACGGTCTGCTCGGTCGGCGTGAATCCCGCTGAGATGTATGCCCCCAGGGCGGCCTGGTTGTCGCCTCGAGTCCAGACGCAGGCGAAGGTCACGTCGCGGCTGCGGATCAACTGCATCGCCTCCGCCATGAGGCTTCGGGCGACGCCCTGGCCGCGTTCGCCGGGCCGGACGTACAGCTCCGCGATCTCCGCCTCGAGACCCGTTCCCGGGTCGAACAGCACGACCCAGCAGAGCCCGATCGCCTCCCCGCCCGACGCGCGGGCCACCAGGATGTGGTTCTCGCCAGAGAATCGAGGAGCGGTCGTGAGGCGTGCGCTCAGCTGCTCAGGCTTCTCCTCGGGATGGTCGTAGTGTCGCTGCTCCGCGAGAGCGAGGTCGACGAGCATCGCTCGAACGTCGGTGTCCTGGTGATCCTCGAGCGTTTCGATGCGGACGTCATCGAGATCTGCCATGGCCAGCCATTGTGGCGGCTCAGGGCGCGACGGCCCCGCTCCCCGTGGCGACCCCGGTCACACCTCCAGTGCTCCCCGAACCGCCGCCGATGGACCCGGAGCCGGTGCCTGGGCACATCGCGGCCGGTTGACCCGCTGCCGGTTGACCCGCCGCCGGTTGAGCCGCCGCCGGTTGAGCCGCCGCCGGTTGCACCGGCTCGGGCGCGGGATTGCTAGGCCGGCAGGGGGGAATCGTCACCGGCGACGGCACCGGGATGACCACGCTCAGCCCCGACCTGCCGCCGCGCTGGGTCCAGTTCGAGCCGTCCCACGTCCACGTCTGGTCATAGAGGCCGGTCTGGCGAGAGGAGGTGCCGGCACCGCCGAAGACCACCACCTGACCGGTCGAGGCGTCAAAGACGGCGGCCGCGGCGCTGACGATTGGAGGCGTCGTGCCCGGGTGGGCGCGGGTCCAGACGCCGGTCCAGATCCAGGTCTGCCCGTTGCCCGAGAGCGCGACGTCGCTGTGGGTTGCCGGGTCCCCCACGAATGCCGCGCCCGGCATCGCCGGACCACCGTCGTAGGTGATCACCTGCCGCCAGGTGGTGCCCGTCCAGATGGACTCGCTCCCGGTCCTGGTGGCCAGGGGCTGCAGCGCGTTGCCGCCGCTCAGGCAGTTCGTGCAGGGGAGCGGCGTCGGCACCGGTGGCGCGACGTTGCCATTGAAGGTCGCCAGCTTGCCGCTAACGGCGTCGTCGACGATCGATGAGCTGAAGAGCTCGAACGACTGGGTGTTGACGTTGGAGGCCATCGCCTTCCACTGGTGACCGTTCCAGGTCCATCCAGGAGTGGGGGTCACCGGCCACGGGCACTTCACCTGCGGGTGCAGGCCTGCCGGGTTTGGCGCCACGCAGGCGATCGCCGGCTGCGCCGCCCCGAGAGCGGGCTCGGCAAACGGTCCGCGGGGGAGAAGGACGATGCGTCCGGAAACCGGGTCGGTCGCCAGCGCGGCGCTACCGAACGCGATGAATGGCGTCGTCGCGGAGGCGCTCGACCAGTCGCTGCCGTTCCACAACCAGGTGGCGGGACCCGACGACGCGACCGTTGCGCAGCTCGGCGACGTCACCACCGTGCCCTTCCTTGCTTTCGCCGTGGCACTCGGCGGCAACGGCGCGCCGGCGGGGATTGGGTTGAGGGGCGGGATGAATGTGGTGGTCGAGCCCACCGAACCGGCGGACGAGGTTCCCGAGCCTGCAGAGCACGCGATCGGGCTGCCGGTCGACCCTTGGATCTCCGGGCCACCGACCAGGAGCACATCGTGGCTCACCGGGTCATAGGTCATCTGGGCGTTGCTCAGCGGAGGGGGTGACGTTCTCGGGTGGGCTTGGCTCCATGCCGATCCGTTCCAGACCCACGTGTCGTTGAGCGTGTTGAACCGGCTCTGACCGCCGAAGAGGACCACCGATCCGTTGGCCGGGTCATAGGCCATGGCCGTCTCGGTGCGAGCGGGCGGCTGTCCGCCGGATGGAGCCGAACCGGCCCCCTGGACCGCCCGGATCCCGAAGACGGCACCCAACCCCGCCCCGACGACTGCGACCGATGCGATACCGACGAGCGCTCGCGACCAGCGTGCACGGTGGACTGCAGTACCCATGGCACTCACACGCTGGACGGGCGCTGCAGGTTCCCGATGCGCGCTCGTCCGTAGACTTGAGCTTCACCATGACCGAGATCAGCGCCCAGCCCAAGAACCCGGAGCGTCTCGAGCTCGAGCAGCTCACGGCCCTGCAACCCGGGCTGGCGCGATTGATGCCCGAGATCGGCGCGCGCTTCTGGAAGGCGTTTTACGCAGCGCAAGCCACCAACTGGCCCCTGGCGAGCTGGCAGCTGCGCGAGATGCGCAAGCTCCTTCGCCTCTGCGAGGTGACCCGGCCGAAGTACACCACCGATATCGAGGAGTGGATCCTCGACGATCTCGAGCCACTCATGACCGCGCTCGATGCTCACGACCTCGTGGCCTTCGAGAGGCTGTATCACGAGGCCGTCGAGTCCGCAAACGACCTGCACCGCCGCTGGCAGAAAGAGTGGATCGTCTGGAAGCTTCCAGACACTCCGCCGCCGGACCTGGATCTCACCCCCCGAGGCTAACCGCTACGTCGGATCGTGATCGCATGATGGCGTCGCTGATCGAGCACGGTATTCGATCGCCGGCCGTGCTCCAAGCCATGGCGGGCGTGCCTCGGGAGGAGTTCGTGCTCGAGGCGGACCGCGACCAGGCCTACGCCGACCGAGCGCTGGCGATCGACGCGCCCGGGCAGACGATCAGCCAGCCGCTGATGGTCGCGGTCGTCGTCGAGGCACTCGAGCTGCACGAGGGTGACCACGCGCTCGACGTCGGGACCGGCTCCGGGTACCAGGCGGCGGTGATGGCCGCCTGCGGGGCTCATGTCGTGAGCATCGAACGGGTTAGATCGCTCGCCCAGACCGCGGCGGGGCGTCTGCGCCGGCTCGACTACGACGTCGAGGTCTTCGAGGGCGACGGCACCCTCGGCGTTCCCGAGCGAGCGCCGTTCGATGCAATCGCGGTCGGGGCGGCGGCTCCGCGGCTGCCGGTGGCGCTCGCCCGCCAGCTCGTCGAGGGTGGGCGGCTGGTGGTGCCGATCACCGAGAACCCCGGCGGCGAGGAGCTCACCCGCCTGCGGCTGGTCAACGGGCGCTGGCAGACCGAGTCACTGGGTCCGTGCCGCTTCGTGCCGTTGATCGGCGCCGACGGCTACGAGGTCGCCGACACCGACTGACCGTTGCCGGGCACACCCGCCGGCACCCGGAACATCCGGATCCTCGACGAGCCCCCCGATCGTTCCACCGCCATGCCGGCGGCAGCACCGAACGCCGAGGAGAGCACGATCTCGACCTCCTGGTTTCCAGGCGGCCGGTCCAGCTCGGGCCGGGACATGGTGACCGCGTACTGATCGATCCCATCGGGCCGATTCGGGTACCGGGACCGGGTCACGCTCACCCGGAGCCCGAGCTCGGGCAGGTCGAGCTGGTGCCGGCCCGGCTGGCGCATGCCGTCCGGGTGGAGGAAGTCCTCATCGGCCCGGTGGCGTAGATCCAGCACCTGCTCCTCGATCGGCCGGGAATCGTCCATCCCCGTACGTTTAGCATGTTGGCCGCGCGAGGTATTCGATATGAGCGTTCGTGTGACGCTCAATCCACCATCGTGTTTATCAGTCCCGGAGGACAAGAAAATGGCAAAAACCGTCGGTATCGACCTCGGCACCACCAATAGCGTGGTCGCAGTGATGGAGGGCGGGGAGCCCACCGTCATCGCCAACGCCGAGGGAGGCCGCACCACCCCGTCGGTGGTCGCGTTCACGCGCACCGGCGAGCGCCTGGTCGGGCAGCTGGCCCGCCGCCAGGCAGCAGTCAACCCCGAAAACACCGTCTACTCGATCAAGCGCTTCATGGGCCGCCTGGTCAGTGAAGTCAGCAACGAGGCGAAGCAGGTCCCCTACAAGGTGGTCGCCGGCAAGGACGGTCGCGCCGAGGTGGAGATCAACACCGAGCACTTCACGCCGGAGCAGATCTCCGCGATGATCCTGCAGAAGCTCAAGACCGACGCCGAGGCGTATCTCGGCGAGAAGGTCACCGATGCGGTGATCACGGTTCCCGCGTACTTCAACGACGCCCAGCGGCAGGCCACCAAGAACGCCGGTCAGATTGCCGGGCTGAACGTCGT
>Ga0182024_10016663_pt1 | contig 13909 bp, 11 predicted proteins | sample P32metaG_FD_120480 | JGI IMG/M metagenome (GOLD analysis project Ga0182024, IMG submission 120480) | Permafrost microbial communities from Stordalen Mire, Sweden - P3-2 metaG (Illumina Assembly) | ecosystem: Environmental > Terrestrial > Soil > Wetlands > Permafrost | place: Sweden: Stordalen... | reverse complement strand
GATGCCGAGCTTGCCGCCGCCGCAGCAAGCGGCCTCGTTCAGCCAGGCGACCGTGGTCGTCACGGCCCCGCTGGACGCCGCCGTTCTGGCCAACGGCCAGTCGATCGAGCACACCAAGACCGAACAGGTCTTCAACACGCCGGACCTGGACCCGGCCAAGACCTACGTCTACGAGTTCCGGGCGGAAGTGGTCCGCGACGGCAAGACCGTGACGCTCAACCGGCGGGTGACGGTGAAGGCCGGCCAACGGTCGCGCGCCGACTTCAGCGAGCTGTCCAAAGACGACGCCCCGGCCCGCGTCACCATCAAGGCGCCGGCCGACGCCAAGGTGACGGTGGACGACGTCGAGGTGCCGGCGACCTCGCGCACGTTCAAGACGCCGACCCTGGAGAACGGGCGGACGTATTACTACACCGTGAAGGCGGAAATGGTGCGCGGCGGCAAGGCCGTCCGCGACAGCAAGCGCGTCCTGCTGGAGGCCGGCAAGGACGTGTCGGTGGAGTTCAAGGAGCCGGGCGTGGCCACGGCCGAGAAGTAAAGGGTTGAATCGGAACGGCGAACGGCCGGCGTGAGCCGGCTGGTGTAGCACTCTATCCGCGATAGGATGCCGCACCAGCCGGCTTACGCCGGCCGCTCGCCGAAGATCTCGCGGGATCATGCACTAGGAAGGCGACGGCCACAACCGCCAACAGGGATCGTCGCCGTCGCCGTCCTGGACCGCGCGCCCCTCCCGTCGCAGTTTCAGCAACCCCGCCAATACCTGCTTCTCCGCATACGGCATCACCTGCGCCGGCGTGCCGCGGTACATCTCTTGCGCCAACTCCGTCACGCGCCGCGGCGCCGCCGTCAGCGCCTGCACCAGCTGCTCCTCGCGCTTGCGGCGGTGGTCGATGCACTCGTCGAGGACCGCCCCCGGCCGGGCGCTCACCGAACCGTGGGCCGGCAGCAGCAGACGGGCCGGCAGCGTCCGCAGGCGCCGCACCGATTCCAGGTACTCCGTAACGTCGCCCTCCGGCGGCGTGAGGACCACCGAAGACAACGTGGACGCCATATCGCCCACAAAAAGGAGACGATACGTCGCCTCATAGAAACAGAGATGGCCGGGCGCATGGCCGGGCGTGTGGATCGCCTCCAGCCGCCACGGGCCGCCGTGCGGCGCCCGGCCGAGGTCGAGGGAATCGCCGTCGCCGATTTCCCGCCCGACCATGACCCGGCCCGCCAGCGCGCGGGCCGTCCACGGATGGGCCAACACTGGCGCCCCGTATCGCCGGGCGACGGCCTCCGCCGCGCCGACGTGATCGGGGTGGTGGTGCGTCAGCAGAATGCCGGCGAGCCGCGCCCCCGCGTCCCGGCGGCCGTCGAGCAAGGTGAAGAGTCGTTGCCGCTCCGCGGCGTCGTCCGGGCCGGGGTCGATCAGGTAGGCCGGGTCGCGGCCGACGAGGAAGGCGTTGGTGTAATAGGTGGGGGGAAGGCCGTCGCAAAAGAGCGGCATCATCTGCACGTGCGGGCTGAAATAGATCACCTCCGGCGCCCCGGCCGCCAGCGCGTCGAACAGCGGCCGGGCGCCGCGCGACAGCTCCGCCACGGGCCGGCCGCGGATCGCCTCCAGGAGCGACACGGTCGGCGGCGACACCAGCGTCCGGCCCTGTTCCCAGGCGCGCAGGGCGGCGTCGGTGCTGAGCCATTCGCCAGCGTCCAGTTCACCGACTTGGACTGTGGGCGTTTGGCCGGGCGGCGCCGCCGCCGTGAAAAACGCCGTGTCGAAGCGCACGGTCGAGAATGGAGGTGTTATCAGAGTGCCGACGTATTCCAAATCGTCCGGCCGGATCGTCAGGCCGAGCCGGCGCAGCAGGGTGGCGAAGGCGTCGGAATCGGCGAGGAGTTCGCGGCGGGGGCCGGCGAGGTCGGCGTCGGCGGGGAAAGAACCGTCCGCCCGCCGGGCCAGGAGGACGCCGGTTTCCTCGAACAACTCCCGCACGGCGGCGACGCGCTGGACGGCGACGGCGTCGGCCGAACCGGCGAGATCGGCGTCGGCGGGGAGGACGCGGCCGCCGGGGAAGGCCTGGAAGCCGCCCATGAAGCGCAGGGTTTCGGCCCGGCGGACGACAAAGCACTCCGGGGAGCCGGGGCCGCGCGCCAGGAGGACGGTCGCGGCCCGCGGGACGGCCGGCGCGGACGGACTCACTCTTCCTCTTCCCCGGGTTTGGCCGGCGCCGACTTGCCTTGGAGGCCGCGTTCGACGGCCTCCAGCAGGCGTTCCATGGCGAACGGCTTGCGGATGTAATCGACGACGCCGAGGTATTCGGCGTAGGCCTTGTGGCGGCTGCCCTCGTTGGCGGTGATCATGATGATGGGCGGGGCGTCGGGCTTGTTCCTGAAGTGTTCGAGGACGGGATAGCCGCCCATGCGCGGCATCATCATGTCGAGGATGACGAGGTCCGGCCGCTGTTGGTAGACCTGTTTTTGGCCCTGCTGGCCGTCGCGGGCCTGGATGACGCGGTAGCCCTGCCTTTCGAGCACCATGCGCAGTCCGTCGCTCAATTCGACGTCGTCGTCCACCACGAGGATGGTTTTGGGTTCCGGCATGAAACGCTGCCCTCTGTCAAAGCGCGCGGGAGTGGTCCTTGGGGAGGCGCACCGGAATCATACCAGCGGGGCGGCGGGGGAACAAGAAGGAAGGGGCGGAGACTCTACTCCACGTGCGGTGGGAGATTCCAGACGTCTTCTTGATAGCCCAAGCCTTCAGGCTGGGACCGGGGCGGCCTTCTCCCCTTCGGTTCAGGGCTTCAGCCCTTTCGGCCGGGCTTTATAGCGTCTCGTACACAATCCGGTTGATGGCGTCCGTTCGCGGCGTCGTTTAGCGCGACCGGCCCGTGGACGCCCTATCGTTCGGCGCCGACGGCCGGCTCCTGGCCGTGCTCGTCCACGGGGAACAGGCCGTGCGGGTGTGGCGCCTGGAACGGTTGCGCCGGTCGCTGGCCGAGGCGGGGTTGGATTGGTAAGGGGCATGGGCGGGGGCGGACGCCCTGGGAACGCCGATCTCCTGATTGGCGGCTTGAACGACGGGCCGCCGACTCGCCGACATTGTCTACCGACCGGAGCCGTGGGAAAAGGGTTTGGGAGCGGGTTCCCCCTCGGCCAGGGTCCAGTAACGATCCGCGGCCAAAACCGCCCCCTCCCATACTTGCGTGCGTCCGGACGGCCAACGCACGGTCAATCGGTCAACCGCGGAATCGGCGCCGAGGCCGAAAATCACCCGGCGATCGCCGGATGACAAGTAACTGGCGCCCCCCTTCACCGCCCGCACCAGCCGCCGGCCGCCCACCTCCAGGCTCAGCCGGGCGCCGACCGCGTCGCGGTACGGCCGGCCGCTCAATTCCACGCCCAGCCAGTGGTTGCCGTTGTCCACGTCGTTCCGCAACAGGACCACGGGTTCATCGCAGTGGCTGATCACCACGTCCGGCTTGCCGTCGTCGTTCAGGTCGCCGACCGCCAACCCGCGCCCCCGGTGCTTGGCGCGGAAAAAGGGACCGGCCTTGTCCGAAACGTCCTCGAAGCGGGCGGCGGCGTCCGGCTTGCCCGGCCGGGACAGGTTGCGCAACAGCACGGGCCGCTGCGCCAGCGTCTGGGGGCTGGGCGGATGGCGAACCACGTGGCCGTTGGAGATGATGAGGTCCTCGGCGCCGTCGTTGTCGTAGTCGAGAAAGGCGGCGCCGAAGCCCACGAAGTTCAGGCCGATGGCCGTGAGGCCGGCCCGGCTGCTGACGTGATCGAACAGGCCACGGCCGCGGTTGCGATAGAGTCCGTGGGCCTGCTGGGTGAAATTGGCGACGAACAACGACAAATGACCGCTGCCGTCGTAATCGGCCGCGTCCACGCCCATGCTGCCGGCCGCGCGGCCTTCCTCGCTGAGGGCCACCCCCCGGCGCACGCCCTCTTCTTCAAACCGGCCGTTGCCCTTGTTGATGTAGAGTTGGTTGGCGACGGTGTCGTTGGCGACGTAAACGTCCGGCCGGCCGTCCTCGTCCACGTCCGCCACCACGACCCCCAGCGTTTTCCCCGGCTTGAGGCCGGCTTCCGGGCCGGCCTCCCGAAACGTGCCGTCGCCGTTGTTCCAATACAGCTTCGGCGGAAGCGGATTGAACCCCGTCGGCGGGCAGACGTCCACCGGCCCTCCCCGCCCGAGGGGCTGACACGGCACGTTCGTCGCCAGCGACCAATCGACGTACTGGCCCACGAACAGGTCGGGGAGGCCGTCGCCGTTGAGGTCCGCCCAGGCCGCGCTCGTGCTCCATTGTGGGGCGTGGTCGCCCGCCAGGCCCGCGGCCTTCGTCACCTCTTCAAACCGGCCGTGGTTGTTGTGGTACAGCGCCATCCGCCCGTAGCCGGTGACGAGCAGGTCGGGCCAGCCGTCGTTGTCGTAATCGCCCACCGCGCAGCCGTGGCTATAGAACAGCGGCTTGTCCAAACCCGCCTCCGCCGTCACGTCGCGGAAGCGCCCGTTGCCCTCGTTGTGGTAGAGGCGGTTGGGGTAGCCCTTGACCGTCTTGTCGACCGGGTCGAAATAGCCGCCCCCGGCGACGAAAATGTCCAGCCGGCCGTCTTGGTCGTAATCCAGCAGGGCCACGCCGCCGCCGAGGGATTCGAGGAGGGTGTACAGGTCGGCCTCTTCGCCGTTGCGATAAGTAAATGTGATGCCGGAGGAGGCGGTCACGTCCGCGAAAAAACCGGGGGCGTCGGGGGCGGAGGAGGAAGAAGGCGGGTCTTCCGTCAAATCGGGGAGGGACGGCGACGGCGCGACCCGGGAGCAGCCAAGCGCCAACAGGCCGCACGCGAGGACGATGAACCCATGCGGGAGAAACGGACGGGGAAAACGGGTCATTGGATCACGGCCCTTGCGGGTCGGGCGGCGCGGCGTCCGCTGGGGCGGTCCCGCCGACGCGGCGGCGAAGCCCTTCGTATTCCTTGGTGAGCCGTTCGGTCTCGGCTTGGTAACGCCGGGCCTCCTCATCGCGTCCCAGCCGCCCGAGGACCGTCGCGGTCAGGTTAAGCACCGTGCGCGTCCGGTGGGAAACGTCCGTGTGGTTCGGCGTCGGTTCCAGGCGCCGCAGACGCTCCAGCCCCTCCGCTTCGTGGTCCTGTCGGGCTAGCGGCGCCAGGCGCCGCAACTCCTTCAAGGCTTCGAGGTCGTCGCCGCGATCCGACTCGATCAGCGCCAGCGTCAGCAGGGCGTCCACGTGGTCCGGGTGGTCGGCGAGCGCCTGTCGAAGCGGCGCCTCCGCCGCTTCCGATTGTCCCAACGCCCGCCGGCAGCGGGCGATCCCCACGAGGACGTCGGCGTCCTCCGGGTGGTTTCGCCGATACGGTTCCAGATATTTCAACGCTTCTTCATAGTTGTATCCGCTCTGGACGAGCATGAGGCCCAGCCGCTTGCGGACTTCTTCGTCGGCCGGCCTCTTTTTCAGGACGAACTCGAAATCCGCGATCGCGAAATTCGGCCGGCTCAGGTACTCGAACAACGCCCCGCGCCAGAGGCGGGCGTACCAGTCGTCCGGGGCGTGATCGACCCACGTGTTCAGCCAGGCGTTGGCGTCGTTCAGCCGGTTGTCCAGCAAGCAGCCGCGGGCCAGCGCCTCCGGCGCCAGCCCGCCCCCCGGCCCGCCGGAACTCAGATAATCGCGGAGTGTGGCTTCCCGGTCGCCGGTGAGGCCGGTTTCCTGGACGTCCAGCATTTCCGCTTCCAGGGCCGCGTCCGTGCCGGACACGCCCCGTCGGCGGGCTTCCTCCAGTTCACGGCGGGCTTGTCCGAAATCCTCCACGCGCGCCCGACGACAGGCGCGGGCCAGGAGGAAATGGGCTTCGCCGTCATTGGGCCGGGCCGCGAGATAGGCATTCAGCTGGGCCTTGGCCCCCTCGAAGTCGTCGTCTGCCATCGCCTGCCGTGCTTGCAGCCGATGCGCTTCTGCCTCCTGGCGGCCCCAGAAATAGTAGCCGCCGGCGGCCGCCACGGCGCATAAGCCCGCCAGCACCGCCAGCACGCGCGGCCGGCGCAGCGCCGCCATTAGGCCAGCCCACCACCGTTTCACGTCCCCGACTCCGAGACGACCCGTCCTGCCCTTGCTGCATTATAGGGACCGGCGCCACACGGTGCGACAACGGCCCCTCGGGTGAAAGAGTCGGTTCCCCGTAGAGACTCGCGCTTCGGGGTGGCGCGAATTTTGTCCGGCAGCCCCTAGTACGGTGCCGTGAAGACTTCGCCGCCGTTATGCGTCAGCAAGGGGCCGATGCCGCCGGTGCTGTTGAGGTTGGTCCCGTGGGCGATGAAGTGGACGCTGCCGTCGTACATCACGAAGGGCGCGCCGCTGACGTAGGGCGAGCCCCAGTTTTGGTGCGTGGTGTCGCAGGCGGGGGTATTGCCGGGGCCGGTGGCGGTCGAGGAACACGCCGAAACCGGAATGTCCTTCATCACCAGGATGTTCTCCCGCAGGCAGCCGCCCGCGCTGGTAAAGACCGGGTCGTCCCACGCGTCCCCGGTGTCCCAAGAGTAGCGGTAGGCCGGCATCGCCTTCTCACCGACGGCGATGGTGTTGGACGTGCCGTCGGTGATCTGGACCAGCGTCAGCGCGACCTTGCCCCAGGTCGCCTGATTGAACTGACCCTGGTTGCTGGTCAGGAACGGGTAGGCGTTGAGCGCGTAGTCGCCCAAGGCCGTGAATGGGCTTACGTCGGGCGTGTTGGCCAGCATGGGACGGCCGCGGCCGGGATCCATGAACCCCTTGACCGGGGTCGTCTGCCAGTTCGCCGCCCCGTTAAAAATCGCGGTTTGCTCCATGTAGGGCAGGATCTGGAACGACCAGGGGCCGATCTGGGTGGCGGGGCTGATGCCGGCGAAGGAGCCGATGCCATAGCCGGGCGTGCCCTCGGCGCCGCCACCGGCGTCGGGGAGGCGGCCGTTGGCGTCGTGGCAGTCGTGGATGGCCAGGCCGATCTGCTTGAGGTTGTTGGTGGACGACATGCGGGCGGCGGCCTCGCGGACCTTTTGCACGGCGGGCAGCAGCAGGCCGATGAGGATGGCGATGATGGCGATCACCACCAGCAGTTCTATCAGCGTGAAGGCCCGGACTTTAGGCGCGGGAGAGAAACGGGGCATAGTCAGGACTCCGAACAGAGAAGATGAGGATGGACAATACTGCGTAAGAGGCACTAACCCAAAGGCGAGCGGCGCGGCGTAAGCCGGTGAAGCCGGAACCGGCGGGCTTACGCCGCGCCGCTCGCCAAAAAGTTAGAGCTTCTAAGGACGCCTCTGGAAATCGTGGTGGGCGGCAGGCGCATCGTCAAGGAATAGGGCAATAATCTGCTGAAAAAACGAAAAGAGCAACGCGTCGTTACCTGGCCCGCCCACCACCATTCACCTCTCGGACTCCGAGACGAACCGTTTGGTCCTCCGCTGCGCCACAAGGATCGGCCGTCCATCGCCCGCCGCAGCCTGGGGGGGCGATGGACGGAAGAGGTCAGCTCCCCGTGGAGACCGTGCCCTTGCCCACGTCGATTACGATCTCCGGGGTGGCAGACGTGATCTCGCAAGTCAGCGGCGTCTTCGTCGCGTCGCTGTACTTGCCCTCGAACTTGTCGCCTCCCGCGGGAGCGGCAGAACCGGCGGGTGGGGAACTGCCGCCGGGACCGCCGCCGGCCATGGTTGTCACCGTGACGTGATACTTGCCGGGTGGGATGCCGGTGTTGGTCGGCCCCGGCACCGTGAAGGTGCCGTCGGGGTTCACCTGGGCGACGGCGGAAACGCTCGAGGCGCCCTCGCCGACGAAGCTGATCTGCAAGGTCTGGCCGGGGTCCGGCTTGAACGGTTCGCCGTTCATCACCACCTTGCCGTGGGGCTTGGTACCGGCGCCGCCGCAGCCGCCGGCCGCAAGCGCGGCCAGGCAAAGGACGCAGCTGACGGCCATCCGAAGGTAGGGAACGTGTTTCATGGCTGACAGATCCTTGGTGTTCAAGGGGAAAGGAATAAAGCTTGGATCGGATGCGCTGCGATTTCCACGAAGGCGAGGAAACCCCTTCCCTTAACAACAGTCCGCCCCCGCCGTTGACGGCGGGGTCTACAAGCCCAAAGCCCGGTCAACGGGGCTGGATCGATGGCAGCCCCGTTCACCGGACTTTCGCTTGTGGCTCCCTTACCACGTTGGGGTGATGACTTCGCCGCCGTTATGCGTCAGCAAGGGGCCGATGCCGCCGGTGTTGTTGAGATTGGTGCCGTGGGCGATGAAGTGGACGCTGCCGTCGTAAAAAACGAAGGGCGCGCCACTGACGAAGGGCGAGCCCCACGGGCCGTCCACCGAGCCGGTGTTGCCGGCGGACGCAGGCGGATCCTGCATCACCGTGATGCCATCCCGCGCTGAGCCGCCTGCGGCCGCACTGCCGCCATTGAACGCCGCGTCGTCCCAGTTCTCACCCGTATCGCTGCTATAGCGGGCTTGCGCCAGAGCCTTCTCGCCCACGGCGACCGTGTTCGAGGTCCCATCCGTGATCTGGACCAACGTCAACGCCACCTTACCAGCGCTCAAATTATTAAACGTGCCTTGGTTGGACGTCTCGAACGGGTAGGCGTTGAGCGCGTAGTCCGTCAGGGTTTGAGACCCGGCCCCGTTGTTGGTGTTCGTGGCGACGCCGCTGCGACCTCGTCCGGGGCACATGAAACCCTTGACGGGGATCGCCGTCCAGCCGGCGGCTTCATTGAAGATCGCGGTCTGCTCCATGTAGGGCAGGATTTGGAATGCCCAGTTGGCGGTCTGGGTGGCAGCCCCCGCACCGGCCGTCGGGGTGGTGCTGCTGCCCATATCGGGGAGGCGGCCGTTGGCGTCGTGGCAGTCGTGGATGGCCAGGCCGATCTGCTTGAGGTTGTTGACGCTGGACAGGCGTGCGGCGGCCTCGCGCACCTTCTGGACGGCGGGGAGCAGCAGGCCGATGAGGATGGCGATGATGGCGATCACCACCAAAAGCTCGATCAGCGTGAAGCCGGGACGCTTATCCCCCCACCTGTTCTTCTGTACGCTGAACGACGGTGTGGCGACCATTCGCAGCAACTCGCCCAGGGTGAACGCCCTCCGGGCCTTTCCCGGTAAAAACCGCTTCATGATTCGACTCCCTTGAGTGAGAAAAAAGAAAACGCCAGAATGAGATGGGCGAAGCGTTAGCGACGGAACCGTGCCGACGTTATTAGTTATCTGTCGCGTCCGATTCGCTGTCAAGAAGGTAATGAGAAAATTCGGTACGATTGTGAAAAAAATCGGCGCGTCAGAATCGGCCGGCGCATGATCGGCTCCGTTAGTCTCTCCCTCCCCTCTCCACGAGTGGGGAGGGAGAGAACCACCGTTTCCGCCCGCGATCACGGCCGGAACGCCTTGTATTCCTTCCTACCCGACGACTCCAGATAAGCGATCAGGTCCAGGACCTCGTCGTCGGTCAGTCCGTCCACCAGATGCTCCGGCATCGGCGACACCTTGGACAGCCCCCGCGATTCCACGTCGGTCGTCTTGATCTCCACGCGCAACGGCTCCAGCGGGTTCGGCTGGATCACGAGCCGGCTGGCGTTCTCTTCCAGGAGCCGGCCCACGATCGTCTTGCCCGTCGCCGTGGTGACGACGACGTTCTGGTACTGCTCGGAAACCACCTTCGACGGCTCCAGGATCGACTCCAAAATGTCCTTGGCGGCGAAGCGGCTGGAAACGGACGACAGGTCCGGCCCGACCGAGCCGCCCTCGTTGTTGAAGCGGTGGCACTTGATGCACTGGCAATCGAGGTACGCCTGCCGTCCCTTTTTGAAGTCGCGGCCGTGGTCGAGCTTGTCGAGCGTCGGCAGCACCTCCGTCATGGTCCACGCCTTGACGAACGGCCGCGGCCTGGTTTCGTAGTTGACCACGTTGGTCTGGCTGATGGACGCGAGCAGCGGCGCCAGCTCCTTGCGCTCCGCGTCGGATAGGTTGGCGGTCGCCTCGGCGAAGACGTGCTCCATGTACTTGGGAAAGCTCGACCCGTTTTCGTCGCCGTGGCCGACGGCCGCGAACCACTGGAGCAACTCCGGCGAGTGCGGCGGCCGCTTATGGTCCTTGGCGAAGTAGCCGAAATACTCCTTGTGCTGGTCCATTGTCCAGTCGCCGATCGGCAGCGTCCGCAGGTTGTAAACGTAGAAGAGTTGGTCCTCCTGCGTCTTGGCCTCGGCCGCCAGCCGCAGACACTTCTCGGCGACGCGCGGTGCATGCAGATAGATCAGGAGTTGGGCGAGTTCATGATTTATCCTCTCGCTCTTACCCGGAAATTCGGCGTCCAGCTCCCCCGTGACCTTCCGGGCGGCGTCGGCGGTCGGCGGCCCCTGGCGGATGAAGGTCAGCTGGAGCACGCGCAGCTTTTCCAGCTTCTGATCCTCGGTCAGGGCGCCGAACGTCAGCCGGTCGAGGGCGGTCAGCAGGGCGGGCTGGTCTTCGCGGGCGCCATAGCGGGCCAGGGCCAGCAGGGCGGTCAACGACGCCTCCGGCTCCTTCTCGGCCAGCGCCCGCGCCTTCCAGTCGGCCACCGGCTGCCACTCCACGGCGATCCGCGCGGCGTAGCGCAGGGCGCGGTCGTCGCTGCTCAGATGCGGCCAGGCGGCGTCGAGCGCCTTGGCGTCCTGCTTGCCGTGGAACGCCTCCAGTTCGTGCCGCAGCTGGCGCTCCTTGGCCCCCGTTTCGTCGTGCAGGTCGGCGGCGGCCGTCGATTCGGTCCCGGTGTAGCTGACGCGGTAGAGGCCGGACTGGGTGTTGCGGCCGCCGGTGGTGAAGTAGAGGGCGCCGTCGTCGCCGACGACCACGTCGGTCAGCGGCAGCGGCGTTTTCGGCCCGTCGCCCTTGAGCGAGGCGGGCGCGACGAGGTTCTCGAACTCCGCCGTGTAACTCGACCCCTTGGGCGTCAGGTGGGCGGCGATCAGCCGGCCGTAGGACCAGTCGCACATGAAAAAGGCCTTCTGGTACTTGGCCGGGAACTTGGCGCCCGTCCCGAAGGTCACGCCGGTCGGCGAGCCGAGGCCGACGTTGACGACGGCGCCGAGGCTGTCGGGGTAGTATTCCGGCCACTTGCCGGCGCCGTTGCGCCAGCCGAACTCGGCGGCGCTGGTGCAGTGGTTGACGCGGATCGGCCGATACCAGGGCATGCCCCAATCCCACTCCATGTCGGCGTCGAAGGTGAACAGTTCGCCGTCGCCGTTGAAGGCGAAGTCGTAGGCGTTGCGGAAGCCGCCGAGCATCAGGTCCCATTTCTTGCCGTCGGCGTCGGTGCGGAGCACGAAACCGCCGGGGGCGTAGCGGCCGACGGCGAAGCCGTTGCCGTCCGGCTGCCGGGGCAATAGCAGATCTTCCTTGTAGTTACGGTGCGGCGAGTCGGGGGCCATGCCCTCGGGAACGTCGCTGAAGTTGCCCTGGATGACGTAAAGCTTCTTGTCCGGCCCCAGCGCGACGGCGTGGGCGCCGTGTTCGCCGCCGCCGGTGAACTTCTTGAGCAGCTTCACGTCGTCGTACTGGTCGGCGCCCTTGGTGTCCTTGCAGCGGTACAGCCCGTAGCCCTTTGGGCCGGCGCCGTCGATATATAGACTGTCGAAGGCGTAGAGCAGGCCCATCGCCTCGCTGATCGGCAGGTCGATCTTTTCGATCTTTTCGACCTTCCCGTCTTTCAGGGTGACGCGCAGGATCGGCTGTTTGTTCTGTCCGGAGATGATGAGTCGGCCCTTGCCGTCCTTGGCCATGTTGATCCACGAACCTTCGGTCGCCGGGTCGGAGCTGTGCAGCAGCTCGACCTTGAAGCCCGGCGCCGTCCGCAGCGCCTCGGCGGGCGAGGCCGACGTCTTGGCCGACGGCTTCTTGTCGGCGGCGAGGCCGAACGTCCCCGCCACCAGAAGCCCCGTTAATGCCACGAAACCGAATCGAAACATGAACGATCCTCCACGTCGGCTGTCCGCATGGTGAAACGCCGGGACGCCGTGATTGAAACAACGGTGGTCGACATCCTCACATCGTCGCGCCGCGGCGGCGCGGGAAGGTAGGCCGTTCCGGCGGGCAAGCCGTGTTCATTTATGAAGTAACCGATGGGGAGGGCGATGGGAAGGGAAAAAAGCGCCGCCGAACGAAAATCTCTCGCCAGGGGGGCGACATGAAATCACTCCAGGCGATCCATGCCGGTTTGCTATGTATGCTGTTCGCGCTGCCGCTGCTGATCCCGGCGCTGCGGCCGTGGCCGCTGTACCAGCTCGCGCCGCTGGCGGTTTACGCCGTCATCGTCGCCGCCGTCCCGCCGTTGCGGCGCGGCGTCCGCTGGCTGCGCGTCGGCCGCCTCGACGGCGTCGTCCTCGCTTGGACCGCCGCCGTCATCGTGGTTTCGTCGGCCGCGCTGGTGCTGTGGTTTCTGCTGGCGCGGCCCGACGTCGGCGACCTTGCCGACAAGATCCCGCGCGTCGGCGGCGCCGAGTTGGTGCTGATCGGTGTGGGGTTTTCGGTGCTGAACGCCTTGATGGAGGAGGCGGTCTTTCGGGGGTCCTGCAAGAGGCGCTGACTGCGGAATGGGGGCCGTGGTGGGCGGTGGGCATTCAGGGTGTGCTGTTCGGCGTGATCCACGCGCACGGCTTCCCGCGCGGCGTAACGGGCATGGTCATGGCGTCGGCATACGGCGTCGCCCTGGGGCTGCTGCGGCTGCGCTCCGGCGGCATGGCGACATCGTGCGCGGCCCATGTTTGTGCGGACGCCACGATTTTTGCGTTGCTGGTCCAGCGGACTGACGCGCTTGGGTAGGCTGCTCATGGCCGGCTCCGCAAGCGGGCCTTGACCTCTTCCCAGGTCGAGCCGGCCCTGGGATTGGCTTCGTGGGCGGCGAGGCGGCGCTGAAGGTCCTGCTGCTGGGCCTCCGTCAGCGGGACTTCCCCGGCCTCCTCGGCAATGCTCTCCCAGATCTCTTCGACCAGCAGAATACGCTGGGCGACGCTTAACTGGTCGATGTTGAGGGATTTTAGCGTGGGGGACATCGGACTGTCCCCTTGGGGAAGAAAAAGCACACATTCAGGCTCATGGCGCGATCCGTTTCAGCGCTTGCACCTTGACCTCTTCCCACGGTATCAGGTTATCGGGGTCCGCGTCATCCTCGGCCACGCGCCGGCGCAATTCCTGGAGTTGCGCTTGGCTGAGCGGCGGACGTGCCCCGGAAGCGACGATGCAGTCCCAGAGTTCGTGGACCAGGGCCAGCTGCTCTTCGACCGGAAGGCGATTGATGCCGAGCGATTGCAAGGTCACGGGCATGGGTACTCCCCCAACAGGTGATCGCTCCGGATTTCACTCCTGCCTCCAATGAACGCGGCGCGGCAGTTCGCCGGTTTGGAAGAATTCATTTGCAGCCTGAACAGCCAACTCTCGTGGCAGGGTTTGCCCGGCGGGAAACTCCAGGCCGATCCCGCAAGTACACCGGAACACCTCCTCGGCCTTCGGATCGCCGGAGTACGCCAAGTCTCGGGTGTAAACGCCGCTATCCGAAGGATAGCGGAGATACATGAGCCAACCGCGACGAAGATTTGTGAAGACTGAGAGGGAGTCCTCTTCATATCTTGTCATGCACAGGTGCGAATACTCTTGCCGCGGCAACTCTTCCACGAGCCGTTCAAAAGACGCCAGGTCTCCCTTGTCTACCAGATGAATCTTGTGATTGACTTCAACTGACCAGCCAGGATAGCCGCCAAAGCGGAGCCACGCCTCCCGAGGCAGCTTCTCGTTCGGGTGTGGTCGCGCCCCTCCAGGCATTTACGCGGCTTTCTTAGGCCTTTTGGGCAGCGAATCGTGTAAAGTATCCCCATATGGGAGGGGTTTGGCCTCCCGATAGGCTTGCGTCGCTTGCT
>Ga0182024_10016662_pt1 | contig 13909 bp, 11 predicted proteins | sample P32metaG_FD_120480 | JGI IMG/M metagenome (GOLD analysis project Ga0182024, IMG submission 120480) | Permafrost microbial communities from Stordalen Mire, Sweden - P3-2 metaG (Illumina Assembly) | ecosystem: Environmental > Terrestrial > Soil > Wetlands > Permafrost | place: Sweden: Stordalen... | reverse complement strand
TCGTGTTCCTGCAGAGCTGGCGAACCACGATCATTCCGACCATCGCCATTCCCGTATCGCTGATCGCGACGCTGATCGTCATGCAGCTGCTCGGCTTCTCATTGAACATGCTGAGCCTGCTCGGCATGGTTCTGGCGATTGGCCTCGTCGTCGACGACGCGATCGTCGTCGTCGAGAACGTCGAGCGGCAACTCGAGGCGGGCCTTCCGCCGCTCGCCGCGGCGCGCAAGGCGATGTCGGAAGTCACCGGCCCGATCATCGCGACGACCGCGGTGCTGATGGCGGTGTTCATCCCGGTGGCGTTCATTCCTGGCGTCGCGGGGCGCCTGTACAATCAATTCGCGCTGACGGTGGCGATCTCGGTGGGCATTTCCGCCTTCAATTCGCTGACGCTCAGCCCGGCGCTGAGCGCCGCGTTCCTGCGCGCGCGTCCGCATACGCGCTTCCCGCCGTTCCGATGGTTCAACGCCGGCTTCGAGCGGCTCGCGCACGGTTACGCGAGTGCCGTGCGCGGGATGATTCGCTGGCGCTGGGTTCTCCTCGGCGTGTTCGCCGCCGGCCTCTGGGCGACCTACGCCTTATCGCAGCGGCTGGCCTCGACCTTCCTGCCGGTCGAGGATCAGGGCTATTTCTTCGTGCTGATCCAATTGCCCGACGGCGCCTCCTTGCAACGCACCGATGCTGTCGCCAAACAGGTGCGCGAGATCTTGCAGAAGACGCCCGGCGTCGATATCGCGGGCTCGATCAGCGGCCTCAACTTCCTGACCAATGCGGCGCAATCGAACTCGGCCGTCGAATTCGCGATCCTGAAGCCGTGGGACCAGCGTGGTCCCGAATTGCTCGCCTCAAAGATCGTCGCGTCGGTGCGGGGGAAGCTGTTCCAGATTCCGGCGGCTTTCGTCCTGAGTTTCGATCCGCCTTCGATTCAGGGCCTCGGCCAGACCGGCGGCTTCGAGTTCGAGCTCGAGGATCTCGCCGGGCGCGGCAGCGTCGCGCTCAACGACGCGGCGCAGGCATTGATCTCCGAGGCGAGAAAGCAGCCGGAGCTCAGCCCGCAACAGTTGTTCACGTCGTTCAGCACTTCGACGCCGCAATTTACCTACGACCTCGATCGCAACAAGGCGAAACTGCTCGGCCTGAATCTTCCCGACGTCTTCAACACGCTGCAGATTTATCTCGGCTCGCTGTACGTCAACGATTTCAACTTGTTCGGGCGCACTTTCCGGGTGACGATGCAGGCCGACAAGGGTGCTCGCGCCGCCGCGACCGACATCTCCCGGCTCTATGTGCGCAACGCGACCGGCGGCATGGTGCCGTTGAGCACGCTCGGTAAACTGCTGCCCATCGTGGGCCCCGAAACCGTACCGCACTACGACAACTACGGGTCGGCGCTGATCAATGGCGCCGCGGCGCCCGGCTTCAGTTCCGGACAGGCCGTTGCGGCGATGGAACGCGCCGCGGCGGCGGCGCTGCCCAGTGATTTCGGCTACGAATGGACCGGCATCACTTTTCAGGAGCTCAAGGCCGGATCGATCGCCACGGTGGTGTTCGGATTGGCGATCGTTTTCGTCTTCCTGATCCTGGCCGCCCAGTACGAGAGCTGGACGATGCCGTTCATGGTGCTGCTCGCCGTGCCGCTGGCTTTGTTCGGCGCGCTTCTTGCGCTATGGGTGCGCCAGATGCAGATCGACGTCTATTCCCAGATCGGCTTCGTCATGCTGATCGGCCTCGCGGCGAAGAACGCCATCCTGATCGTCGAATTCGCCAAGCGACGGCGCGAGGAGGGGCTCGAAATCATCGAGGCGGCGATGGAGGCGGGCCGTCTTCGCCTGCGCCCGATCCTGATGACCGCCTTCGCCTTCATCCTCGGCGTGCTGCCGCTGGTGTTCGCGAAGGGCGCCGGCGCCGCGAGCCGGCAATCTATCGGAACGACGGTGTTTGGGGGTATGCTCGCCGCTACGATCCTGACCCTGATCTTCGTTCCGGTGTTCTACGCTCTGATCGAGGGACTGCGCGAACGCGATCCGGAAATCCGGGCGCACGCGATTCATGGCCCTGCGGTGGAGCCCCAAGCGGCCGAATAGGTTGGAGCCATACGTAATGCGGAAATTGCAACTTGCTTTCGGGGTCGGCGCTGCGATCGTCGCGGCCGCGATCATCTACGAGATCGACCGCAACACGGGACTGGCGCCCGGGCCCGCCGGCGCCGCGACGCCCAACCCTGCGATGATGGCGATGCCGGTGCCGGTGACTAGGATCGTCAAAAAAACCCTTCCGATCTATCTCGAATATTCCGCGCGGATCGAGTCGATCGGGAATGTGGCGCTGCAGGCGAAAGTGTCGGGATACCTCAAGGAGCAGCTCGCGCCGGACGGCGCGGACGTCAAGCAGGGCGATCTGCTCTACAAGATCGACCCGCGTGATTTCCAGGCTTCGCTCGATCTGGCGAACGCTCAAGCCGAACGCGACGGCGCTTCGCTCGACTACATGCGCTCGAATTTCAATCGCGGCACGGAACTCGCGAAGACCGGCAACATCGCCAAGGACGCCGTCGATCAGCGCGGCAGCAACATGCGGATGGCCGAGGCGGCGCTCTCGATGGATCAGGCCGCGATCCGCACCGCTCAGTTGAATCTAAGCTATGCTGAAATTCGTGCGCCTTTCTCGGGGCGCCTGGGGCGAAACCAAGCGCCGATCGGAACGCTGATCGGGTCTGGAGGGGCAGCGCTGAACAATCTCGTCCAACTCGATCCGATCTATGTCACGTTCAATCCCAGCGAGTCCGACCTCGTCGAACTCGAGCAGGCGCGCGCGGCGGGCAAGGTCGAAGCCGACGTTCTCCTGCCCGCGGAAACCCAGCCGACGCGCAAGGGCGAACTCACCTTCATCGACAACCAGGTCGATCGCTCGACCGGCACCATCACCGCCCGCGCAACGATCGGCAACAGCGATTTCCACCTGCTGCCGGGCCAGTATGTCCGCATTCAGCTTCGCATCAAGGAACAGCCCGACTCGCTGATGGCGCCGTCGATCGCGCTCGGATCGAGCCAGCTCGGGAAATATATCTACGTCGTCGGCGAGGGCAATAAGGTCGATAAGCGTCTCGTTTCACTCGGCCCGACCGATGGCGATCTCGTATCCGTCATCGGCGCGGTCGCCGAGGGCGATCAGGTCATCGTCGGCAACCTCCAGAAGATCGGTCCGGGAATGCCGGTTCAACCCATGCCCGGCAAGCCGGGAACATGACGTCGGATCTGACGGCATCGGACTCGTCGCATGCCCGGTCGGGCTGCCGGTTTTGCGGCGCGGATTGATCGTTTTCAAGGGTTTGCGAGGCGATTTTCTTTCTCGCTGGCCACGGGCGTCGGCGCGGCGTAGGTCGGCGACCTTGGCAAGGGTGTCGGAAACTGACGCTATAAAGTATGCTCGCAAAGCCGTCCCAATCGATTAGTAGCCTTGTGGAATCGGCACGCATCGGTAGCCGCCATTGCTCGGAAACGGGGAAGCTTCCAAGCCAGCCGGGCAACGGCTGTCGACGATTCCGTCGTCCGGTTCGCAATTGCCGAACGCGTCAGTGTGATAACCGCCGGCGCATCGCGCCATGGCGACTTCCAATGCGTCGTCCGCGAAGGCATCGAAAGTGTCTGGTCCCGGCGCGGACCCGGCGATGACGCCCCCAGCAAGCGAACCGAAGAGCATTGTGACAGCAAGCGCTATCTTGATGTTCATTTGAAATCTCCTTCAGGGATCGAGAGGTTTCGTCTGGGGTTACTCGCATCAAGCAGGCGAACGATCTTGTTGGAAATCACCGTCGATGGTTTGAATTTGCGGTGACATATTGGTGATATCCGACTGCATCGAAAGCGACCCAAACGGCTCGGGCACGAGACGAAGGCATCGATAGGGTTGTTGGAACTCTGTGCTCGCGCGTTCGCAGAGCGTCATGCACCGGGCGAGCCGCGTCTGGCTTCCGAGTTTGCACGCCGCCTTTTCTGATGGCACGGTTGAAGCGGCTAGGTTCCGCGCCCCGTTCTCGATGACGACTCTCAGCGGCGTCCCGCTCGAAAGAGACCTGCCCAGACGCGCGAATCAGGACGCCGCGGTCGGACCGGCGACGAATTCAGCTCAGATCGGTCACCACGAGATCCGGAACGACGCCGTGGGCCGCGCATTCCCGCGCTAGCTCCGCTTCGTTCAGCGGTGCAAGAATTCCCGTGCGTACGAGCGCCGCCCTCGCGCCGAAACCATGCGCTCCCGCGATATCGTGTTCGACGCTGTCGCCGACGCAGAGAATATCCGCCGTCTCGACGACCGGCACGAGACTTCGCGCGTACTGATAGATTGCGCGATGAGGCTTTCCGATCCACGTCACCGATCCCCCGAGTTTTTCGTATTCGGCGGCGATCGCGCCCGCGCCGGGGTTCGTGCCGTGCGGCGTCAACATGAGCCGATCGGGGTTGATGCAGAGACAGGGAGCGCCGCGCGCCGCTGCGGGCGTCATGCGCCGGGAATATTCCTCCAACGGCACCTTGTCCGCCTGGCTGCCGCTGATCAGCAGGAAATCGGCCTCGGCAGCGTCCTCGACGCTCGTCAGTCCGAGTTCGTCCGCAAGTTCGTGGGATCCGGACGACGACAAAGTCAGGCAGCGCGTCGTCGCGCGGACAGCGATCGGCAGCGTTCCCTCGAGCAGCAGCGATTTGGCGACGTCGCACGAGGTGACGAAGCGCTCGTACAATTCAGGCAGAAAGCCCAGCTTCGCCATCCGTGAGGCGTTGTACGCGCCCGAGCGTCCCGAATTGGAGAGAACGACGATTCGCGCGCCGCGCGCCCGCAGCGCCGCCATTGCCGCGATCGCGCCGGGATAAGGCGCACGGCCATCATGCAGCACCCCATACTGGTCGAAGAAGATCACGGGAAATGCGGCCGCGAATGCGACGAACCGAGAGTTCGGAGTTTCAGCCAACGGCCAATCCTTCCAGCGCCAGCCGCGCCGCGCCGACGCAGGCCTCCTGCGACAAGGCGGGTAGGAAGGGCGCGCCGATCAGCCCTTGCCGGATTTTCGCCCAGGCTGTGTTCGCCGCTCCCCCGCCGATGCTGCGAACGGACTTCAGCGCCGGCGCCCCGAGTTCCCGCAAGCGGCGATAGGCGAGCGCCTCAACCTCGCCGATGCCCTCGAGAACCGCCTGGAAAAACCGCTCGCGCTCGGCTGGCCGGGGCGTCAGTCGGGGCGCCAGTCGAGGATCGTTGATCGGAAAACGCTCCCCGGGGCGCGTCAGCGGGTAGAAATGCAACCCCGTCGGCGCCTCCGGCCGCAGCGCCGCCGTCAGCGCCTCGAGACCGTCCGGGAACAAGGCTTCGATGACTTTGCCTCCGGTGTTCGATGCGCCGCCGACGAGCCAGCGATCGCCGAGGCGATGGCTGTAGACGCCGTATTCGGCGGAATCGATCGGCGCATCCGACAACAACTTGATGACCAAGGTGGAACCGAGGGCGGTGACGGCGTCGCCGACTTCGCAGGCGCCCGTCGCCAGGAACGACGCGCAGCCATCAGTCGTTCCCGCGCAGATCAGAACCCCAGCCGGCAGCCCGAACTTTTGCGCGCGGGCGCCGGCGGTCGCGATCCGCGCGCCGGGGGGATGGACGGCCGGCAGCTTCTCCAGTTCCGCGCCCGCCCGCCCGATCCAGTCGGGCCATGTCCGGGCAATGGGATCGTAACCTGTTTTCAGCGCGTTGTTCTCGTCCGACAGGTCGAAGCGGCCGCCGAGCACCCCCGCGAGCCAATCGGCCTGGTGGACCACCTTCCAGACCCCGGGCCGCGCCTGCATCTTCAGCACCCGCGCGAGCGCGGAAGTTGGGCCGCGCGCAGGCGAGCCCAGCGGCGCAACGGCGGCGATCTGATCGAGCACCGCGATGTCCTCGCAGGGCTCGTCATACATCCGCGCCGGGCCGATCGGCTCGCCATCGGCGTCGATCGCCACCATCGTGCCCGAGGTGCCGTCGACCGCGAAAGCGCCGATCCGAGCAAAGTCGATTTCGGCGCCGAGCGTTGCCAGCGTGGCCTCAGTCGCGTGACGCCAGGTCGCGGGCGCGCACGGGTGGCCGCCGATCGAGACGAACTTGGTCGCAGCGAAGCCGACGACGCCCCCGGCCTCGTCCAGAACGGCGGCGCGAATGCCCGAAGTTCCGACGTCGACGCCGAGCGCGAGCTTTGTCATGACACCGCGTTCCGGGCCGCGAGTGTCTGGCGATACTTCTCCGCGTCCCAATTCGTCAATTCGAACTCTTCCGCGGGGCTCAGCCGCAGAAGTACGGCATCGCCGGGAATGCGTGCGACGACGTCGGCGAGGCAGAGCGCCATGGCGTCGGCGGAGAGGTTCGTCGAGCGATGCAGCACGATGCCCCGTCCGGGCAAAAGCAGCAGCATCGGCGGCCTGTCCGGCCCTCCCGCAGTTCGCATCGAGGCTCCGGTCGCCACATCGGGCGCCGCGACGACCCCGGGCCCGAGAAAGATGACATGATCGGGATAGAGCGAAGCTCCGGTCGCCAGCGACAGACTCGCCGGGTCGAGCGCCAACACATGCGCGCCCTCGTCTCGCGGCAAACGATATTCGCTGTTTCTCGCTTGGTCTGAGATTGCGGCGATGTCGGCGCGCGGCGCCCGGCGAGGGGCGGCGGTAAGCGCGCCGCACACCCGCACCGTCAAGTTTTCGACTTCCCCTACGCTATCGCCGGAAACGACGAGCCCATGGTTGCCGAGAATCAGCACGTTGGCGCCCGGCGTCGCGGCCTCCAGGATGGCGCGTGCGAGCGGAAGTCCCGGGCGGCGGTACGGCACGAGGGACCAGACAACATCCTCGAGTCCATGAAGGCGATCGGCGACGAGTTCGCCCGCATTCTCGCGCACCGCCAGCGCGATCGTCTCGATGCAATGGATATGCGCCACTACCGCGTGGGGATTAATGGCGTGGACGCTGGTTTCGATCGAGGGACGAAGGTTGGCGGCGTTCAGACTGTCAATCACGAACGGGGCGGCGCCGTCGGCCGCGGGATCGTTGCGAAGCGCCGCCTCCCTCAGACCGTCGAGAGCGACGGGAACCATGGTGTCCTCGTCCAGGGCGTCCGCGAGCTGGCGCCCCGAGGCCTTGATCCACATCACGCCGTCGCGCTTGATCGAAGTGTTGCCGCCGGCCGCTTGGGTACGGAACCGATTGCGTCCCAGCGCCGCGGATAATGCCCGCAGGGCCTGGAATTCGGGATCGGCGGAAATGTGGCTCATCGGGTGCCCTCTGCGATCCAGGCGGCGAAGGTCCCGCGCTCCGCCGAGGTCATGTGCAGGGCGTGTTTGGTTCGACGCATGACTATGTCCTCCGCGGTCGTCGCCCATTCCTCCGCCATCAAAAAGCGCGCCTCGCGCTCGTAGAGGTCCCCGCCAAAGCAGTGCCCGAGATCGGCCATAGAATTGGCGTCGCCCAGCAGTTCCGTCACGCGAGCGCCGTAACGTCGCGCATAAGCCAGCGCGATTCCCTGCGGCAGCCAGGAGACGCGGCTGCGGAATCCTGCGAACCAAGCCTCGAAATCGGCGCCAGGAAATTCGCCCCCCGGCAAAACGGCCCGTTCGGTCCAGGGCGCCCCCATTTTCGGGAAATGAGGCTTCAGCTTCTCCAGCGCGTGTTCGGCAAGCTTGCGATAGGTCGTGATCTTGCCGCCGAACACCGAAAGCAGCGGCGCGGCGCCGGTCGGCGCATCGACGTCGAAGACATAGTCGCGTGTGACCGCGCTCGGGTTGGCCGCGTTGTCGTCGAACAGCGGCCGCACGCCGGAGAAAGATTCGACGACGTCGCTGGGCTTCAACTGCGTGACGAAATAGCGATTGACGACGTCGAGCAGATAGTCGACCTCCTCGGGCACGATTTCCACATCCTCCGCCTTGCCGTCGAAGGGAATGTCGGTCGTGCCGATCAGGCAGAGATCGCCCTCGTAGGGATTGACGAAAATGACGCGATTGTCGCGGTTCTGCAGCAGATAGGCTTGCTCGCCCTGCCAGAACTTTCGCGTGATGATGTGGCTGCCCTTGACGAGGCGGACGCGGTTTTCGGCGTTGCGGCCCGTGCTGCGCAAGACATCCTCGACCCAAGGCCCTGCGGCGTTGACGAGCGCTTTGCCGTTCGCCTCGACTATCAATCCTGTTGCGGAATCGGCGAGCGTCACGCTCCAGCGATCCGCCTCTCGGCGCGCTGACGTCAGCGATGTCCGCAATCGCACCTGCCCGCCGCGCTTCCTGATGTCGACAGCATTGAGCGTCACGAGCCGCGCGTCATCGACCCAGCAGTCGGAATATTCGAACGCCTTTTGAAACTCCTTGCGAATCGCGGCGCCTTCTGGGGCGCGCCGCAGGTCCAGCGCGCGCGTCGGCGGCAGTTTCTTGCGGCCGCCCAGATGATCATAGAGAAACAGACCCAGCCTGATCAACCAAGCCGGGCGCTGCTCCGGGCTGTGCGGCAGCACGAATCGCATCGGCCAGATGATGTGGGGCGCGGCGTTCAGCAGCACTTCGCGCTCGATCAAGGCTTCGCGCACCAGACGGAACTCGTAATATTCGAGATAACGCAGACCGCCGTGGACCAGCTTGCCCGAGCGAGAAGACGTGCCCTGCGCGAGGTCACCCTTTTCGACCAGCAACACGGTGAGGCCGCGGCCGACGGCGTCGCGGGCGATGCCGGCGCCATTCACGCCGCCTCCCACCACGATCATGTCGAACGCGCCTAGTGATTGCATGGCGACGAATTCAGCGTTGTAGTTGCCTGGGCATCAGTCAACAAGGGTTCAACGGCGGTTGCCCGGCGAGGAAACGCCGCACCTCCTCGGCCGCCGCTTCGGCGGCGAATTTCACAGTCTTCACAGAAGCGCCCGCGATGTGCGGCGTCAGCGTGACGTTGTCGAGCTGCAACAATTCCCAGTCCGGCGGCACCGGCTCGACGCCGAAGGTTTCGATCGCCGCGCCCCTGAGATGCCGGCTTCTCAGCGCATCCGTCAGAGCGGCGTAATCGACCAGCGGGCCGCGCGCGGTGTTGACGAAATAAGCGCCCTGCTTCATCGCGGCGAATTGATCGGCGCCGAATAAGCCGCGCGTCTCCTCGGTGACCCGCGCATGCAATGTCACGACGTCGCTTTCGGCGATGATGCGGTCCAGCGAAACATGCTCGACGCCGTCCTTCAGGTCGTCGACGGAGAGCTGGACGTAGGGATCGCAGACCAGCACCTTGCAACCAAAGGCTTTCAGAATGCGCACGACCTTCGTGCCGACGTGGCCATAGCCGACGACGCCGACCGTCATCTCGCTCAATTCGGAGCCGGTGAGATCGGCGCGGTAGAGATCGCCGCGCCATTCGCCGCGCCGCAAGGATTCGTGGCCTCTGGTAATCAAGCGGGTTTCGGCGAGGATTGCGCCGAGCGTGAATTCGGCGACCGCGCTGGCGTTGCGCCCGGGCGTGTTGACGACGAGGATGTTGCGCTTCCGGGCCGCCGGCATGTCGATGTTGACCGGGCCGCCCCGGGAGACTGCAATCAGTCGCAGGCTGGGCAGGCGATCCATGATCCCCGCCGAAAACGGCGCCAGATGAGTGACGACGATCGACGCGTCTCCCACGATCCCCACGATCTCGTCCGCGCCGCCCAGATATTCCTTGAGGCCGTCCATCCCCGCCTGTTCGTAGCCGTGTTGCATGGGAACGTCCGGCCACGGCTGCTGATACGTTCGGATCGTCAGGTCGTCTGCGCATTTGCGTCGTATTGCCGTCTCGAACATCGAAGGCAGCATGAAACGATCGCCGATTATGGCAATTACAGCCTTCACGCGGTCACCTGTCTGGCTTCGGCGAGGGCGGCCCACGCGGGCGGCATTCTCGCGCGGATATCCCGGTAGATCGGGAAGAGCTTCGCGTAGAGTTCGCTCGTTTCAGGGTCGGGCTCGGTCGTCTCGCCCAGCGAGGGCGTCACCCAGGCGTTCGCGCATTGCGTCATTTCGCCGTAGACGCCGAGGCAGACGGCGGCGGTCATCGCCGCGCCCGCGGCGCCGGTTTCCTCGCGCTTGACCGTGCGCACCGAGGAGCCGAGAGCGGAGGCCAGAATCGATCGGAGCGCCGCCGAACGGGCCGCTCCGCCGCCGAGCCGCACCTCGCGCGGCGGGGCGCCGCTCGCCGAATAGCAATCGCGCGCGGCGAAGGCGAGCCCCTCATAGATGGCGCGCATCAGGCCCGCGAGGCTGGTGCGGGTGGAAAGCCCCGAGAACTGGGCGCGCGCGTTCGGGTCGAGAAACGGCCCGCGTTCGCCGGCTTCGAAAATATAGGGATGGTAAATCGCCGATCCTGGCGTCGCGTCGAGCACTCGCGCGTCCATGCCCTTCAGGAGCGCGGCGCGATTCGTCTCGGCGCCCGCCCAGCTCGCGGCCTCGGCTGCGATATCGAGCAACCAATCGATGTTGAGCGTCGCAGCCATGTTCGATTGCATCGTGGCCGCGGCGCCCGGAATCGGGAACAACATGACGTAGCCGGAGCGGGATTGGTTGAGACGAACCGCGTCCGACGTCGCCGCGAAGCGCATGTGCATGCCGGTGGAGCCGAACACGGAAACCCCGACGTCGCCGTCCGGCTCGTATAGCCCACCGCCCAGCGCCGTGCAGACGACGTCGAGGTAGCAGAGCACGACGGGAAGCCCGGCAGGCAAGCCGGTCGCGGCGGCCGCCGCTGCGCTCAATCGGTGTGAGACTGACGCGCCATCGATGATCGGCGGTAGCAGACGCTCGCAGTCCTCTATCCCCATCGACGCGAGAATGGAGGGCTCGTATCGGCGCGTGCGATAATTGCCGAAGGTGAAATTGGCTTCCGAGGGGTCGGTCGCGCGCGCGCCCGTCAACTTGAAATAGAGCCAGTCCTTGCAATGAAACGCCGTCGTCGCGCGCGCGATCCGCTCGGGCTGATGGCGCTTCATCCAGGCCAACTGTCCCGAGGCCATGCAGGCGTTCAACCCAGAGCCCGTCTTGGCGTAATGATCGGCGTAGGCCGATGTCTTCATATAGGCGGCGCAAATCGAAGCGGCGCGCGAATCGAGCCAGAGCAGGCCGCCGCCGACCGGTTCGCCGTCGGCGTCGATCAACCAGGTTCCGTCGCCCTGGCCGGTGACCGCGACGCCGGCGACGCGTCTGGCCAGATCCGGAACGAATCCATTCAACTCGCGTAAGGTCGCGGCGCAATCGGCCCAGGTCCGCGGCATGTCCTGCTCGACCTGACCTGGACCGGGCGTCGCGTAACTATTGGGCCGCGACGCGATCGCCAGTTGCTCGCCGGCGAGCGTGAAGGCGACCGCCTTGATGACGGACGTGCCGGCGTCGATCGCAACGAGGATGTCGGCTCGCCCGATCATGCGGCCTCCATCCCGTGGGAGAGCGCCGCACCGGAGTCCGCGTCGAACACATGCAGGTTTTCAGGAGCGATCGCATAGCGCAGGCGCTCGCCCGACTTCACGGATATCGAGGCGTGCGAAACCACGACGAGCAGTTTGCCGGCCACGTCGAGCGCGATATGGGTCTGGTCGCCGAGCCACTGGTTGGAGACGACTCGGGCGTCCTGCGGGCCGTTTCCGAGCCGCACCGAATGTGGCCGCACGCCGACCACGACGCGAGCGCGCGAACCGATCGCGTCGCGAACGGCTTCCGGAATCTCGGAGGCGGCGTAGTCGAGCGTCGGGCCGTTCGCTATGGCGAAGCGAACCCGGTCGGCGTTGGCCGCGTCGGCGTCGAACACGTTCATCGGCGGCTCGCCGACGAAGGTGGCGACGAACAGATTGGCGGGCCGGTCCTTGAGTTCCTGCTGTCCGGCGAATTGTTGCAGCATGCCGCCTTCCATCACGGCGATCCGATCCGCCAGCGCGTTGGCTTCGGTCTGGTCGTGGGTGACGAAGATCGAGGTCATTCGCCTTTCGACGAGCAGGCTCTTCAGACGGCCGCGCAGCACCGCGCGCAACTGCGGCTCCAACTGACCCATCGGCTCGTCGAGCAGATAGAGGTCGGCGTTTCGCACCAGCGCGCGCGCGAGGCTCGCGCGCTGTTGCTGGCCGCCGGAGATCGACGAGGGATGGCGATCCAAAATCGACTCGATCTCCAGCAGCGCGGCGATTTCCTGGACCGCAGTCTTGATTTTCGCCGAGGGCATCGCCGAACTCTTCAGCGCGAAGGCGATATTGTCCCGAACCGTCAGGGGCGGATACAGCGAATAGCCCTCGAAGGCCATCGCGACGTGGCGCTTGGCGGGGGCCAATTGCTGGATGCGGCGGCCCGCGAGCGTGATCGAGCCGGCGGTGACCTCCTCGAATCCGGCGATCATCCGCAAGGTCGAGGTCTTGCCGCAGCCAGACGATCCAAGCAATGCGACGATCTCGCCGGGCTTGATCGTCATGTTCAACGCCTTGACGGCGTGCACGGGCGACTTGCCGCGGCTCTGGTAGATCTTGTCGACGTCCTCGAGGGCGAGGGCGATATCTGACACGTCGGGCGCCCTCAATGAGTTCGCGGGGCGACGCGGAGACCTGTTCCCGCGTCGAAAACAAGCATGGCGTCGCGATCGAAATTCGCACGAGCGGGGCCGTGGCGGCGCGGCTGTCCGCCTTCGCCCGATTCGGCGGCGAGCAATTCGCGGCCATCCATCGCACGCAGCAACAGCACGCTCTTTTCGTTGAGCGGCGTCACTGCGACGACCTCCACGGGGAAACCGCCAGGCTTCTCCTCGTCCGCGACCGCGATCGATTCCGGCCTGACGCCGATCACGCAGGGCCGCCCGACCGCGTGCGCATAGGCGGGCGGCATCGCGATCGACGCGGCGCCGATCGCGAAGACCGGGCCGGCGTCGCCCAGCGTGGGGGTGGCTGGGATCAGATTGACGGTGGGGTCGCCGAACAACCGCGCGACGCCGAGTGAAGCCGGCTCGCGATAGACCTCTGCCGGCGTCGCGATCTGCGCGAACTTGCCGTCGAGCAGCACCGCGATCTTGTCGCCGAGCGCCATCGCCTCCCTGTAGTCCTGGGTCACGTAGAGAACCGTGGAGCCGGAGGCTCGCAGCAGCGACGGCAATTCCATCCGCATCTCATAGCGCAGCTTGGCGTCGACGTTTCTCAAGGGGTCGTCGAGCAAAAGGATGCGCGGATCGGAGACCAGCGCGCGTGCGAGCGCGGCGCGCTGCTTCTGGCCGTTGGAGAGTTCGCGCGGCGCATGTTGCAGGACATGACTTATCTTCAGCAGTTTCGCGACGCTTTTCACTTTGGCCTCGATCTGCGTCTTCGAGGCCTTGCCAGCGGTGAGCGCGCTCGCGATATTGTCGTAGGCCGACATGTGGGGGAACAGCGCGAAGTTCTGGAACGCCATGCCGATGCCGCGCACTTCGGGGGGCGCCCAGGTGACGTCGCGGCCTTGCAACCGAATGGTTCCCGCATCGAGGTCCTCGACTCCGGCGACGAGACGCAACAGAACGGTCTTGCCGGCGCCCGAGGGTCCGAAGATTACCACGATCTGACCGGTCTCGGAGGATAGCGAGACGTCGTCGAGAATCTTGGCGTTCTTGAAACTCTTGGAAACACGCTCGATCTCGATTTGCGCCATGGGTTCAGCCTTTCACGGCGCCGAGCGACAACCCCTCGACCAGATAGCGCTGCGCCCAGAGGGCGATCGCCAGGGTCGGGGTGATCGATAGCACGATGGCGGCGGCGATCTGGCCGTATTGAATGCCCGAGGCGGTGACGAAGGCGAGCGCGCCGACGGTCACGGGCTGCTTGTCGGCCGAAGCCAGCACCAGGGCAAAGACGAAATTGTTCCAGCAGAAGAAGAACGCCAGAAGTCCCGCCGCCGCGATGCCCGGACCCGCGA
>Ga0182024_10016661_pt1 | contig 13910 bp, 9 predicted proteins | sample P32metaG_FD_120480 | JGI IMG/M metagenome (GOLD analysis project Ga0182024, IMG submission 120480) | Permafrost microbial communities from Stordalen Mire, Sweden - P3-2 metaG (Illumina Assembly) | ecosystem: Environmental > Terrestrial > Soil > Wetlands > Permafrost | place: Sweden: Stordalen... | reverse complement strand
TCCCCGACGGGCGGTTCGCCCTTGTAGATTGTTGCGTCGCACAGGGGGAGACCCAGCCTCCCGCACTGTCATATCTGCGCGACGGGGAGCTGGCGTTCTGCTGCCTCACCCATCCGCACGATGACCATTTCACTGGAATGCGTCGCGTCCTCTCCGATCGGCGCGTCAAGAGCAAGGCATTCTGGTATGCCCTGTCCGACCTCGACGTCGTGCTCGAATGCTATAACTGGGTGCGCAGTTCCTCGGGCCGGTCCGCGGCCGAAGCGACGGAACTGTTCCAACTCTTCGATTGGATCAATGCCCAGGCCGGCGATTACATGGTGCCAATTCTGGGGGAGCAATATTTTAATGTCGGCGGCGGAGTCGAGGTGGTCGCGTTCGGGCCGCGGCCATCGGACTGGCACCGTTATCGGCGCGCCCTGGCGAAGCGGCGCGCCGACGGCGCACCCATCAGCCGGCAGACTGCAAACGCCATCTCCATTGCCTTGTTGGTACAGTATGCCGGACACGCGGTGTGGCTTCTTTCAGACCTCACGGCGCCGTCGCTTCGCAAGCTGTCAGCGCGCGCCCACCAGTCAGGAATTATGGCTGCCCGGCAGACCCGCGCGTCAATCGTTAAGATTTCCCACCACGGAGCCCTCGACGGCTGGTTCCAAGGGATCGCCGAATCCCTCACCCGATGTGCCCCGGAGGACACTCTCATCGTCTCGGCGGGGGGAAGCTTGCATCACCCCCACCCGGACGTCCGCGCCTACTGGCTTAATACCGGCAAGCGGGTTGTTGCAACCTACTCCGCGGAACCACAGCCGAAACCTCCTATCGGCGGGTCGGCGGCGATTGCTGTCGAAGCCGTCGCGCGCCCGCTGAGGACCTATGTGCCCCAGGACGTCACGGTCGCAATTTCACCCGACGGGCACCTCGCGGTCTCCACCAGCCCTCGGCCTTGAGCCGGAGATACCTGACCAGGAGTTTCCAAAATGTCAGAGCGCGCTTGACCGCGCGCGTCCAGAATCTGTGGAATGCCAACCGCTAATCTCTGGCTGGGGTCGCCCCCCCTCTGTGCCGCGCGAGGAGGCCCGGCAGGCAGCCGCCGTCCTGCACATGGCCGAACAGGCCCTCCTCGCGACCGCCAGCGCGGCGATGTCGTCGGTTGAAAAGGAGTACGCGATGAAACGGTGTGTCTGCGTGTCTCCCCTTTTCTGGTCCATAATCGCCAAGCCGCGGCACCAGCGTATCCGCCGCCGAATCATGCCCGCTGGCGATCAGCACATCGCCGGGGGTGCAGGCGGAACCGTCCGGCCAAGCCGAGCCGGCCGAGACCCGCGCGGCAAAGTCGCCGGCCACCAGCAGCGATTTGCCAACATTCCCCGCCCCGGCCACCACCGCGATCTTTCCCAGGGCAAAACATGCGAAGGGAACATGCGAAGGGGGAACATGCGAAGGGGGACACTCCTGCTTACCGTTGACAACATGCGAAGGGGACACTCGGAGTGTCCCCCTTCAGCCTTCACGGGATGCCATGGCGGTTCCGAAGGCCAAGGTCGATGCAGCCATGGCGAAAGGGAAGCCCGTCGAGCGCCGGGCGAAGTGATCGAATCGCTTGTTCGTGGTATCATCCCCTCCCATGAGGCGTCTTCACCGATGGGCAATTGTCTGTTCGCTGCTGTTGGTGGCAATAGCAAGGTCAGTCGGAATTGTCGTTAGGAAATTCGACCTTCTGTCGCCGTACTGGCCTGTCCCGGGTGGACCCACGACGGAGCCAAACGACGGCTTCACCATCCACAACTTTCGTGAACTAACCGCGACAAGCCCGTCAACGCAAGCCGACCCATAAGTTCGACCGAAAAACTGTCCGCTGCTTGAGTTGGTAAGTATATTATTGCCCAAATAAAGGCGTCAACCTTGGCAGGAAATCGGCGAAATTCGGTCAGAAATCGGGTTGCGAGTTCTACTGCTCTCCCGCTGGCTCCATTCGACTCGCTGCGCCCTCTCATGGTGGCCCAGCGTCATGAGCAGACGCGATCGACACCTCCAGGAAAGGCGGCGAGTCAAAATGACCTGATCTCGAAAAAAGATCGTCTGACTTCCCGTTCGAACCGATCTGTCTAGGATGGCGACAGACGCACTGCCCACTATCTTCATCACCGGCGCAACGGGATACATCGGCGGTCGCCTTGCGCCGCGTCTGCTGGAGCATGGCTATGCGGTGCGCTGCCTGGCCCGCAGCCGGGACAAATTGCGTTCGCGTCCCTGGGCGCGCGATGAACGTGTTGAGGTGGTGGAAGGGGATGCCGGCGACGAAGTTGGTTTGACGCGGGCCATGCGCGGATGCGCCGCCGCCTATTTCCTGGTCCATTCGATGGACGCGGCGGGGCCGGAGTACCGCGCCCGCGACCGAGCGATGGCCCACGCATTCGGGCGCGCCGCCGCCGCCGCGGACGTGCCGCGGATCATCTACCTCGGTGGGCTTGGCGAAACCGGACCGGGACTCAGCGAACATCTCTCATCACGCCGGGAAGTCGAGACGGCCCTGGAAGAGGGCGGCGTGCCGGTGACGGTTCTGCGCGCGGCAATGATCATTGGCTCGGGCTCGGCGTCGTTCGAGATCCTCCGCTATCTGGTCGAGCGGCTGCCGATCATGATCACACCCAAGTGGGTTTCCACCGAGTCGCAGCCGATTGCCGTCCGGGATGTCCTTTTCTATCTGGTTGCCGTGCTGGGAAATTCCTCGACGACAGGAAAAACGCTGGACATCGGGGGGCCGGACATCTGGAGCTACGCCAAATTGATGCGCGAAATGGCCTCGGTGCTGCATCTTCCACGACGTGTGGTCGTACCGGTCCCCGTGTTGACGCCGCGCCTGAGTTCGCTGTGGATTCATCTGGTGACTCCGCTTGCCGCGAGCATTGCCCGGCCGCTCGCCGAGGGATTGCGCAACCGCGTGGTCTGCCGCAACGACGAGGCGACGCGCCTCATTCCGCACCAATGCCTGTCCATCCGCCAGGCGATGGACGCGGCGATCTCGAGGGAGGAAACGGGCGCGGTGGAGACGGCGTGGTCGGATGCGGGCGTCATGCCGGGCGATCCCGCGTGGGCCGGAGGCGCGGTATTTGTTGATCGCCGCCAAGCGACAGCTTTGGCATCTTCCCAAACCGCATGGGCGGCTGTCTGCTCACTCGGCCGTGAGCACGGCTATTTCGCCGCCAACTGGCTCTGGCGCCTGCGCGGAAGCATGGACCGGCTAATCGGCGGCCCAGGCCTGCGAAGAGGCCGGCGAAGTGCCCAGGAGCTGCGGCTTGGCGATGCGCTGGATTTCTGGCGCGTTACCAAGATCGAAGCGCCGCGGCACCTGGTGCTCACCGCCGAGATGAAGCTCCCGGGCGTCGCCACGTTGAGCTTTGAAATCAAGCCGCATCTCGACAAGCGATGCACGATTGTGATGACCGCCCGTTTCCGCTCGCGCGGGCTCCTGGGGATCGCCTACTGGTACACGGTGTTGCCCCTACATGGCATCGTGTTCAAAGGAATGCTCAAGGGCCTGGTGCGAACGGCGGAGCTGGCGCCCATCAACCGCCCTGCGTCGCTCTTGGTGACCGCTCCTGAACCGTTGATCCTACCCAGATGATCGGAGCGCATCTAGCCGCCGTTCCGGCGAAAAACCGGCAAAACGGCGGCTGAAGCCGCCCCTACGCGCCTACGCGGGGCCTGTTTCGTTCCTCTTCCTCGCGTGCCCGCTCGTCCAGGACGGCTTGGAGACGGCGGGTTTCCCGCTCGGTCAGTCGGCGCGTCGCATAACAGTAGACGTCGCGCCGGTAGATGCTGCGGGGATAGACGCGGCTGAGAAGCTCGCGGGTCAGCTCCGCGCCGGTGTTCTCAAGGAGCGCGTCGTACACGCCGGCCAGGCTTGGCGGAACTGGGGCAAACTTCACCTCGTGCCAGGCCGCGCCGATCCGCCGGTAGTGGCGGCCGCGATCGGTCATGCTCTGGTCGCCCGGAAGGCGCACCTGGGCTTCGCGGCATTTGTGCCGCCAGCAATAGCCGTCGTCGTTAACGCGCAGGCGACCCGTGTCGGGATCCACGAAGAAATAGAAGAACTCTATGGCCGCGCGCCGGAAGCCGAACGCGCTGCCGACCTCGCCACGGACCACGTGCGGGTCGGTGCAGACGTATTCCATCAGGTGTTGCCAGATATGGAGCTGGACGGCGGAGTTGCGGTTGATCCGCTGGCAGACGTCGGCGTAGACCTTGTCCCAAGGTTGCCCGGCGTTGGAGCGCAGGTAGCGGCGAAGCGGGGCGAGGTTTTCGTTCAGGTGCTTGCGACAGGACGCCCAGGGCCTTTTCATCGACTCGTGGCGGAGCCAGTCCTCCGGAGCAATCCGGTCGGTCGTCCGCGCCGAACCGCGAGGAAACTTGGTTCCTCCGCCTTGGCGTGGCCGCTCGACTATCACTTTGGCCATATCCTCGCGCACGATGCCTCCCGGGAGCGACGCCTATGCGCCGATCCGTTCCGACTTATCCAACTGTTTCAAGCACAGCACGCCGCGAGGGATTCGAACCCCCATCACGTGGATTTGGAATCCACGGCTCTGCCGGTTGAGCTAGCGGCATGTGTGGAGCAGCGCCGGCCCCTGTACGATCCCTATACGAACGCGAGAGGGTGAGACCTGACGGATGGGCCCGCACATTTTCCGATTGGCCTGACGCTGCTGGAAGCCGTTGGCCTGTTACCGCACCACAACCCCCGCTTTCCCCGGTAGTAAAGACGGCTGTCTACGACGGCTGGCGGTTTGACACCGTTCCGGGAGCCAGTACGTCGGCCACCCAATTATGCGGGCTCTTGCTCCATCTTTCTGCTTCTTGCTCGTCGCGACCATTCTCTTGGCCGCTCACTCGACCTGCGCAGTCGGCGGCGAATCGTCGCCCCCGGCCGGCGACCAACCCAGCGGCTTCTTCCAGCGCAATTGTTTCGATTGCCACGACCCAGATACGGCCAAGGGCGGCTTGAACCTGGAGAAAGCCGATCCGGCGATGGCCGGGCCGGAACAGATCGATCTCTGGACCAAGGTCTACGATCGCGTGGCCAAAGGCGAGATGCCTCCGGCGAAGAAAAAGCGGCCGGCGGCGGAGGAGATTGCCGCGTTCCTGTCGTCGGTGCGGCCGCGCCTCGTCGAGGCGGACCGGAGTCGGCACCAGGTAGTGCAACGCCGGCTCAATCGCACCGAGTACCAGAACACCATCCAGGACCTGCTGGCAATCGATATCGACGTTACCGGCCTGCTCCCGCCTGACCAGCAGGCCGGCGGGTTCGACAACAACGGCGAAGCGCTCGCCGTCTCCACCGAGCAACTGCAGGCCTATCTGGAAGCCGCCCGCAGGGCGGTGGATGCGGCGGTCCTCGTCGGCGAGCGCCCCAAAACCGAAACCGTCATGGTCAGCCCGGCCGATGAAGTCAAGCACAACCCCGAGTCCGGCCTGGACTATAAGGATGGCCGGGTCATTCTCTACACGACAGATAAGGGGGACTATTCGAAAGTCGCCACGCGCCCGCACCGCGCGCCGGTACGCGGGCGTTATCGTTTTCGCTTCACCGCCGCCGCCTACAATACGCAGGACCTGCAGTTCTTTACCGTGACGGCATCAGATTTTGCCGCGATCGGAGCCACGTCGTCCAATCTCGGCTACTATGACGTGGGGCCGGAACCAAAGGAGTTCCAGATCGAGGCGCTGCTTGAACCCAAGTGCGCCATCCAGTTTTTCGCCTTCGGACTTCCCACCTGGATCAACAAAGCAAACGGAGTCAAATATCCCGGCATCGGCTTCGGCGATGTGGAAATGACCGGGCCGATCATCGAGCAATGGCCGCCGGAAAGTTACACGCGCTTGCTGGGCAAGGTCAGCCTGGCCAGCGGAACGCTTGCCGACGCCAAGGAGGTCCTCGCTTGTTTCATGCCTCGCGCCTTCCGCCGGCCGGTGACCGATGGCGAGGTGGATCGCTATCTGGCGCTGGTGCGCACGCGGCTGGATGCCGGGCGCAGCTTCAGCGAAAGCCTTCGCACGGGGCTGGTGGCGGTCCTCTGCTCGCCGAACTTTCTCTATCTCCGCGAAGATGTCAGGCCGGGCACGCGGCACATTTCGGATACGGAACTCGCCTCGCGCCTGTCGTATTTCCTATGGAGCACGATGCCGGACGACGAGCTGCTCGACCTCGGGGCAAGGCAGCAGCTCAGCGATCCAAAGATGCTCCATGCCCAGGTCGATCGCATGCTCCAGAGCCCCAAACGCGAAGCCTTCATTAAGGATTTCACCGGCCAGTGGCTGCGCCTCCGCCAGATCAACGACACCACGCCAGACGAAAAACTCTACGGCAAGTTCGACGATCTGCTCCGCGTCAGCATGGTCTGGGAGGGCGAAGGCTTCTTCCGCCAGTTGATCCTCGACGATCTGCCGATCGTCAACCTGCTCGATTCCAACTGGCTGATGCTCAACCAGCGTCTCGCCGAGCACTATGGGATCGCAGAGGTGCACGGCATCGAGATGCGCAAGGTCGCCCTCCCGCCGGACAGCGTCCGCGGCGGCGTACTCACGCAGGCGGGCGTATTGAAGGTCACCGCCAACGGCACGACGACTTCGCCGGTCCTGCGCGGCGTATGGGTGCTGGAAAGCATCCTCGGCCAGCCAACGCCTCCCCCGCCGCCCAACGTCGGCGGGATCGAGCCGGACATCCGCGGCGCGACCACCATCCGCGAGCAGCTCGACAAGCATCGCCATGTGGAAAGCTGCAGTGTCTGCCATCGCAGGATCGATCCGCCGGGTTTCGCGCTGGAAAGCTTCGACCCCATCGGCGACTACCGAGAACGGTACCTTCGCTGGCACGCCACCGACGCCGAGAAAGGCTGGGGCAACGTCGAGCAGGGCGCCAAGGTAGACCCCAGTGGGAAGCTCGCGACCGGCGAGGCGTTCGACGACGTCCGCCAGTTCAAGAAATTGCTGGTCGACCGGCAGGACGATTTTGCCCGCTGCCTGACAGGAAAGCTTCTCACCTACGGCCTGGGTCGGGAAATGGGCTTCAGCGACCGCGACGGCATCGACGGCATCATCAAGCAGGCCGATGCCCATGATCGGGGGTTGCGCAGCCTGGTCCACGCGATCGTGGAGAGCGAAACGTTTGCGACTCACTGAGGCGAGGTTGGACCGCCCGCGCCTCTTTCTCCCTCCCTCGGTACTCCGGGGGAGGGCAGGGGAGGGGGTTTGGTCGATGAAGGTGCCGACAGAACCCCCTCCCTAACCCTCCCCCGGAGTACCGAGGGAGGGAACAGGAGCATTTGCGAACTGACGGAAGCAGCAATGAATCCCATTCCTCGACGAACATTCCTCCGCGGTGTCGGCGTCGGCCTTGCCCTACCGCTTCTCGAAGCGATGGTATCCACCTCCGCCAAGGCCGCAAGGACGGCCTCCGCCGCGTCTGTGCGCCGGTTCGTCGCCATGAACATTCCGCTGGGATTCATCCCATCCAACTTCTTCCCGGAGAACGCCGGTGGCGATTACACGCTCAGCCCGTACCTGAAGCTCGCCGAGCCGCTGCGCAAGGACTTCACCGTCATCTCCGGCGTGAGCCATCCCAGCGTGGACGGCGGGCATGCCGCGGAGAAATCGTTCCTGACGGCCGCCCCGCACCCCGGCTCGCGCACGTTCCAGAACACCATCTCCCTCGACCAGTACATGGCCCAGCGCATCGGCGACGCGACGCGCTTCGCTTCCCTCACCCTCGGCGAGCGCTCCCTGTCCTGGTCTGCCAACGGCGTTTCCATCCCCAACGAGCGCTACCCCGCCAAATCGTTCGCGAAGTTGTTCCTGACCGGCAGCGCCGAAGAAGTCGCCGCCCAGAAGCGCGAGCTGGAGGACGGGCACAGCATCCTGGATACGGTGCTCGACGACGCCAAGGCGATGGAGCCGCGCGTCAGCGCCGCCGACCGCCGCAAGCTCGACCAGTATTACACCGCCGTCCGCGAAACCGAACGCCGGCTCGTCAAGACGCAGGCATGGAGCGACAGGCCCAAGCCGAGGGTAGACGCCAAACCACCCGGCAAATTCGAGGACGCCGACATGATCGGCTACCTCCGCGCCGACTTCGACGTGATCCGCCTGGCCCTGGAAACCGACTCCACCCGCGTCATCGCCCTCAGCGGCTTCGATTTCGGGACCGTCCCAAAAATCAAGGGCGTCGAGCTCGGCTACCACACCCTCTCCCACCACGGCATGAACCCCGCCATGCTTCGCCAGCTCGAAGTCATCGAGCGCGCCACGCTCGCGGCGATCGTCGATTTCCTCACCGCCCTCAAGTCGGCGTCCGACGGCGAGTCCAACCTCCTGGACCACACCCAGGTCTTCATCGGCAGCAACCTCGGCAGCGCCAGCGGCCACCTCACCACCAACCTCCCCGTTCTCCTGGCCGGTGGCGGCTACCGCCACGGCAAGCACTTGGCATTCGACAAGACCAACAACTACCCGCTGCCGAACCTCTTTGTGACGATGTTGCAGAGAATGGGGTTGGAAACCAGCGCCTTCGCGTCGAGCACCGGGACGATGACCGGGCTGGAGATGGCTTAGGGCCGCAATGACAAACGGGCAGACTCGCGGTTATAATGCGATGCCGGTTGCGGAAAGGGAATTATGCCAACGCACGAGATCCGACTTAGCGATCAACTTTACAGGGAGGTCGAGCGCCGTGCCCGAGCTGGTGGGTACGCGAGCGTCGACGACTTCGTGGCCGAACAACTAGAGAGCGGCTTCTCTGACGCCCAGGACCTCGACCAGCGGTTCACTCCGGAAGTCATTGCCCGTCTTGACCAAATCTCCAGCGATATGAAGGCGGGCAAAAGCATGTCGATGGAAGAAGTCGACCAGAACTTGGCCGACGCTCAAGCTTTACCGATGCTTTCAGCGTCGAAACCTTTTCCTTGACGATCGCGAACGCATATTCCTTCAGCAGCGGCGTTGTGGCGTTAAACGTGTGCTCATCGATGTTCTCACAGTCGCCGCAGATGGCCTTCCACGGCTCCTAGTGATCCAGCAGCCAGGCCTCAGCATGGTCAACTACTTGATCTGGCCAAAATGCACGTCTTCCGGGTTACCCGGCTCGTCAAGTATCTGAATCGTCGTCGCCGGGCCGAAGTTGTTCGGCTCGACCCAGGACCGCAGGGCCCATGCGACTTTCTTATCCGGGGTAATCTCCCATGCCTGCACCGGCGCGGTTGCCGGGTCGATGGTGCCGTTCCACTGGTTCACCCAGTTGTTCACCAAAGTGTTGCCGTTGGGCAGGCGGGCGGCGAGTTGGAACTGGGCGACGCGATAATCCGGCACATCGTCGGGCGTGAATTGCCAGACCGTCTCGCCGGCGGGGTTGACTTCGTGCACGGCGCGGCTGCCGCTGATGAGCGTGTTGCCGTTCTTCAAGCGGACGGCTGCCCAGCAACCCGGCGCGGGGGTTGACCACAGTTCCTTTCCCGTCTCGTCGTATTCGACGACTTTGCCCATGTCCATATGGGCGACCAGCAGCGTGCCGGCGTCGGTGAGCCGGGCGTGGCGGAACTGGCCGTGCGTGCTCTTGGGGTTTTTCACCGTCAGCGGCAGCTCCTTTTCCGTCTTGCCGGAGAGGATATTCACCACCAACAGCTTCGGCTCCGGGCCGTTTTCGATGAACAGGACGCGCTCGGACCCGATCGCCTGCGCGGTGTGGATTTCCGTCTTTGCCGGCGCGTCAAAGTTCCAAAGCATTTTCCTGTCGGCGTCGATGAGCGTCACGCCGAATTGGTGGGCGAACAGGACGTTGCCGTTGGAGAGCAGCGTGGCGTCGCTGATTTCGCCCTTGCCGGCCGGATCGTGATAGTCCCAGGTGATCCGGCCCTTACGCACGACATACATGTCGCGGGTCTTAGCTTCGCCGGCATAGAAGAAATCGTGTTGCAGCAGTCCGTTGCCGGGAAGATCAGCCGGGGCTGAAGGCTTGCCCGCCGGCCACGCCGCGGGTTTGGTGGCCGGAGGATTGGACGGCTGTGTTGCGGGCGTCGCGGCTGTGTCGCCACACAAGGCGGCGGCCCCGGACAGGATGAACGCGATGAAACTCACCGCGACGGCAGTTCGGTTGACGATCGATTGCATGGCGACGCTCCTCGAAAACGGGGGCAGGAATGATAACGGGTTACGTCGACGTTATCGTACCACGCTCATCAGCATGATTGCGAGCGGCGCGAAGGGGCGGCCTTTTCTGTGTGGGGGTGCCATGACCGAACCCAATCGTGACGGCGGCGTGCATAAATGTCGTAGATTTGGCGTTATTTTGCAGCCGAAACCTTGTCGCGCCTGACTTCTGCTGCATTTTCGACCGCGGCGCGGTCGCTGGCGCGCAGCTTGCAACATAGTTTTCTCCGCCGAGGAACAGCGGCGGTCGCGGCCGACTCGTTCTCCGGCCCGCCGGTCGCTACCCCCTTTCAGGTCACGGAAGACATGACCCCAGACGCTTGCACTGCGCGCCAATGCCGAGGCCATGAGCGCAGGCTCACGAAGGGGGATTGTCGCCAGGGAGACAGCATGAGTACCCCTGCAGCAAAGCGTGCCGCGGCCGCCTCGCCAATCACCCCTTCCATGACAGTCGGCGGCAAGCGGTTGGCGTTCTCGAACCTGGGCAAGCCTTTGTATCCGTCAGGGTTCACCAAGGGCGAGGTGATCAACTACTACCTTCAAATCTCACCGGCGATCGTCCCGCACCTCAAGCACCGCGCCGTCACGCTCAAGCGGTATCCGAACGGGTCACGCGCGCCCTTCTTCTTCGAAAAGAACTGCGCGAAATACCGGCCGGATTGGGTGAAGACCGCGGAAGTCCGCGGCAACACGTCGGCAAACCAGCACTGCGTTCTGGGCGACCCCGCGAGTCTGCTCTGGGTGGCGAACCTGGCGGCGCTGGAGCTTCACGTCCCGCTGGCCAAGGCCGAGCACCCGGACCGTCCCACGGCGATGGCATATGACCTGGACCCGGGTGAGCCGGCGAATCTGGCGGACTGCATCGAGCTGGGCCTCAAGCTGCGTGATCTCTTCGCCCACCTGGGGCTGGAATGCTTCGCAAAGACCTCCGGAAGCAAGGGGCTGCACGTCTACGTGCCGCTGAACACGCCGGCCGTCACCTTCGAGCAGACCAAGCGCTTCGCCCAGGCGATTGCGGCGTTGTTCCAGCGCCAGCACCCGGCCCGGGTCACCGCGACCATGAGCAAGGCGCAGCGGCCCGGAAAAATCTTCGTGGATTGGAGCCAGAACGACCAGCACAAGACCACCGCCTGCGCCTACACGCTTCGAGCTACCGAAGAGCCGCGCGTATCGACGCCGGTCTCCTGGCCGGAGCTGGAAGCCGTGCGCCGCTCAGGCCGATTGGAACGGCTCGCCTTCTCGCCCGGCGACGTCGTCGAGCGGCTGCGCCTGCACGGCGACCTGTTCCTTCCCGTTCTCCGCCTTAAGCAGCGGCTGCCGCATATGGAGTAACCTATGGCGCGCAAACAATCCAAGGCTGAGGCGAAGCTCTCGACGTACCGCGCCAAGCGCGACTTCAGCACCAGCCCGGAGCCCAGCGGCACAAAAAGCAAGTCCAACCGCAACAAGCGAAACGCCAGGCCGAAGGACAAAGCGGCGGTCTGGGAGAAGGCCTCCCCACCGCGTTTCTGCGTGCAGAAGCACCTGGCCAGCCAACTGCACTACGACTTCCGCCTGGAGCACGAGGGAGTCTTGCTGTCGTGGGCGGTGCCCAAGGGGCCGTCCCTGCGGTCGGCGGATAAGCGCCTGGCCATGAGGGTCGAAGACCACCCCGTGGACTATGGCGGCTTCGAGGGCGTCATCCCATCAGGCTACGGGGCCGGCGTGGTCATGCTCTGGGACGTCGGCACCTGGCATCCGGAGGTCGCCGAAGTCAACGCCGCCCTGGAACGCGGCGACCTGAAGTTCCGGCTTGAAGGCGTCAAACTCAAAGGCTCCTGGGTGCTGGTCCACATTGGGGACAAGCGCGGCAAGGAAGACAACGGCCGGACGTGGCTGCTGCTCAAGCACCGCGACGAATGGGCGGGCGACCTGGACGTGACCAAGGTCGCGCCGCTCAGCGTCAAGAGCTTCGGAGACATGCCCGACATTCTGGCGGCCGACAACCCCTCGGTTTGGGAGTCGGACCGCCCCGCCGGCGGCGGCAAGGCCGGCGCCATGCTCGAAGAAGTCATCGCCCAGGCCGCCAAGCGTAAGGCGCAGAGGAGACGCGGGAAAGCACCGCACGCCGGTGGACGTCGTATCGGCTAATGGAATGCTTGACGCATTCTGGGCTGAAGGCGCGGTTGCGCTCCCCGACTGGCGGAGGGGGGCGTGGGAGGTATCATCGCCGGTTTCTGTCACCGCGTGCCACACTACGGCCGGTCCGCAAATGAAGAGCCCTACCGTGACCCCGCGCCGGCTCTTCTGTGGAGCTTCAAATGAAAAAAGATCTGTCGCCTGGTAAAGCGTTGTTGGCGGTCGCCGTGTTGCTTTGTTCATGCTCCTTCGCGACTGCCGGGCCGGTGCTGATTGTTTCGAGCGATCCCAGGGGAGATGAGGTGCGCGCTGCCGCCAGGGAGTTTTACGAGAAGGTGGCTGCGGGGGACGCCGCGGGCGCTAAGGCGATTTTTGACGGGCCGCCGGAACAGGCGGAGTTGTTGGAGGCGCATTTGCGCTTCGTCAAGGCCGGCGACGAGCTGCAGCGAACGCTGGCCTCAAAGTTTGGCAAAACCGATGAGAAGATCGCGATGTTCGGGAGTGCGATGGTCCAAGCCCGAGCTGACCAGGTGGCGAGCGAAGCGATGACGCTTAACGGCGATCGGGCATCAATCGCTTACCTCTCTCCACCCAACTGCGGAACCGACCTGCGTCGCGTAGATGGCAAATGGAAAGTCACACACCTGACCACGAGCTATTGGAAGACCCCTCTGTTGGCCCGATTTCTCGATGCCTTCGCAGCCGTGGCTGACGACATCAGGGGCAGGGTGGCCGACGGGAAAATCACCACCGAGGTCTGGGCTCGGGAGGAATCCGCGCAACGCATGAAGCCGGCGTTCCTGGCGTACTTCCAGGCCGAGGAGCCGACGGCAACCGGGGCCGGGCCGGCGACGACTCAGCCGGCCCCGGCCCCGATCGCCAGCGCGGTCGAACTCCAGCAACTGATCGGGAAGCAGTTCGCGTCGCCGGAGGTGCAGCGGGTGTTCCAGGCGCTCCCGGGGGCGCCGCACCTTTCGACGTTTCCCAAGCCTAATAGCGGCTTCTATCTGAACAGCCCTGAACTCGGATTGGAGCTGAGATTCAGCCTTCCCAACGGCAATCTGGCTGGGGTTGCGCTCTATGCCGAAGGGAGCTGGGGATTCAAGCAATACAACGGCGCGCTGCCTGCCGGGCTTTTGTTCGCGGACTCGCGCCAGGACGTGGAGAAGAAGCTGGGCCCGCCTGTGGAGTCGGGCGGAGGGATGTCGACGCCATACTTTGCGAATTACGCCGATCGAGGCATTGAGATAACCTATGCCAGGCCGGGAGCCAGGGATCCCGGGAACCCGATCGGTTACGTCACTCTCTATGCGCCGCGGGCACCGGCAGGCACGCAACCGGCAACCCGCCCTGTCCAGCCGCGCGTATCATTCCGGCTCGTCGCGGCGAACCCCCGGCCCAATGATCCAGCCATCGAAATGCTGCCCGTGATGTTCGGACCGGATCGAGGCACGACCCTCCCGGTCAGCCGTGAGGCGCTGATCGACGAACGGGATATCTTGAAGTTGGCCGGCACATCCAGCTTCGTCGATACGCGGGTCGGCATTTCGATTGTCCTCACGCCGGAAAGCGCAAAACAGTTTGAGAAAGCAACC